>LNAP01001176.1_pt1 | contig 28316 bp, 22 predicted proteins | sample 602601 | NCBI WGS metagenome assembly LNAP01 (sample SAMN02440304, study PRJNA202911) | soil metagenome | biome: Subtropical and temperate rainforests or woodlands; isolation source: soil samples (1 kg each in a 20% v/v slurry with milli Q water) were... ... | reverse complement strand
CCAGGCGCGCCGGCTCGCCGGGACGGGCCTGCACCTGGGCGAACACGGCCCGCAGAACTTCGTCGACCCCAAGCTGACCCGGGTCGCGCCTCGCCTGCTCCTGCACCCGGTTGAGCCGCGCAGGCTCGACAAGCTGCCCCAGCGCCATCTCGGAGGCGACCATGGCCGCCCCGACGGGGTCGAAAACCGGCCCGCCGAGGGTCTGGAAGACCTCGATGTCGAACTGCCGGTCGGCCATGGCCCCCTGGCCCTGGGAGAGCAGGCCCACAAGCTTGTCACTGGTGTCGAGCATCTCCGGGTCGAGAGTCTGCATCAGCGCCTTGAGCGCGCGGCGCTGTTCGCTCGCCGCGATCACCGACGCCGCCTCGCGCCCCTCGCCGTTGACCGCGTAGGCGTAGTCCACGCCGCCGATCTGCTTCACCACCGCGTCGATCTGGTAGCGATGGAAGAGATAGATCGGCACGAAGACCCGGCGCAGGTCGGACACCGGAGCGCCGGGCGCGATATTGCGCAGCCCGAAGTTCGACAGGGCCAGCCTCCGAATCGCCAGCACGTTGTCCAGTTCGGCTACCGGGTCGGCCCCGTTGTCCCACTGGGTGCTGGCCGGATGCTCGGCATCGGCGATGAAGCGCATGCCCTGGGCGCCGGCCTCACGGGCGATGGCGTCGAGGGCGGCGGGCTCGTCGACGCCCTTGGGGAACTGGCTGTAGAGCCACCGCACCGAGAGCTTGTCCCAGGCGCCCGCGCCCACGACATAGGCGTCGCTGAAGTCGAGCCTGCCGTTCTTCACGTGGATGAGCGGGGCAGGATAGTCCATGGCCGAGGCTCGGCCGGCGAAGGTGGACCCGGTGAAGTTGTGCGAGAAGCCGAGCGCGTGGCCGGTCTCGTGCATCCCCAATTGTCGGATGCGCTGCAGGGCGATCTGGACCGGGTCGTCGGGACCGCCCTTGCCGGTCCCCTCGGCGCCGAGCAGCCCCTCGAAGATGATCCTGTCCTGGCGAATACGCAGCGAGCCCAGTTGCACGACCCCGCGCACGATCTCGCCGGTGCGCGGATCGACGATAGTCTGGCCGGTGGACCAGCCGCGCGTCTGGCGATGGATCCAGTTTATGACGTTGTAGCGGGCGTCCATCGGATCGACGCCCTCGGGCAGGACCTCCACCCTGAACGCGTCGATGAAGCCGGCCGCATCGAAAGCCTGCGCCCACCAGTTGGCCCCTTCGACCAGGGCGCTGCGGATCGGCTCGGGCGCGGCCCGGTCGACATAGAAGACGATGGGCTTCTTCACCCGCGAACGGGCGGCCGCGGGATCGACCTTCTCCAGGCGGAACCGCCGCGCGAGCCGGTAGACGACCGGAGCGTCGAGCGGGGCGGCGTAGTCGTTGAACACCACCTGCACCGACGTTCCCGTGCGCGGGTCATAGGGCCGCGGTTCGAATCCGGCCTCCGGCAGCTTCAGGAGGGAATGATGCACCGTAAGGGTCAGCGACCTCGGATCGGGCGCAATCGCCTTCACCTCGGCGCCGGGGTCGTCGGCGGTGTAGGTCTGGACGGCCTCGAACTCCAGGTTCTCGGGGAAGACGCCCACATGGCTGGCGTCGGCGTAGCTCAGGGCCGGCGCGGCCCGATAGCTCCCTTGACGGCGCGCCTTGATGCGGGCCGCAACGTCGAGGACGTCCTGGGTCAGGAAGCTGGTGAAGTCGACGATCACCCCGCCATCCGCAGCTTCGGCGACCACGTCGCCGCTCCAGAGGTTGGAGACCGCGAAGGAGTCCCGCACCGACTCGACCTCGTCGGCCGACCCGCCAGCGGCGCGGAAGCCATAGTTCTCGGCCTGGACGATCACCTTCTTGCCAGCGCGACGGAAGGCCAGCACCTGGGTCTTACCGGTCTCGGCCCGGTCAAGGCCGAGCGGCGTGGAGCCAAGACCGGTCGCGAGACTGGCCTGATAGAGGAAGCGCGCCGAAACGCCGTCGCTACCGGCAGCCGGTATGCGCAGCAGAATGCGGTTGGCCCTGCGATCCACGAAAGTGCGCAGCAGGCCATCCTTGGCCTCGGCGCCGCCAACCGCGGGCTTGACCCAGTCTTCCGCCGGCGCGGCGAGCGCCACCGGAGAGAGTGCGGTCGCCGCCAGAACAGCGCCCAACAACGCCGCTCGCCCAATCCCCAAACGTTTCATCCGCCCCCACTTGACGCTCGACCAACACGCCCGCGCCCGCCCGCCCCAGAACACAAGCCCAATACAGAAATATTGTTCTATTTCTACTGCATTCGCAACTATATACTGAACTCTACTTCTTTGATTAGCTGGCGTTTTATTTTTCACAAGTTGCGCTGATGGTTGTTGACATGAGCCGTGCGGGGAATAGGTCGGGGCCTCGGCCCAGACCCCGCCAACCAAGGAGCTCCCCCATGAACCTCGCCAAGTTCGACCGCCGGCGCTATACGCCCGGCCCGACGCCGCTTGAAGCCCTGCCGCGTCTGTCGGCGGCGCTGGGCGGGCCGAACATCTTCATCAAGCGCGACGACCTGACGGGGCTGACCTCGGGCGGCAACAAGACCCGCAAGCTGGAATTCCTCGTCGCCGATGCGATCGCCCAAGGCTGCGACACCCTGATCACCGTCGGCGCGGTCCAGTCGAACCACTGCCGCCTGACGCTGGCGGCGGCGGCGAAGGAAGGCCTGAAGTGCCGGCTGGTGCTCGAGCAACGGGTGCCGGGCAGCTACGATCCCGCCGCCAGCGGCAACAACTTCCTCTTCCACCTGGTCGGCGCCGAAACCATCACCGTCATCAACGCCGGGACGGACCTGAACGCGGCGATGACCGCCGTGGCCGACGAAGTGGCCGCCCTGGGCCGCAAGGCCTACATCATTCCCGGCGGCGGCTCCAATCCGTTGGGCTCCCTGGGCTACGTCTCCTGCTTCGAAGAGATCATGGCCCAGACCTTCGACATGGGCCTAAAGCTGGATCACGTGGTCTGCGCCAGCGGCAGCGCCGGCACCCACGCCGGCCTGCTGACCGGCGCCTTCGGCACCAATTCCGGGATTCCGATCACCGGCATCAACGTGCGCCGTCCGAAGGCCGAGCAGGAAGGCAACGTCTTCGACCTGGCGCAACGGACCGCTGCGTTTGCGGGCGTCGCGACGTCGCTGCCGCGCGAGAGCGTCGTGTGCTTCGACGAGTGGGTCGGCCCCGGCTACTCGCTGCCCACCGACGAGATGATCGAGGCCGTGAAGATGCTGGCGACGCTGGAAGGCGTGCTGCTGGACCCGGTCTATACAGGCAAGGCGATGGCCGGCCTGATCGGCCTGGTTCGCCGCGGCCACTTCCGCAAGGACGAGAACGTGCTGTTCGTCCACACGGGCGGCTCGCCGGCGCTCTACGCCTACCAGTCGATCTTCTAGGCATGGTCGCCCCCCTCAATGTCGGCGTTCTCGGCGGCATGGGTCCCGCCGCCACGATCGACCTGATGACCCAGGTCCTGCGGCTGACGCCGAAGGGGCGCGAACAGGATGGCGTTCGCCTGATCGTCGATAGCAATCCGGGGATCCCGGACCGCAACGACGCGATCCTCCGGAGCGGGCCCTCCCCCGCTCCGGTCCTGGCGGCCATGGCCCAGGGGCTGGAAGCGGCCGGGGCGAACTTCGTCGTCATGGCCTGCAACACCGCCCACGCCTTCCAGTTCGACATCGAGCGAGCGCTGGGCGTGCCGTTCGTAAGCATGATCGAGGAGGCGGGCTCGGCCGTTCAGGCCATCGCTCCACCGGGCGCTGCGGTCGGGCTGCTGGCCGGCGAGGGCTGCCTGGAAGCGGGGCTCTACCAGGCCGAACTGGGCCGCCGGGGCCTCACCTGCGTCACGCCCGAGGGAAAGGCGCGGACCGAGTTCATGGCCCTGCTCTATGACATCAAGGCGGGCGATGTCGGAGCCTCCAGCGCCCAGCGCATGGCCGCCCTCGCGGCCGAACTCGAAGCTCAAGGCGCCGAGGCCCTGATCGCAGCCTGTACCGAAGTCCCGCTGGTGCTCCGCCCAGGAACGACCAAGGCGCCGCTGATCGACGCCACCGAGGCGCTCGCCACGGCGATCGTCGACTACGCCCTGAGACGACGGCCCCTGCCGCCGCCGTTCTCATGGACCAGCGTGGGCGACGCCTGACCTCTCGTGCGACAGCGTGTCGGCGCCCAAAACTTGGGCGCCGATGCCGCACTGCTCAAAGATCAAACACTCGGAACTCAGCTCCGGCGCACCGACGCCGACGCGGCTGAATCGCAATTTCTTCAAATAATTCAACACCGATAAACCGCCTTAGGTTGCGCGTGCAAACGATGTCCGCAGGGGGCGATTATTGTCATAAAAACACAGTGATCCACGTTCTATAGGCTGAACGATATTCCCTTTGATGAACACCCAAGCTTGTGCGCTGCTGTGTGCGGAAGAAGTTGGGGTGCTCCATGACGCTCGAGCAGCTTAGAATTTTTGTTTGTGTCGCCGAGCGGCTGAACATGACCCGCGCCGCCGAGGCGCTCCATATCACCCAGTCAGGCGTAAGCGCGTCGATCAGCGCCTTGGAGAACACCTACGGTACGGCGCTCTTTGACCGGGTCGGTCGGCGGATAGAATTGTCGGTCGCAGGCCAGGCGTTCCTGGTGGAAGCCGAGAAGGTCCTCAGTCAGGTGCGCAATGCTCAGCGCACGCTGGCGGACCTCAGCAATCTTCGGCGGGGCGCCGTCTCGATCAGCGCCAGCCAGACCATCGGCAATTACTGGCTTCCGCAGATCATCGCAGAATTCAACACCCGCTTCCCGCACCTGGGAATCGAGCTTCACATGTCCAACACCGCCGGCGTCGTCCGCATGGTGCTGGAAGGCGAGGCGGAGCTCGGCTTCGTGGAAGGATCCCACGCCGACGCCGCCCTGACCGGCTCCGACATCGACGGCGACCGGCTGTGCGTGTTCGTCCGGCCCGGGCACCCCTGGGCCGAACATCCCCCTGGGATCGAGGCGCTGGCGCGCGGCGGTTGGGTGTTGCGGGAAGACGGCTCGGGCACGCGCTCGGAATTCGTCCGCGCGCTCGGCTCGCTCGGCGTCGACACCAGTACGCTCGACGTCCGACTTGAGCTGCCGACCAATGAGTCGGTTCGTTCAGCGGTGCTGGCCGGCGTCGGCCCCGGCGCCATGTCCGAACTCGTCGCCCGCGAGGCCGAGGCGTCGGGCGCGCTGGTTCGAGTGGCTATCAAGTTGCCGCGCCGCGCCTTCCGCATGTTGCGGCACTCCGAGCGCAAACTCAGCCGGGCGGCGGAAATGTTCGTGAAGAGCGTGCCGGCGTCCCGTCCGGCCAGGGCGCCGGAGATCCGGCTGGCGGCGAACGCCTGACGAAGTACGGGACCGCCGCGACGCAGCGGCCCCGCATCCGTTTCTAGAACTGGCGAACCCCGATGGCCGCCGAGTCGGGACGGCGGGTGTCCGCAGCCCCGTAGAAGGTGTTCCCATCCGGTCCGATCATGATCGACTGGGTGCTGCCGATGATCTGTGACCGCTCGACCTTGTGGCCTTTGGCCTCCAGGCCGGCCACGAGATCCTGCGGGATCGACTCCTCGAGCTGCAGCGGCCCGTCGATGCCGGCTTGATAGACCCGCGGACGCTGCGCCGCCTCGGCGACGTTCAGCTTGTGGTCGATCAGGTTGGACAGCATCTGCACCATGGTGCCCAGGATCGTGCCGCCGCCCGGCGTGCCGGTGGCGACCCAGGGCTTGTCGTTCTCGAAGACAATGATGGGCGAGATGGTCGACTGGGCGCGCTTTCCCGGCTCGATCTTGTTGCCGAGGCTGGTGGGCCGCGGGTTCCAGTCGAAGTTGCCGAGCGAGTTGTTCAGCAGGAAGCCCGTGCCCGGGGCCACCACGTGCGCTCCGAAGGAGGCGGTCAGCGTGTAGGTGTTGGAGACCACGTTCCCGTACTTGTCGGCGATCGAGAAGTGGGTGGTGTCGGGCCCCTCGAAGTTATGCGGGTCGAGCGCCGGCAGGGTCTTCGAATCCAGGGACTTGTCCATGGAGATGAGCTTGGCGCGCTCCTTGCCGAACGCCTTCGAGGCGATGCCCTTGGCGGGCGTCTTCCACTGAGGGCCGCCGCCGGAATAACGACGGTCCATGGTCACGATCTTCAGCGCCTCGGCGATGACGTGCATGGAGGCGACGTTGCCCTGCCCGTACTCGCTCATCGGGAACTGCTCGAGGATGTTCATGGCCTCGGCGACGCTGGATGCGGCTGAGGTCGGCGGCATGTAGGCGATCTTGTAGCCACGATAGTCCGACCAGATCGGCTCCAGGACATTGGCCTTGTAGGAGGCGAGATCCTTCATCGAGATGATGCCGCCATTGGCCTTCATCGCCGCCACCAGGCGCTCAGCGACGGGCCCCTTGTAGAAGCCATCGGCGCCGTTGGCCTGGATCTGCTTCAGCGACCAGGCGAGGTCCGGATTCTTGAAGACATCGCCGGGCTGATAGGCCGAGCCGTCCGGCTTGAAAAACACCTTCTTCGCGCCGTCCGGGTCCTTGGCCATGGCGTCCTTGCGCTGGGCGAGCGCCGTGGCCTCGTCGTCGCTCATGACGACGCCGTTGGTGGCAAGATCGATAGTCGGCTGGATGAGTTCGGCCCAGGGCAGCTTGCCGAACCGGCGGTGCGCCTCGTAGAGGCCGGCCACCGTCCCGGGGACGGTCACGCCCTTGAAGGACTGCACCTTGTCGGGATCGACGCGGTTGTCGGCGCCCAGAAGGAAGTCCGGCTTCACCGCCAGCGGCGCCTGGCCGTAGTACTCGATCGCGATCGTCTTCCGGCTGGCCGCATCATAGACCAGCATGTAGCCGCCGCCGCCAATGTTGCCCGCCCGCGGCAGGGTGAGCGTCTCGGCGATGCCGACCGCCACGGCCGCGTCCACGGCGTTCCCGCCCTTGGCCAGCACATCGGCGCCGATCCGGGCGGCGATCTTGTTCTGCGCCACGACCATGCCATCGCGGCCGATCACCGGATGGTGGATCGAGCCGTAGCCGATCAGGTCCCCGCCGGTGCTCGCGAGCCCCGCCGACGGTGTCGCTTCCTGGGCGAAAGCGGGAGCGCCCAGGCCCACCGACAGGGCCAGGACGCTCGCCAGGGCGACGCGCGAGAATGCGGTGCGAACAACTTTACTCATAACTGCTCCCCAAAAACGTAAGTCCCCTCCCGCGGTGCGGGAGGGGATAGGCCATCCGACTTAGAAGCTCTTGCGGATGTTGAAGTAAACGTACCGGGCGTAGGGGTTGTAGACCGTGGCCGGGTAGCCGTCCGACACCAGGGGCGGTTCCTTGTCGAACAGGTTGCGGGCGCCGACCAGGATCCGGGTTCCCTGCAGGTACTTATTGTCGGTGTCCTCGAAGGTGTAGGAGACCGAAGCGTTGTGCACCAGGGTGTCCGGCACCCTGAAGTATTCGCCCGTCGAATAGGTCAGGGCGGTGGAGTAGAACTCACCGGTATAGGTCGTGAGCCAATTGACGGCGAAGTTGTTGTAACGCCAGTTGACCGAGCCCGTGCCCCGCCACTCCGGCGCACCGTTCTGGCCGACGATGTCCTGACCGCCGGTGATGATCGTGCCGGAGTTGATCTTGCCGGCCGCCCGGGCCTCCAGGAGCGCAGCCAGACCCTCGGTCGGGGACTGGTAGAGCTTGTCCAGGCGCGCCACGTTCAAATCGACGCTGAAATCGCCGAAGCTTTCGGTGGCGAGGCGCCAGTTGACCGCGAAGTCGACGCCCTGGGTCACCTGCGGAAGCTGGTTGACGTACTTGTCGTCCGCGTACTCCACGAAGCCGACGGGCGCCAGGCCGGTGCCCTCGAACACGGCGATGTTGTCGGGCGTCGGGGCCAGGCGGTGGACCGCCGGGTTCGACGAGCCTTCCATGCGCATCAGGTAGTCGAGGATGACCGCGTTACCCTCGCCGAACAGCCCGACGATGCCCTTCTGGCGGATCTTCCAGACGTCCACCGTGAAGATGAACTGGCCGACTTCCGGCGGCAGGAATTCCGGCTGGAAGACGATGCCGTAGGACAGGCTTTCCGAGGTTTCCGGCTTCAGGTCGGGGTTGCCGGCGCGCACCGCGCGGGTGGTCCGCGACTGGGCGCACTGGCTGAAGCTGGTGATCCGGCCGGCGCGCAGGTCAGCCTCGCAGAAGTAGTAGTCGCGACGGCTGTTGGTGCGGCTCACCTGGGCGACGTTGATCTGCTCGAGGTTCGGCGCCTTGAAGCCTTGCGACCACGAGCCCCGCAGGCGGAAGCCGGGGACGACATCCCAGGCGGCCGCCACCTTCGGCTTCGCCACGCTGCCGACGTCGCTGTAGTCCTCGATGCGTCCGGCGAGTTGCATTTCCAGGCGGTCGACGAACGGGATGTCCATCTCCGGCGACACCAGCGGGATGGCCAGTTCGGCATAGGCGGACTTCACGGTCCGGTGGCCCTTCACATCCGGTGACACCGAGGTGCCGGGGATGTTGCTGAGCGCCACGGCGCCGCCGACAATCGGGCCGGTGATCGCATCGACATACGAGATCGTGCCGTCGATGTTCGCGTCGCGGTCGTCCTGGTAGGTCTCACGCCGGATTTCGACCCCCGCCGCCAGGCCGATGTCGCCGCCCCAGATCGTGAACAGGTCCGGGCGGCTGATCTTGAAGTCCCATAGGGCGAGCGTGGTCTTATTGGCGCGGGTGATCGGGATGATCAGCCCGGCCATCGCCGCTGCGCTGGACGGCGTCTGATCGCCACCGGTGACCAGGTTCGTCCCGGCGCCGATACCGTTGAACGGATTGTAGGCGTCCGCAGTCGTGCGGTTGACCGCGGCGGAGAAGGCCGTGCCGTCCAGGGCGTAGGAGCGGTCATCGACCGTCGCTTCCGAATAGAGCGCGGCGCTTTCCCAATGGAAGCCGTACTTCTCGCCCCTCAGCCCGCCGAGCAGCCGGTACTGGTCGTTCTTCACGATGACCTGGGATGCGCCCAGGTCCAGCAGGCCGTAGGAGTTGAAGGTGAGCCGCAGCCCGCTGTCGGGCACGCCCACCAGGCCTGGAAGGCGGTTCGGGTTCGGCTGGCCGTTGGCCAGCGTCGTCGCGCCGAAGGGGTTCCAGTAGGCGTTGGGGCCGATGCTGATCGCCGGCGAGGTGCTCAAGGCGTTGTACTGCGCGACGTTGCCCTCGGTGCGGGCGTGGTAGTAGCCGGCCTCACCGAAGAAGGTGACCTCGTCGTTCAGATCATAGTGGCCAGAGACGAACAGGTTGATCCGGTCGGCCTGCGGGATGACCGACGCCTTGGTCTGGGCCAGGACGTCCGGGCGGAAGGCGCGGTCAGTCGTGGTGTTGAATGCGCCCGGAACGACGCAGAGAGCCGGCCCGATCACCACGGTGCAGCTCACCGGTTGCGGTGAGGTGTGGAAGATGCCGGTGGCGCCTGTGATCGCCGTCGTCCCCTGGCGGATCGCGCTGGTCACGCCCATGGCCTGGAACGCGCCGAAACCCGAGGTGGTCGGCCGGCTGTCAAGGCTCACGGTGTCGGCGAATTCCGTGCCGGCGAACAGCGGCCTGCGGTCCTGGGAGGCGGTGTAGTCCTGGTCGGAGGCCAGCAGGGCCGAGCGCTTCTCCAGCGAGCCGAACAGGGTGATGTTGCCGCGGCCTTCCTGGATATCCCGGCCGAAGAAGCCCGACAGGCGGCCTTCGCGCAGGTTGGTGCCCGGCGCCGTGCCGTACTGGAACTCCAGTTGGCCGCCATCGATGTCGTCGCGCAGCACGGTGTTGATCACGCCGGCCACGGCGTCGGTGCCGTAGATAGCGGCCGCGCCGTCGCGCAGCACCTCGATGCTCTTCAGGCCCGCCACCGGGATGGCGTTGGTGTTGTAGGTGAAGGTCGGCACCAGGGACTCGGCCTGGGTCGTCGGGTGGTAGACGGTTCGGCGGCCGTTGATCAGCACCAGGGTGTTGCCGGCGCCGAGGTTGCGCAGGCTGACCGAGTTCACGTCGCCGCGCGCGGAGTTGCTCGAACCCGGAATGAAGCTCGAGTTGAACGTCACGTTGCCGGCCTGAGGGATGGAACGGAACAACTCGTCGCCCGAACCGGCGGCCGTCGCCTGGATCTGGTTGGCGTCGACGACCGTCACCGGCAGGGCGGCGGTGACCTTCGCGCCCTGAATCTGCGAACCGACGACGACGACTTCCTCGACGGCGGCCTCGTTCGACTGCGCCCAGACTGGCGTTGCGAGGCCGGCGATGGCGCAGATGGCGCTCGTCGCAAGCATGGCGGCGCGGCTCGATACTGTACTCTTCATTTTTTTCTCATCCCCTCCTTAGTTGGTTCAGTGACTTCACGCCGCCTGATCCAGGGGGATTTTGAGCAGCTAAGCCGCCATGCGTCCAACAACTGCTCTTGGACTGTTCAATAACATGGAGTGATGAATTAGAAGTCCGGCGCCCATTTTGTGTCCGCCCAGGGGGCTCAGCGCCACATTCGCTCACAGTTGAGCATGACCAAGAATAGAGTCGTCACGCCATGGTTGTCACCCATTGCGTTATCTGGAAGCAACGGAATGCGATGGCCGTGATCTGGGCTCACGCCTGCGCGTGATGGTTTCGACAACAAAAATCCGTTTCTGCCGATCGGTTCGTTTGGCTATGTGCCAAGGCCCCCGCCGGCGCGCCGGTGCATCCCACCTGCCGGACGGCCACCGTGACTGCACGCCCAAGCCCCGATCTCTCCAAATCCCTCGCCAGACTGGCGCCCGGCCTTGGTGCTGTCCTCGCCATCGCCGCCATCGCGACGGGACTACATGCCCTGCCCGGCGCTCGCATCCTCAGCCCGCTCATCCTGGCGGTGGCGCTCGGTATCGTCCTGCGCAATCTGGGCGGCGTCAGGCCGGTGTTCGCCGCCGGCCAGACCTTTGTCCTGCGCCGCCTGCTGCGGCTGGCCATCGTCCTGCTCGGCTTCCAGATCAGCCTCGGTCAAATCCTCTCGCTCGGCGCGTCCGGAGTCGCGATCGTGCTGGTCGCCACGCCGGCGACTTTCCTGGTGATAATGCAGCTCGGGCGCTGGTTCGGCCTGGATAGCCGCCTGACCACGCTGATCGCTTCCGGCGCCTCGATCTGCGGCGCCTCGGCGATCGTCGCCGCCAATTCCGTGGTCGCCGCGCCCGAGGAGGACGTCGCCTACGCGATCGCCAACATCACGCTCTACGGCACGCTTTCGATGTTCCTGTATCCGGCGATCGCCCCGCTTCTGAACCTGACCCCGGCGGCCTACGGTCTGTGGAGCGGCGGCTCCATCCACGAGGTCGCCCAGGCCGTCGGCGCAGCCTTCCAGGGCGGCGAAGTCGCCGGTCACGCCGGGGTGGTCGGCAAGCTCCTGAGAGTGGCGCTGCTTGGCCCGCTGGTCATGTTGCTTGCGCTGCGCCGGCGCTCAGGATCGGACTCGGCGCCCACGCCCTGGTATTTGCTGGGCTTCCTGGCGGTGATCGCGTTGAACTCCTTCGCCCCGCCCCCGGCCGCCCTCGCCAAGCAGATCGCAACGGCGACGACTTTCCTGATGACCATGGCGCTGGCGGCCATGGGCATGGCCACCAATCTGCGCGCCCTGGTCCGGCGCGGGCCAGCTCCCATGGTTGTCTGCGGGCTCGGCACGGTGTTCATGAGCGTGCTCGTGCTGTTGCTGGTGCGCTGGGCGGCTTAGTCCCCGGCGCCGCATTCCCGTCAAACAGCGTTCGGATATTGACGACAACTTTAGGTGCTGAAAAAGAATACGTTCAAGCAACGGAACGATATTCATATAGATGACCGAGAACGTTCTCTCCGCCGCGCGGGTCTTGGATCTGATCGAGCTGATCGCCGCGGCGGACGAAGGAGTGCTGCTTCGCGAGGCGACGATGCGCCTCAATGCGCCGAAAAGCAGTACGCTGATGTTGCTGCGCACGCTGGTGAATCGCGGATACGTCTACCGTGACACGGTCAGCGACCGCTACGTGCTGGCTGATCAGCATCGGTCGGGCGGGTTCGGGTGGATCTCAGATCCTCATGCGCGGCTGGTCGCGGCCGCCCGGCCCTTCATGGAGAGCCTGTCGCAGGCCCTGGGCGAGTCGATGAATTTCGCGGTCCTGGACAAGCCAGGCCATGCCAGAGCGCTGACCCAGGTGGTGGCCGATGTCGAGGTTCGGTACGTCGCCAACATCAATCGGCCCATTCCGCTCTATTGCACCGCCATCGGCCGCGTCCTCGTCTCCCGCCAGCCTGAGGCGGAGTGGGGGCAAATGATCGGCGAAGGCCCCTTCCTCGCACTGACCCGCTACACGCAAACCGATCCGATCGAGATCATGAAGATCATCGGCCAGGTGCGCGATCAGGGCCACGCGGTGGTGATGGAGGAATTCGCGCTCGGCGGCACCGGCGTGGCCGCGCCGGTGCTGGGGGCCGACGGGCGTGCCGTGGCGGCGCTCAACATCGGGTGCGTGACCAGTCGCTTCGCCGAGAAGCGCGAACGCCTGATCGGGGCCGTCATGGCCGCCGCCAACGCCCTGAGCGAGCAGCTGCGCGTCCGTCGGCCGGCCGCCACGCCGTGACAAGGAGCGCGCACTGACCGGGCGCGCTCCCTGCGGATAGACCTTACTCTTCGCCGCCCTTGCTCTTGGCGCGGTAGTCGAGCGGCGGCGGGCGGTCGCCGACCATCGCCTTGTAGACGAAGCCAGGGCCGCGCCGGCTTTCCAGCTCGGCCTGCGCCTTCTTGATCAGCGCCGGATCCCGGAAGAGTTCGGCGGCGGTCAGCGAGATCGTCTTGGCCGCCACGACGCCGCCCTTGTCGGCGATCGACGTCCCACCGGCTGCGGCCGCCTGCCAGCTATGGGACGGGGTGCCCGGCACCCAGGTGGCAGCGACCAGACCCACCGTCGGCGTGACCCAACTGATGTCGGACACGTCGGTGGACCCACCACTCGAGTTCACCATCTTGTAGGGCTGGATTTCCTTGACGCTGTCCAGGGTGAGCTTGGTCGGCGGCAGTTGCTTGGCCATGGCCTCGCCGAAAGCACGCTCCTCGGCCGTCCAGGTTTCACCGCCCACCCGATGCAGGGATGCGTCCATCACGTTGCCCAGGGTGTGGTTGGTCAGCATATTGTAGACACCGCCGGTCTGCTCGAAGCTGACCTTGGTCTCCGTCGCCATCGCTGCGCCCTCGGCGGCCTTCTGCACCCGCGCCATGACGCTACGCACCACTTCCGGATCGCCGTGGCGGACGTAGTAGTAGACCTCGGCCTTGTCGGGGACGACGTTCGGCGCCTTGCCGCCGTCGGTGACCACGTAGTGGATGCGGACGTCCGAGGGCACATGCTCACGCATGTAGTTCACCGCCACGTTCATGATCTCCACCCCGTCGAGCGCCGAGCGCCCCTTGTCCGGAGAGGCCGAGGCGTGGGCGGAGAGCCCAGTGAAGCGGAACTTGCCGCTGATATTGGCCAACGAGTCCCGCTGCGAGGCGTCGTTCACGTCTGAAGCGTGCCAGTGCAGCACGGCCGAGACGTCGTTGAAGAGCCCGGCTCGCACCATGTAGGCCTTGCCCGAGCCACCTTCCTCGGCCGGGGCGCCGTAGACCCGCACCTCGCCCTTGATGTTGTTGGCCTTCATCCACGCCGCGATGGCCTTGGCGGCGGTCACGGACGCCGCGCCGAAGATATGGTGCCCGCAGGCGTGGCCGGCGACCTGATCGGCGATGGGGGAGCGCTCGGGCACGGCGTTCTGGGCCATGCCCGGCAGGGCGTCGAACTCGGCCAGGATAGCCAGGACCGGCCCGTCGCCGGTCTTGTAGCTGGCCACGAAGGCGGTCGGGATGTCGGCTACTCCGGCCTTCACCTGGAAGCCGGCGGCGGCCAGCTCCGACTGCAGGAGGGCCGAGCTCTTGGTCTCCTGATAACCGACCTCGGCATAGCTCCAGATCTGGTGCGCCACCTTGGACATTTCCGGCGCGTCCTTGTCGATCAGGCCGATCAATTGCTGACGGTCCTTGGCGGACGCCGCGGCCTCCGCATTGGCGGCGAGCGCCGCAAGGCTCGCGCCCAGAAGAAGCGCCCGGGCGGCGCGGTGCAAGGTCTTCGACATCTCAGCCTCGTTCATCAAATGGGGCGGCTCGGTGCGCCGCGCCTGGGCTCATGGGAGCGGCGAATTCCGCCCAAACGGCCCGCGCCATCTTGATCGCCGACCGGCGCCCCGACCGCCCAATAGTTCCCTCACGGCGCAGCTCAGGCAACAAAAAATGCCCAGCATTTGCGACATTACTGGAAGTTTTATCTTTGATTACTTCAATTGATGACTAGTGATCGTCGCCCACCGCCGCAATCTTCGGCGTCATCACCAACCAGGGCGTCGCCTGGAGGCGGAATTCCCAGACCGCCAGCAACTGGTCGAGATGGCTGGCGCCCTTGAGGAAATCGGGAAGCGGCAGGGTCTTGGGCTGGGGATCCAATCGCACGATGTCGTGGGTCTCGGCGAACCGCTCCACGAGCCGATCGAGGACGCCCTTGCGGTAGACGCCATGGGTCTCGACGATCAGGTCCATGCCGGCCAGGGCGGGCGAAAGGTCGGGGCGCAGCAGATCGTCTTCGGCCCCCTCGATGTCGACCAGCACCAGGCAGCGGCGATCCTTGAAGGCCTCGAAGCCGTCGGGTTCGAAACGCTCGCCGATGACGACGCGGTCGGCGACCCCGTTCTTGGCGGCCAGCTCGGCGCAGGCGCGGCGGGCCTTCTCCTGGATATCGAAGGCGTGGACGGTCACCTGCGGCATCATCCGCGCCAGGCCGACGGCGTAATAGCCTTCGGCGCACCCGACATCGATCACGCAGTCGAGGGGCTTGGCCGCGAACTTGGCGAGATACGGATGCAGCTCGGATTCGTAGGTCCCGATGAGCCGTGGGGTCAGGGCGCCCTCGGTCGCTGAGGTCACGTACTCCATGCCGGCGAAGGGGCCCTGCATGATCCTCGCCCCGTACTGGCGGACATAGGCGTCGGCGATGGCGCGCGAGCGCCAGATCGCCAGCACCCGCAGCGCCAGGTTCAATTCTCTCGGATCGGCCAGCGAGGGCTCACGCGCGAGCCGGTCGCGCAGCCATTGAACGACCTGTTCGATGTAAGTCATGCGTACTCCCCCAGGGCCGCCGGCCCCCAGGGGGAGCTCTAACACGGGTCGTCATCCCCGTGTCAGCTCACACCGTTCCCTCGGTCACGGCGTGTAGTCGCGCATAGGCGCCGCCCTGGCGCACCAGGTCGGCATGGCGGCCTTCTTCGATGATCCGGCCGCTATCGAAGACGAGGATCCGGTCGGCGCCGCGGATGGTGGAGAGGCGGTGGGCGATGACGATGGTGGTGCGGCCCACCATCAGCTCTTCCATCGCCGCCTGAACCTGGCGCTCGGTCTCCACGTCCAGCGACGAGGTCGCTTCATCGAAGACCAGGATCGGCGCGTCGGCCAGGAAGGCTCGAGCGATGGCCACCCGCTGGCGCTCGCCGCCCGAGAGCTTCACCCCGCGCTCACCCACCAGGGTCTGGTAGCCAAGCGGCAGCTTCATAATGAACTCATGCGCTCGAGCGCGGCGGGCCGCGAGCGCGATCTCCTCGGCCGTGGCGCCGGGCCGGGCGTAGGCGACGTTGTCGGCGATGGTCCGATGAAACAGCGCCGGGTCCTGGGGCACCACGGCAATGGCCTGGCGGAGCGAGCCCTGCTGTACATGGGCGATGTCCTGGCCATCGATCAGCACCCGCCCCTCGTCGAGGTCGTAGAGACGCTGGATGAGTTTGACGAAGGTCGACTTGCCAGAACCCGTCGGACCTACGAGGGCGACGCGCTCGCCGGGACGGACCGTCAGAGAGAAGTTCCGGAACAACGGCTCGCCGGCCGACTTGTAGCGGAAGGTGGCGTTTTCGAAGACCACCTGCCCCAGTTCGCCCGCGAAGGGCCTCGCGCCGGGACTATCGGCGACCTGAGGCTCCATCTCGGCGAAACGGGCCACGTCCTCCACATCGTCCAGGCCCTTCTGAAGCATGCGGACGTTTTCGCCGATGTTGCGGAGATAGCCGCTCATCACGAGGAAGGCGGTGATACCGAAGGCCACGTCGCCCGGAGTCGCTTTGCCTTGAGACCAGAGGACGAGCAGGAGACCGGTCAGTCCGCCCTGCAGCACCGCCAACAGGAGATTCTGGACCAGCCAGAGGTCGGTGAAGCGGTTCCACGTGCGGACTACCGCGCCGCGCCACGTCTCGGTGATCTCACCGATGCGAGCGCTTTCGCGGTCCTCGGCGCCGAAGCTGCGAACGGTCGGATTGCCGGTTATGGAATCGGCCAGCGCGCCGCCGATCCGCGAGTCCAGGGCCACCGACCGCTGATTGAGCGGCCTGCCGTACTTGGCGGTCAGGATCACGTTCGAAGCGATGTAGAGCGCCACGATGGTGAGCGAGAACAGGCCCACCATCGGCCAACGGACGACCATCATGGCCGAAAGACCCACGAGCACCAGCAACGCCGGGCCGATCCACATGACTATGGCGTCGGAGACCAGATCATAGCCCCACATGGCCCGCGACAGCCTCCGCACCGTGGCGCCGGCGAAGGCGTCGGCATGCCAATCGGCGGAGAAGGACTGCACCCGGGCGAAGCCTTCGTCAGTCAGGTCGCGCATGTTCAGCGCCGCCAGCGGATTCCAGAACTTGTTCGCGATGTTCCGGACCACCGACAGCACCACGTACAACCCGACGAACACCGCCCAGGCGCCCCAGGCGATCTTGGCCGCCTGGGGGCCCTCCGCCACGGCGTCCACCAGCCGACCCGCGGCAAGCGGGATCGTCATGTCCGCGGCGATGGCGAGCAAGGTGAAGACGGTCATGCCGCCGAGCAGGCCGGGACGGCGCAGCCAGTAGCGCATGATGAAGCCAATGACCCTGCTGTTAGGCAGGGTTCGGCGTCTTTGGTCCTCTGTGTCTTCGTAATGTTCGGTCACTAGATCATTCCTTCGGTGACGGCGTGCAGACGCGCATAGGCGCCGCCCCTGTCGATCAGTTCGTTGTGGCCGCCCTCCTCGACGATCCGACCCTTGTCGAAGACCAGGATCCGGTCGGCGCCGCGGATGGTGGAGAGGCGGTGGGCGATGACGATAGTGGTGCGCCCGACCATCAGCTCCTCCATCGCCGCCTGGACCTGGCGCTCGGTCTCCACGTCCAGCGACGAGGTGGCCTCGTCCAGCACGAGGATGGGCGCGTCGGCCAGGAAGGCGCGGGCGATGGCCACCCGCTGGCGCTCGCCGCCGGACAGCTTCACGCCCCGCTCGCCCACGGGCGTGTCGTAGCCGTTGGGGAGCCTGGAGATGAACTCGTCGGCCCTGGCCCGCTTGGCCGCCAGCATCACCTCGTTCGGCGTGGCGTCGGGCCGGGCGTAGGCGATGTTCTCGGCGATCGAGCGGTGGAACAGGGCTGGGTCCTGCGGCACCACGGCGATCGCCTGCCGCAGGCTGGTCTGGCTGACCCTGGCGATGTCCTGGCCGTCGATCAGGATCCGGCCGCCCTGCAGATCGTAAAGCCGCTGGACGAGCTTGACGAAGGTCGACTTGCCCGCGCCGGTGGCCCCGACCAGGGCGATCCGCTCGCCCGGCGCGACCGCCAGGCTGAAGTCCTCGTAGAGCGGGCGCGGCTGGTTGGCGTAGCCGAAGGTGACGCGATCGAAGACGATCTGGCCCATCTCACCGCGAAAGATCGCAGCGCCCTCGACGTCCATGAGCTGCGGTTCGGTGCGCATGTAGGTCGCAACGTCCAACATGTCGTCCAGGCCCTTCTGGAGCATCTGGGTGATCTCGCTGAAGTTCCGCATGTAGCCGGCCATCACGATGAAGGAGGTGATGGCGAAGGCCACGTCGCCCGGCGTCGCCCGGCCTTGCGACCAGGCGTGGACCAGGAACCCGGTCAGTCCGGCCTGCAGGATGATCAGCAGGATGTTCTGGCCGAAGCCGACGACGTTGAAGCGGTCCCAGGTCTTGTTGACCGCCCAGCGCCAGGCGTCTGCTGTTTCCGCAAACCGCGCTTCTTCACGCTGCTCGGCGCCGAAGGACTTCACCGTCGGGTTGGCCCCGATGGAGTCGGCCAACGCCGCGCCGATCTCGGAGTCCAGCGCCGTCGAGCGCAGGTTGGCGGGCCGCACGTAGTAGACCGACATCAGGACGTTGTAGGCGGCGAAGACCAGGACGACGATCGCCACGAACACGCCAGCCCATGGCCAGTGAAGACCCAGTGAGATGGCCAGGCCGCCCAGCACCAGGACGGTCGGGATCAGCATGGCGATCAGCGCGTCGGAGGCGCTGTCATAGCCCCACATGGCGCGGCTGACCCGCCGGACCGTCGCGCCGGCGAAGTTCGAGGCGTGCCAGTCCGAGGAATAGGCCTGCACGCGTGCGAAGCCCTCCTTGACCATGCGCGACATGATCCGCGCGTAGAAGCCGTTCATGATCCGGAACATGCTGGTCCGAGACATGTAGAAGGTCAGATAGAGGGCCGAGAGCGCGGCCCAGGCCGCCCAGGCCGCGGCCGTCACCCGCTCGGGGCTGGAGACCGCGTTGATCAGGCCGCGGGTCGCCCAGGGGATCGACAGGTCACAGACCGTGGCGACCAGCACCAGGGCGATGATCAGCGCGAAGCGGCCAGGCTCGCGCAGCCAGTGGCCGGCCATGAAGGCCAGCACCTGACGGTTCGTAAGACTTCGGGGACGATCGTCCTCATCGTGAAGTTCTGACATGACGCTTTCACAAATCTGCCGACGCGAAGGTCGGATGAATGGGATGTCGAGGTCTGGCGCCGGGACCGGTGGGGGAGCACCGGTCCCGGCGCCTCAGCCGCGCCCCTGGACGGGTCGCCGGGCCTCGAAGTTGAGTATTCGGCTGGAGCGGCCCGGCCTGCGGCCGGGCTGGTGATCTGCGCCGATGGAGATCTCGCCAAAGCCCGCCGCGGCGAGCGCAAGTTCGAACTCCTTCAGCCCCCAGATCCGGAAGGCCATGACCTCCAACTCGGACTCCACCAGACGGCCGTTTCTCCAGCGCTCGTACCGGTCGTGCGTGACGCGGCGCTGACGCAGGAGATCGATCTCCACAGCCCGGCCTTCGATCCGCAGGACATCGCCCTCGGGCGTGGTCCAGGTGCGGATGTCGGGCCGCTCGTTGACCAGGTAGCCAAGCGGAAGCAGGTCGATCATCAGGCGCCCGCCGGGACGCAGGTGGTCGAAGAACCGCTTCAGCACGGCCAGGGCCTCGGCGAAGTCGTCCAGCAGGGTGAAGGTCCCGGCCGGCACGAGGATCGCCGCGAAGTCGTGGTCGTAGGCGAAGTCCTGGAAGCTCATCTGGCGGAGCGCGGGCGAGAGGCCACGCCCAGCGCAATGGCGCGCGCACGAGGCGAGCATGTCGCCAGAGCGGTCGAAGCCCTCGACCTCGAAGCCCGCTTCCAGCAGGGGAATGAGCAGCCGCCCGGTGCCGCACCCGGCCTCGAGGATCGGGCCGTCCAGGCCCGCCAGTCGCTGCACATAGAAGTCCACGTCCGGCAGGCTGCCGGGGGGCTTGTCGAGGTCGTAGACCTCCGTGCACATCGCGCCGTAGCGGTTTGGAACGAAGGCGTTCGTCGGGGCCGGAATCGGCTCGGCGTATGTCATGTCGTCGTCTTTCGAGACGGACGGACTCCGCGCTACGAAGCGCGGGAATCCATTGTGTCGGGAAGCGCCAGGGGCACGCGCGGCTGCGCGTTGGAAGGCTGGCTATGGAGTTGCAGATCGGCCCGCAGGCGGGGCCGGGCGCGACCTAGTCGCGGAACCTGCCGGCGCAGGCGATCACGGCGACAAGCGGCTTCTGCGGATGATGATTAGATGCTGTCACGCTGATCATCTCCCTGTCAGAGCTTGTGGGCCGAACGACGATACAGGCGACCCTGCGCGCACGATCCTGCCCTGTCAACCCGAATGACCGGCGTTATTTCGCCCTCATCGCCAAGTTGCAGGGAGGGAGTGGCCGCAACGCCACAGGCGGGGTAAACGCCTACACATGTCCGCCCAGCTACCCGACGCCACACCGACCAACTGGGTCGACCGGCACGCGCCCGCCGCCCTGCAGCCCTGGCTGAAGCTCGGCCGGTTCGATCGCCCAGCGGGAATCTGGCTGCTCATGCTGCCCGGTTGGCAAGGCGCGGCCCTGGCCGGCGCCATGGAAGGCCTGTTCCCCGACCTGATGCTGCTGGCCAAGATCTTCGTCGGCGCCGCGCTGATGCGGGCGGCCGGCTGCGCGTTCAACGACATCGTCGATCGGGACATCGACGCCAAGGTCGCCCGCACCGCCTTGCGGCCGGTGGCCTCCGGACAGATCAGCGTCAAGCAGGCCCTCGCCTTCATCGCCCTTTGCAGCCTGGTGTCGCTGGGCATTCTCTTGACCATGCCGCCGCTGGCGATCTGGCTGGGGGTCGCGTCGCTGGCGCTGGTGGCGGCCTATCCGTTCATGAAGCGGATCACCTGGTGGCCACAGGCCTGGCTGGGCCTGACCTTCAACTGGGGCGGGGTACTGGCCTTCGCCGCCGCCACCGGGACGATGTCGTGGGCAGCGATCCTGCTCTATGCGGGCGGCGTCTTCTGGACGCTCGGCTACGACACGATCTACGCCATCCAGGACCTGGAGGACGACGCGCTGGTCGGGGTGAAGTCTTCGACCCGGCGGTTGGGGACCGCGGTCCAGAAGGGGGTGCTGGCCTTCTATGTGGCGGCCTTCGCCCTGGCGCTGGCTGCGGCCTGGGTCGGCGGGCTGGGTCCGCTCTTCCTGCCGCTGGCGGCGCTCTATGGGATGCACCTTTCGCGTCAGGCGGCCCGGGTCGACACGACGAACGGCCCTCTTGCTCTCGCGCTGTTCAAGTCGAACAGCTTCGCCGGGCTGCTGCTGTTCTTCGCGCTGGTCGCGGGGATGTGGAAGGGCCCGGTCGCGAGCTTTTGACGTCGCGAGCTTCTGACCAGGCCCTCGGTCTTCAGGCGAAGGCCGCGCGGCCGGCGGCCTCGGCGAGCTGGGCCTCGACCCGCGCGCTGGCCACGTGAAGTTCCTGGATAGCCTCGTCGATTTCCTGCCGCTGGCGTTCGAAAGCCTCGATGCGTTCGCGATATTTGCGCAGGGCGTGGGTGTTCTGCGCCACCAGCCCGTCGTCACGGTCATAAAGCTCAAAGATATCGCGGATCTCGGCCAGGGACAGGCCGACGCGCTTGCCGCGCAGGATAAGCACCAGCCGGGCTCGATCACGGTAGGAATAGACCCGGGCCTGACCATCGCGCGTCGGCGACAGCAGCCCCTGCTCCTCGTAGTACCGCAGGGCTCGGGGGGTCGTCGCGAACTCGCGGCATAGCTGGGTGATGGTGAAGGTGGTCGCCGGACGGCGAAGCTTCTGTAGCATCTGTACCTCCCTGCGGGCGTCGTTACGCGCCCGTCACCCTGAAACCCTCCTACCAGCTTACGTGAGCGTCAAGGCTAACGCGGCGTGAGGCTTTACGCCCCTGATCGGTCGCCGGAGGATGAGAAAAACCAGCCAGGGAGGACGCCATGGGCGAGCTGGATTTCACCGGCAAAAGGGTGCTGGTCGTCGGCGGTTCGAGCGGAATCGGCAACGGCATCGCTCATAGCTTTCGAACACACGGCGCTGAGGTCCATGTCTGGGGAACCCGGCCCAGCGCGGCGGCCTACGAAGGGGTCGAGGGCTCGGACCTGAGCTGCCTATCTTACGCCAAGGTCGATGTCGGCGTCCGGGCCGAGATCGACGCCTGCACGCCGCCGTTCGAGAACCTCGACGTCCTGGTGCTGTGCCAAGGAACGGTGGTCTACAGGCGCGGCGAGTTCCAGGCCGAGGGATGGGACCGGGTGATGGCCGTCAACCTGGACAGCCTGATGGCCTGCGCCGTGAAGTTCCGCGAGATGCTGGCCAGCGCCGGCGGCTCGATCATCATCGTCAGCTCGGTTTCCGGCTTCCAGGCCAACATCGGCAATCCGGCCTATGCCGCCTCGAAGGCCGGCGCGGTGAGCCTGACCAAGACCCTGGGCCGCGCCTGGGCGCCGGAGGGCATCCGGGTCAATGGTCTGGCGCCAGGCCTCGTCGACACCAAGCTGACCAAGGTCACCACCGAACATCCCGACAGGCTGCGCGGCGCCCTGGCCCGCATCCCCGTCGGACGGATGGGCGAGCCGTCCGACATGGCTGGGGCTGCTCTGTTCCTGGCTTCACCCCTGGCCTCCTACGTGGCCGGCCAGACCCTGATCGTGGACGGAGGACTGAGCCTGTGAACGCGCTCCGATCCCTCAAAGGCGCCAAGGCGCTGGTGACGGGCGCGGGGTCCGGAATGGGCCGCGCCACGGCCGAACTCTTCGCACAGGAGGGCGCCATGGTCGCCGTGACAGACCATGTCCTGGCTCCCGCCGAGGCGGTGGCGGCGACGCTGAGAGACGCCGGCCTCGACGCCCGCGCCTGGAAGATGGACGTCTCCGACGGCGAGGAGATCGCCCGGGTCGTCCGCGAGATCGGCGAGGCGTTCGGCGGCCTGGACGCGGTGGTCAACAACGCCGGCATATCGGCCTTCTCGCCCATCGACAGCGACGCTTACGAGGCCGTTTGGGAGCGCTCGCTGACTGTGCTGCTGAGCGCGCACCATAGGGTGATCCGCGCGGCCCTGCCCTTTCTGCGTCGCTCGCAAGCGCCTCGGATCGTCAACATCGCCTCGACCGAAGCGCTGGGCGCGACGGCCCAGGACAGCCCCTATTGCGCCGCCAAGGCCGGTGTCACCGGCCTGACCCGGGCCCTGGCCGTCGAACTAGGGCGCGAGGGGATCACCGTCAACTGCATCTGCCCTGGCCCCATCGACACGGCCATGACCGCCGGCGTGCCGGACGAGCACAAGCAGACATTCGCCAGGCGGCGCACCGCATTGCTCCGCTACGGGCGGCCCGAGGAGGTGGCTCACATGACTCTGAGCCTGTGTCTGCCCGCCGCCTCCTACATCACCGGCGCGGTGATCCCGGTCGATGGAGGGCTGATGGCCCGCAACGCCTGAGGGGCGCGTTGACGCCAAATTTGTATGACGTACAATTAACGCATGTCAAACGTGCGAGCCCTGGCGGAAAAGCGCGGCGTGCGAGAGCCGGGCAAGCGCATGCGCTCCCAGTTGTTGGACGCGGCGGTTGAGCTCTTCAAAGCGCAGGGACTGGCCGGCGTATCGGTCGCTGACATCGCCGCGGCGGCCGGGGCGTTCCCCAGCCAGATCACCTATTACTTCCGCACAAAGGAGGGCCTGTTCGTCGAGGCCGCCTGCCGCGAGGTGCTCTATGTCGCCCGGCGAGCGGAGGAAGCCGCCGCCAGCGCGGCGACGGGCTCGGCCTACAACCGCAAGCTCGTGGAAACCGTCATCGGATCACCGGGCCTCGTCCTCTTCGTCGAGGCGCTGTCGCTGACCCGCAGGCGGCAGGATCTGGCCCCGCTCATCGAACGCACTTTCGATCGCCTCCACACCCAGGGCGACCGCGCCTATGCCGAGACCCGCGCCCGACGGGGCTGGTCGGGCGGCGACACCGCCACGACCGCGCGGCGGTTCTGGACGCTGGCCCTGGGCGTCGCCCTTCGCGAAGGCGCCACCGACGCCAGCGACGAGGAGGAGATCGAAGAAATGCTCGTCCTTCTTCAAACCGGCAGGAGCGCCTAATGGCCGTTGCGGCGCGTCTCGATCCGAAAGCTTTCTTCAGCGTCGAGGAATGGGCGCCCCTGACCGCCCGCTCGACATGGCGGGGACCGGCGATGCTCGCCCACGCGTGGGCGCTGATCATCGCTGCGGGCGCCATGGTGGTCGTCTGGCCGCTGACCCTGCCGCTGGCGGTGATGATCATCGGCGCACGCCAACTGGGGCTGGCGATCCTCATGCACGACGCCGCGCACGGCGCGCTGCACAGGAACCTGAAGCTCAACGACTGGATGGGCGAGTGGCTGACCAGCGGCGGGCTGGCGCGCTACCGACCCTATCACCTGGGACATCATCGGTACGCCCAGCAATCCGAAGACCCGGACCTCGTGCTGTCGGCGCCCTTCCCGATCACCGCGGTCTCGCTGCGCCGGAAGATCATCCGCGACCTGACCGGCCAGACCTTCTTCAAGCAACGCTTCGGGGGTTTCGTCAGTCGACTGCGCGCCCGCAAGAAGGGCGAGCCCCTGGCGCCGATCGTCCTCAACGAGATCAAGGCCAAGCGCCGCTGGCTGGGCTTCGGCCTCATCGTCACCGCGATCGGCGCGCCGTTCGGCCTCTGGTGGATCTGGCCGGTGCTGTGGGTGTTGCCGCAGGCCACCTGGCTGCCCCTGGTCACTCGGCTGCGCAACATCGCCGAGCACGCCTGCATCGCCGAGAACGAGCCCGACCCGATGCGCCAGGCCCGCACCACCAAGGCCGGCTTCATGGAGCGGCTGCTGATCGCCCCCTATTACGTGAACTATCATTGCGAGCACCACATGTTCATGCACGTGCCCTGCTACAACCTGCCCCGCGTCCATAGCGCATTGGTTCGCAAGGGCGTCGCGGGCAAGATGCTGGTCGAGCCGGGCGGCTATCTCGCGGTGTTGCGCCAGGCGGCGTCCAAGCCCCCTGGCCTGGGACGCCTGGAACCAAGCAAACCCTAGTAATCGCCAGCGCCTTCTTGCCGCCGGCTGCGCATCCAGCCATATGGCTTTGATGGAAGAGAGCCTGTTAGCCGATGTGGTCGCCGCCGCGCTGAAGGCCGGCGCCGATTCCGCCGAAGCCGTCAGCGCGCAACGCAGCGCGCTTGGCATCAATGTTCGCCTTGGCGAACTGGAGGAAGTCGAGCGGGAGGAGAGCCGCGACCTTGGCCTGAGGGTGTTCGTGGGCCAGCGCCAGGCGACCGTCTCGGGCTCCGATATTTCGCCCGCCGCGCGCGCCAAGCTCGTCGAGCGGGCCGTGGCCATGGCCCGGCTGGCGCCGGAAGATCCCTATGCGGGCCTCGCCCCCAAGGAGCGCCTCGCCAAAGGCCCCTTCCCCGAACTCGACCTCTACGATCCGCAGGAACCTTCGCCCGAGGCGCTGGAAGAAGTGGCGCGGGCCGCGGAGGACGCGGCGCGCGCCAACCCGAAGGTGACCAATTCCGAAGGCGGCTCGGCCTCGGCCTCCTCATCGCACTGGCGGCTGGTGACCTCGACCGGATTTTCGGGCGTCTACCACGCCTCGGCCTTTTCGATCATGGCCTCGGTCGTGGCGGGAGACGGCGAGACCATGGAGAGCGGCTATGACGGCCGTTCCGCCCGCTGGCGCGGCGACCTGCCCACGCCGAAGTCCATCGGCGAGGAAGCCGGCCGCCGGGCGGCCCAGCGGCTGGGCGCGCGCAAAATCGCCTCGACCACCGCGCCCGTGATCTTCGAGAACCGCATCGCCATGTCGCTGATCGGGCCGCTGATCGGAGCGATCTCCGGGCCCTCGATCGCGCGCGGCACCTCGTTCCTGAAGGACAAGCTGAACGCCCAGGTGTTCGGCAAGGGCGTCAACATCGTCGACGATCCGCACAAGGTCCGCGGCCTCGGCTCCTCACCTTTCGATGACGAGGGCGTGCAGAACCGGCGCTGGTCGCTCATCGAGGACGGCGTGCTGACCACCTGGCTGATGAACTCGGCCTCGGCGCGGCAACTGAGCCTGGAGACCACTGGGCACGCCTCTCGCGGCCTTGCCGGCGCGCCGGGGGTCTCGACGACCAATCTGACGCTCCAGCCCGGCGCCAAGAGCCAGGCCGAACTGATCGCCGACGCCGGCAAGGGGCTGTTGATCACCTCGATGTTCGGCCCGTCCCTGAACGGCAACACCGGCGACTGGTCGGTGGGCTGCGCGGGCTTCTGGTTCGAGAACGGCGAACTTGCCTACCCGGTGACCGAGATCACCGTCGCCGGCAACCTGGTCGACATGTACGGCAGGCTCATCCCCGGCTCCGACCTGGAGATCCGCGGCTCGGCCAACGCCCCGTCGCTGCTGATCGACGGACTGGCGATCGCCGGACGCTGATGACGGAAGCCGCCGAGGACCTGAAACTGATCACCGAGGCGGCGAAGGAGGCTGGCCGCCTGGCCATGCAACTGCGGGAGGCGGGCCTGGAGACAACCTTCAAGGAAGGCGACTCCCCAGTGACCAACGCGGACTTGGCCACGGACGCCCTGATCAAGGCGAGGCTGACCAGCGCCCGCCCGGGCTATGGCTGGCTCTCGGAGGAGACACCCGACGATCCGGCGCGTCGGACCCGCAGGCGGCTGTTCGTGGTCGATCCCATCGACGGCACGCGGGCCTTCATCAAGACGCGGCCCTGGTGGGCGGTGTCGGTGGCGGTCGTCGAAGAGGGCCTGCCGCTGGCTGGCGTGGTCTACGCGCCCGATCTGGACGAGACCTTCCAGGCCGTGGCGGGCGGCGGCGCCACGCTGAACGGCGCCCCGATCCAGGCTGGCGAACGCGACGTGATCGAGGGCTGCGGCATGGTCGGTGATGCAAGGATGTTCACGCATCCGGCCTGGCCCACGCCCTGGCCGGAAATGCGGATCGAGGCCCGCAACTCCACCGCCTATCGCATGTGCGTGGTGGCCTCGGGCGCCTTCGACGCAACCCTCGCCCTGGTTCCGAAGTTCGACTGGGACCTGGCCGCCGCGGACCTGATCGCCCGCGAGGCCGGCGCCTATGTGGGCGATCATCTCGGCCGCCCATTCCTGTACAATGGCGTTAAACCGTCACAGCCTAGTCTTGTTTGTGCGGGGCCGCGCCTCGCCCCATTGATCCTTGAGCGCGCCCGGCATATCGCACTACCAAATTGACCAGTTTGGGAAAGACCATGCCCGAAAAGCAGCTTCTGCACCTCGTGATCGGCGGAGAACTCGACGATCTAGAGCACAATAGGTTCCGCGACCTGTCGAAGATCGACCTGGTCGGCGCCTATGCCAGCCACGACGAGGCGCTCGCCGCCTGGCGCCGCAAGGCGCAGGAGACCGTGGACAACGCGCTGATGCGCTATTTCATCATTCACGCGCACAAGCTGCTGGATCCGGAAAAGGACCCGCAGCAGGACTAAGACGTCCCTTTGACGGCCCCCGCCCGGCGGGGGCCTCCCCCGAGGCTACTCCCGCCTGAGAACGCCCTCGGTGAGCAGCCGCCCCCACATCTGGGCGCGGAAGTCGGCCTTGATGGCGGCGGGATCGTAGGCGTCGCTATCGACCCACTCCAGGAAATCCTGTCCCTTCGGCTCCCCCTCGGTGAGGTAGCGCTCGAAGGTGTAGTCCAGGACCCCGGTCTTGCCCTGCTTCACATGCAGGTAGCGGATGTGCAGTTGGTCCAGCGCCTCGCGGATCGGCAGTCCCTTGCGGAAGTGCATGTAGAAAACGCTCATGATGCCGGCGCGGTCCGCGCCTGACTTGCAGTGCATCAGGGCTGGATACTCGATCGTCTCGAACAGCTCCTTGGCGCCGTGCACGCGCACGCGGCTAGGCACTTCGCGCGAGGTGATGGTGAAATCGACCATCTTCAGTCCCAAGCGTTCGCAGGCGTCCTTCTCCAGCGCGTAGAAGCTGGCGTCGAACCCGCCGCGGAGGTTGACGATGGTCCTGATCCCGCGCCGCTTCCACTCGGCGAGCTGGTGAGGCCAGGGCTGGTTGGCCCGGACCAGTTCGTCGCTGATCCAGTGCGCGTTGGAAAAACCGAGCCGCAGATAGGCGTGGTCCTTCCAGAGGTAATCCAGATAGGTCGAGACCCGCCCGGAGGACGTGGTGAGATCGAATCCGGCCAAGGGCGCTTCCTGCATGGGCGGCTAGATAGGTTGTTTGCCAGGGCGGCGGAAGTTGGGCGCGAGGCCAGGCCCTAGTCCGCGGGCTTGAGCACGGCCGTGAAGCCCGCGACCTTGCCGGAACTGGGCGTTAGGGCGCAGGTGAAGGTGAAGTCCCTCCATTTTTCGCCCGAGCGGACGCTGCCGCTGCCGGTCAGGCTGCGGGCGCTGACCAGGGTGAGCGTGGCCGGATCGCTGGTTCCGAGAAAGACGCGGTCCGCCTCAGGGATCTGTCGGCGAAGCGACGGCAGGGCGGCAGGGCGGCAAATGACCTCGGCGACCTTCTTGGCGTTGCTCCAGCCGGACGCCAGGCTGCGCTCCTCCGGCCGCTTCAGGGCGGCTATGGCCTGGCTGATCTTGGCGTTCTGGGCGGGCGACAGCGCCGGCTCGGCCGCCGGTGGCGGCGCAGGCGCGGTG
>LNAP01001165.1_pt1 | contig 28331 bp, 44 predicted proteins | sample 602601 | NCBI WGS metagenome assembly LNAP01 (sample SAMN02440304, study PRJNA202911) | soil metagenome | biome: Subtropical and temperate rainforests or woodlands; isolation source: soil samples (1 kg each in a 20% v/v slurry with milli Q water) were... ... | reverse complement strand
AGCTCGCCCTGGCGGCGGGGATAGTTTCCGGTGACGGAGAGTGCGAGCTGCCAGCCCTGTTCCGCGCGTCGGGCGGCCGCCTGGGAGGCGTCGCCGGCAGCACGGGCACCGCGTGCCAGGAGCGATTGAGCCCGCGCGACTTTCGACAACGAACGTTCATGACGTGCATTGGCCAGGGCGGCCTTGCCGGCGCCGGCCACGGCCGCGTTGTTCGCACCCTTGACGGCATTCTGCATCGCGCGGATCGGGCGCGATGCTTTGTCGAGTGCCTCAAGGATAAGCGAGACGCGCATCGGTCTATCAGCTCCAGCGGGTCAGCTTTTCCCCGATCCATTGGCGGCCGCCTTGGCGGCGGCGGCCTCTTCCTTGGCAATGTCGACGGCGATGCCGAGGTGAAAACCGAACTCGCCGGACGTCATCGCCATCAGGTCGGCCGGAGGCCAGCCCCGGCCGATAAGGAAATGAATGTCCCGCGCGTGCGGGATCAGTCGTTTCCCTCGCCGCCCTCGGCGTCTTCGTCATCGCCGAACAGTTCGCCCTGGAGCTGGATGAAGTCCTTGCCTTTGATCTTGTCGGTGATCTCATCGAAGGTCAGCTTCTGACCATCGAACAGGCAAACGCGCTGGATGAGGAACAGGTTGACCTTGCTGACGTCGCCCTTGCCATAGCGCTGGGCCGCCGTCGTGTCGCTGATGTGCCAATCCTCAGGAATGGTAGCGACGATCTTGCTGCGCTTAAGGGTGACCTCGTGAGTGGGGAATGGGCTCATGGTGGTTCTCCTGAATTGGGCGGCCTATAGCCAGCCGGTGTTGAAATCGATGCGATTGACCTGGTGCACGGGATAGAAGGTGCTCTCGCCCCGCCCGTCTTCGCGGCTGTTGAGCCACACGCCGATCTCACTATGGCGGTCGACGTAGCCGCTATGGTGCGACTTGCCATCCGGGCCGACCGGAGCTGCGAGATAGACGGTGGCAACGCGGCTCATGACGGCGACAACATCCCAAGGGCCTGCATGTAGAGATCGAGGATCGCCTCATGCTCGGCGCGCTGGTCGGCATCCTGCTTACGGATGCGCAGGAGTTCCCGCAGCGCCGTGGTGTCGAAGCCGGTTCCCTTGGCCTCGGCGAATATGTCCTTGATATCGGCCGCGATGGTGGCCTTCTCCTCCTCCAGGCGCTCGATGCGCTCGATGAAGGATTTGAGCTGTTCCTTGGCGAAACCGGCGGGAGCGTCGGACAAGGACTGGTCATTTGGAATGTCGGACATGGCGCACCTGGCGACGGAGAAGTGAGCGAGCGAAGGCCGGATCAATCGGGCCAGACGTTCTCGCCGTTGACGCGGTAGATGCCGGCATAGACGTCGTATTCCAGCACCGGCACTTCCGACGTCGTGACCTTCTGCGTCATCATCACGATGCTGATTTCCAGCTCGCGGTTGACGGCCTCGCCGAGCGAATGGCCCATGCCGCTGATCTTGGCGAAGTGCACGCCGATCGTCGTCACCAGGCGGTGGCTCTTGGTGCGGTTGAGCCCTTCCGAATCCCAGACATCGACATAGGAGTGCAGCGCCAGGCGCACGAGCGTGGTGGGGTTGAAAGTGGTCCGGTCCACCTCATGGTCGATGAAGTCGAACACGATCTTGCCCTTGATCGCCTCGATGGCACGGCTGGGCAGCTCTATGACGCCGATCATGCCCAGGGCCTCGTGGGAGACCATCTTCATGCCGATGTCGCCGGGGTCGAATTCCTTGCAACGCCCGGCCAGGCGGTTGTTCGTGAGGTACACGTCCGCGTTGGTGACGTGCCCTACTTTGATCGGATCCACGATATTTCTCCGTTGCGTGCAGGGCGAGCGGGCTCACGGCCCGCCCGGTCAATGGATCAGGAGGCGAGCCCGAGCGCGGTCTGCGCGAAGGAAATGTCGAGATAGCTGTCGATCGTCAGGCGTTCGGTGACGCCGACCGGCATGCATTCCAGCTTGTAGTAGAACCGGCCGTCCGTCGCATCGCGCGAGGTGGTCTTGGTGCGGTCGAACCGGAAGCGCCCACCGTAAAGCGCGCCTTCGCCCTCCTTCTTGCGAAGGAACGCGTCAACATCTTCTTCGACGTCGTCGAGGAAATTCTTGGTTGCCGGGCGATCGGTCTTGTCCATGAGATAGTAAAGGGCGGACTCGTGGACCATATCGAGCACGCGGCGCACATGGATGAACTGATGCGCCGTGGTCATCGTCGGGAATGCCGCCGTGCGATTGCCCCACGTCCGGTATCCTGACGCAAAGAAGTTCATGGCGGTGACGATGCCAACTTCGTTCAGCGCGTTGGTGTCATTCTGGTAGCTGCCCGGCACATAGGCGAGGTCGCGCTCCAGGCCGAGGACGTCGGACATGGCGCGGTTGGACGGCGAGTAGTGGTAGCCATACGCCAGATCACTGGCGACCATCACGCCGCCCAGGTGCTGGCTGTAGGGCTGGAGCGCCAGATCATCGATGACGGGATCATAAGCCTTGACGAACGGGTAGCAGAGGATCGCTCGCATCGAGCTGGTGTTGAAGCCGCCCGTGGTGCCGCGCTGCTCCACGGCCTGCTGGACGGTGAGCCCGGCCGGCATATCCGCCAGATACATGGCGGCCAGCGCGTTCCCGACGACCTCCATTTCGGCACGCACGCCGGCAAGCCCTGTGAACCGCGGGGCCTGGAGTATCTTGGGAAAATATCCCAGGGAATTGAACATGCCATAGGCGAGCTTGAAGCCGGTCGCGCTGCCGTCGAGCTTGAATAGGCCGATGATATCGGCTGCCGTCACCTTCGTCGGGTCCGGCACCGCCTCTTCCTTGTGAACGTCGGGATCGAAGACGTTCACGACCACGATGGTGCCGCCGCCCTGGCCGTTCGCCACCTTGTTGAAGATGGCGTGCAGCGCCTCCGGCAACGAGTAGCCGGCGACCTGGGGACCGAGCAACTCGGCGATCTGCTCGCGGCGACGGATGACGATCCGCTTGTTGATATACGGCGCGCGCTCGTCTGCCGTAGTGTGCACCAGGTGGATCGGCGCGGTGCCGACGATGAAGGTGACCGCGCTCTTGACCTCGCGAACGACGCCATTGCCTTCAAGATGCTCGACGACCTCGGGGCCGTGGTGAAAAGCCTCTGCCATGATCAGCCCTCCTGCTGGCTGCGCTTGACGCGCTTGCCGGGTTCGATTTCGGGATCGGTGGTCGCCGGCTCCTCGACGACGACGGCGGCGAGCGGCTCCAGCAGCTTTCCGGCGACCCACGCGGCGACGTGCGGATGATCGACCGGCAGGTCCTTGACCGGGCGGCCGGGCGCGAGATTGCCCTCCCAGATCACGGCGCCGGCGGCGTCATGGAGGGACACAGCCTGCGCCGGCCCGCGATAGGTGAAAGACTGGCTCATGTTGCCCCCTGGAAAGACGAGGCCAAGCCCGGACGCTCGCCGAAATCGGCGACAGCGATGGCCGGGATTTGGCAGGTGAATTTGAAGCCCCAGCGCCAGACGCTGGCCTTCTGCTCCTGAAGCTCGTCGGACACCGGAACCATGGCCGTCGCACCGGCGAACGACTGCCCTTGGAGGGCACGGCGGATGTCTTCCAGTGCGTCATAGGAGCCGATCGCGCCGTCATTCGTGCCGCGCAGCGAGCGCACCAGAAGCGCTACCTCGAAGGTGAGCGTGCGTATGGGGCTATAAGCCTCGCGCGGTCCACCGCCCGAGGCCGAATAGCCGGAACGGTCGTAGCGCACGAAGCAGGCCGCCGCGTCGCGGTCTGGAAAATCGTATTTGGTCGGGTCGTCCGGGAATGATTCAATCCGGGCGATGCGGCGCGGCAGACGCTCTTTGAGGCGCGCCACCATCCCGTCTTCGATGTCGGTGATCGGGTTGCTCATCGCCAACCCTCCAAGACGCCATTCATCCGGCCGGCCGGCATGTGGCCGCTCACGGCCTCCGACGAGGTGCCGGGCTCGGGCGTCGTGCCGTCGCCATCCGCGTCGATGGTCACCTTGCCGGAACCGATATCGCGCAGCAGCGCCATGGCCGCGTCGTACTGTGCCTTCACGGCATCGTTCATTTCGGTCTGCTGCCCACCCTTGGCACGAAGGCGCCAGCGGGCGATGTCATGGGCGATGCCGGCGAGGATTTCCGGCACGATGGTGAAGGGGCGCGGATAGCGAGCGCGCACATAGCCATCGATCACGCCGTCAGCGTGCACCAGGTGCGGAACCAGCACCGTGTGATCGATAACGCGAGCATCCCGCAAGCCGGTACCGGCGAGCTGAAGGGCTTCGTCGCCCAGGCGGGCAATGAAATCATCCACCGTCAGATATTTCGGGGTGCCGGCCATGTTCTGACGCTCAGTCCGCACGCGCGGCGATGGCCGCGTGCTCGTCGGGGAGGAGGACGCGGCCGGGCTGGAACACGGCGCGATTGACGGCCATGAAGCCGCGCTCGATGTCGGTGCGCCCGATCGCCAACCAGCGCTGGTCGATGTCGGGACGCGCCTTCAGCTCGTCGAGAATGCGCAGCACGCGCTCCTCGGCTTCCTTGTTGACGTTCACCAGTTCCTGGATGACCGACGTCAGCGGCCGATAGCCGGCGATCTGAGGCGCGCTCATGACGGGTCTCCCAGCACACCGATGGCGAGCAGCGTCTCGGCCTCGGCTTCGGTCAGTTCGATGGTGTCGGTTTCCGGGTCACCCGGCGCATAGCGGCGGGCGCTATGGCGCAGCGGCGAGAGCACCGGATAGGTCAGGCGGATGGGGAAGTCCGGCGGCGTCTCGGCCGAGTTGGCCGAGCCGGCATCGCGGGCCGCCCTGGAGAGGTCGACCAGCTCCTGCTGGGTGGCGGGCTCCTGGCCGGCGACCACGGCCGGCACGGTCGGGCCGACAGGTGGCGTAACCATGCCCACCACCCCGGCTACAGTCGCCGGGGCCTTCTTGGCGGGCGGCGCTTTGGCCGCCCGCTTCGACGAAGTGACCGCCTTGGCCATCACACCGCGCCCTGGATCAGGAAGCCACCCTCGGCGCCGGTGACGTAAGGGCGATATTCCTCGGTGAGCGGGTAGACCCAGCTCTTGACCGGGCGCTCGTAATAGGGCTGCTCGACCAGCGGATAGCCCTTCAGCCGGTAGATGAAGCCGAACGACGGGACCAGGAAGCTCGTGCCGGCGCGATAGAACAGCAGGGCGTCGTCACCCCACACATCGTCGGCCTGGTCGGTGTCGGCCGCACCCTCGGCCAGGGCGACCGCCTTGCCAACGATCACCTCATCGAGGTCGAAATACTTGGCGAGCATCGCCTCGGTGATCGACTCGCTCGACGTGTACTTGAAGCGCTCCTTGATCTTCGGATGATCCGACAGAACGTTGAAGACGCTGGGCGCGATGGCCAGCACGTTGGGATAGCGCCCGATGGACCGGCGTACGCTCTCACGCCCCTCACGAATGATGGCGGCGGGATCGCTGTCGGGATCGGAGAACTTGTCGGAGCCGGCCAGCGCCACCTTATGATTGCCGTCGTAAAGGGCGGGATTGCGCACGATGCTCGCCACCTCGACCTCGCGGCCGAGGGCGATGATGTCCTGCACCGCGTTGATGGAGACGCTCGCCAGATCGATGCCCGGCACGCGGGCCGCGTCGCCGCCGATCTCGTCGGGCACGAGTGCCTCCAGCGCCTCCTGGCGCAGCGACACTGGATCGCTGGCATAGCCGAACTGCACGCGCTGGGTGGCGGCGCCGGGCGCACGGCGGGTGTTGAGGTAGCGGCGGAAAGCATCCTTGCCGAACTTGATCACCTTCATCGAGCGGTTCGGGATATCGGCGAACGGCAGGATGCGGTGGCCGATGAATTCCTGATTGGTGTAGCCGCGAGCCTGGGTCGACAGGATCGGGTCGATCACCTGGGCCTGGCGGCTGTTCATAGCGGGCATGGTGGGTCTCTCCGCGAGAAGGGGTTAAGGCGTCAGGTGTCAGCGCAGCAGGACGCCGACGCGGCCGCCGATCGCCGCTGCGTTCAGCGCGCGGCCGGCCACGTTGGTGTTGGCGCCCTTCGGGATCGGGCGGCCATTGGCGTCCGACACCAGCTCGTCACCCCTGCCGATGGCCGCGCCGGCGACCATGTCGACGGAGCCGATCGCCGTGACGGCAACGGCGTCGCCGATCTCCGCATCATTGGCCGACACGCCTTTGACCACTGCATCCAGGCCGGCCTGGCCATCGGCAAAGGTGACGAAGCGGTCGCCCGCGATCGCGGTGGTGGCGACGGCGGTGAGGACGAGGACGTTGATGCGGCCGAGGTTCATGGCGCGGGTTCCGGTCTAGGTTGAGGGAAGGTCGATCAGGCGTTCGGGTCGACCGCCCGCACTGCGTCCAGATAGCTGGAGCCCGGATGCTGGGCCTGCCACGCCACGGCCTTCGCGTGGGTCGCGAGGCGGTCGCCATCGACGTTGCGATGATCGGGAGCGGCGAACGACGGCGCATCGCCAGCGGCGCGCTCATCGGGGAGCGTGCCGCCGAGCGGCACCACCTGCGGAAGCTCGCGCAGCATGTTCTTGAGATGGTCGACGGGCGAAATGGCGGGCTCGCCGGCGGCAAAGCTCACCGGCGTCGCCGCACCACCGATGGCATCAAGCACCAGGACGAAGCGCTTCTCGTGCGCCGGAAGGATGCGACCGGCGCCAACCAGTTCGGCGGCGAACGCGACATGGCTATCGTGGACGATGCCGCGCTCACGCTCGGCAATGGCGGCCTCGCGTGCGGTCAAGCTGGTCTCGCGCGCGGCGAAATCGACGGGCGGCTGCACCACGGCGGCCGGCTTCGGCTGGGTCATGTTGGGTTCCTCGGGAATGGGGGCGGCGAAGGCCGGGAGCGGCTCGGGAGCGGGCTCGCGCCCCTCTTCGTCGAGCCAGCGGATTTCGTAGTCGGGCAGCACGCGGTCGGCGGCTTCCAGCGAGAACTGCTCGATGAGAAACTCGCGCATGCGCCGGAAAAGGCCGGCGGCCTGGCGCGCACCTGCGGCAAATTCAATGGTGACCGCGTCGGCGGCGGCGCCGAACTGCACGACCTTCAGGCCGGTGACGGCCGGAGGGGCAGCGCCGAGGAACCCGACGTGCTTGGGATACCAAGTGCCGGGCGCCGGGTTGGCCGCATCGCTCGGCCGGAAGAACGACAGCGACACTTTCTTGTAGCGGCCGGCAGTGACGGCATCGGCGAAGGCCGGCTCGATCTGGTCGATTTCCGCCGTCAGCCGCTGCGAGGCCTCGTCAAAGGCGAACGACTTCGCCCAACCGAACGCGGGCGCGTCGGTGGCGGGGTGGCCGATGACGATCGGCGCCGGTGCGCCGGCGGCATCATAGGACGATGCCACGGCACGCAGATCGTCTGCCGAATAGGTGAGGCTTTCGCCACCCATCGACACATACGTGCCGGGGCGAAAAACTTCGATCGTGCGGGTGGCGGGGCGCTGCTGCTTCGTCATGAAGACGACGCTAGGCGATTGCCCCGATGAGCATGATGGGAAGACTTCCCAGCTAGAGGGCGCGGCGATCGGGGGCGGCTATGGGGCACTCCGAAGGAGGTCGCGCCGCGCGAATGCCGATTGCCGCGTTTCTGACGGCCATCTGACGGGCCGTCCTCCGCATAAGGCTATCTGCGCCGCCCCGGTGCCGTCCAGCCCGCTCCTGCGCGCTCTGTGACGACATGGCGGAAAGCTATACCCGTGCCAATGTGTCAGGCTAAGTAAATCGGCCTTTGAAGGAGCGGATGGTGAGTGAGAGCGGAACGCGGATCGCCTATTTTTCCAACAAGGAGTGATTAGGGGAATGGCGGGCAAAGCCCACGATCTGGCTGACGGTGAAGCGTTGGAGTGAGCTGGTGCACGGGCATCCATCTCTCACGTTTGGGATGATGACGGCCGCCGAGATCGATGAGGCGGTCACATTGTTAAAGGCGGAGTTGGACGAGGCGGCCGTGCGGGCCAAGGAGGCGCTGATTCCCTATTAGAGCGGCGGCTACGCCATCATTCGCCCAAACCCTCCACATCGAGCCAATCCTCGATCGCGTCACGCGCCGCCTCCTCGTCGCGAGGCCCGAAGCCGACATAGGGGCGCGCCGGAATGGTGACGATGACCGCCTTGAGAAAGGCGAACCCGAAGCCGCCGGCACCGATAACGGGCACCTTCAGCGCCTTCCCGTTCTTCGCCCGGATTTCGTGAGTGGAACCGAACTGATTCACGGTGTCGTAGGGCGGCGCATTGACGCCGACCTGGAGGATATTGCCACCGACCTGGTAATTGGCGGATGAGCGCAGCCGGCGGCTGACGGTAAGGATATGACCGCCACCGCCGCGCAACATGACGGTGGTGGCGGCCAACGGCGCCCAGGCGCGCCCCTGCGGATCGGTCTGCGTATCGAAGCGATCGTCCAGCGTGATGAGCAGTGCTTCGCCGACATTGCGCAGCCCGCCGGAGACATCCTCGGCACGATCGGCAAGCCGGCCGAGGACACGATTGGCGCGGGCAACCGTTTCCGGGTCGAGCCGGATGCGAAGATCGATGCTCATGGCAACGACGCTCCTGGTATGTTAGATTTGAGGCCAGTTCGGCAGCCGAGGCATCGCCCGCCCTCGTAGGCGCCGGACGTGGCACAGTCGGGGCGATCGACGCAGCCACTCATTCCGGTCGACGCCATAGCAGCGCGCCACGCCGCTGCTTACCCAGATAGCCGTCACTCTCCGGCGGAAATGCCGTGGTGCCATGCCAACCGCGCCCTACCCATTCAAACAGCGCGAAGCCACGGCCATCGGCCGCCCGGCGTAGATATGAGCGCATGAGATAGACGGAGCCATTGGCGCCGCGCGCCCAGTTGACCCAAATCTCATCAGGATCGCGCACGGTTTCGGCCAGCTTCAGCACCTCGGTTTCACGGCCGCGCTTGGTCGCCTTCCAGGCGCCGCCGGCGGTCTTGAACAGTTCCTCGGAGATCGGGAGCACATGACCGGCCGCATCACGATACGCGACGGCCTGACCGATATCCGCGCCAAACTCCTGGAGGAAGGCGCGGGCGTAGGTTTCCGGGGCCTCGCCGGCGGGCAGGCTCGTGGCGGTGAAGGGCCGCGAGGTCGGCAAGGCTGGCACGTCCGGCAGGCTGGACCGTGTTGCCGAGGGCTCTAGCGGCGCCAAGGGTGCCTGCATTTCGTGTGGGACTAGCCCTTCTGCCCAGTCTCGTCCGGGCGCATGGTCCCAGCCGAAGCCGATGCCTTCCGGCACCTCGACCAACTCGCCAGTGGCGGGATCGCGGACCCGACGCATCTTTAGCTCGGGGGACGGGTCCGGCCCATCCTTACCCATGCGCTTGAGGTCACGGGCGGAGAGCGGGCGGACGCCGCAAGAGCAGAACCAGTCGTTCGGGGGGTAAATGCGCCGCCAGATCGGATCGTCCGCCCGCCAGACCTTCCCGCTCATCGCAACGTGAGCGGCGCGCGGGTTACGCGGCGAGCGGGTCTCGCCGTGCCGATATTGCCAGTAGGGCCGCACCTTCAGCACGGCCGGATCGGTCATCTGGCTGTAGCGGCCGGCGGCATGGGCGGTGCGCAGGTTGGTCTCATAGATGACGCGGGCGCGCCAGGCGCGTCCCGCCTCGGTGTCCTCGCCGGTCCAGTCGGTCCAGCCGTTCCGCGCCACGATCGACTCGAACCGCGCGCGGAATTCCGCCGGCGTGATGCCCTCCGCAATCGCGGCATCGACCGCACCGTGCAGATCGGCGAGGAGCGCATCCTTGGTGGCGCCGGCCACCACGAAACTGCGATCGTGGGCGCGGCCGTCCAGGTCGCGCCAGGTGCGTGTGGGCAGGCGCACCTTCTGGCGGTGGAAGTCGATTGCCTCCTGCATCGCCACGCGGAAGCTGCCCTCGGCGAACGCCGGCGCCGGCCGATTGACGCGCCGGCGGGCGAATGACGCCGGCCGTACCGGGCGGACGGATGCGAGGATACGCGCGGCGACGCTCATGGCGTGGCTCACTGGGTTTCGTCGATGACGTCGGCGCGGCCGCTGAGATCAGCCAGGGTGATGGCGGGACGAAGCAGCTCGCCGAGCGGCGTGACATCGATGGCCGGGTACAGCGCGAGCAGACGATCCTTGATCGCCGCCAGCGGCTCGCCGGCCTCGACTGCCCGATCGACGGCCGCGCGTGATTGACTGATCCACTGGTCAAGCGTCGGCTGCGCGGCCTCTTCCAAGGACTGGGTGATGTCGCCTATGCCGTGATCGTCATGGGCGGCGAACTGAGGCGTGAGCGCGGTGCTGGCCAGGCCGGCCGCCCGGATGTCCACGGGCGGCGGCGGAGCGAACTGCGACCTGGTCGCGGCATCGGCAACGATCTCGACGCCCGCTATGTCGCTGAGAGCCGCCTCCAGGCCGACCTTCGGGCGGAAACCCTTGGCGGCGAGGTCGAACAGATTGTCCAGTTCCTTCTTGGCGCGCTCCGCCTTCTTTGCCCGCTGGTCTTCGATGGCCTTCTCGTTTTTCGGGCGCGGCCGCCACACGGTGGGAGGCGTTGCGCCCGGCAGGTTGAACTCGACGATCCATTTGACCAGGCTGTCATTGAGCGTTCCCGACAACAGGTCGGTATCGGCATCGGCGATGCCCGACGAACCCTCGTCATGGGTTTCCGCCGCCGCATTTGAGCCGACGCCGTTCAGGGTGGTGGAGAGCGTTTCACCGAGCACGGCAATGCTGGTCTGTTCGTCCCAGTACCGGCACCAGGCCTCATAGGAGACAGACCCGCCTCGGGCGGCCTCCAGGAAGCTGACATCAGTGCCGATCGGCACGGTAATGGCACCCTGCTGCACGAGATCGAGCAAATGACGGAGCAGCTTGTCCTGCTCGGCCGGCGGCGTCCCGAACGGATATTTCGCGACCGGCGTCGGCGAGGCGTACTTCTCCAGGAAGTGCGCCCAGAAGCCGACGCCCTCGCGCTTGAACAACACATGCCAGAACAGGACTTGGCCAAGACCCCGGCCGTAGGGGTCACTGCCCTCGGCATCATGGCGGTGCACGATGAACTTGCGGTCGGGCAGTTCTTCGCCGTCGCGGATATTGGCGTGGGTCAGAAGACGCGGGCGCCAGTCCAGATCAAAGACGAAGCGGGCACGCTGGTGACCGACGATCTTGCGGGGGAACACTTCGCCGCCACCCACAGCCCATTCGATTTCCGCAACGGAATAGCCGTACAGCACCGAGCCAAGCAGTTCGCGGCACAAACGGTCGAAGCCGAAGCGCTTGAATTGACGCTTGACCAGCTCGCCGGCCGCCACGTCGATCGGGCGGTCGCTGGCGGGCTCCACCATCCATTCGCGGGCGATAACCTTCAACGCCCGCTTGTTGAGCACCGATAATGCATGGCCGTCGCGCCGCACCTCGTCATAGAGGCGGATGCCGCGCGCGCCGCCCTTGCGCAGCAGCGTCTCGTCCTCGGAGCGGAGCACGGTGCCGTAGTTCGGGATGGTGATGTCATTGCCGGGCGTTGCCAGCATGCGCATCAGCTCGCGCGGCGGGTTACTGGCGGCGAAGGCCGGCGACGCGGGTTTGCCGGCGGCGCGGCGGCGGGCGCGCTTGTTCATAAGCGATAGCCTCCCATCATGTTCGATCGGGCGGGAGCACCGCGCAGGGCATCGGTGGACATCAGCACGCCGGTGCCATGGCGAATGGCGAGGCTCCACAGCATTTCAAGGCAGTCGGGGCCGTCGTCGTGGTCGGCGTCCGGCCACTGCGTGAGCTGCTGGATCAGCGTGGTTTGGGAAGAAAGGAACTTGATCGCTCCCATGGAAGTGTGCGGCTGGAGCCGCTCAATGCGCAGGGTCTTGTCAGTGATCGAGTCGATCGGCATCGCCGGCAGCATCACGCCCTCGATCAGCGCTCGCGCCATGATCTCGGTTCGCAGGAACTCCTGGAACTGGACGGTCTCGACGCCCCAGAGCTGACAGGAATGCTCGCGCTGCATGGCGATGACATCGGCAATGATGACATCGGGGAGCCGTTTTCGGATCGAGGCCTCGACGACGTGCAGCACAGGGAAGCGGCCGCTACGGTCGAGCCCGCCGACAAGGATGGCGGACGGGTCGCGACCCTTGCCGGCCTTGCCGAGCGACGGGTCCACCGCACCGAAATAGAGCCAGTCGCGGGACTTCTGCGTCCAATAGATCAGCGTCTTGAATGGGGCGTTTTCCGAGGTCGGCTCGCCCTGCTGCTCGCTGGCGAAAGCGGACGGGCTTTCGATCCGCTCCATCATGAGCTGGAGCAGGGTCTGCATGGCCGGCCAGTTGAGAACGGCGCCGGCGTCCATCCACACCTGGTTGTTCTCGTAAAACTCGCGCGCTAGATTCTCGCCATCATTGAGCAGGATTTCCTCGAACTTCTCCCACAACGCGAGATCGTCCGGCAGCGCCATGAGCGCCTTGAAGCGGAACACCTTCCAGCCCGGACGCTTGGAATTGCGCAGGATCACGGCGTCCCAATGCACCACGGTGCCGATATGCAGGAGGTCAAGCGAACCGTCCGCCGGGCCGAGCTTCAGCACGGCCTTTAGCACCCACGATTCAAGCTTGTCTCGCTGATCGGGGCTGCGCACATTCTCGTCGTTCTCGATGTCGTCGAGGATGACCAGGTCCGGCCGGTGCGGACCATGACGGCGGCCGCGCAGCTTCATGCCGGAGCCGACGCCCTCGATGCGCACACCCTGCTTCGTGACGATCTCGCCCTCGCGCCAGACACGGCCGGCGCCGACCAACTCGGGGAAATCCATCGCCAGGCGCGGGTTGATTTCCAGTTCGGACTTGATGGCCTCGATCTGAAGAGCGGCCTGCGCATAGCTATCCATCACGACGATGATGTATCGCGAGCGGCTGATGAGATCGCGCCAGAGCGGATAAATGAGGGACACCAGCGTGGACTTCGCCGCTCCTCGAGGAGCGATCGTCACGTCGCGCGCACCGCCGCCGGCGTTCGTGATCGCGGGGAGCCGCTCGAAAAGGTGCAGATGCAGGAGCGATGGCGCCTTGGTGAGGTAATGCGGGAAATAGGTTTCCGCGAAGAACCGAAACCCTGTGACCGGATCGATAGCCTTGGCGCGCCGCGCCGCGCGCGCCGCATCGTCGACCGGGAAGGCCGCGCACTCCAGCTCGACGCGGGAGCGATAATTGCTGGTGAATTCGGCCAAGGCATCGCGAAAGGCGCGCGGAGATAGCTCGGCAGCGATGTCCGGCCGGCGGATCATTTGTAGGCGTCCGGCAAGGTCTCGCCGAACGGCTCAAGCACTTCGATGAAAAGCGCGACGTTCGCCGGATGGTGGCGCGCAATGTAATCGCCAAGGCGGCGCAAGACATCCATGGCAACGCCGAGCTGCGAAATCTGAGGCGAGAGCCGCCCGGCCGCACCGATCGTCTTGTTGAAGCTGTCGGCCAGGCTGGCGAGTATCTTCGCCTTTTCTCCAGCACCAAGCTTGTGATCATCCTTCAAGGCGTCGATCGTCGCCTTGTGCTGGATGACGTAATCCTCGACCACCTCGGCGATCAGTGTATCCAGGCCCTCGCCGGAGACGGTCGATGCCGAGCGTGCGATATCCCAATCGTCGCCCTGCTCTTTCGCCTCGCGCTTCCAGCGCCGCAGGGTGGTTTCCGGGACACCGACCAGCAGGGCGAGAGTGCCGAGCGACTGACGCTCGATCACGTATTTCCGGCGGACGTCTCGCTTCTTGCCGTCGTCATGCGCCATGATGCGATCACGCCTTACCGGACAGCTTTGCCACGATCAGGCTGGTGCCGACCGATACGGCAGCCGCCGCGACGGTGGCGAAGCTGGCCGAGCGCACTTCGATATTGCGCAGGCGCTCGTCCTGCCTATCGAGCTTGCCGTCGATCTTCTCCAGCAGCTTGCCCTGGTGACCTTGTGTCGTCTCAACGCGAGCCAACGTGTCCTCGACACGCGCCAGCCGTTCGTGGAAATCGTCGCTCATGTTCGTCGGCTCCTAGGGCTTCCAGCCACAGCGCTTTTCGCCCTGTGCGTTGTGATTGCGCATGTCTTCCTTGTCGGACCGGTCCATGGCGTCATAGGCCGCCTCGGAAGGCTGGCGCGGCGTGTTGAGCTGGCACCACGCATCCGGTGGCGTCGGTTCTTTACGGCTTCCGCACCCACCGGCCGTTATCGCGATCAAGAGCATCGTCAGACAGGCGAGCGGTCTCATTGCGGATGTCCTGTTGATCCCGCACGGCCTGCGCCGTATCGCGGGTGAGCTTGGTTTCGCGGTCATCCCATCCTTGTTGGCGGGCGCTGCGGAGGGCGACGAGGCCGGCCAGGGCGGTGCCGATGGCCGCGCCGATCTGGAGCGCGCGCGACATACCGACGACGCGGATCAGCGCTACGATGGCGATGGCCACGGCCGGCAGGCTGAGCCACGCCCACCATTGCCAGCCGATGCCGTAAACGAACGCCTCAAAGAGGTTCATGCCGGCACCGCAGCCTTGGCGGGCCAGATGGCCGGCAGCACATAGGTGCGAACCACGCCGACCATGATGATGGCGACGCCGATGGTGGTGAGGCCGGCAGCGCCCCAGCTCATCCATTCCGTCAAGCCGGCATAGCTCTGGAGCAGGCCGGCCTGATCAATGAGCTTCTGGCCGCCCTCGCTGATCGTCAGGAGGGTCAGCCCGCTGGCGGTTGGCGCGGCGATACTCGGCTTGTCGGGCACCATGGCCGAACCTGTTGCCGGCGCAGTGCCAGCCAAGCGCGCGCTGATAGTCGCCTTGGTGATGTCGCCGGCGATGCCGTCAGCGCGCAGCCCGTTGGCCTTCTGGAAGGCGACGATCGCCGCGGTGGTTTTCGGGCCGATCCGGCCGTCCACCTTGATGTCGTAACCCAGCTCGACAAGCTGCTGCTGGAGCAGGCGGGTGCCTTCGGCCGGCTGCGCGACCTTCCACGATTCGGCTTCCGAAGCGGTGTTCAGCAGCGGCCACGCCCGGTTGAACCAAGCAACGCGGTCGTCATAACCATTGTACCCGCCGTTGATGCGGTGGGTGATCTCGCGAATATCATTTCGGTCGGCAAGAGCGTTGCAGCCCTTTTCTTTCCAGACCTTGAGGGCCGGCTCCAGGCACCGCGCTGCCGACGTGATGGCGTCGGGATCGTCGGCGAAGCCATAGCGACGATACGCGTCGCCGCCGGTATTCTGCATCAGGCCGCCGCCCCGGTATTTCCAGGCATCGCCAGCCTTAAGGTTGCCCAGCTCGCGGGCCTTCTTCGGGTTGCCGAGACCGTACACCCGCTCGAACAGCGCCTGCCCGTTGCCGGCGAGCTTGGCGGCCTCCGCCTTGGTGACGGCCGCCGAATGCACGCCGACGCCGAATATCTCGACGATGCGCGGGGCCTTGTAGTTGCCGCTCTCTCGCAGGAGCTTGAGGCCGCCGCTTTCATGGAACACCTGCGCCAAGAAATGCGCCAGGCGCAGCGGCGTGTCGATCTCATAGGCCTCGAACTGGCCAATCACCCCATGGGCGGCGAAGGCTGCGAGATAGTGCGCATTCGCGCGGGGCGCGAGTTTGGCGACGACGGAACCAACGGAAGCCATGATCAGACCCCCGCGCCGTGAGCAATGGCGAGGACCGTCAGAAAGGACGCGACTGTGCCGGCGCCACAGAGTGCCGAACGCCAGCGGGTGCGGCCGCAGGCGAGAAACACGCCGGCGACGGCGAGGCCGATCGCGGTGGCGGTAACATAGTGGCTGAGATCGAGCAGGCGCATGCCGACGCCGGCTCGCTCCAGCGCCCAGCCGATCACGTTGCCGGCGGCGAAGCCGCCCATGAAAAAGGCGGAGGCGGTGGCGCCGCTCGCCGCTGCGCGGTGAACGGCCCGCAATGGCGGGAGCCCATCCCACACATTGAGAATGAAGACGACGATGGTTACGAGGCTCGCAACGAGGAGAGCCAAAAAGATCAGGCTGAACATGCCGCAGCTCCGAAACAGGGTTCAGAGCCGAAGGTGCCGGTTAGCCATCCACGATGGGATGGGAAGACTTCCCATCCGACCTACTTAAGCAGGTCCTCAATATCGATTTGCCGAGGGTCGACCTTCCGCACCCGTCTCTTTGGCACGTCAAGCAACGGCCCGGTAGCGTTCAGCATAGCGCTGACGACACGCTGTGTGCACCCGAGTTGCCGGGCAATATCGCGCTGGAGCATGTCCTCGGCGTGGAGCTGGAGGATTACTCGCCGGCGGCCGAGCGGCGTCAAGTGGCTGCGCGGAATGTCCATGCTGGAATTCGCGAACGCGCTGATGAGGGAGTGAGCGGCATCTTCGCCGAGACGGTTCAGGATATTGCCCGACGTCCACGCGCCGGGAATCCAGATACGACCGCCGCCGAATTCCTTGACCAGGGCGAGCGCGACATCGATGCCGCAATATTCCGCGACCTCGCGCAGGGAGCGCGGAAGGTCTTCCAGCGTGATGGCGGCGGGCGACGGCGTCATAGATCGCCGCCATCATTCTGAGTGCCCGGAAGCCAATTCCGGTCGAGCACGGTTACGACAGAGTCGCCGCGCAGCACGAAGCGCACGCCGTCGACCAGGACGCCCACGGCGCCGGCATCGACACCACGCGCCACCTTCTTTTCGATCAGCCGGCGGATGGCTTCGATGTTGATGCCCTCGGCGCGCTCAAGATAGCGCAGCACGGCATGATCGGTGACGCGGGGAAGCGGGCGGCGGCTCATAGAGCTTCCTCCGCCCAGGCTGCTTCCAACGCCGCCCAGCAAGCGTCGGCAGCTTTGCGTGCGGCCTTTTCGGCATGGGCCGCTTTTTGTTCTCGATCCTTGAAATCGAGATAAATGGTCTCGGCCTTCAGCCGGTCGCGGGGGCTACCTTTGCAGTCCAGCCATTCCTTCATGGCGCGGATTTGCGCGCTCACCGCGTCGTCGTACCGACAACTCAGTGCCGTCGCTCGATCCCGAAGCGTCGCCTGACGGACGCTCAACAGGTCCGCTTGCCTGACGCGGAAGAGCTGCGGCTGGAGTTTCAGCCATGCCAGCAGCTCGTCACGCGTCAAATCCTCAAGGGTCAGTGCCTTCATTTCGCGGCCCTCGCCTTGAGGGCGCCACGCAGCCACACGCCGAGGCGGGTGATGAGCCAATCCCATTCCCTTTCCCCGTAGTGCTCCAGGGCATTGACGCCGATGCGGTGTCGATATGCATAGGCGGCGAGGTCGCGATGACCGGGCCGCGCCTGCGAGCCGAAGGGAGGCCACGCGCCGATTGCCACCAGGCGCTCAAACTGGGCGAGCGCGACCGCCCGCTTGGCGCCCTCGACGTCGCCCCGGCCAGTCGGCCACTCGACGCCGGCCTCTCGGGCCAGCCACTTCTTGAGGCCTTCGATCGCCGGCCGGGCGTCCTCGGCTTCCGTCAGAAAGCGGGTGTGCGAGACGCCGGTCTGACGCTGCACGAACGCGATCAGCGCCGCGTCGGTCGACGACCGCACAACGCCGAGCTGCCAACCGTCGAGCCAGAGCGCCCGGAGGATGCCGGCATATTTGCCCGCGAGTTGGCCGCCGCCGGACGGCGCGTCGCCGGCGGCCTTCTGCAGATGGGAAATGATCCGCGCCGCGTCGGCGAAGGAGAGGTCCTTCGACGACCGCTTGCCGGTGAGACGCTGCAACAGGTCGCGATAGTCGCCGTCCGCCAGGCCGACCTTGCCCTTGAGGGTATGGATGCGCTTGATCTGCGCGCCATCGATGGCGGCAGGGGCGCGGGAGATGGAGCTGATGCTCATGACGGGCGCTTCACTGGCTGGAGGGCGATTTCAGCGGTGAGGATTTGGCGAGTGAGCGCGGCAATCTCGCGCTCCAGCTCGATGCGGCGGATGCTGCGCGGGGCGATCTTCACCAGCCTGCCGAGCAGCACGGCGCGCTCACGCATCAGCTCATTGATGCGGCGGTGCTCAGCCATCGCGATCAGTGGCGGCGGGAACGAGGGAGCGTCGGAGCGCGCGCGGGCCATCATGCCCCTCCCTCGAACAGCGGGATCGGGGTCGGCTCGCACCAACGGCGAGCGTCCTCGGGTCGGAACAGGCGATGCTTGGAGGGCGGTATCCAGCGCAGGCGCGTGTCAAGAGCACCGCGCGAACGCGGCATCCAGACGGCCCAGCCGTAGGCCGTCGCCGTACTGCCGCCGGGCACGTAGCGCCCACGGTGCATCGGGACGCGCTCAGTGTATTGCCACCAGAAGTCCGGAGGCATCGCGCCCAGGAACTCGGCAAAGCGGGTCTCGCCTTCAAGCCAGTTGGTGCGCAGCAGCAGCGCAACGCCCTGGTCCTCGACCTGGAGCGCGTGGCGGGCGAATTCAACAGCGAGATTGAAGGGCGGATTGGTGATGATCCAGCCATCAGGGCCGATCACGGGTGAATGGGCGAGGAAGTCAGCGACCAGATATCCAGCGCCGTAATCGTGGATATCGGCGGCGGCCACGTTCGGAAAATACTCCCGCAACGTCTCCGCCATGTGCCCCTCGCCGGCGGCGGGATCGAAAGCGAGCGGGCAGCGCCCAATGATCTCCGGACCAAGGACGTGCTGACAAAGGGCGCGTGTCGCCCAGGGCGGCGTTGGGAAAAAGTCGAGGCTGGACGGCGGCTCGACCCGGCTGGACATGATGGCGCGAGCGCCGAGGGGGAGAAACGCCGTCATCCGGCAGCTCCCGGCAGGCGCTTCTCCAGCGCCTGGCATGCGCTGGCCAGATACAGCGCCGCCTGCGTCAGCTCGTGCGAGGCTGCGTAGTGGCCGTCCTCGTAAAGAGCTGCTGCCACCGCGTTCGCCTCATGGGCGCGCTTGTGCAGCAACTCGACGGTCTTGCGGGTGATCCTGCCGACGCGCTGCTCGGTCACGACCGCACCTCGATCAGTTCGGCGTGCGCGGCCCGGCCGGCGCCCGTCGCGCCAGCCGAGGAAAAGCGGGTGGTGGCGAACCCTCGCCGCACCAGCGCACCCATCGTGCCGGGCGCGACAAACGGCCCGGCGAACGAGTTGAAGCACCAGCCACGGCGAACTCGCATCGCCGTGCCGAGGGTGACGAGATGGTGCAGAGCCGTAGCTTGGCTATCGGTCAGCCGAACGGGTCGCCGCTGAAGGACAGTGCCTTTGGTGACTTCCGCGATCATGATGGCCTCACACTTTCGATGAGATGGCTGGTCGCTTTCGTGACCGAGCGATGGCGCCACTCGCGCGAGCGAGACAGCGCCACGGCACGGCCGCGCAGCTCGGCGGCGGCTTCACGGGTGTCGAAGATGAGGCGGGCGTCCATGAGGGTGACGGAGGTGGCGCCACGCACCCGCACGCGAGCCTTGCCGGAGGAGCGGGCATCGGCCTCGCTGATCAGCGAGGCCGGCCACACGCCCGACGCGGTCACGACGAACACCTTGCGGAGCGCGGGGCGGAGATCGCGGGAACGGGCCATCGTTCACGCCTGCGTGCCGGTGGTGTCGACCTCGAACGGTTCGACGATGAATTCCTCGCCGGCCGAACCGATGGTGACACCCTGGACCGTGCGCGCCTTCTCCGGCTCCTTGAGCATCGCCTCCTTGTCGACCTCCAGCTTGGTGCGGAGGAACTTCTTGGAAAGCCCCATCTTTTGGATGCTGGTGATGACGTCTTCGACCTTGCGCAGCGAGACCTTGGGCGGCAGGTTGCGCCACGAAATAACGCCGGTGATGAGGTTGGAGAATTTCACCTTGCCGCCATTGGTGAGGGCCAGGCGGTGCGCTTCCGCCCATACCTTCAGGCCCTCTGTGAGGGCCGTCACGCGCTCCTGGAGAGGCAGCACTTTGTCCGCCGTCTCCTTGGAAATGGCCGCGATCTTGTCATTCGCGTCGGCGTCGATCCGGCCGATCTCGCGATTGAGGGCGCCGATATCGGCGATGGCCGTGGTCGCCTCTTCGGTCGACTGCGGCACCGGCAAGTTGACGCCGAAAGTCTTAGCCTTTTTGGCCATGATCGGCCTCCTGGGAGCTGGTGGGGATGAGGTAGCCGAGCGCAACGAGGTGCTCGACGAGGGCGTCTGTGGCATCCGCAGCGGCCTCGCCGGCGTCACCGGCGATGCCCTCGCGCTCCATGCGGTCATGGGCCGCAAAGAGAGCGGAGGCCGCCCGCGCCACGGCGTGAAGGTCGAGGACAGCGCTCGCTAGTTTGCCGAGGGTCGCGCTAGAGGGAGAGCGGTCGAGGCAGGTGGCGGTGTCGATCACCTCCACGATTTCCGATGACGTCAGCCGCATGATCCGTCCCCCTTGTTGATCGGGCACGCGCGGCACGCCTGCCACTGCTTCACCAGCTCGCGGTTGGCAGTCGACAGTGGCCGGTCACGGTGCGCGCGGCAGGCGCTGGTGGGGATTTCATGGCCGACATGCGGGCACGCCACATGATCGGCGAAAATGTCCATTATCCGCGACGCCAGGTGCTGGGCATCGCCGGGATAGCAGCCCTTGAGGGCCATCGAGACGGACGAGCGGGCGTACTCCAGGCGAGCCGCGACGGCGGTGATGGAGCCGAGTCGGGTCACTGCCTCGCGCAGCAAAGCGAGGCATCGCTCGTCGAGCTGGGGATAGGTCACTTGCACCGGAAATCCTCCCCGATGTTCATGTCGGAGAGCACGCCGAGCGTTGCCCGGTACATCGGCGCGATTTCGCCTGTGTTCCGCACCAGGCGGTAGACACATGCGCCGCCTGCCTCTCGACCGAACTTTTCAGTGCGAGTGGGAAGAATGGCCAGATACCCGGCCTTCTGGAGTAGCCCCACCCAGCTCTGTAGGTTCTGAAAGGCGTTGCCGTCGCTATCCCGAGCCGCGATCAACAGGATGTCGGCCTGGACGAACCGGGGCTGAAGCCGCATCGCCGACCAGGCCCGCTGCCGGAACGTGTCCCGGTTCGGAGCCCGCCTCGCCGTCAACGAGCGATAGCGGCCGGACTTCAGGACGACGCCACTTTCCAGCACGTCAATTCCCTGCCTGGTGAGGCCGTAGCCCGCCTCCTCGCGAGCGATCAGTCCGCGTATGATCAAACGGCTCACAGCACGATGTATGCTCCGCCGAGAAATCGGGAGGTGCGCCTCCAGTTCGTCGATGGTGCGTATCCCGCGCCCCAAGGCACCCAAGATGGCAATTTGGTGAGTTGCGGTGCCGACCTGTTCGCCCGACATCAAATGCCCTCCGGCACGACGACGGGCTTGCCGGTGGCACGGTTGGTGCCGATCACCTGGCCGCTCATCTGGCGCAGCGTGACCGGGTTGCCCGCTCCGTTCCCATTGCGGCGGCCGAAGCGCTCGACTATCGCGATGCTCTCCTTGATTTCCCGGTTGAAGCCGCCGGAAATCTGATGGAGGAAGCCGCTCAGATCGTCGTCGGCCGGCACCTCGCAGACCTCGGCGACGAACTTCGCGACGTCGGCCCTGGACGACGGCTCGAACTCGACCCGCTGGCCGACGCGCGAGGAAATCTGCGGAAAGGCCGTCAGATTGTGACGAATGCGGCCCATGCCGACCAGGATGGTGACGAGGTCCATGCTGTCGGACAGATCGCGGATAGTTTCCATGATCCGCTGCGAACGGCTGAAATGGTCCGCCTCGTCGATCACCAGCGCGAAGGTCCTCTTCTGGATGGCGAAATCGGACTGGCGCGTGGCCAGAGCCTCGGTGACCTGGCGGAAGCGATCCTTGAAGGAATGGCGCTTCGCGATATTCAGCGCGGCGAGGAGATCATCCAGAAACCAGCCGGCGTCCCACTCCCGCTTGGCGCGTAGGAAAAGAGCCTGGTTGCCGGCGGCCCAGCGGTACAGCGCCGTTGTTTTGCCGAGGCCGGGCAGTCCATCGACCACCACCAGGCAGGCTTCAGCGGCGCCACGGCGCTCAATGACCTTGAGCGCACCGTGGAAGCGGGCCACATTTTCAGTTTCAACGAAGACGTTGCGCATTTTCGTCTGTGTTCCCTTGTCGTGTCAGGCGGCTTCACGCGCGATTGCTCGCAGCGCGTCGATATCAACACCCGCGATACGCAACTCTTCTCGGGACGATTGCGACCCGAGCAAATATTCGCGGACATAGGAGAGGTCTTGGCTGGTGACGGCGCCGGAATGCTCGATCAGCCAGCGCGCGTATTGCAGATCGTTGGAGAAAGTCGGCCGCTCGCCGACGAGCATCGGCGTCGGGACGTGCACGGGTTCCGGCATGTCGAGCGAGAGCGGGTGTGTCGGCTGGTGCTCGATGGCCTTGCCCGAGCGTCCTTCCAGGAGGGTCGCCGGGTGCAATTCCTGGCGAACGACCTCGATTTTCTTCTGCAAGCGGCGTTCGCGGGCACGGCCGCGCGTTTCCATCGCAGCCTGCTCTGCCGAGACCGGCACGTACCGGGTCTTGTGACCCTCGAAGGCGGCGGTGGCGATCAGCCGACCGGGCTGGCGATTGCCTTCGGCATCGATGTCGATCGCCCGCACCCAGACGCGGGAAGCGTCCTGAATGTCATAGGCAACGATGACGTCCTCGCCGTCGTACTCTTCCAGCTCGATGGCGAAATAGGCGTTGCCCAGCCACTCGACGAGCGCGCGGCGGGTCTTGCGCTCCACCCACGGCCGGAACAGGTCCTCGGCTTCTGCGGCGCTGACGAGGAGCACCTCCAGGCCGCGCTCGAATGCCCCGTTCCACGCCTCATTCGGCGTCAGGTGACGACGACGGCCGGTCTCGGGATCGATGGTTTTCGGCAGGCCGGAATGCGGGCGATCGTTGTAGGTCCCGATCGCCTCGACTGAGGCGCGGAGGAAATCTTCCCATGTTGGCAGCAGACGGCTTGTACCCGTGAGGGCCAGTTCGCGGCGCGTCCGATGATAGGCGGCCTTCTTGGCCTCTCGGTCCATGTCGCGCGAAATGTAGGTCGGCAGGTCGCGCGCCAGGTGCGACCACTCATGGTTGACGCGCTCGACGATGCCCTTGCCCTGGGAATTGTAAGGAAGCGCGCGCATCGGTGTGGTGCCGAGCCGGCCGAGCAGGCCCGTCAAGGGCGCATCCATCGCCCAGTTGACGTAACCGGGGCCGCGATCGGTATAGAAGATGGCCGGGATACCCGACATCGTGCAGGCCACCCGCATCGCGTCCGTGACCGCCGACGCCGACTCGTCCAGCGCCGCCGACCAGCCGACGATGCGGCGGGTATGCGCGTCGATGATCGTCGTCAGCTCAGGACGGAATGGCTGGCCATGGATCGGGTGGGCAATCTCGGCGTCGAAGGTCTTGCCGTCCGCCAGATAAACCGAGGTCGGCAGCAGGTCCGATGTGTCGCGCGCCGTATAGGCCTGGCGCGCCTTTAGCGCCTGGACGCCTTCGCGGCCGCGCAGGCGGTCGATTGAGCCGAGCTTGTCGAGGGCGCGACGCACCTGCTGGTAGGACGGCAGCTCGCGGCCGGGCTCAGTACGGCCCCAATTTGCCAGCGCGCGCGTCAGCGTGGGCTTTTGCGGCCGGGCGTAATAGGGCAGGAACTCGCCGAACCATTTCGGCAAGTCCTGGGCGGTCTTGGTGATCTGCGGTGCCAGGGCCGCGAGGCCGCCATCCGCCTTGGCGGTGCGCCAGCGAAACAGGGTGCGTTCGGCCAGCACCGCGTCCCCGCCGGATCGGTCATTTGCCACCGCAGCGGCGGCGGCAAGGTCCATGGAGAGATTGCCGGTGACGCTGTCGGTGGCGAGGGCGCGCACGGCAGCGGTAGCGGTCAGCCCCTGGACGATAACGCGACGGTCGATTTCCAGCAGCAGCGCGGCGCGGGCTTCCATCACCTGGCGCTGGCGCGCCGTCAGATTGGTGGCGTCAATCGTCGCAATCTGACGCTTCTGCTGCTCGCGCGTCTCCGCGATGGCGCGAGTAGCATCACGCCGCGCCATCTCAGTGCGGGCGGCATCTGGAAGAGCAGAAAGGGGATATTCACTCCCCCCGCCGCGTCCCTCGCGCGAACGAGATTGCCAGTGTTCGCGATCTGCCAGTTTCCGAATGCCACGCTCAGTCGTGGGAAGCCCGGTCAAAGCCTGGCGAGCCCAATCAGCGGCAGTTGCCCAAATCTCGGCCATCAACGCCCCCGCCATTGACGGCGGCTGATCTTCCGCATGCGTTCGAGGTGCTCCATCTGCTCAACTGCCATCGCCTCCTGGATGGCGCCGAGGTAGCGTTCCTCGATCACAGCGCGTCCGAGCGGCTCGACAGCAAGCTGGAGCAGGCGCGGGTCGCCGGTGACCATGCAGAGCGCAATGACACGCTGGAATGAGATGGTGTGTTCTTCCTTGGCCTGGCTCGAATAGTTGTCGAGCATGCCCTTGGTGACGCTCTCGCCGAGCCAGTCCGACATCGCCACCGCGATCTCATCGCGGGACAGATCGCTACTATCCAGCGTCTGCTTCACGGCCTTGGCGATGCGGTCGCGCCATGTCGACGCCTGCACCGCGCGCTCGTCATAGCGCTCTACAACGGCGGGCGGCGTCCATTCAGAGAACATGTCGATGGTCTGGATGTCGCGGCGCCGCGTCATGTCGCGGACCTCCCCGAAAGGGAGGCCGGACGGGCAGCGTTCACATCGCCCGTCCGGCTCACAAGTCTAGGGAGGATGCGGGTAGCCCCGCCGCCCCACCACTGGCGCAGGTGGCGCGCTTCCCCGACACTCGGATGTGCAGTCAGCGAGTCGGGGAATTGGAAAATGTCGGTTGAATTGGAATTGTCGGAATCGATCGCCACGCGGGCGATGTTGCAGACCCTGATCGGGCATTTCGCCTTGGCGCAGGAGGCCAAAGGCGAGCAAACCGCCGACGAATGGGTGGCAGAGTTCCGAGAGGATTGCCTCCGTACCGCGCGCAAGGCGCAGTTCGAAGGGTCGCGGGATGTCGACGCCAACAAGCTCGTCAGGCGAACCGTCGAAAACATCAACGTTGCCCTTGATGGCTTGAAGTTTGGGGGGACAGTCGGAGACTGAGGCCTCCCTCCGGGAGACTCCGCTCCTTCGGTGCGCCTGGCAGCGACAGCACCCGCCACAGGCCGACATCATCGATGCGGCGCGGCGCGGGGCAGGTGTTGAGCCAGAGGGCGAGGTCGAACGCCTCCTGTTCGGTCTCCAGCACCAGCACGTTGTGACGGCTGGCGGCGGCGCCGACATAGGCAAGCGCGCCGGCGCCTTCCCCTTCGCTGGGGAGGCAGGCCACCGAGCCCGTCCAGTAGTCGCAGCCGCTGGCTGAAAGCTCGTTGGTCCGGCAGATCACATACCCACGCATCATGGTCATGCTCCGTGCCGGCCGAGCGCAACCAGGACGGCCGCGATGGCGAAGGTGATGATGGCGATGAGGATGAGATTGACGGCCGCGCGGGCCTGGGCATCACGGAGGCGCCGAGCCCGGCGCAGAGGGGATGAAACGGCCACGGGCATGTCAGGCGGCTCCCCTTTTTTCGACATGGTGCGCTGTGGCAAAACCGCTATTCTGAGCCCTGTGCAGCGAGGCCCGTTGGTTCGGGATTCGGGCGCCGGCAGGCGTCCAGTGCTCAGGGAAGAGGTCTTGAGGCTGGAGGCCCAACAGGTCAGCCAGAGCACGCTCGATCGGGATCGAGGGTCGCCCAGCAGCAGTCTGCTGGATCGCCTGTGCCGACACCCCGATCCGGCGGGAAACCTCCAACCAGGAGAGCCCGCGTAGGCGTAGTTGCATGCGGATCCACTCCCGTCGCTCGGCGGGATTTTTTGGGATGTCAAAGGTTGGGGTCGCGATTGGCATGGGAAGCATTGAACACGATTTTTATCGTGATTCGCAACGATAAAAAGCGTGTTCCGACTTCCCCCGCAGTCGATTGGCGCGAGAAATGTCGATTTATTTCGATATTAGAAGGGGTTGCGTGATGTCGGAACAGGGCCGAGATGACACCTCTTCCGGGCCGAGTTGGACCGAGGAAGTGGGAACTCGGATTCAAGAGGCTATTGATCGCGTCGGTACAATCGCGCAAGCCTCGATAATTATCGGCGTTACCCCCGAAACATTATCGAAGTGGCGAGATGGCAAAGCGCGCCCCTCGTATTTTGGGCTCGTAGCCTTGGCGAGGGCGGCGGACTTGCCGGTCGACTGGTTCGTGGGCGGAGATGGCGCTGATGCGCCTAGCCGCAGGGCCATCGATCAGCTGGACGGTGAACTATTGGGCCGCGTAACGGATATGATCGCGCGCACCTACAAGGATGCGCGAATATCCCTCTCGCCACTTGATCTTGGGCGGCTAAGTGCAGAAAAATACAGCATTATTGTAAATGCCACGGCTGAACCGTCTGAACGTGTCACCATGGTCAAGCTGCTGAGCAGCCAGCTCAAGGCAGAGCTACTCACTTCCGAGCCCGGCAGCGGTAAACGCTCGGCTTGAGGCTGGTGACGGCGTGGTGGTTGTGTCAGCTAGGTACTGACATACTTCTAACACTTGGATAACCTGCCCCTATGAAGCGCATAGGGCCGGACTTTTGGCCACGCTGAGAGAAAAGAGACGGCAGTGAAGTACATCGTTATGGCTGCCGCGTTCCTAGTTGCCGCCGCAGCCGCACCGGCCGCTAGCCAGGAGCCTCCCGAAGCACTCATCCTGCCGCGTATCCTCTTGAAATCGCAAAAGGACGTCGCCTCTGTCCTGGGCAAGCCAACGAACTGCGTCAAGGTCAAATGGGGCGACAAGTGCCTCTACCGAGGCGGGCAAGTCGAGATCGTCTATATCAACGGCAAGGCCGACTGGATCACCTACAATGATCCGCCCGGCGTCGGCTTTTTCCCAGCCGCGTTGACCTTCCTCGGCGTCAAATGCCCCGTCGACGTCAACAAGATCAACGTCGGTGGTGGCCTGTTCACCTGGAAGGGTACCTGCCCAGGTCTCGATACGGCAGTTCTCTCGCCCGGCGAAGGCCAAGCCCCCGGCGACCCCGCCAATCGCCGCCTCGGCTACGTCTACATCAGGGCCAAGACCCCGTGAGACGCACCAATCGGCCACTTCCGCCGGTATACAGGGCCGTTTGGCGATCGAATGGCGCCGAACGGCCCTTTTTTGGTCGCCACTGCCAAAGGTTCGGTCGAAATCGGCCGCGAATGGCGCCCCACTGCCAAAGGTGCGTGCCCGCCCAAATCCACCACAACGCCCGCCGCCGCAACGGTTTGGTCGCCCTCGATCGACAATGCTCCTACTGCCAAATGGATAGGCCCCCTACACCGTGAGGGGTTTCGCCTGCGCGCGCAGGCAGGCCTCGGACGCTATCGCTATGAGACCTCGAACGCGCCCGGCGGCTGGAACACCGGCAACAAGCTGGACGGCGAAATTCTCATAGGCTGGCAGTTCCTGCGCGGCGCGCACGCGCTGGCGATCTATGGCGGCGTGAACGTCACCCGCAACACGCTGGAGCAACCGGACCCGTCCAATCGCGACCAGGGCACGCAAGCAGGCGCCAAGATCGTCGTGGAGTGGTTCTACCGCCTCGATGACGACTGGACCCTTACCGCTGCGGCCGGCGCCTCCACGGCGGATGGTACGGCGTCTCTGCGCGCCACCGCCGGGCGGCGCATGCATGAATGGTTCGATCTGGGCACGGAGGCCTCGACCTCGACCAATTGGCTCTCAAAGGACGCCCGCTTCGGCCTGTTCATCGCCAGCCCCCTGCCCGGCCGGCAATTGCGCGCGGCCGGCGGCTGGCGCTGGAGCGACGACAGCCGCTCCGGCCCCTATGGCACCCTGTCGCTCTACGCGCCGTTCTAGGCGTCTTCCGCTTCCATGCCGTCGAGCGCGGCGGAGGCGTCGATATTGGAGCGTGCGGCGATCTCGTGGATTTCCAGCGCTTCCAGCTCGTCGCGGGTGTCGATGTCGACGAACGCGCCGTCATCCTCCACCGGCACCTCGACCACCGCTTCGGCATAGTCGGCGATCAGATGCCGCGCACCAACATCGCCGGTCAGCGCCATCAACGCCGGGAACAGCCGCCGCGCCCACGCCACCGGATTGCCCCGCCGCCCCTCGCGCACCGGCACGGCGATGAGTTGGCCGCTATCGGCCGCCAGCGCGCCAGCGAGCCGGTCGATGAGCGCGCCGCCGACCTTCGGCATGTCGCCGAGCATCACCACCGCCGCCTCGATGTCTTCAGGCAGCGCCGCGATGCCCGCCTTGAGGGAAGTGGAGAGCCCCTCGGCAAAGTCGGGGTTATGGACGAACACCACATCGAGGCCCGCGAGCGCGGCCTTCACGCTCGCAGGCTCATGGCCGGTGACGACGATGACGGGTCGCGCATGCGCAACC
>LNAP01001175.1_pt1 | contig 28340 bp, 24 predicted proteins | sample 602601 | NCBI WGS metagenome assembly LNAP01 (sample SAMN02440304, study PRJNA202911) | soil metagenome | biome: Subtropical and temperate rainforests or woodlands; isolation source: soil samples (1 kg each in a 20% v/v slurry with milli Q water) were... ... | reverse complement strand
CGCCTTGCGCGCAGCAGCACCGATGGTTGATAATCTGACTGTCCTGCCTGGGGGAGTTTGACCGGCCAGAAGTGGGGGAATTTGAAGTGGCCAACGGGGTTATTCGTATACCTTCAGCCAACATTTCCGGTGTGTGCCTACTAGAAGCGTCAGAACTTTCATTGTCAGCAATGGAGCGCCGAATTTCACGAACCGCGATTTCAATTGGTGTAAGTGTGCTTTCGCAAAACTCCATCGGCTGCTCTAAGCGCAGGAAGCGAGGATGTGACGACTCGATCGACGGCTTTGATTGTCCCTTCCCTGAAGGGGTTAATTCATGAATTCCTACCCAGGCTGTCTCATGTCGAATGTCTTTCTGGGAAGGTCTTGACATTACGACACCAGGGCCGCGATCCAGAATTATTTTTCCTGGCATCCCGCGTCCAGGCCACTCCCCCTCATCTATTTCAATTCCAAACAGCTCACAAAATTTCTTCTTTCCGATCGCCATGCTAAATTGCATGCTCCTGTAGGCTTGGCCAGTTTCCTTCCCGAATGAGAATCCAATTCCAGTGATGTAATTGGTTAGAGCACAGACGCTTCGAACGACGCATATAGGAGGCAAGCTCTTTTGCGTAAAAAAACTGCGAGGAAGATCTGGGCAATAGTATCCGTCACACTCGACTACTTCCATGAAATTACGCAAGGACGAAGAGAATTTTCCCTGATGCTGTGCTTGAGCGCGTCGTGTTCGATTCGGTCCGTACAGAGTGTCACGAATAACATGTGGATCGACCAGCTTATACAACCAATATCGGTACTGATTTTCAGATGGACAAGGTACCACTCCATCCGACACTAAGCGCTTGGATCCATCGAGGAATGTAACGACCGAGCATCCGAAGAGCTCTATCGCCGCTTCCCTATATATGACACTCAAAGGCTTCGCATTCGACCGCAACCTAAAGTATGACTCTCTAATCATTTGCTTGACCTGTTCGGTCACGCGGGTCCCTTCATTTCTGCCCAAAACACTATGCGGTCTGCCGTACGGCACTTCTCCGTCACGAGCCGCTCTATCCCAATGCCCGACCTCCGCGTAAGCCGGGTAAAGCGCAAGCACTGACTGTCCGAAGCACAAATACGTGAAGAGCCAATAATTTATCCGTCGAGGTGTTTGACCAAGACCTGTTGCGATCTTGTTTATAAGCGCCTGAGGCCGCTGCGCGTTCAGTATTTCTGGCAGACGATCCAACAAGGGATGAATGGCTAGCAGACGCGATTCCGCCACCGCTAGATTTGACCGCTTCGCATTCAGCCGCGCCCCATCAGCGGCAACAAGATCAACACCCTCCCAACGCTTTAAGCTCGGAGGAAGCGAACTGGCCTCAGCTACCTCATTGATTTTTTTACTAAGGAGCGCGCACTCAAAATCGCTACGCTTGATTAACACAAGCTCGGCAAGCCACTCATCACGGCGCTTTCGAAAATAGACGAGCCACACTGTTTTCGTCGCCGCATTGCTCTTAACAAAGTAGTACGAGAGATCTTTAGAGAGATGTTTATAACCATCAGGGATCTCAAGTTTCGATCCAATTCTCATCACTTATCTCCTAAACCATGCGCTGTAGACATCAAGGACATCACTGCTTTCACGCCTAAGAGCTTTATTTGGAAATATTGGCTTAAAAAGGTCCACCCGAATTTTTCGAGACCAGATCCCTTGGTAAAGTACGGTCAGACAGTCATGTTGAGTACACGAAAACCGGCGCTGAAGCGAGGTTAAATGTGTCAATACGGTATCGACTCCGCCCACAAGTCCTACGTAAAATTGCGTCAAAGCTTCGATAGCATCGAATGACAGGGACGGCTGGCGATAGGTCCAAGTCACGAGCTTGGACAGATTGGAATATACATACGGATCAATACACTCCTCACTAACCCTCTGAGTACGTATCCCCCCATCCTCGAAGTAACTCGCTTCCAGCAAATGTCGCTCATGAGCACGCTGTTCGGCGCGGGCAGCACGGCCTGGTTGGCTGATCGCCGCGATTGATGACCGCCGAAAATTCTCTAGATTTTTTTTGACCGTCCAATTCACACAATAGGGACCTTGGCCGTCCTCTAGGAAAAGCAACAAATCCCCCAAGTAAGGAAAAGGAATCCTCATCTCGGGCGATCCCTCATTGGATAACGCATCCTCTACATATATGACCGGATGACGTGACAGGATTCCAAGCCGAGCCGCGACTGCAACGGTACCTTCAATAGGCAATAGGAACATACCCTGCGCACGGGGATGACTGGCGAGCGGATGAGCCGCTGGCACAGGTGAGAGCGCGTGCTGCTCATGCAAATCAAATAGTTGGGGATGATAGAGCGCAAGAAGCGCTGCATGACGCTCTGGCAGCGACATTAAGTGCACAGCGCGACCCAACTTGGTGGAGTGAACAGTGGATGGCCGACTAATAGTAGGTGCCTCGTTCCGCGTCGCTTTAGCGGACGGCTCATAAGCGGCCCCCCATTGAGCGGGGAACTGCCGGGAGGTGATTGTGTTGTAGCGGCTGATACTGATAAGGGCATTGCGTGCCATGGAAATTCCTCTTTAGTAGTAAATCCAAAAACCACTAATCGAGAAATCGCTTATGTCCGCTAGGGACAAATGCACCCCGGTCCACGCTTGACAAAGCACAGCCCAATGGCGCATGATGGGCACAGGTCTCACGCCATGCACATCCAAGAGCCAGTTACTCCGCCAAGAGTTTCTGGCTTTTGTGCGATTTCTACACGTGTATCATGCGTGTTATGTCATATTCTCTCCATCCCTGATATTTCTGATTAAAGCGATCCATGTTTTCTGCAATGGAAAACATCCCCTACGGTAGAGAAAAATCGTTGTCACCAATGATCTTTGGGCGCTCGAGTAGAGATCATTCCTCATGCCCCGAATCCACGCAAAAAAACTGAACGCAAATAAATCTTTGCCTGTCTGTGGAAAAATCGACCGTAAGAACTGATAATAACAGTTCAGTCATTATTAAAAAACACCAAAACCCGCAACAAAAATGATTTACAAACAGTTCTGCATTAAATTAATGCAAGATAAGATGGCGCAATAAAGCAATCAGAAAAAAATACCGTACCAAATAATAAAAATCAAAAATTATGCATTAATTTAATACATAAAAATAATATTATGATTAAGCAAGTTACCGCAGGAAAGACTATCAGTTAAGGATATTTTTAATAGGAATGAACCCTTGACTTGGTTAATCTGATACATCACTTCATATTCGAATTTTTCGTCTTATCTGACAACACACCTTCCAAATTTCGTGCATCACCATGGATCGACACTGGCCCTTTCCTGTATCGTCATGGCTCGACGATGAAACTCTGTTCAGCCTCTGCAGCCGAATCCACCGGGTGTCAGGAAATGTTTTCGCCAGTGTGACCTGCCAACAACTATTCCAGCATCGCACTGCAGGATCGCAACATGACTTTCCAGCGAGAATTGATCGTTTCGTTGAGCGTAGTAAAGGCGCTTATGGCCAAAGCAGCGAAATCATTGCCCGGACACTCTTGCCATACTTTCTACCGTGGAAATCCGAAACGTTGTCAGCACAAGCTATGGCCCGGGTACGCCACACCAATGCCGGGCCGTTAAAGTTCTTACTGGGCATTTCGACTAGTCGCTTCCGCGCTCACCTCCCGTTAAAGGCCTGCGACGGTTGCATCTCAGATGACAAGAATCGTAATGGTGTTGCCTATTGGCATTTGACCCATCAATACCCTGGAGTTTGGATCTGCCCGCGTCATCATGAGCCGCTGCGCGAAGCAAACGTGAAGGCGACGGGGGTTGGACGATTCTTATGGTTTCTTCCAAGCGACGAGCTACTCAACCCTGCTCCCACACTGGACTCTTCTGCTCAACAGGCTCTGCTCCGCTTCGCATTACTAACACTCGAATCGGTAAAGGCTTTACAAGAGCGTCATATCGACTCTCAGCGGCTGGCCATAGCCTATGCGTCACGGTTAACCGCCCACAAAAAGGAAATCGGTTGGGACAGACCGACAAATCGAACCCTGGGCATGCATTACTCGAACTCCGTTGCCCCATTACGGCAAGTAGCAGAGCTTTCCGCTTTAGCCGCCAATGCAGAACAAGGCCGCGACCAATTGGCACGTATTCAACGTAGCCTTAACACGAGCACACACCCCCTGCGACATCTTTCACTCATTCAATGGCTTTACGTTGACTGGGCGGACTTTTGGCAGCACTACTCATCAACAAAGGCGTCCCAACCCCTCTGTACTAATCACTCTCCTAGCAAGCCTCCACCTGAATCGTCACCCGGTCGCAGCCTAAAACGGCAAGCATTTTTCGATCAGCTAGAGCAGAGGTCAACTTCGATCAGCGCTGCAGCACGGGCGGTCGGAATTAGTACTAATACTGCTATGGCCTGGGCGACTGAGGCAGGCATTGCTGTAAAGCAAAGACCGAAACTGGTACACGGAAGCGTACGTGAGCAAGTCATCCAGAAACTACGAGCAGGCGAAAATAAGCAGTCCGTAGCAGACACGCTTGGTTTATCGATCCAGTCAATAACGCGTGTCCTTCAGACAGAGATCGGTCTGCGTACAGCTTGGCGTGAAGCCTTGAACAAACGCCATCGCCTCGATTGCCGGGAGAAGTGGACCACTGCTATGAAGCAAAACCCAAACGCATCGAAAAAAACCTTGCGCTTCATCGAGCCAGCGACTTTTGCTTGGCTATACAGAAACGATCTTGAATGGCTTAACGAAAAACAACTAGCCCTGCGCACAATTAGAAGCAACAACGTCTCTCTGGACTGGGACACGCGCGACACTGACTTAGCCCATGCTGTTACCAAAGCAGCACTGCAATGTGTTTTGCAGCATCCTGCCAAAAAAGTAACTCTCCAGATGCTCTATCAGGCGCTACCTGAACTAAAGCGAAGACTCAGCCAGTTAGGCCGATTACCACTTACACAAGCCGCGATCATTGCAGCGACTACTAATGGCCATGCAATACCCCGTGACGACCTTTCGCTTTTTGGCGGCGACGCCCAATAACATCGCCTGGTACCTCGGACTGTTTAGGTCCTGCAATGATACGACCTTCATCTCAAAACAATCGAATCAACTTGCGCACTATTATGCAATTATGCATAATTGAACCATGAACCAAAGTGAATTCATTGTGGCCAGCAGGCTTCTTGCGAGCAGATACCGAGAAGCCCAAATTACCCAAACATTCCTCGCTAAAAAGCTATCGATTCCGCAGTCACAAATCAGCAGAGTGTTGGGAGGAAAAATAAAAAAACCCAACAATGCTTACTTTGAATTATGCAATTATGCAAATTCCAAATTAGGCTATATCGGTAAGAAGAATACAGAAATCCCTGCCGAGATACTTCGGGCTATTGATGAGGTATGGGATGGCTCGCTAGATCATGCAAAAGCTCTAGCCGCTGTTATCCGAAGCCTCGCAGTCCTAAAACTCCAGAATCGATTGGGGAACGACAGATGAATAATATGATCGGCGTGCGACCTCTACCCGGAGAATACTTTGCGGGACATTTGGCTCGATTCAATAGAATTAACTATATCGCGCACAACAAACGCAGCTCAGCGCGCGCGATGCCGCTACGGTCGAACGGCCAAAAGGTTCAATTCTTGCGCCCAGATTTACACCAAGTCGCTGAGGCAGCACAACTAGATCATGAATCATATTGGCGTACCCATAGTCTAGACCCGCTATCTGAACTCCTACACCTTCAACGCAGTGAAAATTGTTTTAAATGGGTTCCATACATCAACGGTAAACTACCTCTGGGGTTCGGACAACGTCTTCCCTATGAACGCCATTGCCAAACCTGCGTTAAAACTCAGCGTCGAGAATACGGATTTGCATACTGGCGCCGAGATCAACAAGTGCTGGGAATAAACAGCTGTTCCTTACACGGAACACCATTGCGCCTCAGCCGAAGAGCATTCGACCGATCACCAGCCTTGATCGCAGAAAAATCGATTGAGATTTCAGTTGATTTAGTTGCTGCTGACAGAAGCGAAATTCTCACCCGGTACCGAGAAATCACAAATGGCATTCTCAATAGCAATGCAACGTACTGCGGCGAGGCCTTTGATAACGCGTTGAAGCGCAAATGTGCAGCGCTGGGCTACGACACAGAGGACGGCGCAGAGGATCTATTTCATAATCTTCAAAACCAAATCCCCAAGGCCTGGATCGACGAACATTTCAGAGGATTAGGGACCGGCACCATGACGGCGCGCAACCACATACGCCGTGTACTTATCGGCAAGCATTCTCCGGGGCATTTCTGCACGCTTGTAATGGCAGCTATATTTTCAACGGCAGAAGAAGCTCTTGCGGCCGTTACACCCACCCTCGAGCACGCACCGCACCAATAATTGTGACTTAGCTTCAGTCAACAAGGCCGCCAGTTGTAGCATTCGGTTTACCCTCCTAAGCCAATCGCTTATTCATTTTTGTAGGGGTCGCCTTCCGCTATGTGTTATCAGCTGCTTTCGACCATGAGCTGCCGGTCGCGAACTCAGCAAGCCGGATAGCCAACTGGAGATGGACTCGATGTTCCAAGAGCTTTTGGCCCGTGCCTGAATTAGATAATTGTTCCTAATTCAGGCACGGCCTGGAACAAGTCCGCCACGAGCCCGTAGTCGGCTACGCCGAATATGGGCGCCTCGGCATCTTTGTTTATGGCGACGATGACCTTGGAGTCTTTCATGCCGGCCAAATGCTGGATAGCCCCGGAAATACCCACCGCGACATAAAGCTGGGGTGCAACGATCTTGCCCGTTTGACCAACCTGCCAGTCGTTGGGCGCATAACCCGCATCGACGGCGGCGCGCGAAGCGCCCAGGGCGGCGCCCAGCTTGTCGGCCAGCGGATCAAGAATCTTGAAGTTCTCGGCGCTGCCCAGGCCTCGACCACCCGAGACCACCACCGTTGCACCGGCCAGTTCGGGCCGGTCGCTGGCGGCGACTTCGCGGCCCACAAACGACGACAAGCCCGAATCGGCCACCACCGTTACGGATTCCACGGCTGCGCTTCCGCCTTCGGCGGCTACGCCGTCGAATGCAGTAGTACGGACCGTAATGACCTTGACGGCATCGGCGGATTGCACTGTGGCGATCGCATTGCCGGCATAGATGGGACGCGTGAACGTATCGGCCGATTCAACTGAAATAATGTCGGAAATCTGGGCGACGTCGAGCTTGGCCGCTACGCGTGGCGCCACGTTCTTGCCTGCGGCGGTCGCGGGGAACAGGATATGGCTATAGCCTTCGGCCATGGAAAGCACTTGGGCGGCCACGTTTTCGGCCAAGCCTTCAGCCAGCGCCGGACCGTCGGCCAGCAGCACTCTGCCTACGCCGGCCACTTTCGCCGCCTGGTCGACGACTGCCTGAGCGCCATTACCGGCGACCAGTACGTGTATGTCGCCATCGAGCTTGGACGCGGCGGCAATGGTGTTCAGGGTGGCACCTTTCAGGTGCGTATTGTCGTGTTCCGCAATTACTAGAATCGTCATTTAAACCACCTTAGCTTCATTCTTCAGTTTGTCGACCAGCGTAGCCACATCGGGCACCATGATGCCCGCAGAACGTGCAGGCGGCTCGGATACCTTCAGTGTCTTCAGTCGCGGCGCAACGTCCACGCCCAGTTCTTCAGGCGTGATGACGTCGAGCGTCTTTTTCTTTGCCTTCATGATGTTGGGCAAAGTGACATAGCGAGGCTCGTTCAGCCGCAAGTCGGTGGTGATGATGGCCGGAAGCTTGAGCGACAGAGTTTCAAGCCCGCCATCGACTTCACGCGTGACCGATACGGAATCGCCCGACACCTCGACTTTGCTTGCGAAGGTGGCTTGTGGCCAGTCCAGCAAGGCGGCCAGCATCTGACCGGTCTGGTTGGAGTCGTCGTCGATGGCCTGCTTGCCTAATATAACCAGTTGAGGTTGCTCTTTGTCGACCAGCGATTTGAGCAGCTTGGCGACAGCCAGGGGTTGCAATTCGACGTCTGTCTGGACCAGTGCAGCGCGATCGGCGCCGATAGCCATGGCGGTACGCAGGGTTTCCTGGGATTGGGCGACGCCGCAAGAGACAGCGATCACTTCGGTCGCAATGCCTTTCTCTTTCAGACGCGTGGCCTCTTCGACGGCTATTTCGTCAAAAGGGTTCATCGACATTTTGACGTTGGCAATATCCACGCCGCTCTGATCGGACTTCACGCGTACTTTGACGTTGTAATCAACCACACGCTTGACAGGTACCAATATTTTCATGATATTTCTTTTAGTTCGCGGACATATGGCATTGAGTAAGAGCAGTGCCGCCCTCGTGAAACCTTGGGGCTTTCACGGGGCATATGTCATTGTTCCGATTTCGTATTGGTAGGGGACCAATCAGAAAAGTGTATCTTTGGGAAATTGGGCTGGCCGCTTCTGCAGGAATGCATCCATGCCTTCTCTTCCCTCAGGGCTTGCCATACCGATAAACTCCATGGCAAGGGAAGCATCGAAAATAGGCCCGGCTTGGCGCAGCCAATTGTTTAGTGCGTACTTGGTCCAACGGATGGCGCTAGGCGACCCGTCAGCCAGGCGCGCAGCAAGCTCGACTGCCTTCGCCTCAACCTCAGAGTCCTCGAGCGCCAGGGATATCAGGTTCATGCGTTCAGCTTCTTCTCCCGTAAAGCTATCTGCCGTCAGCAGGTAGTACTTGGCTTTAGCCATCCCGCACAAGAGTGGCCAGATGATGGTCGCATGGTCGCCTGCCGCGACGCCGATCTTTAAGTGTCCATCGGAAAAACGGGCATCCTTCGATGCGATGGAAATATCGGCCAGGATCACGCAGGCCAATCCGGCACCAACCGCCCAGCCACGCGCTGCGCTCACGATGGGTTTCGAGCAATTTATCATGCCATAGACGAGATCCCTGGCCTCTCTCATTGTTTGCATGCGGACGTCGTAGTCATCAGAGCCTTTGCGTTCGTGATGGAGATCGCCGCCAGCTGAGAACGAGCGGCCGTCGCCCGTCAAGATAATGCTGGACACGGTTGGATCCGCATCGACATCCTTCCATATTTCAGACACTTCGCGATGCATGTCGGCGTCCATTGCACCCATTTTGAGGGGTGAAGCAAAGGTAATACGCAATACGCCTAGATGCGGCCGATCGAATTTCAGACGGGTATAACGTGAGTAGCGGTCTGTCATATATATCCTTCTTGTATTAAAGGTTTGCTGGGTCATGGACGTCCCAGGAGAGTCAGAAGTCATCCGCGAGGATGATGAGTACATAAGTTCATGGTTTGGCGCTTAGCATCAGAGAGAAACAGCCAGTTGCAGGGCTTCCCGTATGGCACGCGCCGCATCAAGTTCGGATGCGAGCCGGGCTCCTCCGATGGTGGCAATCTGCATTCCCGATCCAGCCAGTGCCTGGCTGAAGTCATCCTGTGAGATCTGGCCGGCACAGATGATGACGTTGTCGACAGGCAGTACGTGAGTTTGCCCATCGTACGAGTACTCCAGGCCGGCATCGTCGATCTTGTGGTAGTTGACCCCCGAAATCATCGTAACGCCCGCGCGTCGGAGTCGTGTCTTCAGAATCCAGCCCGTGCTCTTGCCTAGCTTCGCTCCAACTTTTTCTTTTTTTCGCTGGAGCATATGGATGCGATGCGGGGGTGTGTGTGGTGCTGGCGTATCCAGGCCGCCAACTCTGTCCAGGCTGGCATCAATACCCCAGGCCTGTTGGAACCGTTCGGGAGACAACGATTCTTCAGTATCGGTCAGCAAGAATTCGGCGGTGTCAAAGGCAATGCCGCCGGCACCGATAATGGCCACAGTGTGTCCGATATGTCTTCGGCCTGACAGGACATCGTCATAGCGTGCGACCTTGGCGTGGTCTATGCCTTCAATGGCTGGTATACGAGGTATGACACCGGTGGTTATTACGACCGTGTGGAAACCTGCGTTGCGCAGATCGGATGGGATGATGCGTCTGCCCAACTTGAGCTGCACGCCCAGCTCATCTAGCCTGACCCGGAAGTAGCGCAGCATCTCCTTGAACTCGCTTTTTCCGGGTATGCGGCAAGCAAGATTGAGTTGGCCACCTAGCGTATCCCTGGCTTCAAATAGCGTGATGTCATGTCCGCGTTCTGCCGCATAGACGGCGAACGCCATGCCTGCCGCACCTCCGCCGACCACCGCGATTCGCTTGGGTGCCAATGCCTTGGCTGGAGAAAAGTCCAGTTCATGGCCAGCACGTGGGTTCACCAAACAGGACGCTGTCTTATCTGTAAAGATATAGTCCAGACATACCTGGTTGCACGCGATGCAACTATTGATCTGGTCTGCCCGGCCCTCTCGGACCTTGCGGGGAAACTCGGGGTCTGCCAGTAATGGTCGTGCCATGGAAACAAAGTCAGCCGCGCCATCAGCCAGTAAACGATCTCCCACATCAGGGCTATTGATTCGGTTCGATGCGATTACTGGAATCGTGACAGCTTGCTTGATGTTCTTAATGGCGAAAAGCCAACCTGCACGAGGCACAGAGGCGGCGATTGTAGGAATAGTTGATTCGTGCCAGCCAATTCCCGTATTCAGCATATTGGCCCCCGCTTCCTGGACATGTCTCGCTAGTTTTGCTGTTTCAGCTCCCGTCAGACCACCCTCGACCAAGTCGATGGCTGATATTCGGTAAATAATCAAAAAACCGGAGCCCGTGGCGGAACGGACCGCCTTAATCGTTTCGATGGGCAGTCGGATCCTGTTCTCGAAGCTGCCCCCGAAAGCATCGGCACGGGTATTGGTGCGTTGGTTGACGAACTCATTAAGCAGATAGCCTTCAGACCCCATGATCTCAACCCCGTCGTAACCGGCTTCTTGCGCCAGCTTGGCAGTATTGGCGATTGCCTGTACGGTGTCCCATACTTCTTCAACCGCAAGTGCGCGTGGCGTATACCGGTTGATCGGTGCGCGTTCGCTGGTTGGGCCTACACATAATGAATGCTTTCCATAACGCCCGGCATGCAGTATTTGAAGTGCAATCCTGCCGTCTTCAGCATGCACTGCCTGCGTAACGGCCCGGTGGGTCTCCAATTGCTCAGGGCTTTCCAGAACGGGCGCGTCCTCTTCCATTCGGCCGGCTTGATTAGGTGCAAAGCCGCCAGTGAGAATCAGACTAACTTCACCTCGTGCGCGCTCGCGAAAAAACTCGACCAAACGTGCTACAGGCTGGTCTAGCGCTTCGATGCGAGTATGCATGGCGCCCATAACCATGCGGTTGCGTAGTTCGAGAAAATCGAAGTTGTATGGAGCAAGTAGATGCTTATATACGTGCATGGGTTTCTCAGAGTTCGGGAGGAATTGAGATTCGTACGTTCAAATGGAAAAGTCCACAACGGTCCTGCCTAGGGTTTTTCCGCTCAGCATCCGCTCAAGCTGTTCAGGTAGAGCTCCCAGGGGTATGGTGTGTACTGTCCCCAGCATGTAATGCGGCTTCAGGTCATTGGCGAGCCTTTGCCATAACAGGAGTTCGATATCCAAATAATAGGTCACATTCACGCCGATTAAGCGTATGCCGCGCAGAATGAAGGGAAGGACGCTGGTGGTAAGCTCATTCCCCACTACATTCCCAAAACTGGCAACGCAGCCTCGGGGCATGATAGAGCGAAGCAGCAGACTCAGGGGATGACCTCCCAACGCATCCAAAGCTGCTGCCCACTGGCCCTTGTCCAAGGGTTTGCCACTATCAGGCATATTGGAGGGGCTGATGATCTCCCTTGCACCGACCGACGTCAGGTATGCAGACTGTTCCGCTTTGGATGTCATGGCAGTCACTGTATAACCCAGGCTCGAAAGCATTTCGATTCCCATGCTGGAAACTGCACCAGTTGCGCCGTTGACCAGCACTTTCCCTTGCTTTGGATGGTAGCCTGCCTCTTGTAACAGGTGTACCGCAAGGCCGGCCGTATATCCTGCAATACCAAGCGCAGCCGCTGTGAACAAGTTCATTCCGGATGGCAGCTTGGTTACCCAGCTTGCCGGTGCCCTGATAAACTCCGAGAAACCACCATCATGAGCTACACCGAAGCCTCTCCCGATAATGACCACCTCATCCCCTGGACGGAATGCAGAGTCTGTAGAGGCAACGACTGTGCCTGACGCATCGCTGCCTACAACCCGGGGGAATTGCTGTATGACCCGCCCATGCTCGGTTGTCGCTAAGGCGTCCTTGTAGTTGACGCCTGCAAAGGCAGTTCGTATCACCACCTCGCCGGGCGATAAGTCGTTCAGTTTTAGGCGAACGATGTTCGATGTCAGTGTTTCGTTTTTGCGAACCTGGAATGCGCTAAAGCTACCGTCAGGCGCGCTGAGATCGGTCGTTGTACTCATACTTTCGTTTTTCATTTAGCAATCCTTGAAGAGCGGTGCCCTTTTCTTTAGAAAGGCGTCCATTCCTTCCACGGCATCCGCGGTTTGTGAACAGAGCATGAAAATGTTCGTTTCAAATGCCAAGCCATCCGCTAGGGTGCCATTGAGCCCTCGTTGTACGCATTCACGGGCAAGACGTCCTGCGGCCAAACTATAAGGGGTGAACTGTTTTAGATAGGCGGCGCCGATCTCGCCAGGATTGCCTTGCTCGGTGCAACAGTTGACCAGGCCTATACGTAGCGCCTCATCCGCCCCTATTGCTTTGCCAGAAAGAATAAGCTCCAAAGCCCGCGATTCACCTACCAGGCGGGGTAATCGTTGTGTGCCGCCGTAACCAGGAATAAGTCCAAGCTTAACTTCGGGCAGCCCCATTTTTGCATTCGCCGTTGCAACACGAAACGTGCATGCAAGTGCGAGTTCGAGTCCTCCCCCGAACGCGTAACCGTGAATTACGGCTACCGACGGTACTGCCAGCGCACTGATTCGATTAAACGTCGATTGCCCCAAAATTACATTCTCTCGGTGCTCAGCAAGAGACCGTTCTTGGAGCTCGACTATGTCGGCACCGGCACAAAATGCTTTGTCACCAGCCCCTGTTATTACCACTCCTCTGCAGGAGCTTTTTTCAACTTCGTCTATTGCGGCGTTAAGGTCGACAAGCAAGCGTTCGCTCAATGAATTCAAAAATTCCGGTCGGTTTAGAACGAGTGTTGCGATGCCGTCATGGATGCTTGTTTCAACTGTCACTTGCTACCTCTTATCTCTTTGTGTGTGATGCGCCGCTGCTATGGATCTCCAGATTTTCCATGCCGCTACTTGCTTTGAATTATGGCATAGTATAGACTTTATGAACAGCATTCATAAATATGAACGCACGCTACTATGGGAGATAAAATAAATATGGGCGGTTCACTTTCGCACCTGAGAGTGCTTGATCTGACACGCGTGCTCGCGGGCCCGTGGTGTACGCAAATGCTGGCGGATCTAGGTGCCGACGTGATCAAGGTCGAGCGCCCGGGTATAGGCGATGACACTCGCCATTGGGGTCCACCCTGGATAAAAGACAATGAGAATGACAATACTGAAGACTCAGCCTATTTCTCCTCAACGAATCGCAATAAGCGTTCTATCGCTGTTGATATTGCGACAGCCGAAGGGCAAGCGTTAATCCGGGAGTTGGCGGGACAAGTCGATGTTCTGGTCGAGAACTACAAGGTGGGCGACTTGGCTCGCTATGGGTTGTCGTATGCGGATATTCAAAGCATAAATCCTCGAATCGTGTACTGCTCAATTACGGGCTATGGGCAGGATGGTCCATTTGCAAAGCGCCCAGGATATGACTTCATTTTCCAGGGTGAAGGCGGGTTGATGAGCATCAATGGAGAGCGGGATGACAAGCCGGGCGGGGGGCCAATGAAAACAGCGATCGCAGTTGCGGATGTGCTGACAGGCTTAAATGCCAGCATCGGTATTCTGGCCGCTATCGAAAACCGTCATATAACGGGCCTTGGCCAACATATCGATATTTCGTTGCTAGATACGACGGTTAGCTTCGGCGCAAATCAGATTGCGAGCTATTTTGCGAGCGGTGTTATTCCGAAGCGTTGGGGCAATGAGCATCCTAACCTTGCCCCTTACCAAACTTTTCCCACTGTTGACGGCCATATGATTATCGGTTGCGGGAATGACGGACAGTTTCGAAGGCTATGTCTGCTTATCGGCCGTGACGACTTGGCCAGCGATACGCGTTTTCTCAGGGTGAGCGACCGTAATGCGAATCGCGAGGCGATGACGGCAGAATTAAGCAGCACGTTGGCTCAGCAGCCTACGTCTCATTGGCTAAGTTTGTTGGCCGACTCCGAGGTGCCGGCCGGCTCCATCAATAATTACCAGCAGGTATTCGAGCACCCTCAGGTCGTACATCGAAAGCTTAGGGTTGACATGCAACATTCTGAGGGTGGGACGATAGGCATGGTTGCGAATCCGATTCGCCTTTCGAAGACCCCGGTTCAGTATCGTTATCCGCCTCCTTTGCGCGGCCAGCACACCGATGAAATTCTTGCTTCCGTGCTTCAGAAGACAGCCGTTGAGATCAACGAGCTAAAGGCACAAAACATTGTTGAAAACAAGGTTGCGACATGACATTCAATCAGTATGCATTAAACGACGATCAGCGCCAGATTCAAGATTTGATCCGGCGCGTAGCGCGTGAAAAGGTCGCATTGCGCGCCGACGAGATCGATCGTACTGCTGAATACCCGCACGATATGTTTGAGCTGCTGAAGCAGCTCGGCTTGTTTGCCCTGCCCTTCCCAGAGAAGTATGGTGGCGCCGGCAGCATGTTGTCGGCCTGTTTGGCCATCGAAGAGTTCGGTCGTGTTTGCTATAACACCGCATACCTTTTGTTAGTGCAATGGGTCCCGTTTGGCGCCATTCTTGCAGGAGGAACGGAAGAGCAGAAGCAGCGTCTGCTGCCTGGCCTTGCCTCCGGCGACCTACGCGGCGCGTTTTCGACAACCGAGGCGCAGAGCGGTTCCGATGTAAGTGACATCAAAACACGCGCAGAGAGGGTTGAAGGCGGATATCGGCTCAACGGCGCAAAAATTTGGTGTACAAATTCTGATATTGCTGACTTCATTCTAGTCGCCGCGAAGTATCGCGACGAAGGCAAAGATGGCATCAGTCTTTTTATCGTCGAAAAGGGAAGCAAAGGACTTGAGATAGGTCGCAAGGAAGACAAAATGGGCGCGCGTGGCGTTCCTTCCTGCCCTCTTTTCTTCGAAGACGTCTTTATCCCTGAACAAAATAAGCTAGGTGGCGGCTTTAAGTCGGTCATGCAAGCGTTCAATGCCAGCCGCCCCTTGATTGGTGCCAGGGCTGTCGGGCTGGCGCAGGGCGCGCTTGACCATGCAGCCGAGTTCGTCAAAAACCGTTATGCCTTCGGGCAGCAAGTCAGCGACTTCCAAGGAGTGCGCTGGATGCTCGCCGACATGGCTATGCAAACGGAGGCCGCTCGCCATCTGGTATATCGCGCAGCTTCATTGGTTGACGCCGAGGCGCCAGCGACCGAGCTGGCTCAGGTGGCGGCAATGGCGAAATGCGTTGCGACCGACACGGCTATGAAGGTCGCGACAGATGCTGTTCAACTATTTGGCGCAGCGGGAATTTCCTCCGAGTATCCCATTAATCGGTATTTCAGGGATGCCAAGGTATTGCAAATCATTGAGGGCACCAACCAGATTCAGCGCAACATTATTGCGAACGGCTTATTAGGCCGTCAAGCAAAGAAGTGATTATTCGTCAAGGAGATAGTTATGAACAATGAGGATATCGAAATCGTCGGCGTAGGAATGTTTTTTGAAGATCTTCCAGTTGGACGCAAGTTTCAGACTTTGGGCCGCACCATACAGGACGCTGACGTTTGCGCATTTATCAATTGCATCCATATGACAGAAGTGCTGTTTACCGACATGGAGTTTGTGAAGCATAAGTCTGATATCAAAGGGCGTTTCGCTCCTGGTGCATTCAGCTATGGAATCGCTGAAGGTTTGCTGGCGCAATCCACAATGCAGATGACCGGGTACGCGTTTTTGCATATGGAACTGGATATCAAGAACCCCGCTTTTGTTGGCGACACCCTGCATGTGGAATGTGAAGTGATCGAGGCACGCCTGTCCAAAAGCAAACCTGGCCGAGGTCTGGTGCGCACATTTAACCGTGTTGTTAAGCAGGACGGTACTGTGGTGCTGACTTATACGCCGCTGCGCATGATCAAGTGCCGTAATAACTAGGAGAAGACAAAAATGAAAGGACTGAAAGATAAAGTAGTGATCGTGACGGGCGGCGGTGGTGGCATCGGGGCCGCGCTTTGTGAGCGCTTCGCAACGGAAGGCGCGAAGGTAGCGGTATTCGACTTGAACAGTGCCAGCGCTGAGGAAGTGGTTGCTTCAATTCAGGCGGCGGGTGGCCAAGCTGCAGCATACTGCGTCGACATTGGCGATCATACGCGCGTCACGGCAGCGGTCGCAGAAGTTGAGGCGCAATTGGGGCCAATCGATGTCCTTGTCAATAATGCTGGCTGGGATCATGGAGCACGATTTTTAGACACAGACCCCGTGTTGTGGGACAAGATCGTACGTATCAACCTGCTTGGACCCATCAATCTGCATCATGCTGTTCTTAAAGGCATGGCGGCGCGCGGAAAGGGCAGGGTCATCAACGTATCGTCGGACGCAGGCCGTGTCGGATCTTCGGGCGAGTCGGTCTATTCGGCCTGCAAAGGGGGCATTATCGCCTTCAGTAAAACGATGGCTCGCGAGTTCGCACGCAAGCAGATAAATGTCAACGTCGTTTGCCCCGGACCAACCGACACAGCATTGTTCCGTGACTTTGCGGGCGAGGGTGAAAGTGGGGCCAAGCTCAAGGGAGCCCTTGAAAAAGCGATTCCATTCGGGCGTTTGGGACAGCCGCAGGATGTGGTTGGGGCCATTTGCTTTCTGGCGTCAGACGATGCGGCGTTTATCACAGGCCAAGTGTTGTCGGTATCAGGCGGCTTAACCATGGCGGGTTGAACGACAGCTCCTATTTTCAGTATATCGAATTCAATAAGGAAGAAACCATGTTCAATACAGACATCAGGCGTAGCCTTTTGGCCAAGCCGATTAAGCTGTTTGCTGGACTTGCCATTGGCGCTACGCTAATCGCGCCATTGTCCGCTATGTCGCAAGACGCTTACCCCGTGCATCCAATCAAGATCGTATTAGGTTTTTCAGCTGGGGGCGGAACCGACGCAATTGCCCGGAAGTTGGGTGAAAGCATGCGAAAAACGTTGAACGCTAACGTCCTGATAGACAACAGGCCTGGCGCCAACGGCAACATAGCTGGCGAGATTGTTTCCAGGGCGCCGGCCGATGGCTATACCTTGCTCTATAACACGTCGTCGGTCGCGTCCAGTCCGGCGTTATATGCTGGCAGACTGAACTACAACGTAGCAAAGGATCTCAGGCCCGTTGCCCGTACTGCCAGCTTACCCATCGTCTTGGTGGTCCCCGCCAACTCCCAGTTCAAGACCGTCCAAGATTTTGTCGCTTATTTGAAAGCCCATCCCGGCCAGCTAAATTACGGTTCGGCAGGCATGGGTAATGTGACGCATTTGGCTGCACTGACCTTTGAAGACGTCGTGGGCGTCAAAGGTACCCATGTGCCGTACAAAGGTGAAGCCCCTACCATTGTCGATCTCATGGCCGGACATATCGACTATTATTTTGCTACATCAGCGGGAGCAATACCGGCAGTGCAAAGTGGCCGTTTGAGGGCGCTGGCAGTAGCTACGTTGCAGCGGCTGGATACCTTGCCCGATGTACCCACGATGGACGAGACGGTTGCCAAAGGATTGGAAATGTCAGCATGGTCGGGCGTGATGGCGCCTGCGGCAACGCCAGACGCAGTGGTTTCCCAGCTTAATGACGCAATAAATAATGCGTTGAAAGATAAAGAGGTGCTGAAATTTTTTGACAGCCAAAGCGCGCAAGCGAACCCATCGACCCCGGAACAATATGATGCGTTTCTCAAGAGCGAAATTAGCTCATTGAGCAAAATCATCAAAAAAGCCGATATCGCTATGTGATAGCCCTTGTCCGGCAGTAGGCAATGCCCGATTTGGCTGCCATGTACGGTATATCGTTCATATAATTGAATGGTATGCTTCCCATGGCAGCCTTTTCCAATATGAGTCAAATATGAATGTCCGTAGCAACAGCAGTATTCCAGCCAATGAACCGCGTTCTTTGCTGCGGATTATGGGAATTTTTCAGGCTATTGCCCGTTCACGTGATGGCATGACGCTCGCAGAGTTAAGTGCTGCATTAGCCGCTCCTAAAAGCAGTTTGTTGCTGCTTCTTCGACCACTCGTTGCGCATAATTATCTTGTAAGTGTCTCAGGCCAGTATGCGCTTGGGCGTTCGATTTTCCAGTTGTCATCCGAGGTGCTTTCTGCACGTGAATTCACCAAGCAGATTCGCCCTTACATCGATGAGCTTGCTGAGCGCAGCGGGGAAAGCGTGTATCTGGCGGTACTGGATCCCGAGGTTAAGGTTTCCATTTACATTGAAGGTATTGAGAGCCGGCAGGCAGTGCGCTATGCCGTTCCTGTTGGAACAACACGCCCCCTTTATGCGTCTGCCGCAGGCAAGGCGATGCTGGCCTTTCAGGAAGATAGCTGGATAAAAAGCTATATCAAGAATACAGAATTCAAGTCCCTTACTTCTAAACCCGTGATTAAAAAAACGGCATTACACAAGGAACTCATAACTATCAGACAGGAGGGATTATCTATTAACATTGGTGATGCCGTCGAAGGCGCAGCAGGTATTGCTGCTCCAATCGCGGCCACGGGATCCTCCGCGACTCATGCTCTATTGATCGTTGCACCCATTCCACGATTCGAGAAAGCGCTGCCGGCGTTACGTGAGCTATTGCTTGACGTAACGCAAGAAGTTTCCGGGACGCTTGGCAATACCCTTGTCGGTTGACTAACCGGCCAAACGCCTGCTCCAGGCCTCGATTTCTTCGTCGGGGAGCCAACCGGCGAGTGCCTCCAGACTGTCCTGCGCATCCGGCATTTTGGGGGCGCGCGGCTTTTCCAGTGTGGTTCTGGAGAAGCGTGGTGCTGGGGCGGGCTGCATAACGCCGTCAACGTCAATGAGTGTTTCTCGTGCCTGCAAATGAGGATGTTGTGCAGCCTCGTCAAGAGAGAGCACCGGCGCGAAGCAAACATCGATATGGCCTAATAAAGCGCCCCATTCATCCCGGGTTTTCGTTTTGAAACGCTGTGCCAGCAGCTTCTTGCCTTGCGGCCAATTGGCGGCATCTGTTTGATTGCCTATTGCCTGCGGATCGATATCCAGCAGCCTAAGCAGTTCGTCATGAAACTTTTTTTCAATTGGCGCAACTGAGATCCATTTTCCATCAAGGCACTGATAGGTTTCATAATAATATGCACCGGAGTCCAGGATATTAGTGCCGCGCGCTTCTCTCCACATGCCTGCAGCATGCATGCCAAACAGAGAAGTTGCTAAAGAAGCAGCACCGTCCACGATAGCTGCATCAACGACTTGTCCCGATCCTGATACTCGTGCTTCGAGCATAGCAGCCAGCATGCCAAGCGCCAGGTAAAGTGCGCCTCCCCCGAAGTCGCCAACCAAATTGAGCGGTGGTGTTGGAGCGTGACCCTCACGGCCAGTGGCAGCCAGTACGCCGGTCAAGGCAATGTAATTTAAATCATGCCCAGCGACTTGCGCTAGTGGGCCAGTCTGTCCCCATCCGGTCATTCGGCCGTAAACCAGACGCGGGTTACGCTCTTGACATACATTTGGGCCCAGACCCAGCCGCTCCATCACGCCAGGGCGAAACCCCTCAATTAAGCCATCTGCGTCTTCGATCAAGCGCAAGACGAGATCGCGCCCAGCTGTGCTTTTCAAATCAATGTTGATCGACTCCCGGTTGCGCAGCAGAAGATTGAATTCCAGCGGGCGTTCGATGCCAAGTGCCCCGCCCGACACGGCCCGGTCTACACGGATCACGGTTGCTCCAAGGTCGGCCATTAGCATTGCTGTCATTGGACCCGGACCAATACCAGCCAATTCGACGATTTTTATTCCATGAAGAGGGCCCACTGAAGCTCCTTGATAATCCTGTTGCCACCTAATTAACGCTAATGCCTGAAGTTGTTACGACGTCAGCCCATCGCTTGATTTCCTGCGTCAGATAGGCTTTGTATTCCTCAGGCGTAGAGGCTATTACTTCTGCGCCTTGTGCGGAGAGTCTCGCTTTAACTTCGGGGCTATTCAGCGCTTTTATATATTCTTGATTTAGACGGGCAACAATTGCTGGTGGCGTTTTCGAGGGCACCATAATCGCTTGCCATGCGCCCGCTTCGAACCCCGGAAGCACCGTTTCTGCGATCGTTGGAACGTCCGGTAGTAAAGCCGAGCGATTTTTTCCGCTAGTGGCGAAGGCGACCGCCCGCTCGTCCTTCACGAAAGGATAGGCGGAGTTGATAGGATCAGTAAGGATATCGATTTCACCGCCGATCAGGTCAGGAAAGGCGGCGGATCCACCTTTGTATGGAATGTGCGTGGCATCTACCCCGGCAGCTTTGAGCATGACATAGGTGACCAAATGAGTGATATTGCCATTCCCGGAAGAGCCGTAGTTCAGCCTTCCTGGATTTGCCTTCCCATATGCAATCAGTTCGGCTAGGTTTTTTGGGGCTATAGAAGGATTCGCGACGACCAGCATCGGCTGATTCGTAATAAGCGAAATCGGAGCCAAGTCCTTTCCCAGGTCGTATTCTACTTGTTGCTTGAATGCCGCCGTGAAAGCGATGGAAGAGGTGTTGTGAAGAATGGTGTAGCCGTCGGGGGCAGATCTCGCTACTTGGCTGGCACCAATATTCCCATTAGCGCCGGGCCGGTTTTCAACCACAACGGGTACTTCCATTTGCTCGGATAAATGTATCGAAAGCAGCCGGGCGACTTGATCTGTTGAACCTCCAGGTGCGAAAGGCACAACAATACGGATTGTTTTGTTTGGATAATCCGACTGTCCATACGCGGTTTGAGCGACACCACTTACGAATATGGCGAGCATTCCAAGGTAAAACTTCCATGTTTTTTTCATTGTCCTCTCCTAATTAGTTCTAATTGATAACTCGGTATGCGTGCGACTATTGGCGATTTGGTGATCGAATCAAATAAAGAGCCCGGCCGCTTGCAATCAACCTGCCGGAAGTGTCCAGAACACGCGCTTCTGCGGTGGCCATGCTTTTGCCGAGATTGATGATGCGCCCCTCCGCACGAAGGTCTCCCGGGTGGGCTATTCGATGGTAGTCAACGCGCATGTCAACGGTGGGCACCGGATGCCCGACCTTTATAGCGACCGCATAGTCTCCAGCAGCATCGATAAGGGTTGCCAGTATTCCGCCGTGCGTCGAACGTAGTTCGGGACTGGAAATGAAATCCTCCCGCCATTTAATGTTCAAGACAATTCCATCGTCATCCGCGTTGAGCACTGACATACCGAGCCAGCGATTCAAGGGGCTTCGATCAACGAATTGAGTTGCCATTTCCACAAGCTTGCTGTTTTCCGCCACGTTAGAGCCTTCCTTGTTTTGACATACAGGCAGTACCTACTCATCGAATTTTCGTGTCGTTCATCTATGTGAATGACGTTCATAATTTAATCTTTAAAAAAGTATGTGTCAATAACTGCATCGCCTATCGACTTAAAGCAAGGTGCACGACAACCTCATTTTTCGAGGAGCAATCGGCGCCGCCACAATTCGCAAAATTGGACTGCTAGCTGCGATCATGCCAGTCGCCTATATTGTCTGTTTCCAGTTTGCCTAGCTCATCTTGCCGACAGGCACGGCGCCTTATTCAGGTGATAATCAGGAATCACCATAAGTATGAAAATGGAAGAAGAGATAAAACGCTGGATAGCCGAGCATAGAGGCACGCTCGTGCTGGACATTTTTTAGGGCAAGACGACGGCTGCTGAGGCGAACCGTATGCCGAGCCCGTTTCGGTTTTCTTGCCGTGTTCCCCAGTCCTTCTTGCTACGTCCGATGCGCCCCGAACGTCAAAAGACTGCTATTACCCGGACTGTTGTTATCGCTATGTTCCTGCCGATGAAGACCAGGCCCGAGCCTTCTTGACCATGAAGTCGATTAAAGTGCGTGTGGCGAGCGTCTGGTAACGTCCCGGCATTCGAAGTAAGTACATACGCGTTCCGAATACGCTGAGGCGCCATTCGGTCAATGACGTCACTGCACGCCCCTCCGCGACATCATGTGCTATCACGTACTCCGGTACTAGCCCAATGCCCAGGCCGCCCAGCACTGCCTCTCTCAGGAACTGAAAGTTCTCGGATGCCAAGGTAGGGTGTAGAACCAATTGGTGTGATTCCTCCCCATGGTAAGCGGAGACGCGTAGTTCCCTTCCCACCACTGCGGATGTAATCACGGGCATATGTGACAATTCGTCCGGATGATCGGGCATTCGGTGCGTACGAACATAGTCGGCGGCAGCGCACACCACATAACGAACTCTTGCTAACTCTACTGCAACCAATTGCTCTGGTGGCTCAGACATCACTCTGATTGCGATGTCTACCTCTTCTCGCAATAAGTCGTCTACTCGATTCTCGAACAAGAGATTAAGTGAAATATCAGGATACTCCCGTTTGAAGTCGATCAACCAGCTAGACATCACCAAACCGCCAAAACCGGTCGGCATGCTCATTCGCACTGATCCGTGTAAGCCTTTGCCAAGCGATGCGACAGACTCCTTGGCGGCCATCAACTCGTCGCGGATGACGCAGCCGTGCTGGTAGAGGCGCAATCCGACTTCAGTGAGCTCTAGTCGGCGGGTCGTGCGGCGCATGAGCTGCTGACCCACGGACTTCTCCAGTTGTGTGAGGTGATAGCTGATGTTGGCTCGGCTCATCTTCAGCCGGCGGGCCGCGAGGCTAAGGTTACCCGCGTTTACGATATCTACGAGTAAGGCTAAAGATTGCGCGTTCATTACTAACCTGTTCAATTTTTTGAACAGTATGATCAAATTATTATCCATTGTCCAAAATGATTGGTGGTTTCATAATGCCTGTCAATTCAGATTTAGGAACACGCCCATGTCGCTTGATCAAGAAACCTTTCATCTGCTCAAGGCTACCGTCGAGAGGTTCGTCCAAGAGCGGCTCGTTCCCGCAGAAAACGACGTCGAAGAACGCGACGAAGTGCCCGATGACATCGTCGACGACATGAAGGAATTAGGTCTATTTGGTCTTTCAATTCCCGAAGAATATGGTGGCATTGGCCTGAACATGGCACAAGAATGCGAAGTGGCTTATGAACTAGGTCGTACCGCCCTGGCGTTCCGTTCGGTAGTAGGAACGAACATAGGCATAGGCTCTCAAGGCATTCTGATGGACGGCACACCGGAACAGAAGGCTGAATATCTGCCGCGTATTGCTAGCGGCGAGCTGATTGTGTCGTTCGCACTGACTGAACCCGATGCGGGATCGGATGCTGCTGCGATCAAGACCCGGGCCGTCCTTGACGATATTGACTATCTGATTAGCGGCACCAAGCGCTTCATCACCAACGCACCCCGTGCCGGTGCCTTCACCCTCATGGCACGCTCAGGCGGGGCCGAGGCGTCGGGCATCTCGGCTTTCATCATTCCGGCAGATCTAACCGGCCTGACATTGGCCAAGGCTGATCGCAAGATGGGACAGCGCGGCACCAAAACTTGCGATGTCAATTTGGACAATGTGCGCGTACCTGCCGCGAATATCATCGGCGGAAGACCCGGCAGAGGCTTCAAGACCGCAATGAAAGTGCTGGACCGTGGTCGGCTACACATTTCCGCATTGGCCTGCGGCATGGCCCGCCGTATTCTTGAAGAGAGCATCGCCTATGCCCAACAGCGGAAGCAGTTCGGGCAAAGAATCGGAGATTTTCAGCTCGTGCAGGCCATGCTGGCCGATAGCCAAGCTGAACTCTTAGCGGGATGGTCTTTAGTGCAGTCCGTAGCACACCGCTACGACACCAAAGCAATCTGTGGCCGCGACCCAGAAGTTAGCATGCAGGCATCTTGCGCCAAGATGTTCACGACCGAGATGGTGGGGCGCGTGGCAGACAGAGGCGTCCAGATACACGGGGGCTCGGGCTATATCAATGAATATAAGGTCGAGCGCTTCTACCGAGATGTACGCCTACTTCGATTATACGAAGGCACTACCCAAATTCAGCAATTGGTTATCGGCAAACAGCTCATGACATCGGTATAACCGATATAGGTCTCTTGTCGAGAAAAGAATGATGCCTCCTACAAGTTTGACTCGGCGCAGATCTCCGTCTGAGAATAATTGTCAGTTCATTTGACTTCTCCCACATCAAATACGTTGATAGTGAGCGGAACAAATAGGTAATATCCGACTATGCCATCACGTCGAGCATCAAAGCTTTACCCAGTATATGGATGGCATTCTTATAGTGCACTGCGGACAATGTGTGGCTACGCAGTATCTCATCGACCATCTGATAACCAGCTTCGGTTTGCGGGTCTCTAAACCGAGAACTGGCTCACCATGCTTGAGCTGAGCCAGTTGCGCTTCTGAGATTTCAGCCTGTATGGCGTACGAATAATGATGCTTCCATTCCAACACAGCTTTTGTATGCTCCGCCACTTGCATTATCGTCAACTCGGCGATACGCCTATCGCTCGAATACTCAAAGCGACCGTCCTTGCCGAATCGATCCGCTATATCAGTCAAGGCCGGCCTATGCAGCCAACCGTTGCCTGCTGTTTTCACCGACATGTGAGAATTAAATAGCAGACGATATCGGAATATTATGAGCATACTAGCCTCAGCTAGATAAATATTAGCCCAAATTAGAAAAAGCGGACTTTATTACCGAAAGGCGGACTTTATTTCTGCACTTCACAGTCTCCACCCCTTCAATCTACCCTACTCCACCGTCACACTCTTAGCCAAATTCCGCGGTTTATCCACATCAGTCCCTCTTGCGCACGCCGTGTGATACGCCAACAACTGCAGCGGTATCGTGTGCAAGATCGGCGACAGCTTCCCGTAATTTTCCGGCATGCGAATAACGTGTATCCCTTCGCTGCTACCAATCCTGGTATCCGCATCAGCAAACACATACAGCTCTCCGCCGCGCGCATGAACTTCCTGCATGTTCGACTTAAGCTTCTCCAGCAACTCATCTCGCGGAGCAATCGTGACCACAGGCATGGCCTCCGTCACCAACGCCAGCGGTCCGTGCTTCAGCTCCCCCGCCGGATAAGCCTCGGCATGGATGTAGCTGATTTCCTTAAGCTTTAATGCGCCTTCCAGGGCAATCGGATAGTGCATGCCGCGACCCAGGAACAATGCATTTTCCTTATTGGCAAAGCGATCGGCCCAGGCCATGATCTGCGGCTCCAACGCCAGTACGGCGCCGATGGCAACCGGCAAGTGGCGCAAGGCTTTCAAATACCCGACCTCTTTGTCTTCGCTCAATTGGTCCTTGGTCTGGGCCAGGGCCAAGGCCAGCAAGAACAAGGCGGTCAGCTGGGTCGTGAACGCTTTGGTGGATGCCACGCCAATTTCCACGCCGGCACGGGTGATGTAGGCCAGCTTGCATTCGCGCACCATGGCACTGGTGGCCACGTTGCAGATCGTCAAGGTGTGCTCCATGCCCAGACCGCGCGCATGCTTCAAGGCGGCCAGAGTGTCGGCGGTTTCGCCGGACTGTGAAATGGTGACGACCAGACTGCGCGGGTTGGGAACGCTGTCGCGATAACGGTATTCGCTGGCAATTTCGACGTTCACCGGTATCTTGGCTATGGACTCTATCCAATAACGTGCAGTCAGTCCGGCGTAAAAGCTGGTGCCGCAAGCCAGGATCAACACGTTGTCGATGTCCTTGAACACTTTATAGGCTTGGTCGCCAAACAGTTCAGGCGTGATGCTTTCGATGTCCTGAAGGGTGTCGGCCACGGCGCGTGGCTGCTCGAAGATTTCCTTCTGCATATAGTGACGATAAGGCCCCAGCTCGGCAGCTCCGGTGTGCACTTGCACGGTGTGGACTTCGCGGTCCACTGCACGGCCGTCGATGTCGGTGATCCAGACGCGCGCCAGCTGCAGGTCGACGACGTCGCCGTCTTCAAGATAAGTGATTTGATCGGTGGTGCCGGCCAATGCCAAAGCGTCGGACGCCAGGAAGTTCTCATTGACCCCGCGGCCCACGACCAGCGGCGAACCGTGACGGGCGCCGATCACGCGGTGCGGTTCGTCGCGGCAGAACACGGCAATGGCGTAGGCGCCAGAAAGACGACGCGTTGCCTGTTGGACCGCTTCGAGCAGATCTCCGGCATACAGGTGATCGACCAGATGGGCGATGACCTCGGTGTCGGTCTGGCTTTCGAATACATAGCCGGCGGCCTGCAATTCTTCGCGGAGTTCGTCGTGATTTTCGATAATGCCGTTATGCACCAGCGCGATGCGGGGCGAGCTCTTGGCATGACCGGAAAAGTGGGGATGAGCATTGTGGGTGGCAGGTGCGCCATGAGTTGCCCAGCGGGTATGTGCAATTCCTGTGAAGCCGGCGACCTTGTCTTTTTCGACTTGCGACTGAAGTTCAGCAACTCGCTCTGTACTGCGGGCGCGGCGCAATTCACCATCGGCGTACACGGCCACGCCGCAGGAGTCGTATCCACGATATTCTAAGCGTTTGAGCCCTTCCAGAAGAATAGGGGTGATGTCGCGTTGCGCCACTGCGCCAACAATTCCGCACATAGATAAACTCCAGCCAATGTAAAAGAAAGGCTATTGTGCGCAACATAGCGAGAAATAAGGTTTCTTATTAGAGCCAATAATGGTACTTTATTTCGAGGCCAACTTACATTGCAATCTTATTTCATAAAGAATAGTAAATCGAAATAAATGACCGAATCGATTCTTTCCCCGGACCTTGATGAGCTCGACCTTCGGATACTCGAACACCTCCAGGCCGACAGCTCCATGACCAATCAGGACCTCGCACTGCTTGTGCACGCCTCGCCGCCAACCTGCCTGCGGCGTGTCCGCCGCCTTGTGCAGGAAGGCATCATCCAGAAGCAAGTTGCCATCCTTGATCCCGAAAAGGTCGGCCAGGGGCTCACCGCCATTATTGAAATCACGATGGATGTACAAACCGCCGAGCATCTGGACGCGTTTGAAGCCAGTCTGACCGACGATCCGGCAATTCTGCAATGCTATCGCGTGTCGCCCGGTCCCGATTTCATAGTGATTGCGCAGGTGGCCGACATGCCCGCTTACCACGCATTGGCGCATCGGACGTTCACCTCCCGCGCCAATGTGCGCAATGTGCGAACGTTTTTTTCCATGCATCGAAGCAAGTTCGAGACGCGCATGACGCTGGCAAAAAAAGGACACTGACCCGGCGTTGTCTAGGCGATCCGGTCGATCAAACGTTGGTACTCGGCCAGATATCGTTGGGCCATGACACCGGCATCGTGCTCGCGCAAGACATATCCCCGTGCATTTTCCACCATGCTGGCACGCAGGCCGCGATCATTCAAGACGCGGTCCATGCCGGCGGCCAGCGCGTCGTGATCGCCGGCCGCACACATGACACCCCGACCGTCTGCCAGAATTTCAGCCAGGCCACCGGCATTGGTGGCCACGACAGGAACCGAGTACAAAAAGGCATCCAGCACACTGCTACCCAAGGCCTCGCTTCGGGAACTCAGCACAAAGACGTCCATGAGCCGGTACAAATCCTCGATGCCTGAATGGAAACCTGCGAACAAATAAACTTTCTCGAGCCCCAGCTCGCGCACCAGTTCGCGCGCTTCGGCTTCCGCTCCGCCACCCGCTCCCAAATGCAGAAACACAAAATCGCGGCGCGACTGTTGCAGGCGATGTACGGCCCGTATCAGGGTGCAAGGGTCTTTTTCAGCGGTCAACGCCGCGGCGGTGGCAAGCACACGTTTGTCCGCCAGATCAAATTGCCGGGTGAATGCACTGATATGTTCCTGGTTCAGTGCCTGGACCTGGATCGCGCTTGGGATGATGCTTGCATCCATACCGAGCCGACGCGGTTCAGACGCCGCCGCCTGACTAATGGCAACAAGCGCATCGGCGCTACGCCACTTCCAGGCGGTTTGGCGCTCGCGCCGCGTTACCGGAAAAGCGGTTCGCCGAGTGAAGACGACGCGGCGCCCCAGCAAAGGCTTCAGCAGTGCCAGCCAGGTCATCATATTGGCGGTTTGCGCATGCAAAATATCGTAGCGGCGG
>LNAP01001955.1_pt2 | contig 28345 bp, 28 predicted proteins | sample 602601 | NCBI WGS metagenome assembly LNAP01 (sample SAMN02440304, study PRJNA202911) | soil metagenome | biome: Subtropical and temperate rainforests or woodlands; isolation source: soil samples (1 kg each in a 20% v/v slurry with milli Q water) were... ... | reverse complement strand
TATGATAGCGCGCGTTTCGCCAACCGCCGACCGGAGATTGTGAATGACTGTTTATGCCCTGCTCTACGCCCTGCATGTTTTAGCTGCCGTTGTTTGGGTGGGCGGCATGTTTTTCGCCTGGATGGTGCTCCGCCCCGCCGCCGTTAGCGTGCTGGAAGCCCCGGCTCGCTTGCGTTTGTGGGGCGATGTGTTTCCGCGTTTCTTTATTTGGGTATGGCTGATTGTGCTGGTGCTGCCGGTGAGCGGCGTGGGCATGCTACAGCTGCATTTTGGCGGTTTTGAGACAGCGCCCAAGTATGTGCAAGTGATGATGGGCCTGTACCTGGCCATGTTGGCGCTGTTTATTCGGATTCAGGCGTTGCAGTTGCCGGAATTGAAGCGCGCGATTGCCGCTGAAGATTGGCCAGCGGGTGGTGCAGTGCTGGGCAAGATTCGCCGATTGGTGGGGTTTAATTTGTTGCTCGGCGTGGCGGTGGTCACCATTGCCGCGACCCGCGCCAGTTTTTGAAGATGCGTAGGTTGGGTTGAGCCAAAGGCGAAGCCCAACGCGGGGACCGATACGCGCCGGCCTCTGGCCGGCCTGTTGGGCCGGCCCGTTGGGCTTCGCTGCGCTCACCGAACGCGGACCGACCCAACCTACGCCATGTCCTATTGAATCCGCACTAGGTTGAAGCTGCCGGCGCTGCCATTGCTGCCTGGCTGCCCGGCCTGCCCTGGACGCCCCGGCTTGGCACCGTCAGCGCGGTAGACCAGGCAACCTTTCGACGCCCCACCCTGCCCGCCTTTGCCGGCTTCACCTGCGGCGCCACCCAGGCCACCATCCACTTTTACGGTCAGCAGGTTCTCGGCGAAATTGGCCGGCACTTCTATACGCACCTGGCCACCGGGCGCACCGGTTTGACCGTCGCCGCCATTCTGGCCATCGGCGCCCTTGCCAGCCTGGCCCCAGGTGCAGCCCGGCGCTTGTCCATCGGCACCATCCAAACCTTGATAACCGGGCCTGCCGATGCCGCCGCGAACATCCAAGGTCAAGGCGCCCACCTGCGCCTGCTCAAAGCGCAGGGTCAGGTTGCGCCCTGGGGTAGCCGGTTTTTCAAAGCTGCCGCTGGCACCCCGGCCGTTGATATGCACGCCAACGCCCAGCTCGGCACGCCGCGCTTCCAGGCGAAACGGTTCAGGGCTGGGGGCCACGGCGATATGGGCGTCTTTGCCCATATGCAGTTCGCCCACATGAATTTCAGTGACGGTCGGCGGAATAAACAGGGTGGCCGACTCGCCGATGTCCAGGCGGTCGAGCATTAACGTGCTGGTGGCCGTGGGCAGGCGCAGCATCGAGTTGGGCGCCACGCTTACGTCCACCTGGGCCTGGACGAATGCGCTAACCAGTAAAAGTGGCAGGGCGAAACCGGCGAGAAGACGCTTATGCATGTTCGCTCTCCACGGTTGGCGCTTGTGTAGTAACAGGCTCAGACGTTGGCTCAACGGCGGGCACGGCTTCAGGCAAGCCATATAGATGAAAGATGCCAAACAGCAGTACCTGCACCCGCTGCAAGTTGAGGTTGGCCAGGCCACGCAGGCGACTGCCAAACATCGCCAGTTCGACGATATGCGCCAGCAGCACCAAACCGCCGAGCACATTGAGGAGCAGGTCCACCGGCTTATTCAGCGGCGTTACCAGATTGACCAGCACCAGCAGCCAGAACACCGCTACAGCGGTTTTCCCCACCTGCAAAAACACCTTCATCCCGCCATCCCCTTATTATTTTTTGACCGAGCAGCACCTTAACCGCATGGGGTGAACGAGACCAGCGTGCCAGACAAAAAACGGAGGCCTTCTGGCCTCCGTCGACTGCGTTATGTGCCCTAGCAACTCACCATTAACGACTCACGTGCAACTCCACCCTGCGGTTTTGCGCACGGCCAGCGTCGGTGGCGTTGTCGGCCACAGCCTGGCTTTCGCCGTAGCCTTTGATCGACAGTTTTTCTGCGCCAATGCCTTGGCTGGTGAGGAAGTCGGCAACGCTGCGGGCGCGGCGCTCGGAGAGCTTCTGGTTATAGGCATCCGAACCTTTGCTATCGGTATGCCCCACTACCTCAACACTCACCAGGTTGGCGCTAGTGAGGCGCTTGCTGATTTCCACCAGCGAGGTTTTCGCGCTGTCGCTCAGCTCGGCGGAGTCGAAGGCAAACAACACATCGCCCGCGTCATTCAGCACGATGGTTTCGCTTTTCGGCGGAGGCGGTGGCGGCTCTGGCTGAGGTGCGGCGGCCACTGCTGGGTACTGTGGCAGCGGGCAACCGCTGTTATTGACCGTAGAGTTGGCCGGGGTGTCGGGACAAACATCACGGCGGTCGTGCACGCCGTCGTCGTCGTCGTCACCATCGAGCACATAGCAGATCAAACCGAACACGGTGCAAATCGGCCAATTTCCCTGGTTGAGCGGAGCGTCGCCATTACTTGAAGTCGACGCGCAACCAGATAGAACACTGCTGACCAAGAGAAGAAGGGGTACCGTTACCCGAAGGGATAGGGTTGGCATTTTGTAGGTCTCCTGAGTCGCCGGCGAGTGCCGGCACCACAAGTAAAGACCAAGACATTGCGATAGGGTTGGCATTATTTTTGTGGCGCACATCACGCACAAGCGCCAAGCAACCGTCCCCAAAAAACCGGCCTACCGAGCCCTGCAATACACAGGGCTCGGTAGTGACGGGGCTAGCGGTGAATCTTGATTTCCACACGACGGTTCAGCGCACGGCCATCAGCGGTTTGGTTGTCCGCCACCGGCATGCTTTCACCGGCACCGACCACGTCTACGACGTTATTCGGCGATACACCATTGGCCACCAGATAATCCGCCACAGACTGCGCACGGCGTTGCGAGAGTTTCTGGTTGTAAGTGTCGGAACCGACACTGTCGGTATGCCCGCTGACCGTCAGCTTGGCTGTCGGCGCTTCGTTTTTCAGGCGGGTAACCACGGTATCAAGCTTGGTTTTATCGGCAGCGGTGAGCTTGGCCGAGTCAAACTCGAACAGCACATCACGCACCACGATCACTTCATCTTCAACTACTACCACTTGCTCGACTACTTCCTCAACCACAGCAGGAGGTGGGCAGCCGTTGGCATCCACTTGGGTATTAGGTGGCGTGCCCGGGCACTTGTCGCGGCTATCCGGCACGCCATCACCGTCTTCGTCGCCGTCGCCATGGCTCCAGCAATAACCCGCAGCCAACGCGGCGCCACCTAAAGCGCCCCAACCAGCCCAGGATGAACTTTCAATAGCGCCCAACGCAGCGCCACCCACACCACCAACCGCTGCACAGGTTGGCCAATCGGTTTTCTGTAAACCGGCACAACCGGTCAATAAGGTACTCAAAAGGATCAGCGGTACTGCAGTCCGTTTAATACTCATATGCACAGTCTCCTCGGGGGATCGGTATAAACCGACACCTTGGGATTAAAGACGGCTGTTTTAGAATCCGCCAGCACTAGGCCATATCGCAGCATCAGGCTAGGCTTGCCGCTCATGTTCGAGGATTTTCGATGACTGACAGCTTTTCTGCGCGCACCCCGCAACAAGCGGTGGCAGCGCTTCTGGACCGATACACGCCGGCGCGTTTGCTGGTAGTGGGCGCTACAGATTTTCCTGCTGTGCTGGCCTTTCAACAGGCGCACCCCGAAAGCATTTGCGCCTTCGCCCCGGCCGGCCCACTGCCCGCCGAACTGGCCGCCCAACGTTTCGATCTGGCCGTGATCGCCGATTGCCTGGAACACCTGCCCAAACGCACCGGCCTGGAACTGCTGGGGGGTATACGTAATCTGAATGCCAGTCGCCTGGCGGTATTGGTCGACCTGCCCGCCTGCGGCCTGCATGACACCGACCTGTATGCACTGGCACTGCAAGCCAGCGAACGTTTCCAGCGCGACGAGCAGGTGCTGACCTTGTTTACCTACGATCTGCGCGAATACAAACAAGTGCCGGATTGGCTAAACGCCAAGTTTTGGGCCAACCCGGAAAACTTCGGCAAATACTGGTGGTAGACGGTATGAACCCAACATTGAACCCCGACCCAGCCTGCCCGTGCGGCAGCGGCAATGTCCTCAGCGCCTGCTGCGGCCATTACCACGACGGCACCCCGGCACCGAGCGCGGAAACCTTGATGCGCTCGCGCTACAGCGCCTACGTGCTGGGGCGCATCGACTACCTCAAAGCCACCACCCTGCCGGCCCAGCAAGCAGCGCTGGACACCGCGTCAATGCAAGTCTGGAGCGCACAAAGTACCTGGCTGGGCTTGGAAGTAGAAAGTGCCGAAGTGCATGGCGGAAAGCCGGAACATGCGTTTGTCACGTTTACTGCGCGCTGGCATGACGATGGCGGCGAACATGCGCATCGGGAGAAGTCCGGGTTTGTGCAGAACGGCGGCCATTGGTACTTCATCGACAGTACGGTGCCGTTGAAAGCCACGCGCAATGACCCCTGTCCGTGCGGATCAAGTTTGAAGTTTAAGAAGTGTTGCGCGGGGTTTGTTTAACGAGAATTACGCGGGGGGGGTGAACGCTTTTTAGGGTGTGCTGAGCGCACCACAGCGATTTAGGCACTATCGCCGAGGTGCGCTCAGCACATCCTGCGGTTATTCCTGCAACTTTAAATGCGAGGTATCCGGCGGCGGACCTGCCGGCGCATTTTTGGCTTGGCCCATATCGCTGCCCGCCGGCGCCAAGCTGAATTGGCTGAGGTCGACCTTGGGCGCGACCGGTTCAGGCTTCTCATCCTGCAAATCCACCCCTACCGGAGCGATGCCGAAGTCCGGCGCTTCAACGTCGCTGAAGGCGGCCATATATTCATCACGCGGCGCGACCTTCAGCGGTTTTGGCGTACCAACGGCAGCGGCAACCGGCGTGGCGACGGGCGCTGGCGGCTCGTAAGGCGGCGGCGGCGCCATCTCTACTTCTTCAATCTCGACGTCCATATTGCAGACTTCGACCAACGCCCCGGCACGCTCCAACGTGGCGCGGTATTTTTCTGCGCCGGCTTCGTCGAGGTTGTTTTTGATCACCAGACGGCGGCCGGAAAACAGCAAGGCTATGCGCTGGGCATCGGCTTGGAACAGCTTGGCCATATTGGCTTTCACCTGATCCAACTGCGCACCTGGCACCAGTTGTCCGGAGAATGCGATCTCGTAGCGGCTCATCGTCTCACTCCTGAGGTCAGGCCAGAGGTTTCATACAAAATGAAGTATGGCGTAGATTTTTTTATATAAACAACAAGTTGCCCGTAAGGTGCGGGTTGCGACACACTCGGGCGACAAGGGAGTTAGCCATGCGGCAGCACGCCATCCGCTCTACCCACATCGCGATCATCGTTTTACTCGGCCTGGCCTCATGCTTGGGCGGGTGCTCGTGGTTTGCCGGTGAGCTGCAAGACCCGACCGTGCAATTGCAGAAAGTCGATGTGATCAAAGCCAGATTGGTCGAGCAGGAATTTATGCTGCACCTGCGTCTGGACAACCCTAATGATCGCGACCTGCCCATTCGTGGCCTGACCTTTAGCCTCTACCTCAATGACATCAAACTGGCCGACGGCGAGTCGGATGTATGGCTGACGGTGCCTGCCAACGGCCACAAACGCTTTAAGGTGCCGCTGCGCACCAACCTCTGGCGCAACCTCAAACCCATCGCCAAGATGCTGGAAAAACACGACAAGCCCATTCACTACCGCTTCTATGGCGTAGCCGAAACCGGCGTATTGTTTGGCCAGAGCGTGCACCTGGAACGAAATGGCGAGATAATTCCCGGCGATTTTATTCCGGAGTAAGCCTGCAATGAGCCAAGAACCCCATGTCCACGGTCCTGACTGCGATCACGATCATGATCACGACCACCACCATGATCACGGCCACGTGCACGGCCCGGACTGCAACCACGGCCATCAAGAGCCGGTGCGTAATGCGTTAAAGGATGTTGGCCGTAATGACCCCTGCCCGTGCGGTAGTGGCAAGAAGTTCAAGAAGTGCCACGCGGCGTGATGGTTTAGACCCGTGTTCGAAGGCCCGCCGAGTGCGGGCCTTTTGCTGCGTGCGGTGCGCGCCTCGCGATCGCTTGGTGCGCACAGCACACCCTACGAGGCGGCTCACCTGTAGGGTGTGCTGTGCGCACCAAAACGCGCAACTGAACCACCCTGCTTCCCGTCAGTCAGTTACCTACATGCCTTAACGGAGCCACCTGATGATCGATCTGTATTACTGGACCACCCCGAACGGCCACAAAATTTCCTTGTTTCTGGAAGAGGCCGGCCTGCCGTATCGCGTGCACCCGATCAACATCGGTAAGAACGAGCAGTTCCAGCCGGACTTTCTGAAGATTTCCCCCAACAACCGCATCCCCGCCATCGTTGACCAAGACCCGGCCGACGGCGGCGAGCCGCTGTCGATTTTTGAGTCGGGGGCGATTTTGTTGTACCTCGCCGAGAAGACTGGGAAATTTATCCCCAGCGACCTGCGCGGCCGTCAGGAGTGCTTGCAGTGGGTGTTCTGGCAAATGGGTGGCTTGGGGCCAATGGCCGGGCAGAATCATCACTTCAATATGTTTGCCCCGGAAAAAATCCCCTATGCCATGAAGCGCTACGTGGATGAAACCGCGCGCCTGTATGGCGTACTCAATAAACAGCTGGAAGGCCGCACGTTTATCTGCGGTGACGACTACACCATCGCCGATATGATCAGTTACCCGTGGATCGTGCCCTACGAGCGCCAGCAGCAAGACCTGAATAATTTCCCCAATCTGCAGCGTTGGTTTAACGCCATCAAAGCGCGGCCAGCCACCGAAAAGGCCTATGCCCTGGCCGAACGCATCAACCCGCAGCCGAAAAAATAACCCTCGCTTCAAGCCCGCCGCAGCTTGCACGGCGGCGGGCGCCTCACTAACGTAGCGCCTGCCGTTTTTTATTCGTTTTTTGTAACGTTGCAGGAGCTCTACACCATGGCGTCGCCAGCCTTTCAGGGATTCTTCACGCGCTTCGCAGCCGCGGCTGCCATTGTTGGCGCCGTGAGCATCAGCGGTTGTCAGAGCTGGCTGGACAGCCACTACGCCGACAGCGTGCCGCCCACCACCGGCATTCAGCCGATCAAGGGCCTGGCGCAAAGCGTGTCGATCCGCCGCAACGCCATGGGCATGCCGCTGATTGAAACCACCACCTTTCACGACGCGCTGTTCGCCTTAGGCTACGTGCATGCTGGCGACCGCCTAAGCCAGATGGTTGGCATGCGCTTGATGGCCGAAGGTCGGTTGTCGGAAATGGTCGGCCCGGGCGCTTTGGAAATCGACCGTTTTATGCGTGCGGTCAACCTCAAAGCCAGTGCCGAGGTGATGTACAAAAACGCCTCTCCGCGAATCAAGAAGTTCTTTGAGGTGTATGCCCGCGGCGTCAACGCCTACCTGTATCGCTACCAGGACAAACTGCCGCTGGACCTGGCCGAGTCGGGCTACAAGCCCGCGTACTGGAAGCCGGAAGACTCGGCGCTGATCTTCTGCCTGCTGAACTTCGGCCTGTCGGTCAACCTGCAAGAAGAGATTGCCTCCCTGGCGCTGGCGCAAAAAGTCGGCAGCGACAAACTGGCCTGGCTAACGCCGACCTACCCGGATGAACCGCTGCCCTTTGACGAGGCCGACAAACTCAAAGGCTTAGTACTTAGCGGGCAAATTCAGGGGCTGAGCGCTTTGGGCAAGGTCACCGAACAAATCGCCGGGCTGGACATGCTCGGCGTAGCCGCTTCAAACAACTGGGCGATCGCCCCGCAAAAAAGCCGCAGCGGCAAAAGCCTGTTGGCCAACGACACCCACCTGCCAATTTCCATGCCTTCGGCCTGGAACTATGTGCAAATCCTCTCGCCGAAATTCCAGGCCGCCGGTGTTTCCATCGCCGGCGTACCAGCCGTGGTCGCCGGCTTTAACGGCAAGCTGGCCTGGGGCATGACCATGGTCATGGGCGACAACCAAGACCTGTTCCTGGAGAAGATCAAACGCCAGGGCAGCCAGGTGCTGTACGAAGCCGACGGCAAATGGGTCGGTGCCAAGGTGCGCCAGGAAACCTTCTTTATCAAAGGCCAGCGCCCCGTGCGCGAGGCCATCTACGAAACCCGCCATGGCCCGCTGCTAAACAGCGTACTGGGCGAGCGCAAACATATGCTGCAACCGCTGCAAGTCAGCAGCGGTTATGGCCTGGCCTTACAAAGCGCCTCGCTGGATGGCGATAAAACCTTGGATGCGTTCTTTAACCTGTCCCGCGCGCAATCGGTTGAGCAGGCCTTCGACGCCGCCCGCGATATCCGCGCCATTCCGCTGAACCTGGTGTTTGCCGATGCCCAGCACATTGCCTGGCAAGTGACCGGCCGCTACCCCAACCGCAAGGCCGGTGTTGGCCTGCTGCCCTCCCCCGGCTGGAATGGCCAGTACGACTGGGATGGCTACGCCGACTCAATGCTGCACCCCTACGACCAAGACCCGGCGCAAGGCTGGTTGGGCACCGCCAACCAGCGCACCATTCCGCGCGGCTACGGCATGCAGCTGTCCAATTCTTGGTACTACCCGGAGCGCGGCGAGCGTATTGCCCAGTTGGCAGGCGCTGGCAAGCACGACGCGAAAAGCATGATCGCCATGCAGTACGACCAAACCTCACCGTTTGTAGGCAAGCTGCAAGGCATGTTTGAAGCGCCGGGCATGGCCCAGCCGCTGAAAAAAGCCATCGACGCCCTACCCGCCGCCGACCGCGCCAAAGCCCGCGAAGCCTACAGCCGCTTGATGGCCTTTGACGGCAACCTGCGCGCCACCTCGGCCGACGCCGCGTTGTACGAAGCCTTTCTGCAAGAAAGCATGCGCCAGACCTTTCTCGACGAGTTGGGCCCGGACACCAGTGCGGCGTGGAAAGCGTTGGTTGATAGCGCCGACCTGTCTTACTCGGCACCCGCCGACCACTTGCTGGGCCGCGACGACAGCCCGTTCTGGGACGACGTGAAAACCCCGCAAAAGGAAGATAAGCCGGCGATTCTGGCGCGCAGCCTAGTGGCAGCAGTCAACCTCTGCGAGAGCAAACTGGGCGCCGACCGCGCGACCTGGCAATGGGGCAAGCTGCACAGCTACACCTTCGCCAGCGACTCCACGCAAATGGCGAAAAACCTCAGCACGGGCGATGCGGCCAGCGTTAACGCCATCAAGGGTTATCTGGACCGTGGTCCGTATGCAGCGGGCGGCGACCACACCACCTTGAACGTCTCGGCTTATCACTGGGGCAAAGACTTCGACACCTGGCTGGTGCCGGCAATGCGCATCGTCGTCGACTTTGGCCAGCCAGAACCGATGATGGGCTTGAACAGCACCGGTCAATCTGGCAACCCGGCCAGCCCGCACTATGCCGACGGTATCGACGCCTGGTTGAAGGGCCAATACATGACCTTCCCGTTCCAGCCGCAAAACCTCGACAAGGTGTACGGCACCAAGCGCCTGCTGCTGACCCCAGGCAAATAAGCACCGTTCGTCGAGCCCTGCTGAACTAATGCCAGGGCCGACGACTCAGAGACAGTGGACTTACTCCATAGATCTTTTTAGGGCACCCTCGGGTGCCCTTTCTTTTGCCTGCAAAAAAGACCAAACGCGCATCAAGTTGAACTTTGTGCCCTTGAGCCGTTCAGACCTTATGCATCGTTTGATTCTCCGGGCGCCAACTTAGGCGCCTATTTTTTTGCCCGCGATTTGACCAAGCATTAAAGGACAAGGCCCGTAGGGTGCGCTGTGCGCACCAGGGCGATATCGGCGTTTACACCAGGGTGCGCACCCTACTGCTTTTACCCGGCTTCAGCGGTGTCAGCCTCAACCACTGGCGCATCCATCTGCACCCACAACGGCAAGGCGCCGGAGGCTTTTTCCAGCAGGCCCATGCGCACGGCGTGGGCCGCCAGGTCTTCTTCGCTAGCACGTACGACGCGGGTACGCGGTCGGTCTGCCGGCAGGCGGCGGATTTCGCTGGCTTGGTTGGCGCCACCGTCGCCGCCATTGCCGTCCGAGGCGTTACCGGCCAGGGACAGGCTGGTCTGCCCGCCGGTCATGGTCAGGTAAACGTCGGCGAGAATTTCGGCGTCAAGCAAGGCGCCGTGCAGTTCACGGCCGGAGTTGTCGACGCCATAACGTTTGCACAAGGCATCGAGGTTGTTGCGCTGCCCCGGGTGGCGCTCGCGGGCCATCATCAGGGTGTCGAGCACCGTGCAATGCTCGGTGATATCGGCGCGGTCTTCCTGGCCCAGCAGGGCAAATTCGTTGTTGATAAAGCCGATGTCGAACGCGGCGTTATGGATGATCAGTTGCGCGTCTTTGATGAACTCAAAGAACTCGTCGGCCACTTCTTTGAAGCGCGGCTTGTCGGCGAGAAACTCATTGGTAATGCCGTGAACTGCAATAGCGCCTTCATCACTTTCCCGATCAGGCTGCAGGTACACATGGAAATGCCGGCCCGTGAGGCGACGGCCAATCAGTTCGACGCAACCGATCTCGATCACCCGGTGGCCATCAGTGACCGGCATACCGGTGGTTTCGGTGTCGAGGACGACCATCCGCTGCGCTGTATTTTTGAAATCTGTCATCTGGTATCTGCCTGTGAACACGCGGGAAAGCGTAACACGCGGGAAGAATTCGTCGAAACGCCAGAGGCCGTAAACAAAGCGCAGGGAAGACAGGCTAAGCGGCCGGCGATGAAACAACCGTCATTGACGGGTCATGCCTTTTTCAGCGAGCTGACAACGCCAAACCGCCGGGTTCGTTTGGCGCTCAGATTGGCGCATTAAACCTTGATAAAGTTTTGCGCCGCCAACGCGCCAAATGGCAAGGACGCCAGCGGCCCACCCACGGCCAACGAGCCTAGGTCCACAGGGTAGAAACCCATGGCTTCAATAAGCGCGCGCACGTCGGCTTTGGCCGCCACATCGTCACCTGAATAAAACAGCACACGTTTACCGTCGGCTACATGCGGCTCGGCCAATACGTTTACGTCCAGGTGATTGAACGCCTTAACCACCCGGGCGCCTGCAACATAGCTGCTGAGCACGGCGCTGGAGTCTTTACCTGCCAGATCGATAGCCTTGATGCCGTAGGCCGCAAGCGGGTTGCTGGGGTCGTTGGCGTCGTCGGAGTTGGGGTCGAGAAACGCCACCGGGTTAGTGCCGTCAATCACGATGCGGCCGTTCCAGGCCGGCAATGCGCTTAACACCGCTTCGGCGTCGGTCCAGCGAATGGCAGCCAACACAATATCGGCGCTCGCGGCCTCGGCAACGGTGCCAGCAGTAATGGTTGAACCCAGTTCGGCCACCAAAGCGGCCAACGACTCCGGCCCGCGGCTGTTAGCAATAGTCGCTGCGATACCGTTTTTAGCCAGAACGCGTGCCACGCTTGCGCCCAGGGCGCCGGAACCAATAATGCCAATACTCATGGGGTAACTCCTGATGAACAGAGGGATGTGCAAATGCGTTACCGCCTGCGCAAACGCGCCAGGCAGCGGTTAATAAGGCTTTCAGTGAGTAAATGCGCTGCGTGATGGGCGCACCGCCGGTGCAGCTACCGGAAAATCGGAGTAGCGCCTGCAACCTCGGTTTTTTTCTGCTCATGCAGACGCCGGCCGATCTCGGCGATTTTGATCTCGCCTGCCAGCAAAGCTTCGGCACTGGTGTGCACCGAGTAGTGGCCAAGTTGCAGCTCAAAGGGATGCGGTGCGGCGGAGCCGATGACAAACACGGCATCGTCTTTCCCGGCCGTCAGACGGATGGCTTTGCTGCCCGGCTCAAACACCACCATTTCTCCCGCATCGATGAAATCTGGCGACGTCAGGTGCCCACGGCTCACGCTTAACCACAGGGAGTCGTGCCCAGGTGGCGGGGTGTATTCCCAGCTGCTGCCTTTGGCAACGGTGACTAGCAGATAGTTGATGCCCGCAGGAGCGCGAACCGGGCTGTGCACGCCGGCGTAGCTGCCCACAATTATCCGCGCTGGCCCCACCTGCGGCATGGCGTGGGCCTCCAGGTATTGGCTGTCGACTGCGGCGTTCTCCAAGTGCGGCGGCAACGCAATCCACAGTTGAAAACCCTGAACGCGTTGCGAGGTGCCTGCGCTCATCTCTTTGCCGTGCCAGACGCCGCCTCCAGCGCGCATCCACTCCACGCCACCGTAGGCAATTTCGCCGGTTCCAGCATCTGGGTCGTCGAAATGCATATTGCCTTCGGTCACCACCGTGATCGTGGCGATTCCCGAGTGGGGGTGCATGGGCATCTGGCCGAGAAACGAGCGATCCCCTTCAAACAGGTCAAGAAATACAAACGGCTTGATCACCTGGCCAAGGTCAGACGGGCTCATCAGCCGAACAATCGGCCCATGCTGCCGGCCAGTAGTACGGTAGGCAATTTGCCGCCCAGCAATCACGGTGCGAAGCGCTGAAATATTCATGCCGACTCCTCTAGAAATGTTCGCTTACCTACTCGCTCGAGTGCGGTAGCGGGTGAACGTGGAGTGATCATAGGGGGGCTGCATTGCGCTGATTAGCGCCTACAATTGCTTTTCACTCGGCTATTTTTGGAGCAATTCAATGTTCGATCTGAACGATGTGGCCATTTTTATTCAGATCGTCGAGGCCGGAAGCTTTGCGGGCGGCGCACGCCGGATGGGCGTTCCGTCCAACACGCTAAGTCGGCGGATCAAGCAATTGGAGGAAACGTTAGGGGTGCGCCTGCTGCACCGCTCCACACGCAAGCTGGCGCTTACCGACGCAGGGCGGGCGCTGTTCGCGCAAAGCGCCGAACAGATAGGCGAGCTGCTGGAAGTCAGCCGGCGTTTTGTCGATGGCAGTCAGGAACCGGCAGGCCGGGTGCGCGTGGCCGTGCCAGCGGATTTTTTCGACGTGTTCCATATGGAGTTTGTGGCCGGTTTTCTCGCGCGTTACCCGAAGATTCAACTGGAGTTTCTACTCAGCGATAACCGCGTAGACCTAATCGGCGAAGGCATTGATGTGGCCGTTCGAGGCGGGGTGTTACCAGACTCCAGTTTGGTCGCCCGCAAAATTTTCAGCGACACGCGCATGCTGGTCGCCAGCCCCGCCTACCTGCAGGCCCATGGCGTACCGGCAGATATTTATGCCCTGGCTGAACACCTGTGTATTTTCCAGGCTAACCCCAGTGGGCAAACTACCTGGCACTTCCAAGGGCCGCAGGGCACGGCTCAGGTTGCCGTGAGCGGGCGTTTTTCCGCCACCACGGTACAAGCGCAGTTAAAAGCTGCGGTCGCGGGATTGGGCATTTGTTTTATGCCGGGCGCCATCGTCCACGCAAGCTTGAAAGCCGGAACGCTGGTCGAGGTGCTACCCACGTTTCGCCAGCCGGCCAATGATGTGTTTGTTGTGTACCCCAGCCGGCGTCAGATTCCCCTGGCCGTTAGCGCTTTTGTTGAGCAGGCCGTGGCCCACCTACAGGAACAAACCGCACGGCAACAGCTCGACTCCTTTGCGCCATAAGCACAGCGCGAGGCGAGGACGTGGTGATTTCAGCAAACCAGCCGCTGAAACCATTCACTACCGTGGCGGCACCAATGCTTACCGTGACGGCGCCCCGCCGACCACGGTGGTGCGAAACATCTCGCGGCGCATGCCGTGGTAATCGGCAACTGGCATATGCCAGGTGCTGCGGTTGTCCCAAATGGCCAAGGTGCCCTGGCGCCAGCGCATGCGACAGGTAAACGTCGGGGACACGGCGAGGTTGAACAGGTAGTCCAGTAACGGCTGCGCCTCGGGGCCACGTAGCCCCTTGATGCCTGAGGTGTACGCCGGGTTGATAAACAGCACCTTCTTGCCGGTTTCTGGATGGCGGGTTACCAGCGGATGGCAGCGCGCTTCGTGTGAAGCATCTTGGCCATAGCGTATGTGCATATTTTCCAGCAGGGCGTTGTGGTTGGCGTTAACGCCATAGGCGCGCTCGGGGCTGTGCTCGGCGTCGAGGTTTTCCAACAAAGCCTGCATACCTGGCGAGAGCCATTCGTACGCCAAGGCCAAGTTGGCAAAGCAGGTGTCGCCACCGTAGGGCGGAATGTCGTGACCGTAGAGCAAGGTGAACGCCGGCGGTTGCTCCTGAAAGGTCCAGTCAGTGTGCCAGGCACCGCCGAACACAAAGGGGGCTTTCTCATCAGCCTCTTTCACCACGTGAACAACATGGGGATGGGCCTCCATGCAGGTGACATAGGGTTCGCGCCCGAACGCCCCCAATTGCAGGGTGACCTGCTCCAGATCGGTAACGCTCAGCGACTGCCCGTGAATAAACAGCACCTTGTGGCTCAGCAAGGCCTGGCGCAGCTCTGCAAAGCCCTCAGCGTTAAGGGTACGCAGATCAACCCCCTCAACATCGGCACCCAATGCGCCAGTGGCGGGGGTGGCCCGAAAATGTTGATACATGGCCGCAGGGTTGCTGCTTGGCAAGGTGTAAATAAATTCGCCCATTTTTTGTTGTTCTCACTGCTGTTCAGGTGAGGCCAGCATGCGATGGGCTCCAAGGCTGCTCCATGATCATTCCTGCCATTTCATGATGACTGCTGCCAACCGCTGGGCTATACAAGGCGATAAAACTGCGAGGATTCGCTGATGGACTGGCGCCAAAAACGCACGCTGACGGGCATTCGCTACCTACTGGAAACGGCCCAGGTCGAGGGCGTCGATGTCGAGAGTTGCCTGAAAGGCAGCGCGATAGCCACCGCCGACGTGCACAACAGCACCGCGCAAATTGAAGCCTGGCAAGAGCTGGCGGTGATCCGGAACCTGCTGGAGCACAGCAATCGCCCTGGCTTGGGCCTGTTAACTGGCCAGCGTTACCACCTGACATCACTGGGTCTGCTGGGCTTTACCATGCTGGCCAGCCGTACCCTGCTGGAAGCGTTCGCCTCATTTAGCCGCTTCCAGCTAATGGCGTTGACGCTGTGCCCTACTCGCCTGGAGCGCGACCGCCGGGGCATGTGGTTGTTGTTCGATTCCAGTGTGTTGCCACGCGACACTCGCGCCTTTGTGGTCGAGCGCGGTCTTGCGGGGTGCCTGCAGATAAGTTCGGAGCTGCTTAAGCGCCAAGCCACGCCATTGGCAGTGGAAATGACCGCAGGTGATTCCACCCATCCGCTGAACCTGCCCTGGTTTCCCTACTCGCTAAGCGTTTCAGCACAGCGCGACGGCATTCTGTTTTCCAATCAAGAACTGCAAAGCCCCCTGCCCCAGGCTCATGTCGATGCCCGGCTACAGGGCGAACACTGGTGCGAACTGCAGTGCCAGGAAATAGCCAACCCACTGAGCGGCGGACCGACTGCACGCCAAGTGCAAAGCGTGTTGCTCAATCACCCGGACGTGCTGCTTTCATGCCGAGTCGTGGCGCAAAAACTGGGGCTTTCAGAACGAACTCTGCATCGCCGTTTGGTCGGCGAGGGGCATTCTTTTCAGCAGCTCAATGGGCAAATCAAAAAGCAGCTGGCCAAGCGCATGCTCAATGACTCGCGCCTGGACCTCAACGCTATCGCCCAGCGTCTGGGCTATGCCGAAGCCGCGAGCTTTTCCCGCGCATTCAGTCGCTGGACCGGTTACCCGCCCAGTCACTGGCAGCGCCACAATGCAGGATGAAAAGCGGCGCTGGCCGATGATTTCTACAACCAGAGCCGGCCGTCACTGAGCGTGAGATACGCTTGCGGTCGCAGTGCCTACGCGTGCTTTATGCCACGTACTTCATCAACGCCACGGTTAGCCAGTTGGTCTGCGCGCTCATTGCCGTGGTGGCCGGTATGGCCGCGTACCCACTTCCAGGTCACGGTGTGGCGGTTAACTTGTTCGTCCAGTTGTTGCCAAAGATCGGCGTTTTTAACCGGCTGTTTGGCGGCGGTTTTCCAGCCGCGTTTTTTCCAGTTCACCAGCCACTCTTTCATGCCCTTCATGACGTATTCGGAGTCGGTGACCAGCAGCACTTCGCAGGGACGTTTGAGCTCTTCCAGGCCCTTGATGGCGGCGGTGAGCTCCATGCGGTTGTTGGTGGTGTTGAGTTCGCCACCCCACAATTCCTTTTCCACGCCTTTGAACACCAATAAGGCGCCCCAGCCGCCGACGCCAGGATTACCTTTGCAGGCGCCATCGGTGAAGATTTCGATCTGTTCGCTCATGAATTCTGCTGCTCAGGTGTCACTGTTTGAATCACGCCGGCTGACCTTGGCCACCGGCATGGGCATCAGCTTGCCGATGGGGGCTCGCTGTGCCTGACGCAATGGGCGCAAACCGACTACCAACTTGCGCGCCACCAATAGATAGAAGCCTGCCCCCGGCATCTGCCAGGCGCCGCCCCATTGTTCCAGGCGACTCAGGCGCGATTGCCAGGCAGCCGAGGCAAGCGGCGGACGATAGCACCCGAAGCGGCGTTTCTCCAGCGCGAAACCCAGCAGGCGCAGCCAGTCGGTAACCCGGTTGGGGGCGATGCAGCGAGCATCGCCAAGGGCGTCGCGGGCAAATACATGACGCAGGCCCCAGGTGCTCCAAGGGTTAATGCCGATGATGATCAAGTGCCCGCCGGGGCGCACGCTGCGCGCCGCTTCGCGCAGCAGGCCATGGGGCGACAGGCAGAAGTCCAGACCATGTTGCAGCACCAGCACGTCGGCGGCCGACTCGGTCAGCGGCCAGGCTTGTTCTTCACAGACGATCTCGGCGCCGGGCAGTGGCGCGCCTAAATGCACGCAGCGTTGAATCTGTTTGGCGCCGGGCGGCTTTTCCGCGTGGGGACCGTAGTGCACCAGGTAGCCGCCAAAAAAACGCGCCAGCTCGTCTTCCAGCAATTTGCGTTCTTCGTCGAGCATCAGTTGGCCGAGCGGGCCATTGAGCCAGCCGCGGGCAGAGGTGATCAGCGCTAGCCAATCGGGGTCGGCCTGGGCAAAAGCCTTGTCGGTCATAACCGCTCCTCACTGCAAGTGGACTGCTGGAAAAACAAATAAGGCTAAGATGCGCCAAACCGGACCACTTAGCGACCCGCGCCATGATACAGATCGATGCCCTACCCGCTTTCAACGACAACTACCTGTGGTTGTTACAAGACACTGCCACGCAGCGCTGCGCCGTAGTAGACCCCGGCGATGCAGCGCCGGTTCTCGCCTGGCTAGAAGGCCACCCCGGCTGGCAGTTAAGCGACATTCTGGTGACCCACCATCATTTCGACCATGTCGGCGGCGTTGAACAGTTGAAAGCCGCGACCGGGGCAAAGGTCTATGGCCCGGCGCAGGAAAAAATCCCCGCCCGCGACGTAGCATTGGAGGACGGCGACCAGATTGAAGTGCTCGGCCTGACCATGCGTATTTTTACCGTGCCCGGGCACACCTTGGGTCATATCGCTTACTACGTGGCCGATGCCCCGACCGAGCAAAAGGCGCCACTGTTATTTTCTGGCGACACCCTGTTCGCTGCCGGCTGCGGGCGCTTGTTCGAGGGCACGCCGGAGCAGATGTTCCATTCCCTCAGCCGCCTGGCGGCGCTGCCGGATAGCACGGCTATCTACTGCACCCACGAATACACCTTAAGCAACCTGCGCTTTGCCCAGGCCGTGGAGCCGGAAAACGGCGAGGTCAGCGCACGTTTGGCGCAAGTGACGCAATGGCGTGAGCAGGGGCAGATCAGCTTGCCGTCGAATTTGGCCTTGGAGCGGGCGACCAATCCGTTTTTGCGCGCAGAGGTTGCGAACGTCGTCGCAAAAATCGACGAACGGGACGGCAGCGCGCAGCGCCAGCCCAGCGAGGTGTTTGCTCGCCTGCGGGCCTGGAAAGACCAGTTTTAAGTCCATTGCTGCCTAACAGGGCGGCCGGTTAAAACTTGACCACATTAGACGGCGTTCCTAGAATCGCCCGATCTTTTTGCCTGGATCACACCCGCCGCCAATGTCGTCCATCGCCCAGAAGTATCGAAATATCGACACATTGGCCCGCCTGGCTCGTGTGCTTCTGGTCGTCTCGGTCGCGGTATTGGCGGGCTGCCAAAGCACCGCCAACCATAGCCCCACTCCTTCCAACAACGTCACCTTAAGCAGTCGCACCCAGCCGCCTGAGTGGATGACTGATACCCCCGGCAGCGACAAGCCCCAAGACATCTGGGACCGCATGCGCACCGGCTTCAAGCTGCAAGACGAGATTGGCATCAACCCGCGCATTGAACAGCAGCGTTTGTGGTTTGCCAGCAAACCGGCGTATCTGGAAAGCGCCAGCGGCCGTGGCAGTCTGTATATCCACTACGTGGTTGAACGGCTCGAAGCCAACAACATGCCGCTGGAACTGGCGCTATTGCCGGTGATTGAAAGCTCCTACAACCCTTTTGCCCTGTCGCGGAGTGACGCGGTGGGTTTGTGGCAGTTCATCCCCTCCACTGGGCGCAACTTCAACTTGCAGCAGACCACCTGGTACGACGGCCGCCGCGATATCACCGCTTCCACCAACGCCGCCATCGAATACCTGTCGCGCCTGCATGAAATGTTCAACGGCGACTGGCTGCTGGCCCTGGCGGCCTATAACGCCGGTGAGGGCACAGTAAGCCGCGCTATCGAACGTAACGAAAAACTTGGCCTGCCCACCGACTACTGGAACCTACCGCTGCCCAAGGAAACTCAGGACTACGTGCCCAAACTGCTGGCCCTGTCGCAGTTGGTGAACGCCCCGGCAGCCTATGGCATTAACCTCAACCCGATCGCCAACCAGCCGTACTTTGAAGTGGTCGAGTTCGATAAACCCATGGACCTGACCCGCGTGGCGGCCATGGCCGATATGGACCGCGACGAGCTTATCCAGCTCAACCCGGCCTTTAAGCGCCAAATCACCCGTGGCGGCCCCTCGCACCTGCTGGTACCGGCGCAGAAAGCCCAACGCCTGACCGCCACCCTGGCGCAGATTCAACCCTCGGACATCACCGACTTCCAGGAATACCGCGTACGCAAAGGCGACAGCCTGCATGGCATTGCCAGCCGCTATAAGCTCTCGGCGGATGAGCTCAAAGAAGCCAACGCCATCTCCGGCAATAACTTAAGCGTGGGCCAGACCCTGACCATTCCTGTGTCCGCGGGCAGCAAGCCGTCGCCCTCGCCGTTCCCTGCGAGCAACGGCAAATCCATCGCCGTGGCCAGCAGCACGACCACCAGCATCAAGCTGAAAAGCTATAAGGTGAAAGGCGGCGATAACCTCTGGCAGATCGCCAAAGCCAACAAGTTGGATGTGGCCGACCTGCGCCGCTGGAACAACCTGCCGGACAACTCGGTCAAGCCCGGCCAGACCTTGGCCCTGCAAGGCACCCAACAAGTGATCCGCAGCATCGCCAAAAACAACCCAGCCCAGGGCCGCGAAACGGTGACCTACTACAAAGTGCAAAAAGGCGACTCGATGTACATGATCGCCAAGCGCTTTAACGTAGAGATGCAAAACCTGAAATCGTGGAACCCCAAGACCAGCCACGACCTCACCCCAGGCCAGACCATCACCCTCTACCTCACCGATCGGTAGACCGAAGCTCCCTTCCACACTCTGGGTCCCCGCCTGCGCGGGGACCCAGAGTCGCGCAGGTGACGATGGGGCGTCGCCCAACCTACTTCTTGGTCAACGCCTCCAAACACCGCCCCGTCAGTTGGGTAAAGCGCTGAAACGCCACAAACTGCTCATGCTTGAGCGCCCGCCCGGAAAGGCGACTATCGGCATAGAGCACGCCAATCTGCCGGGTCCCAGCCATTAACGGCGCAATAAAAAACATGCCCTGCCCCAGCCATTGGCGGATGGGCTGCGTCACCAGCTCATTCAGGTTGTAGCTGGCCGGCACGCCCATCCACAGCGCTTCGCGGTTGCGTAGTACGTAACTGAAGATATGCGGCTGCTCGGCCTGTTCGGCGGGCAGAACAAATTCGCTGACCCAGCGCTCGGTCTTCTCCCCGACAGCGCGTTTGACCTTAAAGCGCGTCTGCTCCTCAGCCAGCACCGCCAGCATCACCCGCTCCAACCCAGCGCCTTGGTGCAGGCCTTTAAACAGGGTGTCGAGGATCAGGCCGATATCAGCGCGCTTGGAAACCATCATGCCGAGGTCTTGCAACGACTGTTGCAGGATCAACAAGTTGGGTTGCAACAGACGCGCTTTGCGTTGTTCTTGTTGGGTGCGGATCAGCTCGGGATCGGTGGACGGAATCAGCCGGCATAGCGAGCTTGCGCCAAAGGTGGCGGCGACTTTTACCGCTTCGTCGGCGCTGTCGAGCACTTGTTGCATGGCCTCTTCCGGGCTGATGCCGGTAAACGTCGCCATCTGCTGTACCAAAGCTTCCATCTCTGGAGAGTCCCAGCCCTCCAGCGCCGCTTCGCTGATCTTGGCGCCCAGGTGGACGGCAAAGGCTGCCGGGTCGTTATGGTTGGCGGTGTTATGCGCCAGGCTGGCGATTTCGCCGAGGTTCCAGCTTTTCACCAGGCCTTGGGTCAGGTGGCGAAAGCTGGTGCCAAGCACCTCGCGCACCACTTCATCTTCGTTAATGCCGGGCCGAGCCAGCGCAGTGGCCAACTCATCGGCCTGCTCACCGCCACAGCCCCAAAACGCCAACGCGCCGAGGTGGTAGAGCAAAGCGGCGATAAACACTTCCTCCTGGTTTTTGCTCAGCACGTAACCTGCCATGTTGCGGGCCTGAACGGCGGCGTGAAACGAGCGGGCTAGCAGCTCATGTAAATGCTCACTGGGCACACGGCCAAGCAAGCCGTCGATAAGGCTGACCGACAGCCCGATCAGGCGCACGTTGTCGAAACCGATCAAGACGATGGCGCGGGAAATGGTGCGAATGGGTTCCTGGGCGGGGTTGTAGTAGACGCTATTGCCGACGCGCAGCACTTTGGAGGTTAACGAGGCGTCGCGTAACAGCACGTCGGCGAGCTGTTGCACCGACGACTTTTCTGCCTGCGCCAGGCGGTGCAGGTCTTGCACTACGGCGGCTAATGCCGGTAACTCGGCCTGATTCAAACGATCGATCCATGACTGCAAACCATGGGTGCGTGTTGCCAAGATGAAAACCTCGCGGTGCGTTCTGCCTCTGGAACCGGGCTCTGGGCTTTCTCTTTTTCCAGCGGATACAAGCTGTTACTGTACCGGCACAGAGCCCAATGCCGCTATGGATCGGACCACCTAAGCCTGATGCTGCGCCTCCTTTCGCTACTTCTGAGTCTGGCAATGTGCGTTCCCGCTTTCGCGACCATCAACGAAAGCCATGGTTATGCTCAGTTCGGCACACTCAAATATCCCGCCAGCTTTACCCACTTCGATTGGGTTAACCCCGACGCGCCCAAAGGCGGCACGATTCGAGTGATGGCATTTGGCACCTTCGACACTCTAAACCCTTACACCTTCAAAGGTAGCAGCCCTTCGTCTACTCCGAATTTCGCCCAGTACGGCATTGGCGAATTAAACGAACCGCTGATGGCCGGCACTGGCCAGTACGACCCTTCGGGCGATGAAGCGGCCTCCAGCTATGGGCTGATTGCCAGGTCAGTGGAATACAGCGAAGACCGCAGTTGGGTGGTGTTTAACCTGCGCCCGGAGGCACGTTTTAACGATGGCAAGCCCGTCACCGCGTACGACGTGGCGTTTTCCTACCGCACCCTGCTCAAACAAGGTCACCCACAGTACCGCACCAGCCTTCAAGAGGTGGCGCGGGTGGATATTCTCGGCCGCCACCGCATTCGTTTTGTGCTCAAACGCGAAGGCAATCCGCTGCTGATCCTACGCCTCGGCGAGCTGCCCGTTCTGCCGCAGCACTATTGGAAGGACCGCGACTTCAAGGCCACCACCTTTGATGCGCCGGTTACCAGCGGCCCTTATCAGATCACCGCTATTAACCCGGGGCGCAGCCTGGTGTTTGAGCGGGTCAAAGACTGGTGGGGTAAAGACTTGCCGGTAAATCGCGGCAAATACAATTTCGACCGCATGGAAGTTGAGTTCTACCGCGACAGTGACGTCGCGTTTGAAGCCTTCAAAGCCGGCGAGTTTGACTTCTATATCGAGCACCAGGCGAAGAACTGGGCCAACGGCTACCGCTTTCCAGCCGTGAAGCGCGGCGACGTGATTCGCGCGCAAATCCCGCACAAGATTCCGACGCAAACCCAAGGGCTGTTTATGAACTCCCGGCGTAGCACCTTTGCCGACAGTAAAGTGCGCGAAGCCATGGGCCTGATGCTGGACTTCGAGTGGACCAATCGCACGCTGTTTAACGATTCTTACACGCGCGCCACCAGCTACTTCCCGAATAGTGAGTTCAGCGCCAGCGGCAAAGCCGAGGGCCGCGAATGGCTGCTGCTCTCACCGTTTCGCGAACAACTGCCGGTCAATTTGCTGACCGAACCTTTTAGTGCGCCGAAAACCGGCGGCAGTGGCATTCCGCGGGAAACCCTGCGGCGCGCCCTCGGTCTATTAGCCGACGCTGGCTGGAAGCTCAATGGCCAGCGTCTGCAAAATGCCAAGGGCGAGCCGCTGCGCTTCGAGCTGCTGCTGGTCAACCCCAACCTCGAACGCATCCTTCAGCCTTATGTCGAAAACCTCGCCAGCATTGGTGTGCAGGCGAACTTGCGCACCGTTGACCGGGCGCAATATAAACAGCGGCTGGACCAATTCGACTTCGACATGATTTTGATGACGCTGCAGCAAAACCTCAGCCCCGGCCTCGAACAATGGCAGTACTTTCACTCCAGCCAAGCCGGCGTCAAAGGCAGTAAAAATTACGCCGGTGTACGCAGCCCCGTGGTCGACAGCTTGCTGGAGAGCCTGCTGGCCGCGCAAACCCGCGACGAACAAGTGGCTGCCACCCGCGCCCTCGACCGCGTATTACTGTCGCAGCACTACATGATTCCCAACTGGTACCTCAACTACCACCGCCTGGCGTACCGCAACCGGTTCGCCTCTGTCACCACGCCGCCCTACACCCTCGGGTTGCGCGCTTGGTGGCTGAAGCCAACGGAGAAGGCTCTATGACGTTTATTCTGCGCACCGTGCTGCGCCTGGGCAGCGGCGCCCTCCTCGCCGGCCTTTGCCTAAGCGCAGCAGCAGCGCCGCAACATGCCATTACCCTGTACGACGAAGCGCCCAAGTACCCCGCCAATTTCAAACACTTCGACTATGTAAACCCCGACGCCCCGAAAGGCGGCACGTTGCGACTTTCCGGCAATGGCGGCTTTGATAGCCTCAACGCGTTTATTTCCAAAGGCGTGCAGGCCGATCAGCTCGGGCTTTTGTACGACACGCTGACCTACCACTCCCCCGACGAGCCCTTTACTGAATACGGCCTGCTGGCCGAGAAAATCGAAAAGGCGCCAGACGACAGTTACGTACGCTTCTTCCTTAATCCCAAAGCCCGATTCAACGATGGCAGGCCGGTCACCGCCGAAGATGTGATTTTCACCTTCGACATTCTTCGGGAGAAAGGCGCGCCGACCTATGCCATGTATTACGCCGACGTCACCAAAGTTGTGGCCGAAGGGCCACTCACCGTGCGCTTTGACTTCAACAAACCCGGCAACCGTGAGCTACCGCTGATCATTGGCCAACTGCCGGTGTTGCCCAAGCACTGGTGGGCAACCCGCGACTTCAGCAAAAACAATTTGGAAGTGCCCCTAGGCAGCGGCCCTTACCGCATCACCAATGTGTCGGCAGGCAGCAGCATTCGCTATGAGCGCGTCACCGACTGGTGGGGCAAAGACCTGCCGGTGAATCGTGGCTACTACAACTTCGACGTTATTCAGGTGGACTACTACCGCGATACCTCGGTAGCCCTGGAAGCCTTCAAGGCCGGCCAGTTTGATTTCAACCTCGAGTACTCCGCCAAAGATTGGGCAACCGGCTATGACTGCCCGGCCCTGCGCGCTGGACGCATCGTTAAAGAAGCGCTGCCTAACCAGAACCCGGTGGGCATGCAGTCGTTCGCCTTTAACCTGCGCCGTAGCAAATTCCAAGACCCACGCGTGCGCCAAGCCATCAGCCAGCTGTTTGACTTTGAATGGTCGAACAAGCAGCTGTTCTTTGGCGCCTACAAACGCAACAGCAGCTTCTTTGAAAACTCGGACATGGCCGCTCACGAATTACCCACGGCTGACGAACTGAAACTGCTCGAACCCCTGCGCGGGCAGATCCCTGAGCAGGTGTTTACCGAGGTATACAAACCGCCTGTCACCGCCGGCGACGGCATGATTCGCGACCAGAAGCGCAAGGCCTATAACCTGCTGCTCGAAGCGGGCTACAAGATTGAAAACGACAAAATGGTTGGCCCCGATGGGCAGCCGCTGACCATTGAATTTATGCTCTATCAGCTGAATCTGGAGCGCGTTCTACTGCCATTTATGCGCAACCTGGCCGAACTGGGCATCGACATGCAGATTCGTCGGGTCGATGCCTCGCAGTACGTTAACCGCATGCGCTCACGCGACTTCGACATGACCACCGCCACCTGGGGCCAGTCCAATTCCCCCGGCAACGAACAGCGCGAATATTGGCACTCCAGCAGCGCCGACAGCCCAGGCAGTCGCAACTACATTGGCTTGCGCGACCCTGCCATCGACAAGCTGGTAGAAGGCCTGATCCGCGCCGACTCGCGGCAAAGCCTGATCACCCACGCCCGCGCCCTCGACCGCGTGCTGCTGTGGGGCAACTATGTGATCCCCAACTACTACATCGACACCTACCGCATTGCCCACTGGAACAAATTCGGCCGCCCTGCCATCACGCCGAAATACGACGTCGGCATGCTGACCTGGTGGCAAAGCAGCGAAAAAGCTGAGGGCACTCCTTCCCCAGCGGCAGCGCCAACAACAAACGCTGACGCCCCTAAGGTAGCCGAATAAATGCTCGCTTATATTCTGCGGCGCTTGCTGCTGATCATCCCCACCCTGTTCGGCATTTTGCTACTCAACTTTGTGATTATTCAGGCCGCCCCAGGTGGCCCGGTTGAGCAGATGATTGCCAAGCTCGAAGGCTTTGAAGGCGCCACCAGCCGGATCTCCGGTGGCGGCTCCGAGGTGTCGGTGGCCGGCTCCAATTACCGTGGCGCGCAGGGGCTCGATCCGGAGTTGGTGAAGGAAATCGAGAAGATGTACGGCTTCGATAAATCCGCTCCGGAACGCTTCTGGCTGATGCTGAAAAGCTATGCCCAGCTCGACTTTGGCGACAGCTTTTTTCGCGATGCAAAAGTGGTCGATCTGATCGTGGAAAAAATGCCGGTATCCATCTCCTTGGGGCTCTGGAGCACGCTGATCATGTACCTGGTGTCCATTCCGCTGGGCATCGCCAAGGCCATGCGCAACGGCAGCACCTTCGACGTGTGGACCAGTTCGGCAATCATCGTTGGCTACGCCATTCCCTCATTCCTGTTTGCCATTTTGCTGATCGTGCTGTTCGCCGGCGGTAGCTACTACGATTGGTTTCCCTTGCGCGGTTTAACCTCGAATAACTACGAGCAGCTTAGTTGGGGCGGCAAGGTGCTCGACTACTTCTGGCACTTGGTATTGCCCGTAACGGCGCTGGTGATCGGCAACTTTGCCACCCTGGCCTTTCTGACCAAAAACAGCTTTCTCGACGAGATCAACAAACAATATGTAGTCACCGCCAGGGCCAAAGGCCTGACCAATAACGCGGTGCTCTACGGCCACGTATTTCGTAACGCCATGCTGTTGATCATTGCCGGTTTTCCCTCGGCGTTTATCGGCATTTTCTTTACCGGCTCACTGATGATTGAGGTGATCTTTTCCCTCGACGGCCTGGGCCTGATGAGCTTTGAAGCAGCGATCAACCGCGATTACCCCGTGGTTTTCGGCACGCTGTTTATCTTCACCTTGCTTGGTTTGGTGGTGAAGCTGATCGGCGATATCACCTACACCTTGGTCGATCCGCGTATCGACTTCGCCAATCGGGAGGGTTGAAAAATGGGCGCTACCTTTACGCTTTCACCCCTCAACCGCCGCCGCTTCGAACGCCTGAAAGCGCATAAGCGCGGCTGGTGGTCGCTGTGGCTTTTTATCATTTTGTTTGTGCTGAGCCTTGGCGCCGAACTGATCGCCAACGACAAACCGCTGGTGGTGCACTTCGATGGCGGTTGGTATTTCCCGGTGTTCAAGCGCTACCCGGAAACCGCCTTTGGTGGCGAGTTCCCGCTAGAGGCTAACTACAAGAGCCCGTATATCCGCGAACTGATCGCCGAAAAAGGTGGTTGGGCGGTGTGGCCGCCGATCCCCTTTAACTACTCCACCATCAACTACGACCTCAAAGTGCCGGCCCCCGCGCCACCCTCGGCAGACAACTTGCTGGGCACTGATGACCAAGGCCGCGATGTGCTGGCGCGGGTAATTTATGGCTTCCGTATTTCAGTGTTGTTTGCCCTGACGTTGACCATCTTCAGCTCGATTATTGGGGTGGTGACCGGAGCCTTGCAGGGCTTCTACGGCGGCTGGGTCGACCTGCTCGGCCAACGCTTTCTTGAGGTCTGGTCCGGTCTACCGGTGCTGTACCTGCTGATCATCCTCGCCAGCTTTGTGCAGCCCAACTTCTGGTGGCTGCTGGGCATCATGCTGCTGTTTTCTTGGATGACCTTGGTCGACGTGGTGCGCGCTGAATTTCTCCGTGGCCGCAACCTGGAATATGTGCGCGCAGCGCGGGCCTTAGGCATGGAAAACGGCGGCATTATGTTCCGCCATATCTTGCCCAACGCCATGATCAGCACCATGACCTTTCTGCCGTTTATTCTCACAGGCGCCATCGGCACCCTCACCGCCCTGGACTTCCTCGGCTTTGGCTTGCCGGCGGGCTCGCCATCGTTGGGCGAACTGGTGGCACAAGGTAAAGCCAACACTCAGGCGCCTTGGCTGGGTATCAGCGCGTTCGCCGTGCTGGGCCTGATGCTGACCCTTCTGGTGTTTATCGGCGAGGCCGCTCGCGATGCCTTCGACCCGAGGAAATAACGTGGCTGAGACCAAACAAAATACCGCGCCGGACAACCTGATTGAGGTGCGTGACCTGGCGGTGGAATTCGTCACCGGCAGCAGCTCGCAGTGCGTGGTCCACGACTTGAGCTTTGATATCCGCCGTGGCGAAACACTGGCGCTGGTGGGCGAAAGCGGCTCGGGTAAATCGGTTACTGCACACTCGATTTTGCGCCTGCTGCCCTACCCGCTCGCCCGCCACCCCGCCGGCAGCATTCGCTACGCCGGGCACGACCTGCTGACCGTCAACGAGAAAAAACTGCGGCATATTCGCGGCAATCGCATCGCCATGATTTTCCAAGAGCCGATGACCTCGTTGAATCCGCTACACAGCATCGAAAAACAAATCAACGAAGTGCTGGCCCTGCACAAAGGCCTTACCGGTAAAGCCGCCAGTAAGCGCACCCTGGAGCTGTTGGAGCTAGTGGGCAAACGCCTGAAAGCGCTGCCACACGAGCTCTCCGGCGGCCAACGCCAGCGTGTGATGATTGCCATGGCCCTGGCCAACGAGCCGGAGCTGCTGATTGCTGATGAGCCAACCACGGCGCTGGACGTAACGGTGCAACTGAAAATCCTCGAACTGCTCAAGGATTTGCAAGCACGCCTGGGCATGGCCCTGCTACTGATTACTCACGATTTAAATCTGGTGAAACGAATTGCTCACCGCGTATGTGTCATGCAGCGCGGAGTGATCGTCGAACAGGCGTCATGCGATGAGCTGTTCGCCAATCCGCAGCATCCTTATACCCAGGAGCTGCTTGGCGCCGAGCCCAGCGGCAAGCCAGTCGCCAACGCGGCGGGCAAACCGATACTGCAGGTTGAAGACCTACGGGTGTGGTTTCCGATCAAGAAAGGCCTGTTGCGCAGTACGGTTGATTATGTGAAAGCGGTGGACGGCATTAACTTCAGCCTGCATCAGGGCCAAACCTTGGGCATTGTTGGTGAAAGCGGTTCCGGTAAATCCACCCTAGGTTTGGCGATTTTGCGGCTGATCAGCAGCAAAGGCGCCATCTGCTTTCAGGGCCAGGACATGCACGGCATGACCCAGCATCAAGTGCGGCCCCTACGGCGCCAGATGCAGGTGGTATTTCAAGACCCGTTTGGCAGCTTGAGCCCGCGGATGTCGGTGTGTCAGATCATCGGCGAGGGGCTGCGCATCCATAAGATGGGCACTGAAGAAGAACAGGAGCAGGCAATAATCGATGCACTGGTAGAGGTAGGTCTGGATCCGGAAACCCGGCACCGCTACCCCCACGAGTTTTCCGGTGGGCAACGGCAGCGAATCGCCATAGCCCGAGCCTTGGTGCTCAAA
>LNAP01001283.1_pt1 | contig 28345 bp, 30 predicted proteins | sample 602601 | NCBI WGS metagenome assembly LNAP01 (sample SAMN02440304, study PRJNA202911) | soil metagenome | biome: Subtropical and temperate rainforests or woodlands; isolation source: soil samples (1 kg each in a 20% v/v slurry with milli Q water) were... ... | reverse complement strand
GCCTCCTGGGGCAGCGCCTCGTAGGAGGTGAGCGTGCCGCGCAGCGCGAAGTCGCCATAATCCAGCTTCAACGCCCGGCTGACGCCATTGTCGAACAGATCGAAGCTGATGATGTAGTCGGGCGTCTGGGTGTCGGCGCCCTTCTCGAAATAGCTGATCGTCACGGGGTAGCGCATGCGGCCGGCGAGATCGCCCATGGTGGCGGACTTCTCCAGCCCCTCGGTCGCGGTCGAGCCCTTCCCGATCACCGACAGCGTGTCGTAGATTTTCCGCGCATCCGGCGAGCCGTCATAGACCGGCGCCTCCAGTACCGGCTCGCCCTGCTCGGCCGAGTTCAGCACGCGCAGCATGTGCTGGGTGGGCAGCAGGACACCCTTAGCGATCTCGATGGTCTCGGCCTCGGGCTTGGTGGCCTTCACCACCAGCTTGCCGTCCTTGCGCTCGGCAACGCCGTCCGCCTCATCCGGCTGCTCGCCATTGACGGTGTTGAGCACACGGAAGCGATAGGCGTTGCCCTCGCCGTCCTCCCAGGTCGCGGTGGAGATCGCGCTGGTCAGCTGGCCGCCGCCTTCGGTCTCCAGATCCGTGCTCTGCTTGAGCTGCACCGAGTAGCCGGCGCAGGCATTACCGCGCAGTTCATAGACGATCTGGCCCTGCGCGGCGTTCACGCGCTTGGCGGCCTTCGCGCCGTCGAGCGAGAGCGTGTAGGTCGCTCGGTGCGGCTCCAGCATCACGGCGGCGCTCGCGGGCACGCTCGCCGCGGACAGCAGGAAAGCCAGAGCGATGGAGGCGCGGCGTAACGCGGCAACTGACATCGAGAACGTCTCCCATTGGACAACCACGCGCGGCTTGCGCGCGGCATGTCGATCAGCCAAACATCGCTACCCGAACACAAGGTTAGAACAAGGGCGAAAGTTGGAAACCCCACATCGCCCCTAGCATGGAGAATATCATGTCTGGAACGGTCGACGCCAAGCTGGCGTCCCTCGGCATCATCGTGCCGGCCGCCAACGCGCCTGCGGCCAACTATGTGCCGACCGTCATCAGCGGCAATCTGCTCTGGATTTCTGGCCAGATCTCCATGGTCGACGGCAAATTTCTGACCGGAAAGCTCGGCGGCGACGTCGATATCGACACCGGACGCGCTTGCGCCCGCCAGTGCGGCATCAACCTGATCGCGCAGATCAAGGCCGCTCTCGGCGATCTCGATCGCGTCAAGCGGGTGGTGAAGCTTGTCGGCTTTGTGAACTCGACGCCCGACTTCACCGACCAGCCCAAGGTCGTGAATGGCTGCTCGGACCTGTTCGTCGAAGTGTTCGGCGATGCTGGACGCCACGCCCGCTCGGCGGTCGGCGTCGCGCAATTGCCGTTCAATGTCAGTGTCGGTCATCGAGTTCGCCTGAGGCACTCATGAACGCTCCCGCATGGCTGGTCGCCCGGCCCGTCGCGCACCGCGCGCTGCATGACGCGGCGCGCGGCATCATCGAGAATACCCCTTCGGCGATCGATGCCGCCATCGCCCGCAACTATGCCATCGAGGTCGACATCCAGTTGACCTGCGACGGCGAGGCGGTGGTGTTCCACGATGACGACCTCGACCGCCTGACGACTGCCGCCGGGCCCGCACACGCCCGCACATTGGCTGAGATTCAGGCGTTGGAATTGCGCGGCACCACGGACCGGACGATGACGCTCGCGGAACTGCTCGCTCGCGTGGCCGGGCGTGTGCCGTTGATCATCGAGATGAAGAGTCATTTTGATGGCAACACTGCCGTGGTCGCCCGCGCCGCGCAGGTGCTCGCCGATTATGCCGGCCCCGCCGCGCTGATGTCGTTCGACCCCGATCTGGTCGCGGCCATCCGAAAGCTGGCGCCCGGCATCCCACGCGGCATCACCATGGAGCGCCGCTATGATGATCCCGAATGGGCGGGCTTGTCCCCAACGACCAAATTCGCGTGGGGCAATCTGCTGCACTTCCCGCGCACCATGCCGGACTTCGTCGCGCATTATGTGAAGGAGCTGCCGGCGCCGGCTGCCTCGCTCGCCCGCATGATCGGGCGTCCGCTGCTGACCTGGACGGTGCGCACCGAGGCCGATCGCGCCACCGCAGGACGCCATGCCGACCAGATGATCTTCGAGGGCTTTTTGCCCTAGGCGGGCAGCGCCTTTCATCGCGTTGTCGTGAAGCACCCTTTCGCTGGCGCCCGATCGCGCGCAAATTTGGCGTCTCGCCATTCCCAGCGCAGTCCGAACGCGAACGCTCCCCATGCCCGACGACAAGATCACCCTTCGCGTCGAAAGCGACATCACATCGCTGTCGGCTGGAGGCTGGAATGCATGCGCCAATCCGGATTCGCGCAATGGTTTAGAATCACCACTCAAGTCATTTCTTTTAAAAGATGATTTGAAACATGAGCGTCTTGAATCATCACCGCAAGCGGTTTGCGCGGTCGATGAGGACCACGCCTTCAATCCCTTCATCAGCCACGCGTTTCTGTCGGCCCTGGAAAAGTCCGGGTCGGTCAGTGCCGACACCGGCTGGCTGCCGCAGCACCTCGTGCTGGAGGGCGCGGACGGTGGTGTTCTGGGTGTTTGCCCGGCTTATCTCAAGTCGCATTCGCAGGGCGAGTACGTCTTCGACCATGGCTGGGCGGAAGCCTATGAGCGCGCCGGCGGGCGGTATTACCCTAAGCTCCAGGTCGCCGTTCCGTTCACCCCCGCCACCGGGCGCCGGCTGCTGGTCGGCACCGGACCGCAGGCGCCCGCCGCCCGCAAGGCGCTGGCGCAGGGACTTACGACGCTGGCCGGCATGCGCGGCACCTCCTCGGTGCACGCTACCTTCCTCACCACTACCGACGCCGCCGCATTCGAGAGCGAGGGCTTCCTGCCGCGCACCGACCAGCAGTTCCACTGGACCAATCGTGGCTATGGCGATTTCGACGCCTTCCTGGGCGATCTCGCCTCGCGCAAGCGCAAGGCGATAAATCGCGAGCGGCGCGAGGCGGTGGAAAACGGCATCTCGATCCACTGGCTGACTGGCTCAGACATCACCGAGGAAGCGTGGGATGCCTTCTTCGATTTCTACATGGAGACCGGCTCGCGCAAATGGGGCCGCCCCTATCTCACGCGCGAATTCTATTCGCTGATCGGCCAGAGTATGGCCGAGCAGGTGCTGCTGGTGATGGCCAAGCGCGAAGGGCGCTGGATCGCCGGGGCGATCAACTTCATCGGCTCCGACACGCTTTACGGCCGAAACTGGGGCTGCGTCGAGGACCATCCCTTCCTGCATTTCGAGGTCTGCTACCACCAGGCCATCGAGTTCGCGATCTCACGCGGGCTTACCACGGTGGAAGCCGGTGCGCAGGGCGAGCACAAGCTCGCGCGCGGCTATCTGCCCGTCATCACCCGGTCCGCGCATTATATCGCCGACCCCGGCTTCCGAAGCGCGATCGCGGCCTATCTGGAGCGGGAGCGCAGCTATGTCGAGAGCTCCAGCGAGGAACTCAGCGAGCTCGGCCCGTTCCGCCGCTCGCATGATGAACCTTGACCGCCAGCGCTAGGCTTGCCATCGAAAGTGCCCGATATGGAGAGAATGCCGATGGCCTATGATCAGAGCAACATCTTCGCCAAGATCCTGCGCGGAGAGCTGCCGGCCCACAGGGTGTTCGAGGACGACAAGGCGCTCGTCTTTCTCGACATCATGCCCCGCTCGACCGGGCACGCCTTGATCATTCCGAAATCGGAAGCCCGCAATCTGCTCGACGTCGCGCCCGACGTGCTGGCGCACCTCATCCAACTCGCCCAGAAGGTCGCGAAGGCGCAGATGAAGGCGTTCAACGCGGACGGCATCACGCTGCAGCAGTTCAACGAGACGGCCGGCGGTCAGGTGGTGTTCCATCTGCACATCCACCTCGTGCCGCGCTTCGACGGGGTAGAGATGCGCCCGCCGCAGTCGGTCATGGAGACGCCGGAAGTTCTCGCCGAGAACGCCAGGAAGCTGGCGGCAGCCATGGCCGCCTGAGGCGTCAGGCGACGCCGAGCCACCACGAGCCAACGATCAACACGACCTCGGCGGTGAGCACGCCGGCGAGCACCGAGCGACGGAAGACGAGAAATCCTCCGACGCCGGACCCCACGGCCGCAAGCCGCAGCCACAGCGGCAGGGCGACGAGCCCTCCGCTCGGGATCAGCAGCAGGCGTGCGACGACGGCGGCGAGCAGCGCCGTCGCCACCGCCTTCACCCACTGCATCCACATGCTGTTCTCATCGAGGCCGCGGCCGAACACGACGCCGAGCACGCGCCACACTTCGTTCGGCAGGAAGCCGACGAAGATCACGATCAGCATGGCGCCGAGTTCGCCCTGAAACAGGCTCATGACCGCTTGCCCAGGCCGTAGCGGGCGATGAGGAAGGCCAGCGTGCCACCGCCGACGCCGCTCCAGAACAGGTCGAGCCCGCCCGGCGAATTCGCCACCAGCGGCGACAGCACGGCACCGAAGCCTATCGCGAGCCAGTCCACCGGCGCACTGGAATTGCGCACCAGCAGGATGGCGAACGAGATCGGGGTAAGCAGCAGCAGCGCCACCGCGAGCGGTCCCGGCAGGGTATGGGTGAGGTAGAACCCCAGTGCCGTTCCGGCCGAGCTCATCACGACGAGCCCAACGCCGAGGCCGGTGGAGAAGGCCGGGCGCCCGGCGGCCTCGACCTTGGGCAGCAGCCGGAAGCCCTCGACCCACATGGTGACGGCGACGAAATGGGCGCAGACGATTTCGCTGAGCAGACGGGGCTTTGAACCGCGCATCAGCGGCATCAGTGCCACCACCATCGGCATCAGCCGCACGCCGGACAGACACACGGCGACGGCCAGCGTCGGCAAGGAAGCACCGGAGGCAACACCGCCGACCAGGATCACCTGCGCCGGCAACGCCCATATCAGCACGGTCGACAGCAGGCCGGCGCCTAAGGGAAAGCCGACATCGTGCAGCAATCCGCCGAACCCGATAAAGGTCGCCACCAGCACGAAGCCGGGCACGGATGCCGCCGACCACATGCCCTGGAAAAACCAGCGCAGCACATGCGATTGCTTGTCGGGGAATGGACTGCGTAATGAATGCATGTGCGGACTCGTGATCCGCCGTTGATCGGCCCGGAGGGCTGCACGGTCAAGCTGAACCTTGGTCCGATTACGATTTTGGCACCGCTTGAAACGGCAACGGCCCCGCTCGCGTCGCCACGAGCGGGGCCGTCCTGTCGTCGGGATGGCTCAGGTCACGCCTTGACGAGCGGAACCTTCGGCACCCGGGAACTCACCGGCTTGGAACGGCCGGGCTCCGCCTTCTTCGGCTTGGCCGAGGCCGGCTTGCGCCGGGGCGCACGCTTGGCCTTTGGCAGCGCGACCTTCTCGGGCTTCGGCGTGATCGGCCCCTTCGGGAATTCGAAACCGAGCTCGGTCTCGCCATCCTTGTCGAGCTGCACCACCACGCGAACGTGGCCGCCATTCTTCAACCGCCCGAACAGAACCTCGTCGGCCAGCGGCTTCTTGATGTGCTCCTGAATCACGCGGCCCATCGGGCGCGCGCCCATCTGCACGTCATAGCCACGCTCCACCAGCCAGGCCGAAGCCTCCTCGGAGAGCTCGATCGTCACGTTGCGGTCGGCAAGCTGGGCCTCGAGCTGAAGCACGAACTTCTCGACCACGAGCGCGATGACCTCATTGGTAAGGTGCGCGAACGCGATGATCGAATCGAGCCGGTTGCGGAATTCCGGCGCGAACAGACGGTTGATCGCCTCGACGTCGTCGCCTTCCCGCTTCGAGCGCGTGAAGCCGAATGCCGACTTCGACATATCGGCCGCGCCCGCATTGGTCGTCATGATAAGGATGACGTTGCGGAAATCGACCTGCTTGCCGTTGTGGTCGGTCAGCTTCCCGTGGTCCATAACCTGCAGCAGGATGTTGAACAGATCGGGATGCGCCTTCTCGATCTCGTCGAGCAGCAGCACGCAATGCGGATGCTGGTCGATGCCGTCGGTCAGCAGCCCGCCCTGGTCGAAGCCGACATAGCCGGGAGGCGCGCCAATCAGCCGCGAGATGGTGTGACGTTCCATGTACTCCGACATGTCGAAGCGCAGCAGTTCCACGCCGAGGGTCGATGCGAGCTGCTTGGCGACCTCGGTCTTGCCGACGCCGGTCGGACCCGAGAACAGATAGGAGCCGATCGGCTTCTCCGGTTCGCGAAGGCCGGCGCGGGCCAGCTTGATGGCGGACGCCAGCGCCTCGATCGCCTTGTCCTGCCCGTAGACGACGCGCTTTAGCGTGGTCTCCATGGTGGCCAGGATTTCGGTGTCGTCCTTCGAGACGGTCTTTGGCGGGATGCGGGCGATGGTGGCGATAGTCGCCTCGATCTCCTTCACGCCGATGATCTTCTTGCGCTTGGCCTCCGGCAGCAGCATCTGCGCGGCGCCGGACTCGTCGATGACGTCGATGGCCTTGTCCGGCAACTTGCGGTCGTGAATGTAGCGCGCGGAGAGCTCCACCGCCGCCTTGATGGCGTCGTTGGTGTAGCGCAGCCGGTGATAATCCTCGAAATAGGGCTTGAGGCCCTTCAGGATTTCAATGGCATCCGGCACGGTCGGCTCGGGAACGTCGATCTTCTGGAAACGCCGCACCAGGGCGCGGTCCTTCTCGAAATACTGGCGATATTCCTTGTAGGTCGTGGAGCCGATGCAGCGCAGCGAGCCCGAGGCCAGAGCCGGTTTCAGGAGGTTCGATGCGTCCATCGCGCCACCCGACGTCGCACCCGCACCGATAACGGTATGGATCTCGTCGATGAACATGATGGCGTTCGGATAGGCCTCGATCTCCTTGACCACCTGCTTGAGGCGTTCCTCGAAATCGCCGCGATAGCGGGTGCCGGCAAGCAGCGTGCCCATGTCGAGCGAGAAGACGGTCGCGGTGCGCAGAACCTCCGGCACCTCGCCATTGACGATACGGCGCGCGAGACCTTCGGCGATGGCGGTCTTGCCGACGCCCGGGTCGCCCACGAAGAGCGGGTTGTTCTTCGACCGGCGGCACAGAATCTGGATGGTCCGCTGAATCTCTGCGTCGCGGCCGATGAGCGGGTCGATCTTGCCTTCGCGAGCCTTCTTGTTGAGGTTCACGCAGTAAGCGTCGAGCGCATCGGCTTTCTTCTTGGTCTCCTCCCCGGTCTTCGTCTCCGTCTCCTCCTCGGCGCCACGCACGGGACGGCTTTCCGACATGCCGGCGCGCTTGGCGATGCCATGGCTGATGTAGTTGACCGCATCGTAGCGGGTCATGTCCTGCTCTTGCAGGAAATAGGCCGCATGGCTCTCACGCTCGGCGAAGATCGCGACGAGCACGTTGGCGCCCGTCACCTCCTCGCGGCCGGAGGACTGCACATGAATGACGGCTCGCTGGATGACGCGCTGGAAGCCTGCCGTCGGCTTGGAATCCTCGCCGGCGTCCTGCACCAGATTGTCGAGCTCGGTGTCGATATATTCGACCAGGTTGCGACGCAGCTTTTCGATATCGACATTGCACGCGCGCATCACCGCCGCCGAATCCTGGTCGTCGACCAGCGAGAGCAGGAGATGCTCAAGGGTGGCGTATTCATGATGGCGTTCGTTAGCGAGCGCGAGGGCCCGGTGAAGCGACTGCTCGAGGCTGCGGGAGAAGGTGGGCATCGGGACCTCTTCGTTTAGCCGCTGCGGGGCGTCACTTTTTCTCCATGACGCACTGCAAAGGATGCTGGTGCTTTCGCGCGAAGTCCATCACTTGTGTGACCTTTGTTTCGGCCACTTCATATGTGAAGACCCCGCACTCCCCCACGCCATGCTGATGAACATGCAGCATGATCTGGGTGGCCTCCTCCCGATTCTTGGCGAAGAAGTGCTCCAGCACGTGCACGACGAATTCCATTGGCGTGTAATCGTCGTTGAGAAGGAGCACCCGGTAGAGACTTGGCCGCTTGACCTGCGGCTTGGTACGCGTGATCACCGCCGTTCCGGGCGCATTGTCCCCGCGCCGGCGACGTTCGTCGTCGGCCATGACGGGAGCAATGAAGCTGGGCGGTACGGACGATGACATCTAGACTTGGACCTTGGCCCCGCCGGACTGGCCGGGTTCGACGAAGCCTATAATAGGTATGCCAAACCGGCTGCGCCAGAGTGTTGGGGCGCGTACGCTGTCGCAATCCGGTGACCTGACGCCCTGCCCGCGTGCACGACGCGCCTTAAATGCAGGCTTTTGCGCGCGGCGCGCCGTATTTCAAAAATATGACGACCTTCAAAAACAAAAGGCCCGGCGTGAACCGGGCCTGTCGCGAGCTATGTCAGGGCCGGATAAACCGTCCCGAAGCGTCTCTTACTTGTCGCCCGGAATTACTTGGCGCCCGGAATCTTGCCGATCATGCCTTCGTACGGCTTGTAGGTTTCCTTGGCGAGATCGGCATAGAGTTCGCCGATCTTGGTCGCCTGGGCAACGAAGCCTTCATAGGCATGCTTGAAATAGGCGGACTGGATCTCGACGGCCTTGTCGAGCGTCTTGGCGCCGAACAGCTGCTCGGCGGCGGCGGTGCCGTCCTCGAACGACTTCTTGGAATAGTCGGCGACTTCACCGGCAATCGCCTGGACGCCCTTCGACACGGTGCCGAAGCTCTTCATGGCGGTGTCGAGGTTGTCTTTTCCGAGCTTCTGAATCTCGTCCATGTTCTGCAGCATGAGCCAACTCCTGTTTCCTCGCGCAGCAAGTTGCCCTCGCGCGCATACGCCTGGGACAGCGCTCCCGGCACCTAGATGTAATGCGACGCCCCATGGGGGTCAAGAATTATTGTGCAGTGCAATATCGACCCATTCGTCGACCCACCGCTTGCCCTCCCTTGGTTTCGTCCATCTTTCGACAAAACCCTGTTGTTGATGGCCTCGAATTTACGAGTTCGTAACCGCACTCTTCATAAGGTTTGCGGAGTGATCGCTTGGCAACGCTCATTAACCGTTCGGTGGCTTCCGCCCTGCTTCAGGTCGATGGTCCCCGGATAAGGTGCTGTCAGCTTGTGATGTGTCCGGTCTGGCCGGACGGTGAGTAACGGGACGGGTTCATGCGGGTTCCGGGTATGTTTGGCACGTATCTCATGCGGGCCGGGGTAGCGTTGCTGGCCGTGTCGATCATCGGCACAAACGTGGCGGAAGCGGCTTCCAAGAAGAAGCGCACGGCGAAGAACAAGGCGTCGATCTCACGTCAGCTTGCCAAGAAGCCGGTGATGGCTCGCCGGGTCGCCGACAACGGCATCTGGAAGCGCGGTTATTCCGATATCGTCATCGACGCCAACACCGGGCGCGTGCTGCATGAGGAAAACGCCGACGCGTTGCGCCACCCCGCCTCCGTCACCAAGGTCATGACGCTTTACCTGCTGTTCGAGCAGTTGGAGGCCAAGCGCCTTCGCCTCGATTCCGATCTCAACGTTTCCGCCTATGCCGCGCGCCAGCAGCCCTCCAAGCTCGGCCTGAAGCCCGGCTCGACCATTTCGGTCGAGGACGCCATCCTCTCGATCGTGACCCGCTCGGCCAACGACTCCGCCGTCGTGGTCGCGGAAGCCATATCCGGCGACTCGGCGAGCTTTGCCCGGCTGATGACCCGCAAGGCCCGCGCCCTCGGCATGTCGCGCACCACGTTCAAGAACCCGAACGGCCTGCCCGATCCGCAGCAGGTGACGACCGCGCGCGATCTCGCCACGCTCGGTCGTGCCATCCAGGAGCGCTTTCCCCGCTATTACGAGTTCTTCGCGACCCGCAGCTTCATGTATCGCGGCGTTGCGATTCGCGGCCATAACCGCATGCTTGGCCGCATCGAGGGCGTCGATGGCATCAAGACCGGCTACACCAATGCCTCCGGCTTCAACCTGCTGACCAGCGTGAAGCGCGACGGCCGCTACGTCGTCGCCGTCGTCATGGGCGGCACCAGCGGCGCCTCGCGCGACAATCGCATGGCCCAGCTCATCACCTCCGAATTCCCGACCGCCTATGCCGGCCGCCAGGTCGTGCCTCGCATGGCCTCGGCACCGTCGATGTCTGGCGATGTCGATGACGCCCCGGAGCCGGTCGTTGCCGCTGCCGAGCCCGTCGCGCCTGTCGCGGCCCCGGTTGTCGCCCCGCAGGTTGCCCGCGCTCCGGCCGTGATCCCGGTGCCCGCCGCCAATCCGCGTGTCGCCATGGCGTCCGCCGCCGGCTCGCTGCCGACCTCCAAGGCCGTCGCTGCCGCTGACCCGATGACCACCGCCTCCCTGCCGCCCGCTACCGAGGTTCGTCCGGCCGTCCCCGCTCAGGTTGCCTCGTCGGCCCTGCCGCCGGTCGGATCGGCTGCGCCGATTGTGCCGGTGGCGGTCAAGACGGTGGCCATCGCCCGCCCCACCGCGCCGACCGCCAGCTTCAGCAACCAGCCTGGCATCCTCGGCACGCTGTCCTTCGCCTCGAATGGCCAGAGCGTCGCCCAGGCCGCTCCCGCCCAGCAGGCGCTCAAGAAGGTCCAGCTCGCCAGCGCCGGCCCGACCGAGATCCCCCGCCAGGTCGCCGAGATCGAAGAGAAGACCGCCTCGCCGCGCACCGGCTGGGCGATCCAGATCGGCGCCTTCGGCACTGAAGCCGACGCCCGCGCCCAGATCGCCAAGGCCAAGTCAAAGGCGCCAGCCGCGCTCTCCAAGGTCGATCCCTACACCGAAGCCGCCACCAAGGGCTCGACCAAGATCGTGCGCGCCCGCTTCGCCGGGTTCGACGCCGAAGCCGCCGCCCGGAACGCCTGCAAGGCGCTGAAGGGTACCTTCGGCTGCATGGTCTTCCGGAATTGATGGGGACGCATCAATGGCCGCGGAGCAGGATATCCTTAGCCTCGTTCACCCTGGCAGCCAGATAGTTCGACCCGCCCTGGTCGGGATGGAGTTTCTTCATAAGGGATCGGTGGGCCTTTCGGATGTCGTCCGGCCCCGCCCCCGGCTGAAGCCCCAGCACTTCGTGGGCCTCCTGTTCCGTCATCGCGCCGCGTCGCGGCGGATGAGCGCGCCGCCCGCCCGTGTCGCCCTCAGCGTGTTCACGCCAACCGGGCGACCGGCGGTCCAGATAAGCTTCAAGTAGCTGGCGGCTCTCGCCGTCGACCTCGAACGCCAGCTGCGCTACCGCACCGATCTCCAGCGCATCAAGCTCGCGCCCAGCCAGCGGCCCGGCGATGATGCTGCCGGTAAGCTTGCCACTATCATGGTCCAAAATCATGATCAGTGAGGCGGTTCGCACCGTGGAGGTCTTGCCGGTCGTCTTCTTCAACCGGGACCACGGCGCGCTGGACTTGATGTTCCAGCCGATCAGCGACAGCCCGAATATGCCCAGTGGCAGCGCGGTCTCGATATGCCCGCGCAGCCCAAGGAAGCCCGCCAGCAGCAGCGCTCCCCACCCGCCGACGGTGCGCGCCAGCCGCGCGAGTATTTTCGGATCGCTACGGCCGAAGGCTTTCAGTCCGTAATAGACCAGGGCGACGAGGGCCGCGCCGGCAACGAGATTGATCATCGGGAATCCTGCATGGCGGCGATGAGCTGCTGTGCCCCGCGCGACGAGCGAGACAGCGCCGTCAGCGCCTTGGTGCCGCCGGCAGCATAGCTCGCCGCCGCGCGCAGCAGCGCCTTGAGCTCAGTGGCGGCACCGGTGTCGAAACGGCACCACGCACCCTTGGTCATGCGCGCAATCTCGCGGAAAGCGCGCTCGGCCGTGGGGTCATGGCCCTCCTGGAACATGAACATCGGAATGCCGCGCACCGCCAGCGGCCCGGCCTGCGCGCACAGTTCGTCCAGCGTCTCCTCCATCGCGTCGCCGACGAACACGACGGCGCCGACCGGCCCGTGCGCGGCCTCATTGCCGGCATGCTTCAGCATGCGGCCGATCTGCGTGCGCCCGCCCTGGCAGATGATGCGTCCCATCATCTCGCCGAGCCGGCGCGAGTCCGCGACCCAGGGCGACGCGCGGCATTCACCGACGCCGCGATAATAGACGAGCTGCACGTCCAGCCCACCGATGCTGGCGGCCTCATCGAACATCTCCGCCTGCAGCGTGCAGGCGAGGTCCCAGGTCGGCTGGCGGCTCATGGTGGCATCGAGCGCGAAGATCAGCCGCCCACGCCGCTCCGCCGGTGCCGGCGTCAGGCTGCGCACCTCGGCGAGGAACTGCGCGACGCCCACGGTAGGCGCTGCAACAGGTGTCGTGGTTCGGGTCTTGTCGGAAGGCATATCGGACCGCGCTGAGAGATTCGCCGCGATACTAGCCCGGCTCCTCATTTAAGTGGGCAAGCCTCCGCCACACGCAAGCCGAGCGCCACGGAGGAGCGGGCGGACGGTTGACCCTCCCCCTTCCTCTGCTAGGTTCCGCGCCCTCGCGAATGAAGCGGACGAGCACGATGGCAAGCCAGTCTATTGAGACCATTCACACCGTGGCCGGCCTGCGCGAACGGGTGCGCCAGTGGCGCGCGGCCGGCGAGCGCGTGGCGCTGGTGCCGACCATGGGCGCGCTTCATGTCGGCCATGTCGCGCTGATGACCGCCGCCAGGCGCGAGGCCGACCGCATCATCGTCTCGATTTTTGTCAACCCGACCCAGTTCGCCCCTACCGAAGACCTCAGCCGCTACCCCCGCACGCTGGAGGCCGATTTGGAGAAGGCCTATGCCGCCGGTGTTGATGTCGCGTTCGTGCCCGATGTCGCGGAGATGTACCCGGACGGCTTCGCCACCACCGTCTCGCTCGCAGGTCCCGCTCTGGCGCTGGAGACCGAGTTCCGGCCGACGCATTTCGCCGGTGTGGCCACGGTCGTCTGCAAGCTTCTCGGGCAGGCCACGCCGGACGTCGCCTATTTTGGCGAGAAGGATTTCCAGCAGCTCAAGGTCGTCACCCGCATGGCGCGCGATCTCGATTTGCCGGTTCGCATCGTCGGCGTGCCGACCATCCGCGAGCCGGACGGCCTCGCTCTGTCCTCGCGCAATGTCTATCTGACACCCGCCGACCGTGCCGCCGCCCCTGCCCTGCATCAAGCACTGACCGGCGCGGCCGACGCGATTGCCACCGGCGAGGATGTCCAGCAGGCGGTCGACGTCGCCCGGCGGACCGTGATCGAGGCCGGTTTCGCGCTGGATTATCTGGAGGCCCGCCACGCCGAGACGCTGGCGGCGATTGGCTCATCAGCCGAGGGGCCGATCCGCCTGCTGGTCGCCGCCCGGATCGGCGCGACGCGCCTGATCGACAACGTTGCCGTGCCGAGCTGAGCTGAGCTAAATGCTCATATAGGTCACGGCCATCCCGACGATGACCAGCAACAACCCGATGCCGAGCACGTAGCGCATCGGCTTCACCTCGACGGCCTGCCGCTCTTCGGTGTTCGCCTTGACGACGACCTCGCCATTGTCGATTTCGCGGTGATCGTCCGAATCCTGAACCAAATTAGCCTCCCGCTGCATATCGGTCGGGGAGACAACGCGTGACGGGCGCGTTTGGGTTCCCGACGTCCGTCAGAGCAGGCCGAGCGAGCGCAATTCGCGGCGCAACTCGTCCGGCAGCATCGGTTCTGCGCCACCCGCGCCGATATCCGCCGGCACGTCCTTGTTGGCGAGATAGCGCCAGCCCTGGAACGGACGGTTCGGGCGCGGCATCACCCGGTGCACCACCGGGTCCATCACCAGATGGCAGCGGCGTATGCCGTCGGAATCGACGAACGGCACGATGCCGGTGAGCACCTGCCGGCAGGCCACCTCGCCCTTGATCACCCAATAGAGCGAGCCGCCGTCGAGCAGCTCATCGGCACGGGTCGGCACCATGCGGGTGGTGTGCGTCTGCTCGGGCGGCAGGCCGCGCGCGGCCTTGCTCGCGATCGTCTCGGCGATCCACTCCTCGAGATCCTGAACGGATTCGGCACCGACGCAGAGCTTGAGGAGATGCAAAGCCATAGGAGATCAGCTCGAAAGCGCCGGCGGCCCGGCAGATGGTCTCTATACCCGCTTCACACTGGGCCAGTCGACCTCGTCTTCCGCCAATGCACCGGTCTCATTGAGCGCGGCCTGCTTCCACTCGACGAAGGCAGGATGCGCATGGATCGCCTCGACATAGTCGGCGATCACACTGTCGACCGCGATATCATAGGTGCGGATGCGGGTGGCAAGGGGAGCGTACATCGCATCCGCCGCCGAGAACGCGCCGAACAGGAAGTCGCCGCCGGCGCCGAATCGCTCGCGCGCCTCATTCCATCGCCGCGCGACGCGCTGGACATCCTGCAGCGCGGCATCGGGGAATTCACGGCGTTCCACGGGACGCCACAGATTCATCGGTGCCACGCTGCGCAGCGCGCCGAAGCCGCCATGCATTTCGGTCGCCAGCGAACGGGCATGGGCGCGAACGACAGGCTCGGCCGGCCACAGCGCCTTGTCCGGAAATCGCTCGGCGAGATGCTCGAGGATGGCGATCGACTCCCACACGACGGCCTCGCCATCGATCAGCACCGGCACGCGCCCGGCGGGCGAATGCTCCCGCACCCGCGCCTTGAAGTCCGGTGCATCGAGCGGGATCAGGATTTCCTCGAACGGAATGCCGAACGCCTTGAGCGCCAGCCACGGCCGCAGCGACCAGGAGGAATAATTCTTGTTGCCGATAATGAGCTTCAGCATCGACGCACTCCGGATTTGCGAGGGTAGGCCAGCAGCATCGGCTGCCGCCCGGCGCGGCGCAAACGAACAGAGTTCATGGACGCGATCAATGTCGCTGATCAAAAAAAAACGGCCCGACCATGAGGCCGAGCCATCTTCAAATCTCAGTCGGCTTGCTGGAGGGCGGTAGGCTGCCTCAGCTCGCAATCACCGCAGCGGTCTCGAAACCGCCGAACAGGTAGACAAGGGCGACGCCCGTCAGGAAAGCGACAACTGCCCAACGCGCAACGCCCCAGCAGGAGGAACGTTCGGAGAGGGAATTCATGGAAAACCCCGGATTGCCTTACAGGACCACACCGGCGCTCGGGAACGACTCCCGGCCAGTCAATGGAATGTCATATTACTTAATAAATCGTTACCTCGTTCGCAATTGCGGAATTAATGCAATCCACCGCATAGCACGCAAGGCAGTCACGCTTCCACCGCATAGCGGCGCTTCCACAACCGTCGTGCAAGCCGTATTGAAAACGCGCCGTGCGGCGCTCACCATGGGTAATTCGCAGACTCGCCATCTCGGCGAAACGAATGGCGGAAACGGGCGTAACCCTATGCTGGGCTTTACCTATCTCGACGGCATCGCGGTAACCTTCTTCATCGTCGCCTGGATCGGCTATCACTTCCTGATGGAGGGAAGCTGGGCCCATAACCGCTCGCTGAACCGCCGCATGGACGCGTTCCGGCTGGAGTGGATGCAGCGCATGCTGGCGCGCGAGAACCGCATCGTCGACACCCAGATCGTCGCTGCGCTGCAGAACGGAACGGCGTTTTTCGCCTCCACCTCGCTGCTCGCCATCGGCGCCTCGCTCGCCATCCTGCAATCCACCGATGCGGTGATGGCGCTTTTCGCCGATCTGCCATTCGCCGGGCCGAATCGCACGAGCTGGGAACTGAAAACCCTCGGCATCACGCTGATCTTCGCCAACGCCTTCTTCAAGTTCGGCTGGGCCTACCGGCTGTTCAATTATACCACCATCCTGCTGGGCTCGACGCCGCCACCCTCCGAAGCCGCGACACCCGGCGCGCAGACGCACATCATAAAGGTCGCCCGCATGGCGACGCTGGCCGGCCGGCATTTCAACCGCGGACAGCGCTCGTTTTTCTTCGCGATCGGCTATCTCGGCTGGTACATCAACGGCTGGGCGTTCATGGCCGCGACCCTGGCGATCTTCATCGTGATGACGAACCGCCAGTTCGGCCGCGACGCTCATTGGATCCTCGACGACGACATCGCAGAGAAGCGCCCATGAACGATGTACCGGCCAGTCCGAAGCGGCCCTCCGAGGAGGCGATGGAAGCCGCCATCCTCGAAATAGCTGCCGGTGCGCCGAAGACCATCATGCCGGAGGATGCCGCCCGAACACTCGCCGGCGAAGCCGACTGGCACAGTCTGCTGCCGATGGTGCGGCGTTGCGCCATCCGCCTCGCCAAGGACGGGCGCATCGTGATTTATCGCAAGGGCAAGCCGGTCGATCCCGGCGATTTCCGCGGGGTCTACCGTCTCGGCCTGCCGCCCGCCTCCCCCGTTTAAGGCCCAGGCAGCAAGGCGCTGCTGCGCCCGGTCCAGTAATAGGCTGCCAGCCCGACCCACTCACGCACCGCAAGATCGAGGAAGCCGAGCCCCTCCGACACCGAGCGGAAGGGGCGCAGGCCCGTATCTCCTGGCGTGCGAAAATCCACCGGATAGGCCGTCACCGGGAATCCGGCGGCACGAAAGCACCCCACCGCGCGCGGCATGTGGAAGGCGGACGTGACCAGCAGCCATCGCTCGCCAGGCTTGGGCTGCACCAGATCGCGCGACAGCCGCGCATTCTCGGCGGTGTTGCGCGACAGGCTCTCGAACATCACTCGCGCAGGGTCGATGCCGAGCTGCGGCAGTACCTGCCGCACCACATCGCTCTCGCTCATCGTGCCGGACGGCACGATCGCGCTGCTGCCGCCGGAGAATACGAGGCGCGCCTGCGGATAGCGGCGCGCAAGGTCGGCCAGCGCCATCATGCGCTCACCGGACTCCTGGAACGCCGGCTGACCGCGCGCTTCGGTAATCTCGGGCAACTCCGCTCCGCCGAGCACGATCACGCCGTCGATCCGGCCGCCGTCGTCGGTGAATGCGGGAAAACGGTTCTCGATAGGGCTCAGGAGTAGTCGCGCCAGCGGGCTCAGCCCGCCGAGCAGCAGGCCGACGACACCGATGGCCGCCAGCGTCCGGCCGAGAACCCGGAACCGCGGCGTCAGCCCCACGCCGACCAGCGCCAGCAAAGCGAGGAAGGTCGATGGCACCGCGACCGCCCATAGGAGCTTCGAGGCGTAGAAGAACATCAGGTCAGACCGTCAGTCGGCGAGGCTGCGGCAGGCTGGGCGGGCGCGTCGCACGCTCCAGATACCGTTCGACCCCCGAGACCGGCACCGGCTTCGCCAGCAGGAAGCCCTGCACATGGTGGCAACCGACCGACTTGAGGTAGCGTAGCTGCTCGCGCGTCTCGACGCCCTCGGCCGTCACCGTAATGGCGAGCGCGCGGGCGAGGCGCACCACGCAATCGATGATCGCGGCGGCATCGTCGGTCTTGCCGATGTTCTGCGTGAAGCTGCGGTCGATCTTGATGGTGTCGACCCGGAACCGCCTGATGTAGCCGAGCGAGGAATAGCCACTGCCGAAGTCGTCCAGCGCAATGCGGATGCCCATATCGCGCAGGGTGGAGAGCGCGGCGAAAGCCTCGGGCTGGTTGCCGAACAGCAGGTTTTCGGTGATCTCGATCTCCAGCCGTTCGGCCGGAAACCCGGTCTCCTGGAGGATGCGCGCGACGGTGCCGCCGAGATCGCGCATGCGGAAATCGATAGGCGACAGATTGACCGCGAGCTTGGTGTCGCCCCAGCGCTTCGCCTGCTCGCACGCGCGCTGGAGCACCCACATATCGAGGGCAGTGATGAGCCCGGTCTGCTCGGCAATCGGGATGAACTCGAGCGGGGATATCACCCCGCGCACCGGATGGATCCAGCGCACCAACGCCTCGAACCCGACGACGAATTCGCCGTCCACCGCAAATTGCGGCTGGTAGTAGAGCGTCAACTCACCGTCCGCGAGCGCGCGCTGCAGATCGAGCTCGACATCGCGGCGGCGCACCACGTCGCGCTCCATCTTCGGCTCGAACAGCCGCATCAAGCCGCGCCCGTTGGCCTTGGCGCGATAGACCGCGATGTCGGCAAGGCGGATCAGCTCGCTGGCGACAACGCCATGGTCGGGCGCCACCGTCGCACCGATGGAGCCTCCGACCACCAGCGTCTGCCCGGCAATCGAGGCCGGCTGTCGGATGACCTCCAGCAGCATCGCCCCGACCGCCTCGATCTCGTCATTGTCGGAACCCACGGGCACCAGGATCACGAACTCATCGCCGCCGAAACGCGAGGCGAGCACGCCGGGCGCCGGCAGTTTCTTGAGGCGGTTGCCGATCTCCGACAGCAGCAGGTCGCCGACATGATGGCCGAGCGTATCATTGATGTCCTTGAAGCCATCGAGGTCGAGGAAGAAGATCGCCAGCCGCGCGCCCGGGCGAATGCGCTGCAGCCGCTCCCCGAGCACCCGCATCAGCATGGCGCGGTTGGCCAGCCCGCACAGTGTATCGACATACGCCAGACGGGAGGCGAGCGCTTCGCTCTCGGCAAGGTCCTGCGTCGCCCGGCGCGCATACCACAGCACGATGGCCGCTGCCGCGAGCAGAAGTACAGCCGTACCGAGCAGCGCCGGCAGCAGGGCCCGCAGCAGCGTGCTGCCGGGATTCTCCGGTACCCAGCTCAGCCATGCCGGCGCGATCTGCGAATCATGGAACGGGATCGCGACACTTTGCCGGTCTTCAGTCGACGGCCTGTCGGATATTTTCGGGTCGATCACATGCAGTTCACCGATCAGGTCGCTGAGGAAGCTGGCGTCGAGAAACAGCACCGTGACGGCAATGGGCGGCATCCGGCTGGGCGAGACCACGCGCCCATAGTCCGGCGTAATGCTGATGGCTCCGACCAGCGCCGGCCGGCCCTCGACCCGCAAATAGCCGGCGCGGAACACCGGGGGGATATCCCGCGAGCGCCCCCGCTCGGGCTGCAAGGTCGCGACCGTCTCGGCCGCCAGGCTCAGATAGGCCCCCTGCACACCGTGCACCAGCGGCAGCAAGGCGGCGCCATCGAACGGCGCGTCGTCGGCGGGCACCAGTTGGCCGTCGATGGACGCGTAGGCAACACCGCTTTCCAGCACGACATAGGAGCGGTCATGACGCTGCGTGTCGTGCAGCCAGCGGCCGAAATTCTCGTGGACCCAATCGACGTCGAGGAAATAGGCGGTGCGAAGCACCGACTCGTCCCAATGCGCGAAGCTGGCGAGGTCGCGCTGGAGTGAAGTGGCACGGCGTTGAAGGGAGTCGAGAACCAGCACGCTCCAGCGGTCGCGCGATGCGGAATCGATGCGCTCCGCGGCCAGCAGGGAGAAGGCACCCATCGCGACGATGGCGGCGACGATCACCAGAGCGACGGCAACGATCATCCGATCGCCGGCCCGCGCGGAGTCGACATCCAGAAGCCCGCCGGCTGCGGCGTCCGCCTCCGTGGCGTCCGTCCCGCCATTTGCCTGAAGCCTGCGACGGCTCCACATGGGTGCCCCCATACGCTTCTCCCATCGCCCCCAGGCACCTTAGCGGCTTTTTATTGCAGGCGCCGGAAGCGATCGGGACTTGGTAAAGAAGCGATAATAGGGCTCGCATCTGTCGCCACCAGCCTTGCCGAACGTCGACTCGTCGAACGGTCAGAACCAGAGCGAGGCGATGCCGAGGAAGGCGAAGAAGCCGACGACATCGGTAATCGTCGTCACGAACGGGCCGGAAGACACCGCCGGATCGATCTTGAGGCGGTCCAGCGTCAGCGGGATCAGGATGCCGCCCAGCGCCGCCGCGACCAGATTGATGATCATCGCCAGCGCGATGACAAAGCCCAGATCGGCGATGCCGAAGCGGGCGAAAACAACTGCCGCCATGATCACCGCGAACACCACGCCGTTGAACAGTCCGACCAGAAGCTCGCGCGCGATGACGCGCCTGGCGTTGCTGGCGCGCAATTCGCGGGTGGCCAGCGCGCGCACCGCCACCGTCATGGTCTGCGTCCCGGCATTGCCGCCCTGGCTGGCAACGATCGGCATCAGCACGGCAAGCGCGACCATGCGCTGCAACTCGTCCTCGAACATCGAGATGACGAAGGAGGCGATGTTCGCGGCGATGAGGTTCAGCAGCAGCCAAGAGAAGCGGCTCTTGGCGATGTACCAGAAGCTGTCCGACAGTTCTTCATCGCCACCGACGCCGCCGAGCGCCTTCAGGTCCTCTTCGGCCTCTTCCTGGATGACGTCGACGATGTCGTCGATGGTGATCACTCCGACCAGCCGTTCGGCCTCATCCACCACCGGCGCCGAGATGAGGTTGTAGCGCTCGAACACGCGCGCCACGTCTTCCTGATCATCGATGGCCTTCACGATATGGCGGTCGGGGGTGACCACTTCCCCCAGCTTCACGCCGCGCTTGGTGCGTAGCAGCCGGTCGAGCGGCACCGAACCGCTGAGGCGGTAGGTGGGATCGACCACGAACACCTCGAAGAAGGTTTCCGGCAGCCCCTCGGTCTCGCCGATATAGTCCAGCGTCTGGCCGACCGTCCAGAACGGCGGCAGCGCGATGAACTCGGTCTGCATGCGCCGGCCGGCGCTTTCCTCGGGGTAGTCGAGGCTGCGCTGCAGGGCGGCGCGCTCGGACGTCGGGAGTTGGCCGAGAATTTCCTGCTTGTCGGCATCGTCGAGGTCTTCGAGGATGTAGACCGCGTCGTCGGAATCGATCTCGCGAACACCGTCGACCACGGTCTTGGTGGTCAGTTCCTCGAGAATCTGGACGCGAACGGTCTCATCGAGTTCGGTCAGCGCGGTGAAGTCGAAGTCGCTGCCGAGCAACTCGATCATCTTCGGCCGGTCTTGCGCCGGCAGCGCCTCGAGCAGGCGGGCGATATCGGTCTCGTGGAGATCGGCGACCAGCGCGCGTAGTTCCGCGACTTCGCTGGCCTCGATGGCCTGTGCGACGCGCTCGACGAACGCCGGCTCCTCGCTATGGTCGGAATCGTGCTCCGGCCCGCGCGCGGCGTGTTCGGCGAAATCGGTCTCTTCGCGCATGCCGCTCTCCGGCCGAACGTTTTCGGAATCGAGGAATGGAGCTGTTCTTATGAAGCATCGCCCGGGAAGGCAAATCGATCCGCGCACGCGCAACGCGATGCCGACCATAGCGTTGTCGCACCGCAACAGGGCGATGAAATGACCGCGACCAGACTAATCGTTCACGGTCGTGTCCAAGGCGTCGGCTATCGTGCCTGGCTGGCCGAGCATGCGCGGCGGAGCGGCATCACGGGATGGGTTCGCAACCGGCGCGACGGCACGGTGGAAGCCCTGCTCTGCGCCGGCGACGGGTCGCTGGACGCGTTCGTCGCGGCCTGCCGCCAGGGACCACCGCTGGCCGGGGTAACCGACATCGAGATCATCGAGGAGCGCGCGCTTGACGATGCCGAGGGTTTCGCGATCCTGCCGACAGCCTAATCGTCCACGGTCCTGCCGAAGATCGCCTCGAACTCGCGGCGCAGCGCCAGATCCACATCTTCCATCGTTACCGGCAGGCCGAGCTCGACGAGGCTGGTCACGCCATGGTCGCGCACGCCGCACGGCACGATGCCGTCGAAATGCGACAGGTCTGGCTCCACGTTAAGCGAGATGCCGTGCATCGTCACCCAGCGCCGGACGCGAATACCGAGCGCGGCGATCTTGTCCTCGCCCTCCCCCGCCTTGGTGGGATGGCGCACCCACACCCCGACGCGGTCCTCGCGCCGCTCGCCGCGCACATGGAACGCCCAGAGCGTGCGGATCAGCCACTCCTCCAGCGCGGCCACATAGCGCCGCACATCCGGCGCACGGCGCTTGAGGTCGAGCATGACATAGGCCACGCGCTGCCCCGGCCCGTGATAGGTGAACTGACCGCCCCGCCCGGTCTGGAAGATCGGGAATCGCTCGGCGTCGACCAGATCCTCGGGCTTGGCGCTGGTGCCGGCGGTATAGAGCGGCGGATGCTCCAGCAGCCACACGGTTTCCGGCTCGCGTCCCGCGGCGATCGCCTCGGCAAGCGCGTCCATTTCAGCCAGCGCATCGGCATAGGCGACCGGCGCCATCGCTGTCCGCCAGCGCACCGGCGCCGAGTCGGGCTGTGGCAGCATCAAGGCCTGCAACTGGTTGCGGGCGATCGGGCCCGTGGCTTCGGCATCGTTCATGCACGAACACATAATCATCCTGAGGCCCGCTGTCTGCCCGCGTGAGACGCAAGGCTGTTCACAGCCGGCTGCGGGCCTTGTGGACCCCTATTTGATCTGTTAGACGATGCCCGCTCGCTGCCAACTGCTTCGTCGGTCTGGCGCCAGCATTGCGGTCGTGGCGGAATTGGTAGACGCGCTGCCTTGAGGTGGCAGTGGGTAACACCGTGGAGGTTCGAGTCCTCTCGACCGCACCAATTCTTCAGAAATGAACGTAACGGCGACCCTCGGGTCGCCGTTGTCGTTTGGGGTACGCCCCTATTCCGGCACGCTGGCCGTCACGGCAGCCGCCGCCGGCACGATGTGCACGACGCGGTAGCCCTTCTCCTTCAGCGCGGCCAGAAACATCGCCATCATCCTAGCGGTCTGCAAACGCGTGTCGTGGAACAGGATGATGCCGCGTTTGGCGTGGTCCAGCCGGTGCATCGTCAGCGTGAGCTGTTCTTCCGGGGTCATTGGATTCCAGTCGCCGGCCCACAGATCGGCGCCGAATACACCGACGCCGCGCTTGGAAAGGTACTCCAGCAGCTCCGGCGAGGACCCGAAGCCGGGAAAGCGGAAAAACGGCACGCGCGGGTGGGCGCCGGCGGCGCCGTAGGCCGCCTTGTCGTCGGCGGCGAAGCCACGCTCGATCTCCACGACCGCTTTGTCGTAGGGGATATCGGCCAGCGTCATCGGATGCGTCTGGCTGTGATGGCCGACCGTGTGGCCTTCGGCGACGATGCGCTTATGCTCGGCGGCATGGGCGCCGACGACGAAGAAAGTCGCGCGCACGCAGGCATGCGCCAGAGCCTTCAGCACCTGCTCCGTGGTTCCGGGATGCGGACCGTCATCGAAGGTCAGCACGACTTCGCCATCGTGCAGATCCAGCGTCTGCGGAAAATGCTGCGTGCCTGCCTGAAGCCCGACGGGGTTCACTTCCAGTACGCGCGAGGTCCCGATCTGGCCATCGCACGATGATGCCGCCATCGCGTGGGCCGGCAACAGCAAGGCACCCGCCAGCGCGGCAAGGGCACCCCGAAAGAGGGACCGCATCTCAGCTCCTGATCTGTGAAAACGGCACGTCGATAGCCCAATGGCCCACCGTCCGCCAGCCCTCAATAAGCGTTACGGTGCACCGCTACCCGTGCCGTCATGATGAGTATCTTGATGTCGAGCCAGAGCGACCAGCCATTGATGTATTCAAGGTCCGCGGCCACACGACGCTCGATATCGGTGCGCTGCTCGGTCGCCCCCCGAAAGCCACGCACCTGCGCCAGCCCCGTCACGCCCGGCTTCATCGCATGCCGGCTCCAATAGTCCGGCACGAGATCCCAGAACAGAGCCCCCTCAGCGCGCGAACCAAGCGCGTGCGGCCGTGGCCCGACAAGGCTCATATCGCCGCTTAGCACGTTGAACAGTTGAGGCAGCTCGTCGATGCTGGTCCGGCGAAGGAAACTACCCAGCCGGGTAATACGCTCATCCGCGCGCGTGGCCGAAACACCCCCGACGTGATCAGCCAGATCGGTGCGCATCGAGCGCAGCTTGAAGCATCTATATGTCCTGTTGTTTCGCCCCACACGCTCCTGAACGAAGAATGCCGGCCCCGGCGAATCGAGTTTCACCATCACGGCGAACAAAGCGATGACGGGCCCGAAGATCACGAGGAGGGCGCTCGTGACGACGAGGTCGAACGCCCGCTTCAACAGCCTTTCGCCAAGATTGAGTCGGCCGCGCGAGATCACCAGCGTCGGGTGACTACGCCAATTCGAGAGCCCGATCGGCTGCACATCACCGACATCGGCGATCATCTCGGCATCCAGCCCGCTCAACCGCATCGCTTCGGCCCATTTCAGCCGTTCGGCGCGATCCTCGAAAGCAAGAACGACGCGGTCGGCATCGCGCCCCACGCGGCCGATACGATCGAAGAAGGCAGGATTGGAGAGTTCGGGAGCAATGCCCAGTTGCCGTACATCTATCATCGATGTCAGCAGGTCTCCCGCACGTCGCTCGATGCCGGCGCCATCCGTCAGCACGACGACATGCTGTTCGATGACTGAATGAAACATCCGACCCAGCAGGCTGACGCCGGCCGCGCGCACCACGACGAGCAGGATGGCCGCGAGGACAATGGTGATGCCCGTCTCGAGGCGCGACAGTTCCTCGCCGACCTTCAATGCGAAGGCGAGGCTGAAGGCGATGGCCGCTGCCGTACCCAGCGCGACTTCCGATGCGAACACCGCCCGTGCAAGGGAACGCAGGCTGCGCATTTCATAAGCGTGCAGGGCGAGCGCCGCGAGGAGATAGGTCGGGAGCAGCAGGCTGATCGTCTGCGTCCAGTAGCTCGACGACAGATCGCCATGCCGAGCAACCGCGACAAGCATGCCGGAGAGGCCAATGACGCAAAGGTCGATCACGACGGCGCCGACCATCAGGCCGACGCGGATGAGATGCCGATAGCGGACGAGCAGCTTGCGCGACCCACTGCGTTGGGGCCGCCCCTTTCGCGACTTGCCGATCTCGCCCATAGACGACTGTTCCACGTTCCCCCGACAGTCAAAGCCCAAGTCCGTACAGCCGCCACGCCCGCACGCAGCGACATGAAGCCTGAAAACTACGTGTGAGCTCTATCGATCGATTCAGCGAAAACTTATTTTATGCACGCACTACTAAAACGTCGGCGCATCAGCTCTCCGGCGCATCGACGATAGGGTCATAGTGCGTCGCATCAAAGCCGAGAACGTTCCAGCTCTGCTGCATATGCGGCGGCAGGGGAGCCGAGACGTCTATGTAGTTGTCGTCGCCGCGCGGATGCGGAATGACGAGACGGCGCGCCAGCAGGTGCAGCCGGTTCTGCAGCCCGCCCGGCAGCGGCCAGTTTTCGATGTCGAAATATTTCGGGTCGCCGACGATCGGGTGGCCGATATGGGCAGCGTGAGCACGTAGTTGATGCGTGCGCCCGGTCACCGGCTTCATCGACAGCCAGGACATCTTCTGCGCCGCATTATCGACCACGGCGTAATAGGAAATGGCGTGGCTCGCCGCGTCGTCGCCGTGACGGGCAACGCGCATGCGCTCGGCCCCTTCGTCCTTGGCCAGGTAGGTCGAGATGCGGCCCTGCGCCGGGCGCGGCACGCCGGGCACCAGTGCCCAATACACCTTGCGGGCCGAGCGCGAGCGGAAGGTCTTGGCGAGCGTCGAGGCCGCCAGCCGGGTCTTGGCGATCAGCAATATGCCCGACGTGTCCTTGTCGATGCGGTGCACCAGGCGCGGTTTCTGGCCGTCATGGTCGCGCAGCGATTCCAGCAACCCGTCGACATGGCGGTAGGTGCCGGAACCACCCTGCACCGCCAGCCCGAACGGCTTGTTGAGCACGAGGACGTCGCGGTCCTCGAACAGGGTGATGGATCGGAGGAACACCGCATCCTTATCGTCGGACACAGCCCGCTTCACCGCCGGCGCGGAGATCGTGTCACCTGCGGGCGCTCGCGGCTTGCGCGGCACCGGCTCGCCGCGCGCTTCGGCTTCCTGCGCCTCGAGATAATCGATGGCGGAAAGCTGCGGCTTTTCCTCCAGCGGCGGCACCCGAATGGCCTGCCCGGCGTGGAGCCGCGTATTGGTCTTGACGCGCGCGCCATCGACCCGCACCTGCCCGGAGCGCAGCAATTTCTGCAGATGTCCGAACGACAATTCGGGAAAATGATTCTTGAACCAGCGGTCCAGCCGCATGTCTTCTTCGTCGCCTGCGTGTCTCAACGGCCATGGAATTTAGTCTCCTCAGCCCGTTGAGATAGACGAGACGGAGGCTCCCGTCACGCGACAGCGCGTATCAAGGCGAGCCCGCCGAACACCGCAGCGAGCGAAAACCCGACGGAGCCGGCGACATAGAGCGCCGCCAGCCCCATTTCGCCGCGCTCCACCAGCAGCGCCGTCTCCAGCGAAAAGGCCGAAAACGTGGTGAAACCGCCGAGGATGCCGGTCACCACGAACAGCCGCGCATGCTGCGACCAGTTCTCACCGGCCTTGAACGCCAGCCAGCCAGCGACGCAACCGATGAGGAACGAGCCCAGCATATTGATGAACAGCGTGCCTAACGGAAAACCGTAGCCGACAAGGCGCGGTGCGGTGATGTTCACCAGATGCCGCAGCACTCCGCCGAACCCGGCTCCGACGAAGACCAGAAGGATCGCGTTCATGCCGGCCCCATCATCTCACTTGCCAACTCATTTGCCGTTGCGCTCCGCCCGGAGCCTCGCCCAGTACTCCAGGCGCTTCTTCACGTCACGCTCGAAGCCGCGCTCGTTCGGCGCGTAGAGGTCGGCGCGGGGATCGCCCGCCAATTCGTCGGGGAAGAATTCCTGCCCGGCATAGGCGTCCGGGAAATCGTGATCGTAGAGGTAGCCGGCGTGGTAGCCGAGCTCTTTCATCAGCTTGGTCGGCGCATTGAGAATATGCTTGGGCGGCGGCAGCGAGCCGGTCTTCTGCGCCAGCGCCAGCGCAGCGTTGAACGCCGCATAGGCGGCGTTGGATTTCGGTGCGGTGGCGACATAGGCGATGGCCTGGGCGAGGAACAGCCGGCCCTCCGGCCAGCCGACCCGCTCGAAGGCGGACCAGGCCGCGATCACCTGCGGCATCGCCTGCGGATCGGCCATGCCGACATCCTCGGAAGCCGCGCAGGCAAGGCGGCGGAACACCGTGCCGGGGTCCTCGCCGCCGGTGAGCATCCGCGCCGCCCAGTACATGGCGGCGTTGACGTCGGAACCGCGCAGGCTCTTATGGAAGCAACTCAGCAGATTGTAGTGCTCGTCCTGCCCCTTGTCGTAGATCGGCGCCCGCTTCTGCATGGTCTCGGAGAGCGCGGCAACGTCCAGCATGGGGCCCGGCGGCAAGGCGAGCAGTTCCTCGACGAGGCCAAGCAGATAGCGCCCGTCGCCATCCGCCATGCCGGCGAGCGCTGCCCTCGCCTGTTCGTCGAGCGGCAGCTTCTTGCCTTCCAGTTCCTCAGCACGGACCAGCAGCCGCTCGATGGCCGCGCCGTCCAGCGACTTGAACACCAGCACCCGCGCCCGCGACAGAAGCGCGGCGTTCAGCTCGAAGGACGGGTTCTCGGTGGTGGCGCCGATCAGGGTGACGGTGCCGTCTTCCATGACGGGCAGGAAGCTGTCCTGCTGCGCACGGTTGAAGCGGTGGATCTCGTCCACGAACAGCAGCGTGCCGGTGCCGATCGCCCGGCGCCCGCGCGCGGCCTCGAACACCTTCTTCAAATCCGCGACGCCGGTGAAGATCGCCGACACCTGCTCGAAATGCAGGTCGGTCTCACGCGCCAGCAGCCGCGCAACCGTGGTCTTCCCGGTGCCGGGCGGCCCCCAGAACACCAGCGAGCCGAGAGAGCCATTGGCGATCATGCGGGTGAGCGCGCCATCGGGGCCGGTCAGGTGTTCCTGCCCCACCACCTCGTCGAGCTGCCTCGGGCGCAGGCGGTCCGCGAGCGGGCGCGGTGCACCCTGATCAAGCCCGGCGCTGGCGAAAAGATCCGTCATGCATCAACCCGGAAGCATGGCGGTCATGGTGCGCCCGCCTCGCTGGAGGGTAACGCGCCACACGCGCGCCGGCACGGCGGTCGCCCGCACGAGATCGGCGGTCTTGGCGATGCGGATACCGTTGATCTCGATCAGCACGTCCCCGGCCTTGAGGTTTGTCATCTCGGCGGGCGAGCCTTCCGCAATCGCGGTCACCACCACGCCTGTCTCGGCCTCGACGGTGCGAAGCTCCTCCGCAACCGCCGGCGACAGGTTCACAACCGTCGCGCCCGCCAGCGGCGAGCGGTTGTCGAGCGTCGCCTCCTCGCGAGGAATAGTCTCCGGCGCGGCATCGAGCGGTATCGCGAGCGTCAGGTTCTTGCCTTGCCGCACTACCGCGACATCAACCTTGCCACCGAGCGGACGGGTCGCGAATCGATAGCTGAAGGCGTCGGGGTCGTCGACCTCCTGCCCCGCGATCGAGACGACGAGATCGCCGACCTTAAGGCCACCCGTGGCGGCCGGACTGCCCGGCGCGACGCTCTGCACCAGCGAGCCCACGGGACGCGGCAGATCGAGGCCTTCCGCGATATCCGGCGTCACGCGCTGCAGGCGCGCGCCCAGCCATGGCCGGCGCACCGACTTGCCGCCATCCAGCGCGGATTGCAGCACCACGCGCACCATGTCGGCAGGAATGGCGAAGCCGATGCCCTGCGAGCCGCCGGAGCGCGAGAAGATCGCGGTGTTGATGCCG
>LNAP01001173.1_pt1 | contig 28364 bp, 31 predicted proteins | sample 602601 | NCBI WGS metagenome assembly LNAP01 (sample SAMN02440304, study PRJNA202911) | soil metagenome | biome: Subtropical and temperate rainforests or woodlands; isolation source: soil samples (1 kg each in a 20% v/v slurry with milli Q water) were... ... | reverse complement strand
GGAAAGTCAATGAAATCAACGGTCTACCCAGACCACCCCCGCGCCAGTGCTAGCTTTGCGTACCGTCACTTATTGCACTGAAAACGAGGAGACCCCGACACGCATCACACGGGCGGATGGCTTGCTGCTGGGTATTGCGGGGCTGTACGAGCGGCGCAAGGCTGCTGATGGCAGTTGGGCCTACAGCTTCACTATGCTGACGCTGAACGCTGATGCGCATCCGATCTTCAATCAGCTGCATCGGCCGGACCCGAAGCGTCCGGTCGAGCTGCAGGACAAGCGGATGGTGACGATCTTGCCGCGGGGTCTCTATGACGCCTGGCTCGAGGCGCCGCCTGAACAGAGCATGGAGTTCATGCGCATGTTTCCAGCGGATCGCCTGCTTGCTGAGGCGCGCCCCAAAGCGCCTGTGTCGACAGACGCATCCTTACCAGGGTCACCAGACTGACCATAAGACGGAGATGCTATGGACTCCAACAGCAAGTCACTCAGCCGGTTCATTGAGGCGCAAGAGCCTGTTTATGCGGAGGTCAGTGAAGAGCTGGCCGCGGGACGAAAAGAATCGCATTGGATGTGGTTTGTTTTTCCGCAGCTGCAGTCGCTCGGTCGGAGCTCTACGGCCCAGTATTTCGGCCTGGCTGGCACGGCGGAGGCTCTCGCGTACTGGCAGCATCCGGTGTTGGGTTCTCGGCTTAAAGAGTGCTGTGAACTGATCCTCCAGGTCGAGGGCCGTTCGGCCTTTGAGATATTCGGCAGCACGGACGCCATGAAGCTGCGGTCGTCGATAACGTTGTTCGCCGAATCTGCGCCCGAGTCGACCGTCTTCGAGGCAGTACTGCAGAAATATTTCAATGGCCAAAAAGATGCCGCCACACTGGCTGTGCTTAGCCACTGATCAGGCAACCATCCGTTAAGTCAGATAGAGCCTTCCCATGCGGACGAGATGTTGACCCGCAAGTTGCCCCATGCACTGTCGGTGTCGATGCGCGGGTCGTGAATGACCCGTCCGTCGCCGGCAAGAACGTGCAGAATTTCGCCGAGCAGGAACTGATCTGATCGCCGGGCCGCAAGGCCCATTTTCACGACGCAATGCGCGCTGCGACGCCAGCATGCTCGCGCAGCAGGTACAGCAGGCCCCCGCCATCGATCAGCTCAATGGGCTTGTCCTTGGAGAAGTTGTAGGCGTCCGGGCCGTAGCCGCTGGTGCACACCAGGATTCCCTTGTTGGCGCCCTCATTAAGCATCGTGCCGTAGAGATCCCGCACCGCACTGACCCCCACCGTGTCTCGATACCGTTTGGCCTGGATAACCACCTTGCCGCCCAGCACGGGCCGGATGTCGTAGGCCACCGCATCCACGCCGCCATCCTTAGAACTGCGCGTGAGCTTGGTCTCAAGGCCCATCTTGCCGAACAGATTGGCGACCAGGACTTCGAATGCCGACGGCGTCATCTCCAGGAGGTTGGGACGCGACTCCAGCCCCGACAACGCATCGCCTTGGTCGATGAAGCGTTTGTCCACCATGTCGAATTCCACGATGGGTTTGACGGCCTGCAATTCGTCGGGCCTGCTGGAGACCTGAGCGCCCAGGCTGCGCAGGCAGGCCACCTTGTCCACTTTCTCCAGCCGCAGGCTCAGAAACTCCAGTTTGGACGTCCGCACGGAGATCACCGGTACCCGTATGGCTTGCCCGTTGGCCGGGTCGGTCGTATCGACCAGGCCGTTGAAGGTCGCCATCGCAATGGCATTGGCCTGGTCGGCCTCGAAGAGCTCGTGCAGCGTGCGCAGCGTGATCGAAACCAGGATGTCCTGGTAGACCTGCTTGATTTCCGTGGCCTTGCGCGCCTTCGACTCCATGCTGTCGCGCGACTTCACGTAGCGGTATTCCACGTCCTGCGGAACGACCGACACTTCAGGCTGCTCGTACTCCACTACTAGTTCAGATGACTCCGGGTTGTAGGCCACCCGAAACTTCTGCGGAAACCCTTCGGTGGGGTACTCGGAGCGCGCCAGGACCATCTCGTTGTAGGCCACGACTGCCTCTGGCGTCTTATCCCGGTACGCGCTCTGGAGTCCGTCGATTTCTTCGTTGCGGTCTTTGACTTCCGCCTCGAAGCGCTGCTTGCGCTCGTCGTATGCAGCGCGCAGCGGTTTGAGCTGGTCCAACTTGGCTTGCTCGGCCTTGTTGAAGCGGAACACTTCGGCTTCATGTTCTCGGGCGAGTTGGGCCAGCGTGGCTTGGTGCCGCGTCGCCGCGCCGGGAATCAACTTGCGCCAACTGGCCAGAGGCGGAGGAACACTGGGCGCGCGAGGTGCCTGGCTGGGCGCCAACGCTGGCGGCGTCTCGAAACGCTCGAACTTGGTGGACGGTCGCAAGGTGTCGAAATCGATACGGTCGTCCGTGGACAGCGTGTGGGCGAGGATCGACTGCAACTCCTGCATGCGGTCCTGCAGTTCCGCATTCATATCGTCAGTTTCACCGGTCCGGTCCGCCAGGTATTGGGCTTTAGCCTCCTTTTGCATGGCCCGGTCTTCCCGATTCAGCTGCGCCATTGCCATGCGCTGGTGGCGCTCGATCTGGCGTGCCTGGGTCGCCCGCGACCGGATGTCTCTTTGCCGCTCCCGCTCAGAGGCCGCGGCGGCCCGCACCGTAGCCCGCAAAAACCCCTCAAACCCACTGCGTCGACCCATGGATGTCAGATCCTTATCTTTTGTGCGTGAACGTGTGAAACGTAATCAGCTGGGCCTTGTAGGTCGGCCTGGATGAAAGGGTTTGGGCACATGCATAGATAGACTCGCCTGTGCCGTCAGAGCGGACGGATGCCGCGGCAGCCATCGCTGAAAGCCGAGCAACCCCAGAACGACTGGCCTGCCGACGCGCCGCGTCGAGCCACGCGTAAGACCATCGGCTTGGTGCATCGGGGGCAACGCATGGCCGCCGGTTGATCGGTGCCGAAGCCCTGCGCGGGCTCCAACGATCCCACAGGTTCGATGCGCGTCGCATCCGGCCCAACCATCGACGCAGCAGTAACTTTGACGGCGGGCTTGGTGCCGGTCCTGGCCTGCTGCAGCAGCCGCTGCAGGCTGGCGCCGTCGATCAGCTCGATGTTGCGGCCTTCGGCAAAGCGCTCGGCGTCGCGGGTGAAGGTGCCAGAAGTCACGACAAAACCGCCAGCTGCACCTTCGGCGGCCATGACGCCGTAGAGCTCTCGCACCGTGGAAACGCTGACCTTGAATGCCTTCCACTGCTTGCACTGGACCAGGAACTTCTCCGTGCCTCTCGTCAGCACCAGATCGACGCCACCATCCGGACCACCGCCGCCAGTCTCCTGCAGGCCGAAGCCGCGGCGGCGAAAAGCTTCGCCCACCAGCAATTCGAACTCTCGCCACGACATGGCCTTAACAGTCGCGGCGGCGTCGTTGCTCGTGCTGGCCGCGTCGAATAAAGCGTTTTTGCGGTGCCGGCGCACAGCCGAAACCAGCGCGCCCGCTAAGCAGATCACCGGCACTGCGTATTGCCCAATCGAGGCCAAGCCCCGCCAAATGGCGGCCGAGGCCATCTGACCCGCCGCTGCGGCGCCCCGCGCCGCCGGCAGGGGCTCCATGGCGACCGCATGGAGGCCAACGTAGGCGACGCCGGCCAGCACGATTCCGGCCCACCACGGCATCATGGCGACGAGATCGATCAGGTCTTCAGCCGGGCTGGATTTGCTTCTTCTGGCCATGCTCCGATGTGTGTGGCAAAGCGACCGAGACATTTTGCAACAACGCCGGTTGAGCTACTCGCTCTTCTGGCTAAGTCTTGGGCTGTACCGGCCCTACCGGGCTCTGAAGCCCTTCAGCAGCCCCTCGGATTGAAAGTAGAGGTCGCCGCGTGCCCGGGTGCAGGCGACATAAAGCTTGTTCCGCGATAACGCGGTCAGCTGTGGCAAGTTCCCACGCTGGTGCTCTTTCCACAGTGTCGGGTTGAGCACCACACAAACGTCTTGGTAGTGGTCCCGCTCCTTGGATGGCCCGACGGGGCCGCGCGACAAGCGTGCGAACACCCGCGAAGGGCAACACCTTGCAGACCCATGGCATGCATGGTCCGGCCACCGCATATGGCCAGCATTCGATAAATGCCCAGACGCTGCTGCCGTGCATTCGCTTAGCGCAAGAACCAGCGGCCGCCTCAGGGCAGAAACCGCCATCGTAGATCTGACTGCTGCTAGCCCAAACAATTCAAACTACCCTCTGGCCGTGGCCAACCTTTGCCGGAAAACATAAAACTAGGTTTACCGGGGGAACGACGGCGATGTCTGCGCTAGGCGCTGGCAGCGGCGAGCCGTCGCTTGAATTCCCGTTCATGTCGGCGCATGAAGGCTTGTCGATCGCTGCATAGCGGAAGAACAAAATCACCAGTCAAGCCCAGCGATGCGCGTTGCAATTCACTCAATGCGGCGGATGCAATCAGCCTGCCGCTGCCATCGAATGTGATGAGGTAGCGATCAAACAGGGCGTCGAGGTTCGCCGATAGTAGCAATCCATTTTTGGGATCAGTCCGTTCGCAATTGCTTGATGAGCGCCACGGCACGATGTGTGACGCTCGCAATGCTTCCGGCACATCGAGCTTGCTGACGGCACATGCACGGGCAAACTCACCCATCAGATCAGTCCTGAATCTCCCTTGACCCAGACGTGCATCGACCAAGGCCTTGCGTTCTGTTGGGGTCAATGTTTTATCGGCCCAAATGTGCGTGATGTCTTCGGCGATTTCTCCCGCCGTGCCACGCAGTGCTGGCGCCGCGATATGGTCGATTTTTTCGCGCCACTGCTCCAGCATTGACACTGCAGTGGATTCGTCTCGAACGTGTAGGTAGTGCTTGCCCTCGCTTGGATTTAAGTAAATCTGACGCACGTCGATGTCGTGCTGCTCGACGAATTTATCCACGTCGATATCGGGGGGCGCCTCCGCGATGGTTTTCAATCCCTCCTTCTGAAACCGGTACAACATTACGCGCGGATCATTTCTGAGCAACATGCCCGGTGCCCACTGGGCCACGTGAATGCTCGAGTGATAGATTCGAAAAGTCCGGCCGACGGTGCCCGGCCTCGCCAACGGCGTGCGCGTTACATAAAAGCCGAGATTCTCCAAGCGGTCAAAAAACAGGCACATCCTCATAGGTAAGGCTTCTCCGGAGGAGTCGGTGTATCGACCAGCAAACGGAGTTTGCACTGCACCTTGCATCTCCGAAAGACGTTGCCGGAATTTGTCTATCAGTTCCTTGGTGCGCTTCTTTGCCTCGGGCGCCAACTGCATCGCGCTCAAGCCAGTAGAGAGTGCCTCGGCACCGTCGCTCTCCAATTGCTCGAGGAAATATTCCGCTGTGGAAAGGTTCAGCATGCTGGGGCAGGTGTGCCGTTCAAGAGGGCCCGTGCCTGCATTAACGCGGTATAGACACGGTCAACCTCAGGCAAGGAAAGTTTCACAGCCAATCGCGGCCTCTTCCATCGGCGCAACAGCGCCGAATCGGTCCACTTTGGCAATCTGCCAGAGTTCAGGGATGCGGTCCGAGAGTATCGTGTGGCGAGTGCCACTGGTGGGTTTTGGCATAGCAGGTGTTCAAAGGCTGAGAATTCCTCGGCGACGAGTAGGCGTGCCGGGCATGGGTAAAATTATCCACAAGCAACGTCGCGGCTCGGTCGATCTCTGACCTAGATCTTCAACCGTCGTACTTGGCGTAAACGTCGCTGATCGTCTATTGGGCGATGCACTCGAAACTTCGGCTCCGGAAGCTAGCGATCTGTCGCTCGGTACTTATCGGTCGATACCTCGTCAGTGGCGCGCCGGAGGGATTGAGACGCTTCTGCGCCTCGCTACACAGATCGTCCGGGTTGGCTGCTGCCTGAACCTTGGCCGGAACGGCATGGCGGTAATAGCCATCATCGTGCCCCTCACGCGACAACATCGACGGCACCAAGGTCGCCAAAGCGACATGCCGGCTGGCATCGGGATCGCCCGACACACTGGACCGCAGGTCCGGGCGCAATTCGCGCACCATGTGGCGCGCAGCACCTGCTCGCGGTACTTCACCAGTTCAGTCATGCGTTTATGCGCGGCCTGATTCCACTTGTGCCGGGGAAACTTGGTGGGGCCTGTGATCATCCAGGAAATGCACCGGTTGTGGCTGCGCAGCCAGTCGCGGAAGCGGTTGGCGTAGCCGGCACGGTAGCGCGCGATTGTGGCGTCCAGCTGGGCCAGCGTGCCGCCGGCTTGTGCATTCTTGCGGAACACGGCGTAATCGTGGGCCATGGTCTGGGCGTAGTCGGCGCGGTTGTGCGGACCTGAAGACCGCCGGCCCAGCGCCGGGAGACGCGCCGCAGCGACTCTGCCAAAACGCAGTCGACCTGCAGCCGCAGAGGCTGAAAAGCCAGTGCGCGCCGACACCCGTCCTCTGGGAGCACCCATGGGAAACTGCCGCCATGACGACCCATCTCTTCAACATCGGCAAGCCGCCCAACACGGCCTGGTGGCAACAGAACGTCTCACGTGGCGTCCTGACCACTGGCTACCAAAACGAAGTTGATGGGCGCGGGAAAGACGTCCTGCTCGCCATGGCAGAAGGCGACACCGTGATCGCTTACTGCAACGGAAAAGGGTTTGTCGGCATCGGCCTGGTCGGTTCGGCCGACAGCTGGCGGTTCCTTCCGCGGCCACCAGAAGGCTCTCTGTCGGATCACCAGCACGAGAGGGCCATACAGTGGCGCCACATCGTGCAGGACGTTGAAAACGCGGTCACTCCCAGCGCAGCCCGTACCCACCATCCGCGACAGACGAGAGAGGGCAAGGCGGGGCGGATCGCCAGTGGATTGCTGCGCATGGACCTCGTGATCCTGGACGAGCTGGGCTACCTGCCGTTCAGTCAAGCCGGCGGGGCGCTGCTGTTCCATCTGCTTAGCAAGCTCTACGAGCACACCAGCGTGGTGATCACGACCAACCTGGACTTCGCCGAGTGGTCCACAGTGTTCGGCGACGCGAAGATGACCACGGCCTTGCTCGACCGGCTCACCCATCACTGCCACATCGTGGAGACAGGCAACGAGAGTCATCGCTTCCTGCACAGCAGTGCCACGGCCAAGAAGCGCATCAAGGCCAGGGAGCAGGCCCACAAGAGCAGCGCCAAAGCCGACCCAACCGACGCCACCGATTAACGGGCGCCGCGCGTGGCAAGGCGCTGCGGGCTACGCCCTTCGCGCCTTATTACGCGACACCACCATCAAGATGAGGAGGTCAAAGACCGAGGCAAGGACATACACTTATCCACAGCCGACCATCACAGCGTCGGCTTCCACCCCTGGCTCACGATTCAATTGGCGCGGTGGCTCACTTCTACTTCGGCGCGGACACGCATGTCGTCTACCGCAACCAGCGACTAACCCCAGAGATATACTGAGCGTCAAGTACGGTACTCGTCGCAGTATCGCGTCCTATCAGCACCGAACCCAGGCCGTTGGCCCATGGGATTGGTCAAATTTCTGGGCGCGGCAGCGGCCACCCCCAGTTCACACTTCATAGCACCCGTCACAGCCATTTGGTCAGCCGACGGCGGCGCCGTGCGGAAGCCGCTCTGCAGGTTCTGCAAGGCCGGACCGGTGCTCATGAACGGACGCTATCTTGCTGGACGCCACTGAGCGGCATCGCGCTTGACGATGGCATCGAACGCCTCGCCCTTCACCGCGTAGGGCAGAAAGCCCATCGCCACCGTGGCCCGCTGCATTTCTGGATCGCCCACCACCTTGCCCAGCTCATCGATCAGTTTGTCCACAATGGCCTTGGGTGTCTTTGCGGGGGCGAACAGGCCGAACCAAGCCGTCATCTCGGCCCCTTTGTAGCCTGCCTCAGCCACCGTGGGCACGTCGGGATAGTCGCTCAACCTACTGCCGTAAGTCACTGTCAGCGCTCGCAACTTGCCCGCCTTGACGTGCTGCAGGGACTCGCCCGGGAAACCCAGCATCACGTCCACAGTACCGGCCAGCAGGTCCTGCAAGGCGGGTGCATTACCCTTGTAGGCGACTGCTGTCCATTGGATGCCGGCGGTCTTCTGCAACAGCTCGCCCGCCAGCGCATTGACGGTGCCTGGTCCGCCCGACAAAGCCATGTTGACGGCGCCGGGGTGCTGGCGTGAAAAGGTAATCAGCTCTTGCAGATTGGAATAGGGCTTGTTGGGGTTGGCCAACAGTACATAGGTGGTAGCACAGGTTGTCGCCAGCGGCGCGAAATCGCGTACCGGGTCGTAGCGCAGTTCAGGCATGGTCGCCAAGTTGATGGCATGCGTTCCCAGAGTACCTTGCAGCAAGGTGTAGCCATCGGGCTGCGCTCGCGCGACGTATTCAGTGCCAATGGAAGCGCTGGCGCCGGGTTTGTTCTCGATGACGATGGGCTGCCCGAGCGCTACACCGAGCTTGCGCGCGATGAGTCGCGCGTTGTTGTCCGCCGGGCCGCCGGGCGGGAATGGCACCACAAGCGTGATCGGCTTGCTCGGGTAGTCGACCGTGGCCCAAGCTCGTACGCCAACGGACGCTGCCAACGCGCCGACACCGAACGTCAGGGCCTGACGCCGACGTAAGCCACCTGCTCCTGCATCGGACTGCAGCACGGGGTATTCTCGATTCATCACTGTCTCCTTGTCTTGTATGAATTACTGGACAACAAATTCGCGGCGACCTCAGACTGCTGCGCGTACCTGGACGGCAATCTCGCCAATCCCAGCAAATGAGCAAATGATTCGGTCGCCTGGCACCACGGGGCCGACTCCCTCGGGCGTTCCCGTGAAGAGGATGTCGCCGGGGTTCAGCGTGTAAAAGCGCGAAGCAAATTCGATCAGCGCTGGCACATCGAGGATCAGATCGCTGGTGTTGGCTTGCTGCCTAAGCTCTTCGTTGACCGTCAGGCGAAAGGCGATACCCGCGGGGTCGGGTATTTCATCAGCCGTCACCAGCCACGGCCCAACCACGGAATAGCTGTCGATGGACTTGCGCAGACTGCGCTCCTCGGGGCCGCGCGTGGTCATGTCCAGCCCAACGGCATAACCAGCTACGTGCTCCAGCGCCCGCGCGCGCGGAATGTCGCGTCCGGCCTTGCCAATTACCACGACAAGTTCGGCCTCGTGGTCGTTGCGCCGGTCCGGATGCTTGATTTCCACGCCGGCACTGGGCCCTACCAGAGAGCTGTTGGCTTTGAGGAACAACCCCACCTCGTGAATGGCGGCAACGTGGTTGTTGTGGTGGATTTCGGCTTGGTCGCGGGCTTCTTCCAGGTGCTTCTTGTAGTTGACCGGTGCCGCCACGATCTTGCCCGGATTGGCTACCGGGCTGAGCAGACGAACCTCCGCCAACTCACGCACGGGTGCTGTCGGCGCCAATCGGTTGATTTCGCGCATCACCTGCGTCAAGTTGGAAATTAGCAGGTCATGGGGAGGAAACGGGTAGCGACAGGCTGGCAACACATCAAGCGCCTCCGTTACGTCGCGCAGCTGGTCGCCCTCCACCAAACCTAGTTGGTTGTCGTTAAATCGGCAGATTTTCAAGATGATCCTCCATGTAAAAAGGGTTCAGTCGCCCCGGAGCAGCGCGTTGCCTAAGGCGGCTACGGGAAAAAAGCAGCGCGGTGAAACGCTTGCGGATGATGGGTAACTGCATGGTTTTGCCTATATTTCTGATGGAGCGATGAAAAATCGGTTCCGTCCCTAGACAGGGCGTGCGCGAATAGCCTGAAAGTCAGCCCGCACGGGGTGTCGCTCCAGCCGCTGACCTGCCTTGCTGATCTGGCTCGGAACGTCGTGCCCCACCAGCGCGGGAAGGCGCCGCGCTGCGGCGATCAGGCCGGGCAGGTCAACCCCCGTCGCGTAGCCCATGAGTTCCAGCGCGTGCACGATCTCCTCGGTGCAGACGTTGCCGCTAGCGCCGGGCGCATAGGGGCAGCCGCCCAGGCCGCCGAGCGAGGCGTCGAACCGGTCCACTCCCGCCCCGATGGCTGCCAGCATGTTGGCCAGCCCCATGCCACGCGTGTTGTGGAAATGCAGCGTCAGCGCGGTGTCGGCCCAGCGGGCGCGGAACGCGCGGGCAAGCGCCACCACCTGAGTTGGGTAGGCCATGCCCGTGGTGTCGCACAGCGTGACGCCGCGCACGCCCAGGTCGATGAAGCGCTCCGCCCAGCCGAGCACCTCGGACTCGGGCATGTCGCCCTCTATCGGGCAGCCGAAGCTACAAGAGAGCGAGACATTCACCGCCGTGCTCGCCGTCCGCGCGATCACCTCGCGCAGCGCCGCGAAAGACTGGGTGCGCGTCATGCGCAGGTTGGCGCGGTTGTGCGTCTCGCTGACCGAGAGGACGAGGTTGAGTTCGTCGACGCGCGCGTCGAGGGCGCGCTCCGCGCCTCGCACGTTGGGCACCAGCGCGCTATAGACCGTGCCGGGGCGGCGGCGGATCTCTCGCAGCACCACCTCGGCGTCGCGCAGCGCGGGAATCGCCTGCGACGACACGAAGGCCGTCACCTCGATCTTGGGCAACCCCGCGTCTGACAGCGCATCAACCAGCGCGATCTTGTCTGCCGTGGGCACGAAGGCCTGCTCGTTCTGCAGTCCGTCGCGCATGCCTACCTCCTGCATGTGGATGCGGCGCCCCGCGCCACTCCAGGGCGTCCCCGGTTGCCAGCTCATGCCACTACCGCCGTATCGCGCAGCAGCGCAATCTGTGCCTCGCTAAAGCCGGCCTCGCGCAGCACGACGTCGGTGTCGTCACCCAGGTGCGGGGCGCTGGAACGGATGCTGCCCGGCGTGGCCGAAAGCTTGGGCACGATGCCCGGCACTTCTATCGTGTCGCCGTCGCGCGTGTGCAGCTCCAGCAACATGCCGCGCGCGCGATAGTGCGGGTCTTCGCAGATGTCCTGTGCCGTGTAGACCTTGCCTGCCGGCACGCGCGCGGTGGCCAGCGCATCAAGCACATGCCCCACCGTGCGCGGGCTGGTCCACGCCTGAATGGCGGCATCGATCTCGGCCACGCGGGCGACGCGGCCCGCGTTGCTCGCCAGATCGGGTGCCGCCGCGAGGTCGGCCCTCCCGATGGATTCCATGAGGCGCTTGAAGATGCTGTCGCCGTTGCCAGCCACCAGCACCCACCCGTCCGTGCACGGGTAGGCGTTGCTGGGCGCGATGCCCGGCAACGCGCTGCCTGCGGGCTCGCGCACCGTTCCGAACGCGCTGTATTCGGGAATCAGGCTCTCCATGCAGTTGAATACGGCCTCGTGCAGCGCAACGTCGATCACCTGGCCCTGACCTCCGTTGACGTTGCGGTGATGCAGCGCCGCAAGCACGCCGAAGGCGCCGTGCAGCGCGGCCAGCGTGTCGCCGATGGAGATGCCGCAGCGCACCGGCACGTGGCCGGGCTCGCCCGTGAGGTGGCGCAGCCCGCCCATTGCCTCGCCGATCACGCCAAAGCCCGGCAAGTCGCGGTACGGACCGGTCTGGCCGTAGCCGGAGATGCGCAGTATCACCAGGCCAGGGTTGAGGCGGTGCAGCTCCTCGGGCGACATGCCCCACCCCTCTAGCGTGCCGGGGCGGAAATTCTCAATGAGTACGTCGGCCTCGACGATGAGCCTGCGCGCGATGTCCTGCCCCTGCGCCTGGCGCAGGTCGAGCGCCACCGAGCGCTTGTTGCGCGACTGCACCTGCCACCACAAGGAAGTGCCGTCCTTGAGCATGCGCCAGTTGCGCAGCGGGTCGCCGCCGCCGGGCGGTTCGATCTTGATGACCTCGGCGCCGAAGTCGCCCAGCGTCTTGCCGCAGAACGGGCCGGCGATAAGCTGGCCCATCTCGACCACGCGCACACCGGCAAGGGCTGCAGGGGTGGTAGCTTGCGCTTGCATCGTCATCTGTCTCCTTCATGCAATGGCGGCAATCATCGCGGCACGCACCAGAGGCCGCAAAACGCTGATACGCGACGCTGCCATCGCAATCCGGCATGGCCGGCAAGGATGCCAGTACGATCGGATCCCATGAAACTGGACCCGGTCTCCCTGCGCCTGTTCATCGCCGTCATGGAAGAGAACGCTATCGCCCGCGCTGCCGCACGCGAACACATCGCCCCCTCGGCCGCAAGCCGGCGCTTAGCCGAGCTGGAGGACGTGCTGCACGTGGAGCTGTTCACCCGCAGCAACCGTGGCACCGAGCCCACGGCCGCCGCCTACGCGCTCCTGAACCTGGCGCGCGGCTTACTAAACGACTTGGACGGCATCGCCGCGCAGATGCGCGACTACGGTGTAGGCCTGCGCGGGCACGTGCGCGTGGTGGCCAACATCTCCGCCATCACGCAGTTCCTGCCCGGGGACCTGCAGCGCTTCCTGGCGCGGCACCCACAGGTGGACGTGCGACTGCAGGAGCAGATCAGCACTGCAATCGCGCGCTCGGTGGCGGAAAACGCTGCCGACGTGGGCCTGCTCAACGACGGACACTACGGTGAGCGCGTCACGCTGCTACCCTACCGCCGCGACGAACTGGTGCTGGTAGTACCCGCGGGGCACGCCCTGGCCCGCAGGCGCAGCGTGCAGTTCGCCGAGGCGCTGGCCTACGACTTCGTAGGCGCGCACCCTGGTAGCGCCATCAACAATCGACTAACTCAGGCTGCCGGGCAGGTCGGCATGCCATTGAGGCTGCGCATCCAGGTCACTGGCTACGACGCCATGTGCCTCATGGTTGCCTCGGGCCTGGGCGTGGGAGTGCTGCCGCGCGGCAGCGCCCAGCTATATCGGGGCACTCTGGCCATACGGGCCGTGACACTGGTCGAGCCCTGGGCCGAGCGCCGCCTCATGCTGTGCGTGCGGGCTTACGAATCACTCTCCAACGTGGCTCGGCTGCTAGTGGATCACCTGCGCCAGCCTGGCACCTCAGACGGGGCCGCCACATAAGCTTCTGCGAGCGCTATACGCACCGCCGATTAGCGTCGCCATGCTAAAGCGATCATCCGCACCTCGCGGCGCACTGATCTCGCCCTTTGTTCCGTGGCTGCGCACTCCGGAATGAAGAGTCACATACAGCGCATGGGCGAGTATTTGCGCTTCCGCAGCGCGATTGGGCGCACCTCTCGGAGCTAGCGATCCTGGGCACTACTCGTCGATGGATGCAATAGGTCGAAGAGGCGCCAGCGTTGCGCGAAGGATGGCGGCCAGCACCATGAACGCCGTCGGAAAAGGACAACGGCCACGACAGATGAACGTATTCGTCCGGCCAAGGCATCTTGATCAGCGACCGAGCCGGTTCAACGGAACTCGAAAGCCTCTGCATGCAGACGCCCGCGCGCAACGCCCGCCTTGCGCAGCCGGGACCTGAGGGCATCGGTCATTGGCTTCGGACCGCACAGGAAGTAATCACGCTGACCCAGTTCCCCCGGCCAAGCCTGCTGGATCAATGGAAGGTCAGCAAACTCCCCTTGCTCGGAAAACCGCGTGAGCAAGCTGACATTGCCCAGTTCCGCCACACGTGTCTTCAACTCGCCCAGGAAAAGTGCATCCCGCTCGTTGCGCGCCGCATAGACGAGCAGTATCTGGCGGGGGTCGCCTGGCTGCATGGCGCGCAACATCGACAGAAAGGGCGTTAACCCGATGCCACCGGCCACCCACACCTGCTGGTTGCCGGCGCGGGCGCTGTCGAACTTGCCATAGGGCCCACGCACCAGCACCGCACCCCCAGGCTGCAGCTCGTCTCGCACCTTGCGCGTCCAGTCGCCCAGAACCTTGATGGTGACGCGCAGGCGTTGCTCCCCTGGCGCGCTGGAAATCGTGAAGGGGTGCGGCTCCTTCCAGCCTTTGCCCTGGACCTCAACGAAAACAAACTGCCCCGGCAGGAAATCCATCATGGCGTGTTGAGGCTTCAGCACCACCTCGGTCGCTCGCTCCAGCGGGCGCACGGCCTCAATGGTGAAGGGCAACGCAGTGCGCCGGTTCATGCCGGCCACAGAGTACAGACATGCCAGCACGCCGGTCACCGCTGCGGCCATCAGCATCAGCCCGGAGGGACGGGACCGGTCGAACAGAACCACCGGCGCGGTCATGAAATGGCCGACCGCCAGCAAGTAGACCAGGCCCATCATCTTGTGCGTCGGCCGCCAAGTCGAGTACCTGATCTTGCGGTTCAGCGCCACAAACAGACCAATCACGAGGAATGCGAGCGCGAGCATGCCCATCGGCGCCGAGGGCACTGTGGCATTGCCAACGACTGCGGCATCAACCGGAATCTAATTGGGCACCAAAAAAGAAGTGCACCAACACGATCAGCGCGGTCAAGACCCCCATCACGCGATGCACCTGGTACAAGCGATCCAAACCCCCAAAGAGGTTTTCCAACGCGGGGGCGCGTGTGGACAGCAAGATGACCATCGTCATGAGCAGGAAGGCAACGCCGCCCAGGAGCGTGGGGCCCAGCATCTGCGGGCCATACGCCTCGGACGAGAATCCGAAGTGGAGAACGGTGAACAAGAGCAGTACACCGACCACAGCAAAAACGCCTTGCCTTTGAAACATTACAAAATCCTCCGATGTGAAATGTGCTGGATGCGCAACGCTTAAAGGGCTCGCGATGCCTGGGGACGTCGCAGCCGGCCCTTCATCCGTAGACCATCGCGCATATTGAGACCCAGCAGGGTGATGTTCACAGCGCCTGCCACCAGCTCAAGTGCCTGTACAGCATAGAAAACGCTATCAAACTCACCCGCCCGCGCCTTGGAGGCCAGGTACAGGGCTGAGGGGATGAGGATCAGCAGGCCGTTGGCGGCGATCCAGGGCATGCGCTTGATCTTGCTTCCGACCAGACCACCTCGGCGGCCATTGGCCAAAGAAAAGCCGGTGCCACCCGCGGCCATCAAGGCCGGGACCAACAACAGAAATCCCCAGGGAACCGCCATCTTGACGGCCGTGATGAACTCGGTAGAACCGAACAATTCGGAGATGGCGGTGGAGAGCCAGAACGTGGCAATGCACAGAATCGCCAGTGCACCGGCAACAGGATGAATTAGCTTGACCATGGTGAAGGCTCCTTGATTGCGCGACTACAACTAGGCCACGCAAATACCCGGCACAGCCACCTTTTGGAACAGGTGTGGCTGCGCCTTCGCGGATGCCGGATAAGCGGCCAGTTTGGCAAGAAACTGGGGATGGCTGAACGCGCCCCTGAAGGCCTCGGTGGATTCCCAGACCGCGTAGTTCAGGTAGGTCGGGCTGTCACCAAGGGCGCGGTGCAGTTGTGTCGAGATGAAGCCAGGCGCAAGTTTCATGAACTCGGCGTCGCTGGCCCAAGCCTGCAGGAAGGCTTCTTCATCGGCCTTGTCGAGCGTGAATAGAGAGAGGATCTGGACGATAAGGCCGCCGCCCAGCGCATCGCCCACCTGCTGCGTGACCGTGACGAAGACCAGCTCCGGGGCCGAGGCCGCACCGACGCCAAGTACTGGCACGTTGCTGACGCGGTCATTGACATGGGAGGCCCTTGCTCCAAGAGCCAGATCATTGCCTGGTTGAACGACTATTACCCCGGCGAAAACACAAGCGATGTAGAGGCAAACGCCTACATGCTCGCCGTTAATGCGCCGAGTCGGGCGACCTATGACCAGGCCTTGCTCAACCTCCGCTCCGACGCAGACAACCCAAAAAACCTGCTCTTCAAGCGAGGTGAAGGCAAAGGCAACGTCCGATTTGAGCCCTATGACCCGCTATCGCATGGCATCTGGGTTGTTGAGAGAAACTCTGCGACCCGAAAGCTGGAGGCAAGACAATTGCCAGCCAGCGGCCTGGAACTGGCCACGGCCCAGGCCCGCCAGGCACAGGCACAGCTGCAGCCGCTCGAAGACATGCCGGACGAGCGCACCCGGGCCCTGCGCCTAGTGGTGTTGCGCGAGGGACGAAAGGAATTTCGCAACGGCCTTGTCCAGGCCTATGGCGGGCGCTGTGCGGTATCGGGCTGCGCGGTCCTGGAGATCCTAGAGGCCGCGCATATTCACCCGTACAGCGGGCTAACCAGTGACCGTAGCGACAACGGACTGCTGCTGCGTGCTGACATCCACACGTTGTTTGACAAAGGCCTGGTGTGGATCGAGCACGCGCGCATCGTGCGGGTGTCACCGCGCCTGCAAGGCAGCGAATACCAGACGTTCGACGGTAGACGCCTCCTCGACACGGGTCATGAGCAGGACAGGCCGCACCCTGGACATCTGCGCAACCATCGCTTATGGGCGTTGTCGCGACCTGTCTGATACCGAACAAGACGAGGCGGCATCCAGCCCCGTCACGGCCTTCCGGTCCGATACAGTCAATGCTCATGCTCGTTTTCGATCTACCACCGAATCCGCCCATGGCATGCCTCCACGCTAACGCGGCCACAGGTGCATGCAATGCCCACCTCCGGCAGCGCGCATTTCCGCGACCACCGAGAAGTTGGTGGAGTGGGTCAGACCGACTTGGCTCAGCCTTCGCAGAACTTTTTTCATCTAATCGCACACACCATGCTCACCAGCTTGTTCGGCAAAAGAAGCCGCCCCAGACCCTCGTCTGGGATATGCGGGATTTGAAGCCCTACCTTATCCAGAGAGGCATTGTTTTCGAGAACCGCCCGCCACTGCACATTCTGGGCGTCGACATGGAGCGGGTCCGCATCAGGCGCGGCGGCGCCATGGCAGCCGTAGGCTTTGGCGGTGGCTTTTTCCACATCGTCCACATGCTCGGCCTGCAGCGCCCCCTGCTCCAAAAAGAGATCCTCGACTTCAATGCTTCGGCGCAGATGTTCTCTCTCACGCCATCGGATGAGCCGCCGGCGGCGATCCTCAAAACCCATTACGCAGCCCGCTACGGCGCCTTGCCGCAACCGTACTGTCGCTCATCGCCTACTCAGACGAGGCAGCCGAAAAATTGATCCAAAGCATTGGCGTCGAGACGCTCAGAGACCTCTAAGGACGACTGCCCTATGGACAAGAACGACATCCTGCAGCTCGACAGCCTGCGAACGCTTGAGAAGACCATTCGCCGGCTCGGCTATGACGCGATCGAAGGCGTGGAAAAAGGCACGCCCGTCGTCACGGCGAGCATCCGCAACATGCACTTCATGGTCCTGCTGCACAACCAGTGCCTCAAGCTGATCTACCGTCTGCATGACCAACCCGAGCCGGGCGGGGGCACCTTCTCGAATCACTGGAACACCATGAATTTCGCCGGCACGCTCATCCCGATGACAGACGGTTATGTGATGAAGCATGAAACCCTAATCGCGGACGGCATCGTGCTGGGAAACCTTGACGACATCCTCAACACATTTGCAGCCGCGGTGGACAAGTGCCTCACGGATTGGTTCACCTTGATCACACAGAAGTAGGTTTGTGCAGGAGACCCACGCAAGAGATTCATTCGTCCCGCCAGGCGCACGCGAAGCTAAAGCAGATGCGTGCAGGAGTTGATGACGGACTTCAAGACCCCCTAACAGGCTGCTGAATTACTCCCCGCGCAAAGCAGCATCCCACTGCCACTGGATCAGCCAGCCGGTTTCATTTCAGATCGTGCAATAGGGGCGTGTTCTGGCGGCGTTTTTGGGGTCTGTAGTTGGTTTTCGGGCGGTTTCCCGGCCTCTACGCGACCACCGGACGGACCTGTCCCAAGGTCCTCATACGGACCAGGTTGTAAGCCGCCATCGTCAAGACGAACGCCTGGTCCACACGCTTCAATCCACGCACCATCACCTGGCGAATGCCGCCGATGGTCTTGGCCCAGCCGAAGCCTTGCTCGATGAGTTTTCTCCTCTGCTGGGACATCGCGTAGCCGACGCTCTGCGCAATCGCATCGGGTACCGCCGAGCGACGCCCCGACTTGTTCTGCGCCACATGCGGCACGACGTTCATGTCTTGGCAGGCCTGCACGAACTCGGCTGCGTCATAGCCCTTGTCTGCGCCCACGGTGATCTGTTTGCCGGCGCATTGGCTGGCGTCGTCGAGCATGGCCTTGGCCGCTTCTCGTTCGGCAAAACCGTCTGCCTGCGTGACGACCACGCTGGCGATCAGGCCGTGCCGGTTGTCGCTCAGCGTGTGGCCCATGAAGCGCAGTTCGCTGGCGGTTTTGCCCTTGCGGTACAGGCGGCTGTCGGGGTCGCTGCGCGAGCGGTGGGTGTCGTTGCTGCGGCGCTCGCCCTTGAAGCTGCCGTGCTGCTGCTCTGCAGACTTGTCGGGCGCCTCGCCATGACCCGAGCCAGGGCCGTCCTCGTCGTCCTTGCGCACCAAACTCTTGTGGCCCGCCCAGGCCTGAATCAAGGTGCCGTCCACGCTGAAGTGCTCTCCCGAGAGCCAGCCCTTCTTCTGGGCAATGGTCACCACTTCGTTGAAGAAGGCGATGACCGCGTCGTGCGCGATCAGTCGTTCGCGGTTCTTGGTAAATACCGTTGGCACCCAGACGTCGTCGTCCATCGACAGTCCGATGAACCAGCGAAACAGCAGGTTGTACTGGACCTGCTCCATCAACTGCCGCTCCGAACGCACGCTGAAGAGCACCTGCAGCAGCATGGCGCGCAGAAGCTTCTCCGGGGCCACGCTGGGACGACCGCCCTTGACGTCGGCTTCGTACATGCCGGCAAACAAGGGCTGCATGCGCGTCAGTGCGGCATTGGTCATCTTGCGGATCACCCGTAGCGGGTGGGAGGCCGGAACGAAGTCATCGAGCCGGCGGGTGCTGAACAAGCTCTCGGTGAAGGTGTCGGCGCCGCGCATGGGAGTTCGGGAGTAAGGCTGGCATTTTCCTCGCAGGAAGCGCGCCAGATGGGAGGTATTTCAGCAGCCTGCTAAGCGTCCTCAAAGAAGCGCCATGGCCTCACCCCGATCTCCAAGATTAACCGAGACGATTACATCGACCCAGCGTATGGCCAGAAGACGCACATCCAGCACTGCGGCGATTTCATCGACCTCGTTGCACTCATGCTTTGGTGGACGGGCGTAGCTTGGCGGCCAGTCCCGCGGGGGATGCGCGTGAAGACGTGGACCTGGAGAACGTAGGCCCGGCACCGCCGGAGACGCACTGCACCGGCATTAAGGAAGACCACTGCAGACGGGTCCCAACACGGGCCGAATGACCGGCCCCCGGAGTGACCAACCATTGGGCCAAAGAGTCACATGGGACACTGCAGCCCATGACAGCCCGCCTCTCACATTTCAGCAAATGGATTCAATACCTGAGCAGAGGACGCCGCCCAAAAAACTCACAGGACCGGGACGCCACACAGAGCGTTTCCGAAACAGGCATCGGAGCTGAATCACCGATCCACAAGGCTTCCGAGGACAGGCTACGACGGACTGACTTTGCCCGAAGGCTCGCGGGCGTTCTCAGCGAAGTGAGCGCGGCTGACGGCAGAACCTTTGCCATCCGAGGCAGCTGGGGCTATGGCAAGTCATCGTTGAAGAACCTCGTCATCGAGAAGCTGCAGGCCGGACCCAACGGCGCACGTTGGCTGGACTTCAATCCCTGGCAATGGGGCAGCGGTGATGCCATCACGCGTGCCCTCTTCTGGGAGATCGCCGATCAGGTGGGCGGCAAGTTCTCCTCCAAGGCCAGGAAACGCGCGAAGATGTTTAGGCGCTACGGCGACCTGCTCAGCAGGTCGCCTGCTGCGCTCAAACAAGCCAGCAAGGCTAGCGAAACCATCCAGAAGGTACTGAGTTACGGCATCGTCGTGGCCGCAGCCTCGTCGGTCGACCTGAACCTGCCGACCGTCGTGCAGGTCGGTGGCGCCCTGGCGTTGCTGGCGATCGTGTTTCCGGCAGTGGGCGGTTTGCTCTCGCACCTGGGTCGCGATATGTCCGCGCAGAGCCTCGATGAGATCCGCAGCGAACTTGTCGAGCGTATGAAGGAGCTGGACCGCCCGCTGGTGGTCTTCATCGACGACATCGACCGGCTCGAGCCCGATCAGATCAGGACGGTGCTGCGGCAGGTGAAGGCCAATGGCAATCTGCCCAACATCGTTTTTGTGCTGCTGTACCAGTCCAGCATCGTGGAACACGCCCTCAATCCGGTTGCCAATGGGGACGGCCGCTCTTTTCTGGAAAAGATCGTGCAGGCCAACTTCGATCTGCCACTCCTGCCCGCATCTGCGGTGCACCATATGTTTGCCATGGATCTGCAGGCGCTGGTGCAACCCTATCTGTGCGAGACGAACGGCTTCTCGCAGCGCCGCTGGAACAATGCCTTTGTCGGCAGCATCCAGCCGCGCCTGCGCAACCTGCGTGATGCCCGGCGCCTGATGTCCTCCATCGCTATTCACCTTCCGCTGCACGCCACTGAAGATGCCCTGGAGGTCAACATCGTCGACTTCCTTGTGTTGGAGACGCTGCGGGTTTTCGAGTCAGAACTGCACAGCGCCTTGTTCCAGCACCGCGACCTGCTGTTGCAAGGCCGCCGCGGCGCCGGCCGGTCCCAGGACGATGCCACACAAGCGGCCCTTGGCCGGCTTCTGGCAAGCGTCCCGGAGGGTCGGATCGACTATGCACGCGACGTGGTGCAGGAACTTTTTCCTTCGGTGGAATGGGCTTTGGGCGGCTCCGAATACGAAGGCGATCACGGCTGGACACGCGAAAAGCGGGTCTGCACCGCACGCTACTTCCAACGTTACTTCGAGCTGCAGACGCCCGAGGGTGAGATCTCTGCTTACCGCTTCGACGTGTTTCTTGCCGGGACGGACGATGCGGCAACCCTGTCCGAAGTGGTCGCCGAATTGCAGAACGAAGGACTTTTGGGTCCGCTCGCCGCACGGCTGGACGAAGCATCACAGCAGCTGCCTGTGGCCAACGCGGCCATCCTGCTGCCGGCGATGTTCCGTATTGGCCAGCACCTCGCGGACCACGAGAGCCAGCATTTGATGGACACAGCGTGGACGTCGGCTTGGCGGGCGACCAATCGCTACCTGCGCCGAATCGAACCGCATGCCAGGCAGGCGCTCGTGCTGGCGGCACTGCAGGAGAGCCAGGCGCTGTCCATGGGCTCCATGCTCATAGGATTGAGCGATACCGAAGAACGCGAGAACGGCCGCTCCAGCCCGAGCGATCCGGCGTTGGATGCGGCCACGGTCGCAGCCATGAAGCACCTGTGGCTCGAAATTCTCCAAACACGTGCTGCCAACGGTTTGGCGTTCGCAACCGAGCCGGACCTGATCTCACACCTGTACCGCTGGCGGGACTACACCCACGCCTTCGATGAGCCCCGGGCCTGGGTGGCACGCGCCATCAGCACGGATTGGGGCTTCGTTCAGGTGGTATCTCGAATGACGACTTCGGGCACGTCGTATTCCGGGCGCGATGTTGTGGCGACTGCGTACACCCACCTCAATGCGCAGGCGATCGAAGACTTTATTGGAAGCGGCATCGCGCTGGCCAGATGCCAGTCGATTGATCCAAGCCAGGTACCGGAACACGTGACAACGCTGCAGGAGTTGCGAGATCTGTTGGAGCGTCAGGTTTCCGCGGCACGCCAGTGAACAAGCCTTTGACCATCTGCAGCATGCGGCTGTGCCATACACACGGCTTTCGTCCATGTCGTGTACTAGCCCCGTGTTGTCAACCGGGCACCAATCACGAAGACGTTTTGACCAGTGTGAAGCTTGGGCTATGCCCACCAGCTGCGCGTCAACCTTGATTTCTTGCTTCGAAGATTTTGATCTCTTAACAGCATAGACGCGATAAAAGATGGCGTCTCCAATTGAGCGCCCGTAGCGACCGACCATGCATCAGTTCTTCGCAGACCAGATCGAGCAACTAGATCTGGCAATAGACCAGCTGGCACTAAAGGATCGAAATTTCGACCGATTCGCCCTAATGCTCACGGATAACGTTGTCGAATTGGTGTTGCACCAAAATGCCAAGGATACGCTGACCTTTGCCCGGCACGCCGCCTCCGAGAAGCGTACCGACCCGGCGTGGAAGTCCGTGATAGCCGCCATCGGCCGGAGCTTCGATGCCAAGGTGCGGTACGCCCGGGAGACCGAGATGATCGACGCGACCATGGCGGAGAGCGTTCTTTATCTCCATGGTTTTCGCAACATGGCATATCACCAGGGGCACAGACCGGAGTCCATCCTCCACTCGCTGGCTGTTTTCTATCTGCGTATCGCATGCGTCGTGCTGAGCGCATTCAAGCCGCGTTATTTCAGCAGTCATTCAGAAGACCGTATCTCGCACCGTGCGGTCAAATACCTGGGCGCTACAGACTTTCTCCATTTGGACGCCAGCTTCAAGCAGGCCTGTGGACGTTTGGTGGAGGTGGCCGCAGCTATTCAGGAAAAGCTCATTGACGACCTGCAGTCGGATATGTGGTCAACGATCCAAGATGTAGATTGCGGCTTGGAATTCTATCGACGGATTCCCCCGATCGGCCCTCACGCACAAGAGCGGTGCGGGATTGCCAGGCCTGGCCCCTAGCCTGGACGGATGAGGGCAAAAACTTTGTCGCGGACAAAGGGTATCGGCCCGCCAATGTCGTGGACCTTGTTCAGTGGCTGGGAGAGCACTATCCGTCGCAGGTTAGCACCGACCCCATCGAAAAATGGACAGCGCGCCATACCTCCCTCAAGCGGGAGCAGGACCCGCATGCCGCCTTGAAAAAGTATTGCGATTTCATGCGACAGACGGAGCAATTTCGAGAGGCTCTTGATGAAGCTCGATCAGAGCTCGATGGCTACATCCAGCACCTGATCGATGTCCAACGAGGCAAATGACGCGCTTGGCGTCCCAACAGGCGCTGTGCGGTGGCCCAGCACCTCATCCTCACGGGCGCTGGTCTTCCGCGTTTCGCAGCCAGCTCGCGCGAGCGCAGCAGCACCTGCTGCCACGCCGTCGCATTCACACAGCATCGCGCGAAGGCCCCGGAGTCAAACTCTTCAGGCTAAGCTTGATTCTTGGTCTTCTGACCACATGTTTCGAACAATAGTTTTCAGCGTCTGAGCCGGCCAGTCTTAGTCGACTTTTTGTTGGTCTACCAACATAGGTTTGCCCGTGTGCGTTTGCACAGCATCGTGACAACTGTTATGATGACGTCGTCTACCCACCGCGTCCCACACCAGACAATCAGAGTCGAAATGTCGTGCGGTAGGTAGACATTTTTGTTTGTGCGCCCGTGACGTCTGTCACTTCCCAGGCTCCTTCTCAGGGCCCTCCGGCTGCACAACAGGTATCGCCAGAGCCATGGGCCTCGTTGGCGGTGTCCAAACCAACAACCCCTTCTGCTGCCACCTGGCCTCGATGTCAGCCTTCTTGTCATAGACGCTGGCAATAACGTTGTAGCGCACACGACCGACCAGCTTGTTCGGATGCAGCGCAACGACGATAGGGTTACCGCCCTTCACTTCGAACGTCACCACCACAGAGCCGCCTGCCACGGTATCCGACCTGTAGAGCGCCTTCGGGTTCGCCAGGATCACGTCCAACCGCTCGAGCAGCCCCTTTGTCATGCCGTGGTCGAAGAAGACTTTGTCGATGGTTGCACCGGTGATGATCAGGTCCAGTACCGGAAAGCTGCCCTGATCGACCAGGTACTGCGGAGTCGACCCGACGATCAGCACTGCCTCCTTTTGGGGCTTGGCTGTCGTCGCGGCCGTGATGATGAGCTGGATCGCAGCCTGAAAATTGGTCGGCATTGCTTCTTCTTCAGTTGCACCAATTGAACCACATGACTTTTGGTGGGCTGCGCGACCCTACAAGCCCCCAATCGGAAAGAACATTCCGATACAGTTGCTTTAAATGCGAGGCATATACATTTAGATCAAGGCTATCGAGACATGCAAGAGCCTGAATTGAAGTCCATGCAGTTGTCCAAGGCCCCAACCAGGTCGACGGCGGCGCCAGCGCCCGCTGCAGCCCCTCTGCCCTTTGATGCCACCGTCCTGTTCGAAGCGCTGCACTACCAGTTGCTGGTAGCCGTAGAGCAGTGCCACGGCCTCAACCCCGATGAGTGCCTCTGGCTCGAGGCTATGGGCGACGTGACGGTGCCTGGACGCTCGCAAACGGAGGTCAAGCACTTTCACGATGAACTCACCGACAGCCACCTGAACTTTTGGAACACGATCAAGAACTGGCTGCACCAGGACTTCAACCGCAGCAGCTTTCAGACCTTGGTATTGTTGACGAGCCAGGAATTTGGAGCGCATAGCAGCCTCAAAGACTGGAACACAATGACCGCTGTGCAGCGGTTCGCGGTCATTGAAAAAATCGCCGGCCAGAAGCCTAGGGCAGCAAAAGCGCCTGAGGACAAGACTGCAATCGCAAGCTCGTCCGTCCCTTGCGCCGTACCGGTGGCTGGGTCAACGCCGCCGAACCGGGTCCTGCCTGCCCCGTCCAGTCCGCTTGGAGACAAGAATACAGATGAGCAAGCTGCCGGCCGTAAGCTTTCGAAAGCCCGGATAACCCAGCAGTACGTGATGGCGTCAGAGCATCGACCTGCGCTGATGGAGGTGCTCGAACGCATGCTTGTCGCCCACGGACAAGCTGACCTTCCAGAGCGGCTCAAGGACTACAAGACACGGCATCTCAAAATCATCCGCCTGTCCCTGCAGCAACAGTACATGGATGACCTGCTGGGCTTCATGTTCAGCGCAGGGCGGGTACTAGGCGGCTGGAGGATCACCCACGGAGATTTTTCCGCCCAATTGACCGCGCTGGCACAGCGTTACATGAAGCATCCCTCGGAGTTTCCGCAGGTGGACAAAAATCCGCTGGAAGGCCGGATCGACCTTGATGAAGTTAAGGCCAAACTCTTCGCGACGAAGATTCTGGAAATCGAAGGCGAAAAATATTTGAGGGACGCGGCGCTCCATCTCCTGGTGGCCGAAAAAGCAATTGGCGATCTCTACCGGGACCAGATCCTTTTCAAACCCATGCTCGACGGCTACCTCAACAGCCATCGCAGCATTCATCTGGCCGAACGCGAATCCGCGATGCTGGACTGTGACGAAGACGCAGACATCAAGAAACTCAAGAAAGCATCGCTAAGATTTTATCTCAGGCGCCTGAAGGCGTGGCCCGCACCATTTTGCAGCATGAACAATACGATGGCCGAATTTCGCAACGGCATTTATCACATGCTCGCCAACGAAACTCCCGAGAAAAAGGAAGAAGAATTTCATTGGAAAATGTGGCTATGACGGGCAGGGCATCCGACCACCTCTATACATTGCATCGAAATCCTTTCGCACTGGCGCCAGTCATTCAGAATTTTTATCTGGAGTGGGCACCAATCGAAAAAGACCTGCTGCTGAGCTATTTGATATTGCCCCTGGTGACCTATCCGCCTATGCAGGAGTACCTCCATCACGTCGGGCGCAACAGCTCTCTGCGCACCATGACGTCCGATTCGTCGCGACTGGTAGGACTGCCCCTGCGGATGGACGAATACAAACCGATCACGAACACAGCCCTGCTAATCCTACGCGCCGACGAAAGCCTGAAAATTGCGGAAGACCTATCGGTCGTGGCCGAGAACAATCGGCAGGCGGGCAATGCGGACAAGGACATGCTGCGGTACGCCATGAAGCTCGCGATGGTCTTCAGAAACGAAAGCGTGGTGACAATTTATAGAATGCTTGGATTGAAGTCGCTATGAAATGCTTTGTTCGATTTATTGGCGTCATCGACACCGAAAATGAAACCCATCAGGTGAAGTTCAAACAGGGCTTGAACATCATCACCGGGAAATCCTCCAAGGGCAAAAGCGCCATTTTGGACATATTCGATTACTGCATGGGCAGCTCCGAAGACACCATTCCGCAGGGCATCATCACGCAACGGGCAAAAATTTTTTTTTGCGTGTGGCGATTTCCGGGCATGGCAGTCGTCGCAGCCCGCATGGCGGGCAAGCCCAACGAGTGTTTTCTGCGAGAGATATCGGGAGATGACGAGGCCAAGCAGGTGCTGGAACACATCCGGCAGGTGGAGTCCTTCTTCACAAAGCAGTTCCAGCTCAACCGCGCGGAATTCGCCAAGGCGCTGGGGCGATATTTCGGTGTCACCATGGACGACGTCGACATCGACCCCATGCAGAAGGCGGCGATGGGGCAGAAAAGTCCGACGCCCTCGATCCGAAGTTTCATGTCTTTGATGCTGCAGCACCAAAACTTGGTGGCCAACCGGCATGCGCTCTTTTATCGCTTCGACGAGAAGCGAAAGCGGGAACAGGCAATCGACCACTTCAAGATCTTCATGGGTATCGTCGGCGAGGACTATTTCGACCTTGCCAAGGAGCTTGCCGAGGCCGAAACCGATCTCAAGCGCGCCCGGGCGATCATTCCCAAGCAGGACAAGGTGAAGGCCGATGGCGTGGCAGAGTTCGCCGGCTACCTGCAAGAGTTCCTGGCGCTGGCCGGCAGTCCGTTGACAGACCTCACGGCCGAGGAGATGTGGCTGAAGCCCGAGTCGGCCCTGCAGTGGCTAACCGGGATTTCGGTCACGGTCGACGGAGGGTCGGACAGCCTTGAGACCACGCGCAGGGAGTTGCGCACGCGCAAAGCCGAACTCATGGCCCAGTTGCAAAAGGAGATGAATACGCGCTACCTGCTCGACCTGTCGACGCAGCAGGCTGAAGGCTTTGCGGGCACGATGACGGGGCTGCCGATCCCGAAGACCGCTCATCTGGATCATGCTGTCTGTCCCGTATGTGCTTCGCCCTCCGACGCACCTGAGGACGAGGCCAACAAGCTCTCGGCGGCCATCCACTGGCTCAACGGTGAGCTGCGCTTGTCGGCTTATGCGCGCGAGGGATTTGGCCATGAGCGCCGGGAAGCCGACGAGTCGATCAAGACCCTGCGCCAGGCGCTCAGGCAAGTGCAGAACACGTTGCGACCTCTGGAGCAGGAAGCCGACCGCCTGCACCGATCGAAATCCGTCGATGCAGCGGCGCAAAAGGCCAAGCTCAAACTCGAGCTTGCCCTCGAACGCAGGATCGACAATCCTCCCTCGGAAACCTCGGAGTTGATAAACGAGCTGGGCGCCCGTATCGAGCATCTGAAATCGAAGATGGCGCTTTTCGGTATTGAGCCGAAACTCGTAGCTCTGCAGCGCAATATAAACAAGCGCATGGCAATTATCGGCCCGCTGTTCGACTTCGAGGAGTCCTATAAGACCGGCGCCTTGAAATTCGATATCGACTCTTTCGATCTCTGGCACGAGACGCCCGGAATCAACGGCAAACCTGCCAAAAAGGTGTTCCTGCGTTCCATGGGCAGTGGAGCCAACTGGCTGTATTCGCACCTGACTTTATTCCTGTCTTTGCACTACCAGTTTGCAGCCTATGCCGACAGCAAGGTGCCACCCGTGCTGTTTCTGGACCAGCCCACGCAAGTCTATTTTCCATCGGCCGATTACGGCGCGAAGTTCGACGCCACCAAGCTGCGTGGCAACCGGGACGAGCTGCCCGCTGACGCTGCCACAGTAGAAACTCCGCCTGCCACATCGGCAAACACGCCCGCCTCGACCAGCGATGACGACCTGGACACGGTCGCGCGGATGTTCACCGTACTGGCCAAATTCTGCGAGGATACAGCTAAGGAAGTCCGCAACAAGCCGCAGATCATCGTCTGCGACCATGCAGACAATCTGCGGCTGGGCAATGGATTTGATTTTGAGAAGCTCATCGCCGACCGCTGGCGCGACCGTGGTTTCATCGCGTGAGGACTGACCGACTCGCTTTTCGAACACAAAGGCGGAGCATGGAATTTAAATCGCCGATGTGTTGTATTAAATTCTGGGCAACAGCAGGGCCAAAAACGCATGGTTCTGCCAGTAATTGAATATCCCAAAGATTACCGGAATTGCCAGCTTAATAACCGAGACACCCGAATGACGAGCAAAAGCTTTGATCTCAACATAGAACAGATCCTGGAGAATTGGGAGGTTCGCCACGGCATTCGGGAAGTCATCGCGAACGCACTGGACGAACAGACACTGACGGGCACAGCCGCCGTGGTGATCGAACGACGTGGCACCAGCTGGTTCGTTCGGGATGCCGGACGCGGCATCCGCTACACCCACCTGACGCAGAACGAAAATCAGGAGAAGCTCGACAGCCCCAATGTCATCGGCCGGTTCGGCATAGGCCTCAAGGATGCCTTGGCCACATTCGAGCGCCATAGTGTCAAGGCGCTGATCCGGTCAAGGTTCGGGACCATCTCAACGCACAAGTCGGCCAAGCATGGCTTTGGCGACATCTTTACGCTACACGCCATCATCGAAGACCCGTTGGATCCGGGGTCTCCTCGTTTTCAGTGCAATAAGTGACGGTACGCAAAGCTAGCACTGGCGCGGGGGTGGTCTGGGTAGACCGTTGATTTCATTGACTTTCCT
>LNAP01001172.1_pt1 | contig 28371 bp, 23 predicted proteins | sample 602601 | NCBI WGS metagenome assembly LNAP01 (sample SAMN02440304, study PRJNA202911) | soil metagenome | biome: Subtropical and temperate rainforests or woodlands; isolation source: soil samples (1 kg each in a 20% v/v slurry with milli Q water) were... ... | reverse complement strand
CCTGCTCATAGGTTGAACAGAATAGTATCGGTACGTGGGTCAATTTCTAGTGCAATTTATATCGCGAGGTGGGTCAATTCTGAGTGCAATTCAACAGATGGTATTCAAATTAACAAATTAGTCCAAAACGCATTACTTGAAAAAGTAAAAATCCTGCCAGCTTCATTATTTTCCGAACCCCATCACGACATTAATGCTATCAGACTTGGATTCGGCAGTCTTAATACCAATGAACTTACCACTGGTATACAGCGGCTAAAGCGTGCTCTTGATTTATAGGAACGGCCAGGATTGGATGAGGCCATTTTGACTGAGCCCACGTTTTCAATAAGCCCAGTTGTTATGGCAAACCTAAGCTTACTTCACCATATTCAAGGCATCATCCATAAAAATTGCCAGATAATGCACTGTGCTTTGAAGCTTGGTATGAATCATACTGCAAGGCTCGTCAGATGTAAGTTTCTAAAGTCCACATAACAAAATCAACATCCATACATAACAGCCAATCTGTGGTTGAGCACAGCCACATTATTTTTTAGCTAATAAAATTGTTAAATAAAAATAAATTTAATACATTGATTTTATTGAATTTAATATTACAAATGAATTCTGGTATTTTTTTTGCTTACATGATTTTGTGTTTCAAATTAAAACTAATTAAACCATTAAAGAAACTTAACTTTAAGTAAGCTTCTTTAATGGTTATCTCTTTAAGCATCAATCTAAAAATTAACCTAAAACTATAGGGTTGACACTAAATTACAGATGGCGAGGGTACCGTTTTATTTTGGAACTTGAATTAAAAAATATTTTAAGTCGCCGAAATCAAGGAGTATCTTTTGCGATTAGCCAATTTTGTTTCAGATGAAAAATCAACCTCTATAAAGCAGCAATTTAAGATTCTTATTGTTGAAGATGAGGTTCTGTTTGCGCGAGCAGTAATGCGTCGTTTGCAAAAAGCCAATTATGAATGTGCACATGTTGAGAGTGTGGAGGATGCTCGCAACATTGTTAAGCAATTTTCTCCCGATATAGTTTTATTAGATATGCGATTGCCAGATGGAAATGGTGTAGATCTTATTCCATTCTTTGTTGGTAAAAGTGCTACGGTTACAGTGATGACCGCTCATGGTGAAATTAGTGATGCGGTAAATGCTATGAAGCTTGGTGCGATTGACTATCTTAAAAAGCCAATCGACCTCGAAGAGCTATTCTTATCAGTAAAAAAAGCTGAAGCAACCGCACTGCAAAACAACAGTCTTGATTACTCTCGTCAGCGTAATGTACATGCGATTGAAGGTGCTGAGTTGCTGGGAGAAAGTCACGCCATTCAAAGCATTAAAGCGCAAATTACACGCATTTCACAAATTGTAGCTAATGACAGCATTCCTCCTACAGTACTGATTAACGGTGAAACCGGCACAGGTAAGGATGTGGCGGCCAGGTTAATCCATTTATCTTGCCATGGTAACGAAAAGCCATTTATACATGTGGATTGCGCATCATTGCCGGCAGAATTGATTGAGAGCGAGTTGTTTGGTCATGAGAAAGGTGCATTTACTGGCGCAACCGACAATCGCCCTGGCTTGATTGAGGCGGCTGAAGATGGCACTTTATTTCTGGACGAGATCGGCGAGTTACCATTGGCTTTGCAGGCTAAATTGCTGAATGTTCTTGAACGCCGCATGGTGCGTCGTATAGGCTCGACTAAAGAGCGACCTGTACTAGCTCGCTTTATTGCCGCGACTAATCGTGATTTGCATGAGATGTCATTGCAAGGTGGTTTCAGGCAAGATTTGTACTATAGACTTAATGTGATGAGTCTTGTTATGCCGCCATTACGGGAGCGCCTTGGTGATTTGGTCTTACTGGCAGAGCATTTTGCCTCGCAGACATCGAGACGTTATGGCTTGCCGAAGCCTGCCTTTACGCCAGAAGCGCTTGATAAGATCTGTAAATATTCATGGCCTGGAAATGTACGCGAGTTAAAACATCAGATTAGTCGCGCCGTGTTACTTTGTGGTGAGCTGGGCCGCGTTACAGAAGGCGACCTGGCATTGCCAGGCGTTCAATTGAGCTCATGTTCATTATTGGGCGAGACCGAGAAAATTCTAATGCTGCAGGCGTTAACCAATGCTAAAAATAATGTATCCAAGGCAGCACGTGAGCTTGGCATCTCAAGGATGGCTATGCGCTACCGTATGGAAAAACACAATATTCAAATAGACTAAGACGTAACGTAACTAAGCCTATGAAGAGCGTACCAGCGATACCAATCTTAATAAATTGATATCGTTGGTACGCTCTATTCAGCTAATAAATTGCCACACCCCAAGGGAGTTGACCTACACTTATATCACCAATACGTTTATTAGAGGCAGTATCTATGACGGATACGCTATTGCTTCTGCCATTAGCTACATAAAGTTTTTTACCATCGGGTGTAATTGCCATATTCCAAGGGCGCTTACCTGCCGGAATCGTCGCAATCACTTTCTGTGTTTTAGTATCAATGACACTTATATTGCCGCCACCGCCATTGCTTACATAGACACGACCACCGTCTGCGTTGACCAGCACCCCATTGGAACGTAAGCCTACTTTAATTTTGTTAATTACTTTCCAATCAGTAATGTTTACAACCTCAAGTAAATTCGCGGCTTCATTGGCAATATAGGCAAATTTGCTATCGGGAGAGAATGCGATACCACGAGGATGTTTAGTAGCTTTGATCAGTGATGTTGATTGATGTTTTGCGGTATCAATCACATCAACATCATTACTTTCTTCATTGCTCGCCAGTAGCCATTTTCCATCTGGTGAAAATACGCAATGTTCAGGATTTTTGCCTTGGGTTTTTACCGTATGCATCAATTTAAAAGTAGTTAAATCAACAAAAGAAACCGCATTCTCTTCTTCCAGGCATGCTGCCAATGTTTTTCCATCGGGAGAGATGCTGATACCTTCCGGTTCATCACCTACTTGAATACGTAGCAGTTCTTCCCTTTTATTTAAATCAACCATCGCCACAGCATTTGCATCGCGCACTACTACATAAAGCTTGTGACCGGACGGGTGCATTGCTACAGCTTGAATTTTGCTGCCGAATCTTCCACTAGCAGGAATTGTATAAAGCACTTTATCTGATTCTGTATCGATCACCGAAACATTGCCGTCTTTCTCATTAGGCACATAGGCCAGTGGAGCAGAAATTGCTATTTGCGCAACACTTGCTAGTGAGATAAATAAAATGCCGGGCACAGAAATAAACTTCGCCATGATTAACCTTTATATTGATATTTAAATGGCCTGCGGGAATTTCAATATTCAGGTGATGCATTATCAGATACATCATTTTTTTTTGTTGTAAATGGTTACTTAAAACAAACCAAAGATATTAAAAGTATTCTCACAGGCGTTTAAGCACGTGCGAATTTCATGCCAGAAACAACCATCACCATGTATCGCAAGCTGGGTAAGTCACGTGTTGAAAACTCTGCATTAAATCATTAAAAATTGTTGAGGAAAAACGGTTATTAATAACCTAGATGTTGGTTTTAGTAACCAAATGTAACCGAAAAATATGCACTCAATAAATCAATTGAAAACATATAAAGGTGTTATTAATCATATTGTTAACTTACTTAACAAGCAGTTGGCATATCCGTTGCATATTGAATGGCACACAAAGCATGGCAAGAGCTTGTAAAAGTTAACCATGCGATGGTACGTGTTTATGGCGCATTAGAATCAGCTGCAAAAGTTGAAAGCAACATAAGCATGGTGCAGTCGTTAATAAGCTTTATTGGCGATGAAATTTAATTTATTAATATTTTATTAAGGATATCTACATGTCTATTAAGAATTTCTTGCAAGACGAAGAAGGTCAATCAATGGTTGAGTACGGCGTTACTCTAGGTGCTGTTGCAGCGGTTTCATACATCGCTGTAGTGCAACTGGGTGACAAAACTGCTGACCTGTACAGCTGGATGGCTAACCACTTGCCAGGCGGCGAGACAGGCGAGCAAGGTACGGATCAGATCGTTCGTTTGGACTCAGATGGTTTGGTGCAACTTGATAACTCTTCTAACGGTGCAGTTTTCGACACAGCAGAGTTCCTGGCTAGCGGTAATATGAACACTACATTGGGTGGCGAAGCTAACCTTGTTGGTGACCAATAGTTAATAATTTAATTTATTGACCTATGCCGTCGTTTGCCTTATGCAAACGACGGCATTTCCGTTTCGAAGCATTGAAGAGTTAACCATGAAAGTTGGAAGATGGCTTTTGAGTTGTTTGTCATAGCGCTACTATGCGGAGCGCTGGTTTTATGTGTGTTTGTCAGTGTGCATGATTACAAATACAGAAAAATTCCAAATAAATATTTAATCATTGCCAGTCTGTTTGCTATATCTGTTTTTATAGCCATGTGTTTTTACCTGCCTCCGGCTAAGGTAGCCAAAGGCTTTTTCTTTTCGTTGATGGGTTCACTCATTGGCGGCATGTTGTTATTTGCACCCTATAAACTCAAGCAAGTAGGTGCAGGTGATGTCAAATTGGTTATGGTGTTCGGCCTGTTTTTAGGCTTTAAAGGCACGATGCTGTCCATATTGGTTGGCGCCATGGTGGGCGGCGCATGGGCGCTAGGCCTTGCCTATAGGTATGGGGGGCTAAGCCATATGTGGCACAACATGAAATTTATGGCGAGATCAGCTTATTTATCCGGCTTCAAGGATATGGGCTGGGATTTGCGCTCAGAAGGCGCCATTGCAATGCCTTATGGTGTAGCCCTGTCTATAGGCTGTGCACTCATTGCAATTGAGCAGCTGCATTTATACATTACTAGATTGCTGGCGGCTTAGTTATGAGTATCGTCACTGACAGTTCCTTGGCATTATTTAAAGACTCCATCGCTAAAGCATGGGATTCTTTGTATAAATGCGATATGGCTGGCGCGATGTCGCATGCAAAAATGGCTGCTACGATTGGCCCAGACCTACCCGAAACATTTCATATTTTAGGCCTTCTTGCGAGCCGGGATGGTCGCTCTGATATTGCGCTTCCATTGCTGGAGAAAGCCTTGGCAATAGAAGCAACCGAAAGAAGATGCAGAGACATAGCAGAGGCTTATCTCGTTGCCGGAGAGGCAGAGTTAGCGCTAACCAACCTACTGCACGCACTGCGAGAATTTGGCAGTAGTGCCGAGCTATGCGGTCTTCTGGCGGCAGTTTATGTGGCACTGGATCAATATGGCACTGCTGCTGCTTATGCAAAAGAGGCAATCGCACTCAAGCCGCATTTAATGGCATGGGAAGGTTCGCTTAGTTTCTGTCACCTTATTCAAGGCGACTATACAAATGGCTTTGAAATATACACGGGGCGTTCACAGAATTTAGCTGCGGGTAGTCGTTGTCCAGTATTGCATTTTACAAAACCAGGCGAACTATGGCTTAAAAACGAACAGGGTCCCGGTGACACGCTCTTTTACGCTAGATTTGCAAAGCCTCTGGCCGATGCAGGTTGGCGGATTCATTTACAAACAGATAAGAAAACAAAGGTTTTGCTGCGGGATACAGGAGTTTTTGCATCAGTAAAAGAGGCAATCACTCCGCCATTAAATGCTATTTGGTTAAATATGGGTGATCTGCCACTAGCTGCCATTCAAACCGGTGCGATAGAGACTCCGCCACCTTTGGCTTTAATGGCTGATCAATCAAGAATCAGAAAAGTAAGGGAAAAACTTTCTCAAATTGGCCCCGCGCCATATATTGCTGTTACCTGGCGCGCCGGGGCTCGCGGCATTAAGCAGCGGGCAGGCCTGCGTAAGTATGACAAGGTGGCTTCTCCCAAGGAATTAGGGAAGTTACTATCTAATATCAATGCTACTGTCATTAGCATACAGCGCGTTCCGGATGATCAGGAGCAGTCAGAATTTGCTACAGCGCTTGGCCGGGATTTTATTAATTTTTCATACTACAACGACAATCTGCAAGAGATGCTCGCTTTATTAAGTGTAGTTGATGAGTACGTCACCGTCCCTAACACCAATGTACATTTACGTGAGTCACTCAATTTAAGTGCACAGGTCTTGGTTAATCGCCCATACCAAGACTGGCGCTGGCTTGTGGAAGGCAGCGCCAGTCCATGGTATCCGAATAGTACAATTTACCGTCAGGGTGTAAATCAGGACTGGGGTAGTACTTTTACTGACATTGGCAAAGTGCTATATGAAAAATTTGGATCATTGAATAGCAATAGCGCGCAATCGGATATCTCAAGATCGCAGATCGTTCAGAATGAGGTTGATCATTTGCTGCAAAAAGGCTGGAGTGCTGTCAATACGGGAGATATACCTGTTGCGATTCAGGCCGCTCAATCAGTTATCAAAATTTCGGCAGCAACTAGCCCGACGCAAGAAAACGCAGAAGCCCTACATCTGCTGGGATGGGCTGCACTGCGTGATTCAAAGTATGATCTAGCTATCAACATACTACAGCGTGCAGCCGAAATATCTCAAATAGATGGCCGTATCATTGGAGATTATGTTCGCGCATTATCAGCTGGAAAACGTCATGATGGGGCAATTAAATTTGCATCGGATGCAATCAGCAATAGCGCTGTTAAAAATATATCCAGTATCTACTTTAGTAGAGCGGCGGCCTTTTTACAGCTTAATAAGTTAGAAGATGCAATTGCCGATTATGAAGCATGCATCAGAATAAATCCCAACAGACTTGATGCCCAAGAATATTGCGGCATGGCAAGGTTAAAACTTGGTGATACTGTGCGGGGTTTTAGAGACTATACCGCGAGAAATGTAGCTAAACGCGATGAGTTAATCAACGACTGGTGTTGCCCGAGATTAACAAAAGAACACAGTGGCTTACACGTGCTAATCAAACGCGATATGGGTTTGGGTGATGAACTCACCTTTTTACGTTACCTATCTTGGCTAACTGAAGCAGGCATTAAAGTAGATTATTGGACCGGAAAGAAATTAGTACCCATTCTTGAAAGAACAGGTTATTTTAATCAAGTTTTTTCAGATGCCGATCCTGCACCTGATAGAACACAATACGATATATCCTTTATAGTTAACGAGCTTCCTGTAGCCGTTGAGCTCCTAGGTGTGCCCCCTGTTGCACCACCCCTACCGCTAATACCGAAACCAGAACTTGTTGATAAGTGGAGAAAATGGCTCAAATCAATCGGCAACGGCCCATATATAGGCATTAATTGGCGTGCAGGAGTGGCCAGCGAGGATATTGCAAGGAGTCGTGGAAAACTTACAAAGGCCATAGATGCAGATGCATTTGCACTAACACTCTCGGCTGTAAATGCAACATGGGTTTCTTTGCAGCGAAATATTGTTCTAGACGAACTTCAGAGCTTTGAGAAAACGCTCAATGCACCTATTCATGATGCCGCAGCATTAACTGATGATTTGGAAGACTTGCTTGCACTTGTATCATTGTTGGATGAGAACATTGGCGTATCCAACACAAATATGCACCTGCGCGCTGGCTTGGGATTAGGATCTAAAGTATTGGTACAAACTCCGGGAGGTGATTGGCGCTGGGGGTATCAAGGTAATCAATCTTTGTGGTTTATAGAAAGTAAAGTTTACAGGCAGAATATATCTGAAGACTGGTCGGCTGCCCTTAATGAACTACAGTCAGACTTAGTTGCTGCATACGGAAATAAAGCTGATGGTGACCATGTTGCCACATATCAATCGCATCTCAATATATCGAGCAAACGCCTAATCTGGCTAACTGCTGGCGTGATTAAAAACGAAGGTGGCAATAAAACGTCAACTTTGGCCAGTGCTAGATATCGGGTTCTAGCTCCAGCATTGGAACTTGAAAAGGCGGGTTGGAATAGTGAGTTCGTAAATGAAGCTTATGCTCAAGCGATGGGGGGATGGGGAAGTAACGTTCCACAAAAAGGTGATACTGTCATCATATCAAAAGTATTTACGGATTTTTCAGTCAAACTGGCGCAGGATGCCAAGAATCGCGGAGCGACAGTAATTACCGATTTTTGCGACAATTTCTTGGCGCATCCCCAACGCGGTCCATTACAGCATGCGCTGCTTGCAATCGCGGATTATGTTACGGCATCAACCCCTGCAATGGCAGAAGCTATTCAGGCAACCGGAAAAAATGTCGATGCGATCATCGCCGACCCTGTAGATTTTTCTAAAGGGGCAATTAAATTCGGCCCCAATAAAGTACTTCAACTGCTTTGGTTCGGTCATGTGGTTAATATTGATACACTTATTAAGTGGTTACCACAGCTAACTGAATACGCTCAACAACAGCCACTCGCGTTAAATATTGTCACTACATTAACTAACGATATAAGCGACATACAGAAATTCATACCCGAAGGGCTGCAAGTTGAATATACCCCTTGGAGTGAAGCCGCTACCGTAGAGGCTTTAGCGAACTGCGACTTGGTAGTAATACCTACACTTGATAATGATATTAAAAAAGCCAAAAGCTCAAACCGGTTATTGGAAACATTATGGAGTGGTCGTTTTGTAGTGGCAGGAAATCTGCCTTCATACGCATCGTTTGCAAATAGTGCATGGGTGGGTGATGATTTAATTGAAGGTGTACGTTGGGCAGTAGCAAACCCAGAAGAAGTAATGTCGAGAATAAAACTGGGGCAACAGCATGTAGCTCAACATTACTCTAAAGAAATTATAGGGCAGTTATGGGCTAATGCTGTTTTGAGTGATCCAACTGAGTCATTAAGTCAGCAGAAGTGCATGGTAATCATTTCCTATTATGACGAACGTGACATTGATGATCTTTTGGCATTAATAGCATCAATTGAGGCTTATGAACCCGGTCATCTCATTGAAATTACCATAGTCGTTAATCAACGAGAGCAACGTTTGATAGACGTTTCTTCTAGCAAATATAAAACAAATATTCTATACAGACAAAATCAAGGGATGAATATTGGTGCATGGGATTATGGTTGGCGCCAATTTAAAGACGTAGATAGTTTTATTTTCTTGCAGGACGAGTGCCGAATTATCAGGGATGGCTGGGTGCATGATTACCTTAAAACCTTGGAAAGTCCTAAAGTTGGACTGGTCGGCGAAAGTATCAATCAGCGCTGGAACCGCAGTTGGAGCGATTTGCAAGGTGATAGTGCATCAAACAATTCAGTGAATACTGAAATCAAAGCGCGTGCAGAAGCTTATTTATCTTTCATGCAACGCAACACCATTTCTCCAGGAAAAGATGCAAAGCACCTACGCAGTTTAATCTGGGCATTCAAAAGGAGCACGCTGGATACTATCAATGGCTTCCCTACAGGTGCAAATTATGAAGAATGTATTGCGTCAGAAATTGCTGTTTCTAAAAAAGTGGAATCTTTAGGGCTGGAAATTACTCAGATTGACCCTCAACAGCCTTTCAGCCGAATCGTTCATTCCGAATGGTCAGCCCATAAAAAAATCCAAGCATTAAATTTTAAGGCGGATTTTGCCTATGGGCAGAAATTTTCTATTGCACAAGCTCAATACAAAGTTAAACCTAGATATGACTTGTTTCAATTAATAGATTGCCAGCCAAGACGGATTTGTGAAATAGGATGTGCTGATGGCTCGAATTTGATCGAACTTCCCAAGTCTCTAGGATACGCAATAGATAAAAGTGACTTATGTGGCGTAGATATTGTTGCAGATGATTCATGTGAAAATTATCAGAACTTCCAGTTTATACACCAAACAGCAGAAGAGTTTGTAGATAAATATCAGGGCGCATCATTTGATTTGATTATTCTTTCAGATGTTGTTGAACATTTATATAACCCATGGGTATTCATGCAAAAGATGAAAGGGATGGTTTCGGCTCAAGGCAGAGTTGTCATTTCAGTACCTAATGTTCAGAACCTTCAGTATGTCAATGGTGTAGTGTCGGGTAGCTTTAACTACGCAAATACTGGTTTGTTTGATGTCACTCATATTCGTTTTTTTTCTGTTGAAACGCTTACTCAATTATTGGAAGTGAATGGTTACAGAGTTGTAACACAATCATTCAGACCAGACTCAGCATTGCAAAAACTGAGAGCGCACGTCGATGCTCAATTTAACAAATCTGATAAAGCTACCATCACTTTTGGTAACGTTTCTATTGAAGTTACAAGGTCTCAAATGGATAGATATTTCTCTCAGCAAATTCTCATATCATGCGCTCCGATTTAAACCGATATAGTTATGCAGAGTAAAAATATTAGTTACATTCCTGCTATTGACCAGATTCGTGGTATTGCTGCTATTTGGATTTTGTTTTTTCACGCATATCAACTGATTGGCAGTTATGTTAAAAATAATAAACCGTTTAGTGGTGTATCAATGTGGGAGTTCAGTAACAATCCTTTGCTAATTCCTCTGATTGAAGGACATACCGCTGTAGCGTTATTCATGGTGCTCTCTGGATTTATTTTTACTTACGGCTCTATCGGCAAAACTATTAATTACACCGGGTTTATCACTAATCGTTTTTTGAGAATTTATCCACTTTATTTAACTTTAATATTTGTGGCTCTAGCATCTACACCTAAGGCTTTTAACCTGCCATCATTCCTGTCTATGGTTTTGCCTTTAGCTGATTTTCAATCATTAGAAACGGGGCCATTAACAGCGATGGCTTGGGCGATTGGCGTGGAATTCCAATTTTATTTGTTATTCCCTCTTCTTTTTAAGTTAGCAGCAGATAAACCATTTAAAACTATTGTCATGTGGTTACTTGCTGTCAATTTATTAAGGTTATTAGCAGTAAGTCTAGGGGGCAATACGCGCGATTTAACTTATTGGCATTTGGCTGGACGTATTGATCAATTTTTATTAGGTATGCTTGCAGCGTTTTGGCTTAAGAATCATCTGCCTTCAAAAGACTTATGCCGCAGACTTTTTCTAGCCAGCATACCAATATCCCTATTAGCCCTTATTTATTATCATTCTTTAGGTGGGTGGCCGTCCACAGGTGCATGGAAGGCACTTTGGCCTAGTGTAGAGGGTGCTATATGGGCTATATTTATCGCTGGTTTTGTCGGTGCGCAATTGAAAAATAAGTCATGGTGTGGGCTTCCTCTTCAATGGATAGGTGTGCGGAGTTTTTCTATTTATTTGCTTCATTTTCCTATAATTCAGTTTCTGTGCAAATATCCAGCGTTATTACCTAAACTTACCGGAGAGTGGAGAGTAGATGTTTTATTAATATCGGTATTTATGGTGTTACCAATAACTATTGCTATATCTAACATTACATGGAATGCGATTGAAAAACCTTTTCTTAATTTAAGAGTTGCTTATATTAAATAGTATCGACACACATATCATATAAAGTACTTTGCTAACTGGTGATTATTGCGTCTATGAACTAGCTGGGTATAAGTAAATGGTTTAAATAAACCATTTGTATAATAACAACCACTTCCCCATCGTCTTTAATAAAAAAATAATATATATAATCAATAAGTTATTCCAATAACGATTGCGGCATATTTATTGCAATCCTCAATTAATTATTTATAAACTATTTGAGGTTTGTATGATCCCTGTTTTTATTGGTTTTGATACTAGAGAAACTGTAGCTTTTCATGTTCTATCTCACAGCATTCATAGTCATGCCACACAACCCGTAAGTATTGCGCCCATCATGCTTAGTCAGTTGGGGGATTTGTATACACGCGATATTAATCCCTTGCAGTCTACCCAGTTTTCATTCTCACGTTTTTTGACGCCTTATCTTTCGAACTATGAAGGGTGGAGTATTTTCATGGACTGCGACATGGTCATGACTGAAGACATTGCCAAGTTATGGGCTATGCGTGATGACCGTTATGCGGTGATGTGCGTGAAGCATGATCATAATCCGATTGAAGAAACCAAGTTTCTGGGTGCAATACAAACTAAGTATCAAAAGAAAAACTGGTCTAGCGTGATGTTATTTAATAACGCCCGCTGTAAAGCGCTGACGCCGGAATTTGTAAATACTGCAACCGGTCTGGAACTGCACCAGTTTAAATGGCTAAGCAGTGATGATGAGATCGGTGATATTCCTATTGAGTGGAACCATTTGGTTGGCTATAACCCACCTAATCCTGTAGCAGCTTTGGTGCATTACACATTAGGCGGTCCATATTTTAATGAGTACACCGATTGCGAACATGCCGATACTTGGCAAAAAGCGTTTGATGCGATGCATGTTGTCGAGCAACGCTGTCAGAAAGCAGAGGCGGCTTAGTCTGTTTTTCCTGCCTTGCGCTTAACAATGTGTGCTTGTTATTTAGCATCTAAATTATGCTGAAGCAAATTACTTCGTCACTACGAACTTCCAAAATTGCAGCGCTGCCTTCATTAAGGCAGCGTGGACAGGCTATGGTGGAGTACGCGATTCTATTGATTTTATTGGTCATGGTGGTGATGGGTGGTGCAGAGCTAGGAATTACTGCTTTTCACGCCAGTAAAACTGGAGATGGTGCCAAGGCTGCAGCAAATGAGTGGGCTAATGCAGTTGCATTTAATAATGGTGTATTACTGAATGACCTAGCCTTGCGCTCTGGAGAAACAATCTTAGACAATGATGCCCGGCATTCAGATGTAATTAATTATCTTGAGTTAAATGCTGTTTCCATAACAACTCCTGACTGTTCAATAAATACGCCTGAGCTAGATCGGGTCAATTTTCCTTTGTCTTTGGAGACATGCAATATTATTAATGATCCGACTAATCAAAATGAGAGCAATCTTTTAAGCATGCTTGACACAGCATCAGGAAACCCCAGGAATGACTTCTCTGTAATCTGCACTAATTCAACCATAAGTAATATAGAAAATTGTACTGCAGATACCAATACTGAAAAATTCTTAATAGAGAAGCCTATATTAATCAGTAAATCAGGCGCAATAAAACAGCTATTGGGGAATCATGGCAATCCTGCTGATTTTAGTCATCCGAATTGCGATGGCGCTGAGTACGATAATGGACTGCCGGATGAAACCAACGTTTATTTATTTAATCCGTTACCTATTGATATTACCAATTGTGACGGGTCTGCTGGAAAAAAGGTGAGTGAGCTGATTGGAGGTACTAACATCTATGAGGGGCTACCTAAACTTAATCAAGCTTTATATTCCCAATACACCAAGGTTTGTGTGGATGATGCCGCCGGTGTAATTACTATTCAACGTTTAGATGGCTGCCTAGCAAATGGCTATAAGTTATGGTTAAAACCACCCGGAAAAATGTGTGGTTCAGGTACAGCTGTAGGCACTGAGTATTGCCCAACAGAAGGTGATTTAAAAGGTGCTACCGGCTTTTACTTTTTTGGAGATAGTAACGATAGTGGAGAAAATCTGAAATATATACCAAGCTCTGCCGGTAACGAGCAATTCAGGCCAACTTTTCAGCTGGTTTGTAATGGTGCAGATTACAGAGACTCTGGTTTTGATGCGAATGGAGAATGTAATAATCTGGTTGCAATAGGTACCGGCTCATTTTCCTTGCAAGTCCAAACGCGTTACCGCTCTATTTTTGAGTCCTTTCTGACCTTTGGCTTACAGGAGTTACCTGATGGCTATCTGAGCCTACTACCATATTTTTACAACCCCAATAATGTGGGTGTGGCAGGTACTAACCAATTAGTAGGTACGGCAGGCTCTGAAATAGGTCCAATTGGTTCCAATAAGAATCCTACAGTTAAACGTTTTAGAGATTTCAGAGGTTGCTATCAGGTGGATATTACGCCTCCAGATAAAATCGGTGATCAGGTAAGAACGACAGTTTCGTCATGCAATTAGTAAAAATACCCCCCCAACAGCGTTAACTAATAACAATTCTTTAGATATTGAATTCAAGTTAACAAATAGTTTATTAACATAATTTTAGCGTAACCAAAATGGCACAACAGAACAACTCCCGCATCCGCCAACAAAAACGTCAGCGTATGATTATCATCATGACCCTCCTGATATTAGTAGCGATTGCTGCATTTTTTATACTTTCACCCAAACCCAAACAGGTCGAACAAGAGCGACAAAGACCACCTGGCATGATTGCAATTCCTGTAGCCAAACAAGATATTCAAATGGGTTCTAGAATAAGCAGCTTAATGTTTAGAATTTCTTATTTAAAACCAAGTGAGGTACCTACAGACGCATTAATTTCGCCTAAGGAATTTATCGGACGATTCGCCAGAAGAACAATATTAGCGAGTGAGTACTTTAAGGAGTCAGATATTACCGAAGCAGGTGCACACTCTGGTTTTTCAGGGATTGCCAAACCTGGTATGCGTATCGTACATATTAGTGCAAACCTTTTTCCAGGGTCTTTAAACACCATGCGTATAGGGGATAGAATTGATTTGTTGTCAATAGAGTCTTCTGCTGGGCAAGCATCTTCAGGGGCTAGTGGAGCGAATATTAGAGCGCTTGAAAAACAGGCGTCAGATGCATGGGGCGGTGAGAATCCCGGTGATGGTCAGGCAAAAGTCAATGCAAGGGCAGCTTTGAAAGCTGCTACGTCAGGTGCCGTTACGGTAGGTGCATCAAGTGCAGTGACTGCTACATTGATTGCGGAAAATGCCGAGGTTATGTATGTGCCTCGTAATATGCCACAAAATAAGCGTTCTAATGACGAACCTTTTGTGGTGCTGCAAATGACACCGGAAGATGCACATGTTTCGGTGTTAGCAGCTACCATTGGTAGCCCTATGCGAGTTGTGTTCAGACCTTTTAGTGATGACTCACGTCTTACGCCTGTAAAAGAGGTTAAAGTTACAACACGCCTGCCTAAGCCTAGCAAAGATCCGGATAATATTGTTGTAATCAATGGGCTTCAACGTAAACAGCAAAGGCCATTTTCAGAAACTTACCGTCCTGATTCCGAAAATAGTCAGCGCTTTAGCCCTAATGACGATAACTTGTTTTTAAAAGGCAATAATCAGCAACAGCGTAACTTAGAGTCGCCTGATTTGAATTTGTACGGTCAGTACTAATATTGCTTTTGGTACCATTATTAAAATGAACCTAGTCTCATTTGTAAATCCTTGCTTGGTTAAAATACCCAATCAGGGGTCAGACCAAACCGAGCAATTGGCTATAGAAACAAAGTGGACTTTCAATTCAAATGCATACCCATTTATTCAGGATTAGAGCTTGAAATCAATCAAGTGCTTTCGGTAATGTTGTTAAATGAATTAGTCAATTTTTATCACGAATTCAGAATTTAATCGCATTGCGATAGGCCATTGCAAAGAAATATAAAAGGCTGATTCCCCAAAAAGTAAGGACGCCGGCAGTTCCATAATGAGCATACATATTTTGGAAAAACACCCCCACTTCACCGTCAAAGTTAGTGGTGAGCTTCGGATCAATCAATAATGTTGCAAATAAACAAGCTGACGAAACAACGAAGCCTAACATCGAACTTAGTATCATTAGAAGTTTAAAATATCTAGTTTGCCACCATTCAATCTCTGCTTCATCAGCACTGGCTGCATCAGCATTTTTATTTTGATGAGATTTTTGTGGTTCCATATAAATTGGTCGGAAACTAGCTGGTTTTGGTCTTGATGGAATTCGGCTAGAAGCCATTACGTGTTCATATCCATCAGATTGCTGAGATTTTTTTAGTTGCTGCAATTTTGCATCCTTCATGAGTGGATAAACTTTATTGAAATATAAGTTTATCTGCCGGCTCTAGCATCGCTGCCGTATTCGCAGGTAATTCTAAGACGTAAAGCGCATTAGTTACATAATTGGAAACGCGCCATGGTTGCATTGCAATCAATCTGCTAATTACCGTGTAATGTTTATCTAAAAACACTACATCAATCGGATATCGCATGAAATGTGTATGCACTTGCTTGCAAGGGGTGATTAACATTCCTTCTGATTTTATAAGTGGGGGAGTGCCTATTAACCCACGTAACCTGAGAAAGTAATTGTTTGCATAGCGTATCTTTGTAACTAACACTTGCCCTGTGCGTTCAAGAATAATGGTGTTGTTTTTATGTGTGTTCATTTTGAAATGATGTCATCAATAATTTGCATAATACGAACAATACTAGGACCGGCAGCAACGATGATTACTGCCGGTAAAATACAGCCAGCCATTGGCATGAGCATACGGACCGGTAGACGCTCTGCGCGCCGCTGAATTACTGCTTCATTTTCACGTAATACCGCCTGTGCATGATGTTTGAGCACTGAGCCTAACGAAGCACCCGTCTGCTCGGCTTGAATCATACTGGATACAACATCAGAGATATAAACCAGCTCACATCGATTAGCCCATAAAGATAGTGCTTCATTGCGGCGACGTCCTTTTTTCATGGCTTCACTCACAATGAGTAAATCGAAATACAGCGGATGCTTAGGGTCTGCCTCGCGTAGCATATGCACTAGTGCAGATTCAAATGCCATGCCTCCTTCCATGATTGCAGCCAGAAGTTCCAGCGCGCTTGGGAGTTCTGTTTGTACTTTATTTAACTTTTGTTTTTTATTTACATAAAGAAAAAACAAACCTAATGTCAGTAATAAAATACCTCCACCGCCGGCTCCAAGCAATATGCTACGGAATGGTTTGCCCATGATCGCAAGCGCTGCACTTGCAACGATAGCGCCTATGCTAAACATCAATATCTTCCCTTGCGGGGTATTCAGAAACTCACGTAAATGATAATAAATACGTTCGCTTCCACGCAGACCATAATCACCTGCGGAAAGATCAACAAGATCAATTTCTTCTGGTTGCTGATCAAACCCAAACTGTAGTCTTGTAATAAGTTGTTGCTGCATTTTGTATTGCCGTAAAAACATGAGCCCAATAGCAATTAAACCAGTTAGCAACAGAATAATAAAAAACATCATGACGTTGCCCTAGTTCTTAAGACGTGCAATTTTGCGTAGCCAGATAAAGCCCAGTAGCGTCATCACGCCTGCAGCAATAAGCAATTTGACTCCCAAAGGGTCAGTTAGCATAGAATCAAAAAGATCTGGTCGGTATGCATTTGTAAGTAGCGCTAATGCAACGGGCAAGGCAGATAATACCCATGCAGACAGTTTTGCTTGTGCGGTGAGCGTACTAACCCTTAGCTCCATGCGCTTATGAAACTCTAGTGTTTCAAGAATATGAACCAGTATTGCAGTCATCTGACCGCCTGATTCCCATTTAAGACGCACCCCGGTTGAAATTAATTTGCATGACGGTGTATCCCAGAATTCTGACCAATCTTTCCATACAGCGTTGGGTGACCTGCCGATTTGCATGCCGTTGACCAGCATTTCTACTGACTCTGAAATCGGTTTGGGGGCATTTTTTGAAGCAACTTGCAACGCTTGCATTGGTGTCCCGCCAGCACCCATAGTCGTAATTAAACCTGTGATTAAGGCGGGCAATTGCTGATCATGTTTTTTTAAGCGGCGCTGTGCTAAATGGCTAAGCAAAAACCACATCACGCCTGGAATTACCAATACACCTGCAACTGCGGCAGATATATTATTGAAATAGTAATACGCGACTAAAGCTCCCGATGCTGCACCTAGCACAATTAATACCAGGCCTTTGATCGGTGAGATTTCCAAACCGGAACGTTTTAGCTTGATATCAAAATTTCTTGTGAGTGTACTTTTCTCAATTAACTGACGAAACGCATCAACTTTCAGTAAGTCCGCAGCATCTGCCCATAGGCTTACTTCATCTTCATCCGTGCCTAGCACACCCTCTAAAAGGCGTTCGCGTATCCTGTCCTCTCTGGACGTTACAATATAATCGAATACCAGAAAGCTGAACAAAACCAATATTAATAATGCAATTATGTAAAACATATATTATTTTATGTTGTGAAGAGATTACTATCTAACTCAATACCGCGTTCATCTAATATAGTGGCTATAGAGGGCATAATGCCAGTGGCTTTCATTACCATATGATCGCCTTCTCGCTTGGTCACGAAAATATCCTGGGTCAGTATGATCCCATTATCAATGCCAATTACTTCGGTAATATTCGAAACTTTTCTGGCGCCGTTAGGGTAGCGGTTGACATGCACAATCAGGTTAACAGCTGAAGCAATTTGCTCACGCAGTACACGCTGCGGTAAATCCAGCTCGGCCATTAACATCATGGTTTCCATTCTTGCCAAAGTGTCTCTTGGGCTATTGGAATGCAATGTTGCCAATGAACCATCGTGGCCGGTATTCATGGCCTGTAGCATATCAAGTGCCTCTGCACCACGCACCTCGCCTACAATGATGCGATCCGGGCGCATCCGTAAGCTATTTTTAACCAGGTCTCTAATACTAACGCTGCCCTTACCTTCAGTATTTGCTGGTCTAGCTTCTAAACCAACCACGTGCACTTGGTTCAACTGAAGTTCCGCAGTGTCTTCAATAGTAACAATACGCTCACCATCATCAATATATTGTGAGAGGCAATTCAGCATGGTTGTTTTGCCTGAACCAGTACCACCTGAAATGATGATGTTGAGCTGTGCTTTGACGGCTAGTTTTAAAAATTCGGCAGCTTCCTGGGTGAGTGCTCCCCCCATCACCAATTCATTTACTTCAAGAATATTGCGCATAAAGCGGCGAATCGATATGGATGGGCCTTTAAATGCTAATGGTGGAATTATTACATTGACACGACTTCCATCTGCCAGGCGTGCGTCTGCCATTGGACTGGACTCATCTACACGGCGGCCAACGCGTGACAGAATCCTCTCGATGGTCAACATTAAATGTTCATCATCGTGAAAGTGAACATCTGTCATTTCCAGTAAGCCGTGGCGCTCAACAAATATATGGTGTGGCCCATTTACCAGAATATCAGACACAGTTGAGTCAGTCATTAGCGGTGATAGGGGGCCTAAACCTAATACTTCATAAAGCAGATCTTCTACTAGACGGCCGCGCTCATGTCGGGATAACGGCAAAGACTCTTGTTCTATCGCGGACATGACATAGTCTTCAACAGCACTTTTAATCTGTTCAAATGTTGCGTTGCTTACAGCCTGTGGGTTCAATAAATCCAGTAATCCACGATGTAGTTTATGCCTGATTTGAGTGTAGGTGGACGCAGTTACTCCTGGAGTTTCTGTCTGCTGCAATAAGCCAGTCTGCATGGCAGTTTGATTGAGTGCCACTACCCGTTCAGCCAGTAAATTTCGCTCTACTGATTGATCGTGCTCACGGAGTTCGCCACGAAGTGTTTTTGTATAGGAATTTTCCATCAATTAATATTTAACCAGTTACGAAATAGTCGCAATTGACGTTCAACAAAAGTCTCAGGCGATGCTGGTGCAGACTCTGCACCGGTTAAGTCATCCACCAAATCAGCAATAGCCAGAGTGACATCACGGTCCGGAAACATTTGTACTAGTGGCAACCCGCTGTTAGCAGCAATGGTGGAATGCACATCGTATGGGATAACGTTTTTAATCGGCCAAGCTAATGTCTCTTCTACTAACTCAGGAGTCACGTTGCCTTTGAAGGGGGTATATTTATTTAAAATGATTCGGATTCTATTTTCATTGTAGCCAGCCTTTTTTAACATTTCTAGGTTATGCCGTGCACTACGAAGTGAAGGCACTACACCTTCTGTAACCAGCAAAATTTCATCTGATAGATCCATTAAAGAAAGATTAAGACTTGAAAGTAATGGAAAGGTGTCCACGACAATCCAGTCATATGTGCCTTTGGCGACTAACAAAATTTTAGATAGCTGGTCCTCAGAAAAATCTAACCCTAGAGGGTTGTCGCCACTATGTGCCAGCACATTCAAACCAGAAGGTTCGTGTACCGTCATTAGTTCTTTTAATAATTCAGAGTCAAGGCGTCTATACTCTGCAATTGCGTCCCGTAGCCATCTTTGTGGGCGCAGATCCAGCATAGGTGCGATATTTGGCGCCTCAGTATTAGCATCAATGAGAGCAACTTTATTGTTACCAAATCTCTGTTGCAAAGTGATAGCAAGGTTGCATGCAAGCGTAGTCTTTCCTACGCCACCTTTGCTTGAAAAACACATAAATACCTTACCAGTACGTTCTGGCTGCTGCGAACTGTTGCCCATCAATAACATTTCTGTTTTATGTATTATCTGGTGGACATCATCTTCCTGAACTGGTTGAGCCAGAATTTCACGTGCGCCCGCCCTTATGGTACGTGACATAAATTCAGTGCTGAATTTATCTACACTTACTACCACCATACGGTTAGTCACAATAGCTAACTGCTCTATGGCTAGAATGCCGGCTTCTATGTTTCTAGTCAGATCAATAAAAACCACCTGAGCTTCAAATTGCAATGCCAGTTCTAAACCTTGGCCGATAGACTCTGCTGTACGTAAGCTAACGATACGGTCAGGCAATCGAAGGCAAATCGCCTGTACTAGCTGTCTGAATGTTTGCTGTGAACTGATAATGAGAATGCGCATTTTTGGATCTACTACTCGATTGATTCATCAGATAATTTTGGTTCTGTACTTTCCAAGAATGTCGCTAGTTCTTCCTGAAGTACTGATACTTGGTCGTAAGGGGCAATTTTAATTGCAGCTTCGTAGGCTCGTTTTGTGCGGTTTCGCATCGCAGTTTGCGCCAAAACTCTTGCTTCCTGAACCTTCCACTGAAAGTTTAAGGGCTCCAGTTGCACTGCTAACCTGGCTTCCCTAATGGCTTCATTTAAATTGCCTAACTTAAATAACACTTCAGCTCTTAGTCCGTGCCATCTGGCCACTTGTGGCTGGGCAGTTGAAAGATCAGCCAAACTGCTTGATGCAGACTTATATTGTTGTGAGGCTAATTCACAGTCTGAAATAAGCTTAATGATCTTAAGACGCCTGATTTCAACGTCTTTACCTTCCAACTTTGTAATGCTGTCCCGCAATTTTTTAATAATTGCCGGGCAATGTTTTCTGGCTTCGATTGGATTGTGCTTGACTGATTTAATAACTGGTTCAAGGTCTTCTGTTGTTTTTTTAGCAGTTGCATTACCCCAGTTGTTTGAAAATGTCACCAAAAAGAAAGTAACAAGTACAGCTATAAACCCTAGTGTTAATTTAATTCTTGATATTTTCATTGAAGTAATTATGTTTATATTTAATTGGCTTATTATTAAATCGAATATGTAATGGGGCTTAATTATCGACGACGCTGGTTGTAGAATGGGTCATCAAAAGGACTGTCTTCCATTTTGTTATGCTTATATAAATTAATATCTTCAGCGTTAGCATAGTAAATATCTGTAGTTCTCATTTTGTATAAATTGTTCTCAACTATTGATGCAGTAACTACTAGCTCTAATTTAGGGGCCTTATCGTTAGTCCATAAATCAGTCAAGACAGCACCGGTAATAATGGCTTGCTCAAATCCAGTGAGATCAATTGCATCAGCAACTACACGAGTAACTACTACACCACCAGCCAAAACTTTTAATGGGGCTTGTGGAGGCAAGGCTACACTACGATTAGCATTGAATTTCAACACTTGAACTTTATAATCCAATACTGTACTTTTTTCTTTGGAGCGACTGACTTTTGCGCCTTTTTTGACCAAATTAGTGATCATAAAATCGTTAAGTGCCTGACTAAATGCCGAGTGATTAGACTTTATTGCAACGTATACAGGTTTATTAAATATTCCTCTAGATTGCAGGTTTTTAATTACTTGATTTGACATGTCGTCGGCAACAATTGCCCAATGCTGTGAGGCTTGTAATTGTTTCTGATATGAATACGTGTAATTCTGTGGCACTGGTGCATCTGGATTTTTAACTGAAGCACAAGCCGATATATTTAGAACTAATGCGGCTAAAAAACCTAATTTACAATAATTTGTTAACTTTATATTTTTCATAACGGTTGCCAATTACATTTAACCTTGTGTTAATTCAGTTAATGGTTTTGTAGATTTCAAAAATGGAGATCGATTATTTAGCCGTAATTTTGGCAAATTAGCTGCCTGAGTTAATGAATTCAATTCAAAATCGGTATCAAAGTGATAAGAAACTTCATCAAAGAGCTTGACTGAATCATCGGGATTTTTTGGCCCATTGATAGGTTTGGATGTGCTATCTTGCAATTGAACGTCTACGACTGGCGAAATGCTTGGGTTATTAATTTGCCCTGTATGGACTGATTTCGTCTCTATTGCTGAGCTGAAAGTATCATCAATCTGTTGTGGAGTCTTTTTTGGTAAGCCGTTTACAATTAATGGTAATTTTTGATTTAAGTCTGACAGGCTATTTTTCTTTATGCCATTAACAGCCGATATCTTTTTGTTTTTATTACCTGACTCTTTCTTTTGTTCAGGTTTTATTGTCGCCGGTTTTTTGTTTGGTGCAGCTTCTGATTCTTCAGTTGTGCTAACGTCATTTGCAGACTCATTATTTATTAAATGATCATCTGTAGGTTTCAAGTTTCCGGAATCATTGAAATTCTGTGTGCTGTTGTTTACACCATCAACACGTCTTGCATTAACTACAATAAACAATTCATTTCTAGAAACCTTATTGTTCTTTTTCTTAAATAAACTGCCTAGCACAGGTATTTGCGAAAAATATGGTACTTCACTGAATTTCTTACTGTCTTCTTCAGTCAGTAAGCCAGCCACAGCCCACGATTCACCGCTGGCTGACTCAGTAAGTGTGCTAACTGTTTTTTGCCTAAACGAAGGAATGGGTGCTCCCATCAATGTGAATGCATTAGTGTAGTCAGGCTCAGATATAGACTGATCAAGTACAATTGAAATTTTACCGTTCTCTAATACTGTTGGTCTAACAATTAGACTTAGGCCATATTGCACAAAAGTAACGTTAGTTGAAACTACTGCATTTTGAGTAGCGCTACCGGCGGATATCATTTGCACAGGTATTGGAAGTGACCCCCCCACTAAAAAACTAGCAGACTCACCGCTTAATGCAGTAATCAATGGTTCTGATAAAGTTGCTCCAGCACCTTTTTCTTCTATGAGTTTTAAAAAATTTACCAACCCCAGCGTGATACCTTGTGCTGGATTTGCATAACTTAATATTCCTGCAATAGTTGATGTGCCAACATTAGTAACCCCCGTATTTCCAGTTCCACCAATGCCGCTTCCTATACTTGGGCTAACGCCACCTAACATACTGCCAATGCTCACGCCAGTTGTGCTGCCACCATTCTCAATAATGCTTGTAAGTCGCCAGTCCCAACCCAATTCGTCAGTTTTGTTTCTATCAACGGCAACGATTTGCATTTGAATTTCGACTTTCGGCTGACTTTCAACCTTTACAAGACTCATTACTTTACCCTGAGCGACCATCACTACATCACCGCGTGAAATATTTTGCGCCAGGTTACCTTTGTTTGGATATAAAGGCTGATTTAATGATGCAGCCACACCGCCTCGGTTCCCGCGAGTGCCACCACCCTGACTTCCACCTTGCCCCCCACTTTGTCGGCCGCCGACATTTAGTACTTGAAGCGCTAAATTTTGTCTAACTGGATTTACTTCTTCTGTTTCGTCTGTATTTCCTGCCAGCACACCGCCTTGGTCAGAAATAACTGAAAAGTCCGGTGTGGCAGATGAACTCATAAAGCGATCAGCTATTGTTAAAACTCTATTCAAAGCTGCTGCTGTTTTTACTGTACCTTTGAGTACAATCACCTCACCAATTTCGTCTACTGTCACGTTGGATTCAAGTTGATTTAGTAGTGTTTTAAGCTGTGTTATGTCGTTGTTGACCTGCACCACGTAAGACGTGTGCTGATTATCTGCACTAAAAATGGTTAATGATGTACTACCAGCCATCTGACCACTAATCATGATCATGTTGGGCTTAAGCGTTGCCACTTGAATGATGTTGGGATCACCAATGGCTAATGTCTCAATGTCATTGGCTAGACGTAGCGGATAGGAATGACCTTTTGTTACTTTGAGATAACGATTATTGTTTGTAGGTTTTACCTTTGTTTCTGCTTGCACATTACTAGCAGAAAATAACATCACCAGTATTATTCCAAAAAAAGTAATTAAAACTTTTGTTGCCATTGAGTTTGCTTTAAGAAATGTTTATAAAATCATTCCACCAAGGTATGCAGAAAACATGCCATTTATAAAGCTCAATTAATTCAATGATCTACTAGCAAGATCGACATCTTGATAGTGTTAAGTGGTTTTTTTTAACCACCTCTTGGTTTATTAAAGCCAAGTTATTATGTGAAATACTTGTGTGTTATGGGTTAGAAACTAGGATATAGATTTCTATACGTTTAAAAAACAATGGCGCCTTAAGGCGCCATTGTTTTTAGTCTGAATAAGTCGGGGTATTAATCACCAATATCATAAAGCACTTCTTCAGGAGCGCCCAATGTACCATCGATAGCATTCACTTCTACTTCAAGTTTTTTACCATCTTTAGTAATGATGTCAAACTCATATGAAGCGCCATCGCCTTCAACCTCATATTCTGTTTTCAGTACGGAACCTGGGTATTTAGCTAGTGCGGTTTTCAAAGCTACATCTAATGATATTTTTGCTTTTGAGGTAAAAGCCGGATCATTACCACTTACTTCACCTTCAGTTTCTAAAATTTTACCTGTTTTTGCATCGCACTCAGCTTCCCAGTCTTTACCATCTTTGCCGGCGATATCTAACTCATATTGAGTTTTGCCGTCTTCAATTTCGCCGCGAACTGCAGTTACCTTACCTGGGTGTGCTTTAAGCGCTGCTGCTACACAAGTACCCAGATCATCATATTTACCACCATGTTTATCAGCATAAGCTGTTGGTGCTAAAGCAAGTGAAAGTAATGTTGCCAACAATAAGTTCTTTTTCATATATTTCTCCATCTCAAGTTAACTACTAAAAATTCATTAAACCAGTTGCGCCTTACTTAGCTTATTGCGCCTATCTTTACATCAGATTGACTTTTCACTGTTGACCGTCAGTATCAATAACTATTTAAAATTAATTACTTTAAGTTTTTGCAGAAACCGTTATTATCAAAAGCTACATAGATAAAAGTTCAAGTTTCAAGGTAAATGTTTTTGCTTAACTTAATATCGTTTAGCTGAATTCATAAGGCAATTTTCACACTGCCAATTGAGATTACATATTTAGAGTAATCAATTATGTTTTTTATATTGCGGTAAGCCGTGAAAGCTAATTTTGATACATGTCAATATTTTATCATATAAAAATCAATAAGTTAATGTGGTTATAATGAACCAATTCAGTGGATGTATACAGCCGCATTGGTGATGGAATCATTCCATCACAGACTTTTTCCTATACGAATGTTTTAAGCCCTTAAATTTCCTTCTGACCTGATGAATACTTTTGAATTGCGCTTTGTATTCCTCATGGGCTTTCAGTTCAGCTAGTTTTTGCTGTTTTATGGCTTTTTGAATCTGATCTTCTTTTTTGGCTTTCTGTAAAAGCAAATACATGCTGGAAAAAAAGAAGACCAAGGACAGCATCAGTATCAAGCCCAAGAAAAGGAAGGGTGACTGTACGATGAAGTTTGAAATGTAATCCATTTGTTTCGCTCCTTATTCATCTTTACTGGTGATTACTAATTTTGGTCTCTTGCCAGTTATTAGAACCAGATCCACGAGACGATCTACTGTGAACTTGTCAAAGCGCTGATGCACTATGTCGGCGACAACATTCATATTCACTGCAAGTTTATTGGCGATCTGCTCATGATTTAGATCGTTTTCCTGAATCCATTGATCCAGCATCTTCAGTAAATTCTTTTTAATTACCAGTTTCATTAAATTCCCCTCTGATAAATCATCAATTTCATCTGGATTGACATTGGAGCGGTTGTTAATCCAGAGAATGATGGGTGTCATGATTAGAAATACAAACAAGATGAATGACATTGCAAGCAAGGGTTTATCCATTAAATTCTCCAAATAGTTAAAATTTCAAAGTAGCATGAAAGTTTTTTAGCGCAAGTTTTTGTGTTTTTTTAAGCATTAAGTTAATTAATAATCCAGCGACATCAAAAGCGTAGTCCAGCATTCACCTTTTACGCCATGTTTCTCCGTGATGTTTGCCCCGATAATTTGTTCAATAATCGCCTCAGATACTGATTGTTTGGATGATGCATTGACGAGTAGCATCAGCACTGTCTGCTCTATATTGATGAAGAATTTATATTCGCACTTCATCACACGTTCACAGCGCTCTATGGTGCTAATAAATGAAGGGCTGGATATCAGTCCGTAGAGGGTGTTGCTGTTCCAGAAGATTGCATTAAATATCTTCTTGTATTCTGTAGATAACAATTCAACCAGTTTGCGAGCCCGCTGCAATACTTCTCTGTCCTGACACCATACAACTGGAATCGTATCTAACAAATTCACATATGAGCTTGGTGTTTCTGCAGCTGCAAGTCTGCTAATGACGATCTTTCCGGAATTTTCAGCTAATTTTCCTTTCCAGCGTATTGATACCAATTGATTGACTGCTATCCTGCTATCCATTTGCGATGCATTCCATTGCACATCCAGTTGTGATTTTTCATGAAAGATGCTGGCATTGATTTCATAAGTGCTATCGGGTAACAACGTGCATTCAATTGAGGTGATTCTGAATATTTGAGGCAACTGCTCCTGCAGGATGCACAAACTAGATTGCTGACTATCGCCCAGTTTGATGATCAGTCTATCGATTACGGTGAGTTTCTTGGGAATGAATGCAGAGATTGGTTTAAGCATTTTTTAATCCTTTATTCATTTGAATTGGTGTTTGCATAGTGCTCTCTGGGATTTCAACAGCACCAGACAGCAAACGGTTAAAAGCAGAGCCGTCATTTCTGGTAAGGTTTGGTACATAACGGCTATAAACCCTAAACAGCATCTCCGTTGTTGCATGCCCCATCTGCTTTGCAATCCACTCGGGATTTTCTCCTGCAGCAAGCCATAGCGTTGCCGCAGTGTGGCGGGTGGTATAGGGGCGTCTTAACTCAAACCCAAGATGTCTGAGTATTGGGTACCAAATACGGTTGGTCAGATTGTTCAGGTTATGTGGTTTTCCAAAAGCATTACAGAATACAAACTCTGAATGTTTGAAAGTCACATCTCGCTGGCGAAGTAGGGCTTCATATACGACGTCAGACATAAAGATTTCGCGTATAGATAAATCCGTCTTACCTTCCTCTTCCATTTCGTCTCTAACCAGTGTTTCACGAATCAAAATCTGCCGATTTTTAAAATCGATATACTTCCATTTCAGCCCATGGATTTCACCTGTGCGCATACCGGTAAAAAAGCGCACGATGAAATAGTCGCGGTAATCAGCACGTATGGTTTTTAAGATGAGATTCACTTCATCTAGGGTGAACGGGGCAATGTCTTGCCGCTTAATCTTAAGAGGCTTAACTCTTTGCCCTGGTGTGGTAAAGTTATAGCGGTCAGCGGCCTCATTAAGAATTTGTCTTAATCCCAATACAATTGCATTGATGCGTCGAGCAGAGAGGTTTTGACTTTTTCGTCCGGGTACTTTGGCGAGTTGAGAACGAAAATCAAGAATATCTTCACGACGGATGCTGCTGACCATCTTGTCTCCGAAGTAGGGAAGTAAGTGTTTATCGATGGTGTTGCGCATTGTTTCAATGTAACTGCGCCGCCAGCCAATCTTGCATTCATCAAACCACTTTTCTGCAAAGTCTTTGAATAGGGGAGTCGTTAGAATAATACTTTGAACTTGACCGATTGCGGCAGTTTGTGGAACAGGTAAAGTGCCAGCAACTACTTCTGTAATAGCATTCTGCGGAGATGAATGGTGGTTAGAGTTACTCTTGGGAAAGTACTTTTGGTGATCAAAAACACCTTCCGATATGTCATTTTCAATTTTGGTTAGGACTTCTTCCATTTTTTTACGATTTGATTTGGAATCGTTCAAGAGTGTTTGTTCTCGATATCTCTTACCTTGATACCTGAAGTCAAAAAATAACAATCCATTATCTTTACGAGCTCTAATACTAGCCATGGCAATATCCGCCATTTTTCATTGGGATTGCGTTTAAATTTGTAGATACTGTTAAAAGATCACGCTCGATGGATTCCCAGATGTAGAGTATCTTTCTCCTGCCAAAAGGACGTACATAATGTATCCCTTCAATCAGTACGCTATCTTTCAACTGGTTGCGGATTGTTCTGGCATCATATTTAATGCGATTGGATAGTTCATCGGTAGTTAAGTAAGTGCATTCCATGCTATTCTCCTAATCATTAATGTTTGCAAATGATTTTATAAAAGCTCATTTGATAATTTATATTATCATAAATAATTTCAAATGCAAATAAATATTATCAAAATATAATTATTATGAGCATTTAATATGATCAGGTTTCTAAT
>LNAP01001170.1_pt1 | contig 28384 bp, 28 predicted proteins | sample 602601 | NCBI WGS metagenome assembly LNAP01 (sample SAMN02440304, study PRJNA202911) | soil metagenome | biome: Subtropical and temperate rainforests or woodlands; isolation source: soil samples (1 kg each in a 20% v/v slurry with milli Q water) were... ... | reverse complement strand
AATTCTCCGGCCCCTGCCACGGTCATCGAAGCAACGCCAGTTGCTCCGCCCGAGCCCTCACCGCCGCCGGCCCCGCCAGCCGAATCCCCGCCGGCGACGCCCGCGCCGCTATTCCGCGCGCGCCAGGACCTGCCGAAGACGGTCCCGTTGAGCATTCCGGCGGTAATTCCCATCGTCCGCGCACCGGATGATCCCGGGATCGACGATGAGGCCCCAAGCGACGAATTCGCGGAACAAGTGGGCCCATCGAAAGCCCAGGCCAGCGGCTGGCGCGGTTTCCTGTCCCGCTGGGGCGGCTGATTTACACCTCGCAGCGGCCGCGTTTTCCTTGCAAAACCGCGCCCTGCCCGATATCAGGTGCGGGCGTTTTCAGGCAGTTACCGAACGCACCGCTTGGTCCGCCGCAATAGCTCAGTTGGTAGAGCACGTCATTCGTAATGACGGGGTCACAGGTTCGAGTCCTGTTTGCGGCACCAGCACTTAGCAGGATTTTCCACCTTTGAGAACCAAGCTGGGGATAGGCAGCAGCGGCTCAAAGCCGGGGCAGACGTGGCGCCTCCAAGCGCGGTGCGGTGACGTCGGGAGGCGTTGCGGCCTTGGCCGGATGATCGACGGCAATCAGTCGTGCAAGCTCGACCAGGCCATCGTCGAACGGCGCGGGTGCGGACCTGGTTGGGGTTGGCGGTTGCGGCCGGTAAACGAAGCGACCCAAGGCGATGAATATTTTCACTGGCGAAATTCCCCCGGCGCGAGTGGCGTTGTTTTGAAACCAAGTGCGCAGGGAGAAGGTCGTTCCAATTTGATGAAACTTAGATCGGCTTCTGGTTAATGGCTCGTCGGCCCCGCGAATCGCGTAGGACCGGCGGCGGCCGGGAGATCGCTGGCTAAATCGCAAGATGGGCACTCGAAAGTTCTCAAATCGAAGCCCGGCTCTTGTTCAATTCGAGCAAGCATCATCGTCGTTCCGCACTTCGGGCACGGCGGACTGACGACGTTGATGAAGGGGGATGGCGGCGGCGAGTTAACTTCGGTCATGCTGGTACCCTTGTTGGGCGGGAGCACGAGCAACCCTCAGTCACCAATAGATACCGAGACGGGGCGGTGATGCCGCCACCTTACGCGTTCAATCCATTGGATACGTGACTTATTATATTATAGCCGCAGGCTCACGCTGATTTCCACGCGGACGCCCCGGCTGATGCGTCCACTATCGCAGCGGCGATCGGACGTCTTTTCCCAATCGAGCCTGCGTGATCTTCCTCACATAACCGCATAGCCAATTGGCTTAAGTCTCCTCGCGACACTCAACAACGGGAGACTTAACATGCGCAGGGTCATTCTGAACATTCGGAAGCTCATTCTGATCGCCGCGATGATTCTGGCATCCGCCACCGCGCATGCTGGTTCGTCGAGAAGCCTGACGATGGCTGCAAATGATGAGCCGGTTGCCACGGAGCAACCCAAGGCCTCCGAGACACCGAAAGCAACCGAAGCGCCAAAGTATGTCGAGCGGCCGGCGGTCGTCGAGACCAAAGCCGACGAGCCGAAGGCGGAGCCGGCAAAACCGGTCGCCGAAAAGACGGCGTCAGCGCGGAAGGTCGAAAAGCCGAAGCGCAAGCGCTACTGGAATGAAGCCCGGATCATCAACGAGCTGCATCGGCACGGGGTTTATTGGTAGGAGCCCTGCGTCGGGTCGTTGCAAGGAGCATTTCCAGCCCTCGTCGTTCCGGGATGGTCCAAAGGACCAGACCCGGAATCTCGAGATTCCGGGTTCGATGCTGCGCATCGCCCCGGAATGACGGGACTCTGTGCCGTCCATTACTGCGAAATCGTCTGCACCACGCTGCTGATCGGGCGGCTGGCGACGGTCGGTACCTTCAGATCCTTGACCAGCATCGCATCATATTCCGGCAACGTCTCCAGTTGCTCCTTGGCTTTCATCTGAACTACCTTGTAGCCGCCCGCCTTCAGGCGGCGGAGCAACGTCGGCAAGGCTGCGGCGGTGTGCTTCTGCAGGTCGTGCATCAGGATGACGCCCTTGCCCTGCTTGTCCAGCTTGGTCATGACGGTCTGGATGATCTGGTCGGGCCCAGAGGATTTGAAATCGTAGGAATCGACGTCGCAGGAAAACATCGCGATGTTCCGGGAGCCTAGATAGCCCAAGGTCGCTTGCGTATGGGCGAGCGCCGGAAAGCGGAAAAATGGCGCGGGCGCGGCACCCAGCGCCATTTTCACGGCGCTAAAGCCCTTTTCGATCTCGTCCTTGGCCTGCTGCTCGGTCAGCTTCTTGCTGTCGAGATGGGCGTGCGACCAAGTGTGGGAGCCGATGGTGTGTCCCGCCGCTGCGACCTGCTTGAGGATTTCCGGATGATAGGTCGTGTGCTTGCCGATCGGGAAGAACACCGCCTTGGTGCATTCGTCCGCCAGCGCCTTGAGCACTGTGGGTGTCGTCGGCCACGGGCCGTCGTCGAAGGTCAGCACGACCTCCTTGTCGGCCAGGAAGTCGAACTGCTTGTATTGCAGGAAGCCGAAGCCGGGACCGCCAGTGGTGTCAATCACGACGGTGCGGCTCACGCCCAAAGCATCAGGATTGGCGCAGGTCGATTTTGCTGGCGCTGGCGGCTCCGCTGGCTTGGAAATCGAAGCGGTAACCTCGACATCTGGAGCCGGTTTGGCGCTGGCCGGCGGAAGCGGCTCAGCCGGCCGGGCAGCGACGGTTTGGGGGGCCGCGACGTCCGCGCGCGGCGAAGAAGTCCAGAACCACACGCCGGCGATGACAACCGCCGAAACAACACACGCCAATATCAAGCCCAACGCATTACGCATCGTTACACTTTCCAGGAGACCAATTGTTGTGACGCGTTACCCACGCGTTACCGTCCATTAATGCCAACGAGGTCTTAACGCCGCCCCAACGCCGCCTTTGGCTCACGAATAATTTCGGGTCTTGTGAACTGAGTGATGGCCGTCACAGTCGCCGCGCCGCATTGGGAGCAAGGTCGGGGGCATCAGAGACCGGCTCTGCCGAGCCGGCCCAATGGAGCCGAAAATGACCGTTTCTGTCCAGAAGACCATTCGCCGGGCTGCCGTGGTGCTGGCTTTTGCCGCCTCTTTCTCCGCGCTGTCCTCGACCTCGAGCTTTGCCTTCAGCGCTGAGGCGCAGTCGATGTGCACGGGCGACGCGTTCCGCCTCTGCAGCTCGGAAATCCCCAACGTTCCGAAAATCACCGCCTGCATGATCAAGCAGCGCGCCAATCTGAGCAGTGGTTGCCGGACCGTGCTCGACCGCGACCTCGCTGCTCAATCCCGCAAGGTTGCGGCGCAATAATTCCTCCCCTGTCATGGCCGGGCTGACCCGGCCATCCACGCCTTGCACCGAGCTGACTTTAAGGCGTCGTATGACGGCTTTCACCATTTCCAGCCGTTGCTCCAAACACGTTGCAGCGCCGGGTCGGGCGCATTAGAACGCGTCGATAGCGTTCATTGTTGCGTACGAAGGCATGGCAAGATGGTCAGATTTCTTTGCATCGTTCCGTTGGTTCTGATGGCCTCAGCGGCGCCGGCGCAACAGCAGGGTCACGACGCCTGCGCGCGCGACGTCTCGCGTTTTTGCCGGGCTCGCATGAATGACGGCGACCAGATCGTTCTGGCGTGCCTGAAACAAAACCGCGCCCGCCTCAGCAAGGCCTGCCAGCAGGTGCTGACGAGTCACGGGCAGTAACTTAACTATCGTTGTCATTCCGGGATGGTCCGAAGGACCAGACCTCAGACGTGCAATTGCACATCGGGGAATCTCGAGATTCCGGGTTCATCGCTCCGCGATGCCCCGGAATGACGAGATCACGTACTGCTTCCCGCCACGGTCGCGACCGGCAACACCTCACTCGCAGCGCGGTCGGGCGTGTCTTCCTTCCAGCGCACCGAGCCGAATGGCCGCTCCAGCATGCGGCGGACGCGAATCGGATCCGGCCCGAGGTGAAAATCCATCGCGCGCTGATGCAGCGCGCGCTCCGATTGCGTCGAGCGATTGCGCTGGCGCAGATAATCGAGCCAGGTCGGGCAGTGATACCGCTCGGTCCATAGTTCGGGATCGGCGATGTCGCGCGCGATCGACCAGCCATAGGCGCCGTTGCGCTGGCGGCTGAGCTGTACTTCCTGCATTACATTGTGGAAGGCGCGGGCGTTCTCCTGATCGACGCGATATTCGATCTCGACCACCAGCGGCCCGCTGCGGCCTGTCAGCGACAGCCGCACCTCTGGGTCGGCCAAAACCTCGGCATCTTCATTGCGCGCGCCGACCGGCGGCATACGCAGCCACAGGCCGAGCAAGGGCGAAGCAAACATCAGCGCGGCGGAAACCAGCAGCGCGATTTCCACGCCGGCGGCATCGGTCAATCGCCCCCAGCCCCAGCTTCCGATCGCGATGCCGCCGGCGATCGCCGCCTGGAACGCCGCCAGCGAACGTCCCGCGACCCAGCGCGGCGCGGAAAGCTGTACGCCGATGTTGAACAAGGCGACCGCCGCCATCCATACCGCACCGGCCAGCACCAGCGCCGCCGCGGTGAGCACCGGTTCGCGGCTGAGCGCCACCGCCGCGATCGCACCCGCCATCGATAACGTACAGGCGCGGATCGCGGCCTCGCCGCTCAGACGCTTGCGCAATTCGGTGATGTTCAGCGCGCCGATCACCGCGCCCATGCCGAAGGCGCCGAGCATGATGCCGTAGGTTTGCGCGCCGCCATGCAGGAGGTCGCGCGCCACCAGCGGCATCAGCGCCGACACCGAACCGCCAATCATGCCGGCCACCAGGGTGCGGGCCAGCACGATGCGGATCGAAGGCGAGTTGGCGATATAGCGCACCCCCGACACCATGGCGCGGTTGAGACGCTCGCGGGGCAGGCGCGACGGCTCGCTGGCGCGGCGCCAGAGAAACAGCACGATCAGAAGCGGAATATAGAGCACGGCGTTGATGGCGAAGGCGGCGACCGCGCCCGCGGTGGCGACGACGATGCCGCCGATGGCGGGACCAAAACTGCGCGCGATGTTGTAGCTGATGCCGTTCAGTGCGACCGCAGCCGGCAAATGTTCCGGCGGCACCTGCTCGCTGACCGAGGATTGCCACGCCGGTCCGAACAGCGCCATGCCACTGCCGACGATGAAACAGAAGGCGAGCAAAATCTCCGGCGTGACCAGGCCGAGCCAAGCCAGCACCGACAGAGCGGTCGCGCCCGTTAGCGCGATCGCCAGCGAGACCAGCGCTACGATGCGCCGGTCATACATGTCGGCGATGGCGCCGGCCGGCATCGAGATCAGCATGATCGGCAGCATCAAGGCGGTTTGCACCAGCGCGACCATGTCGGCCGACGGCGTCATCTGCGTCATGGCCCAGGCGGCGCCGACCCCCTGGATCAACAGCCCGAGATTGGAAAGCAGGCTCGCCAGCCAGATACGCCGGAACACAGAATGGCGCAGCGGCGCGGCGACTCCGTCGGTGGCAAACATCGCGCGTTTCGACTGTCTCGTCATCGTTGTTCCGTGGATGCCGGCCGTGGCCGGCCTCTGATTCTGGGGCCTTGAAGTGATGCCCGCGAAACTCCTTGTCTGTCCAGTGATTAGGCCGCTATTAGCGGTCACAAAATGCAGCTAAAGTGCTGAAAAATCCCGGTTATTAGGCGAGGTTATCAAGTGGGCATTTCGCGGCGGGCATTATTGAAAGGCGCCGGTGCTGTGCCGCTGGCGGCCGGGGGCTTCGGATTCTCCGCCTTTGCGCAAGCACAAGCTGCCGCCCCGGCCGGGACGGAAATTCCGCCGATTTTGTTCGTCCACGGCAATGGCGATCACGCGGCGCTCTGGCTCACTACGCTGTGGCGGATGGAATCGAACGAGGTTCCGCGCGAGCGGCTGTTTGCGATCAACTTCACCGATCCGTTGGCGCGCACCGACGATTCGGTGCAGCAGCCAAACCGGTCCTCGACCGAGGACCAGCGCCGCGAGCTTGGTGAGGCCATCAAGGAATTGAAACGCCGCACCGGTGCCGCGCGCGTGGCTCTCGTCGGCAATTCACGCGGCGGATATTCCATTCGCAGCTACATCAAGAACGGCGGCGCCGGCGATGTCAGTCACGCCGTGCTGTGCGGTGTGCCCAACCATGGCGTCTATGATTGGGCTGAAGGTCTCGGCAACGAGTTCAACGGCCGCGGTCCGTTCCTGCGCCGGCTGAACGAAGGCGAAAGCGAGGTGACGCCGGGCCCGGCGTTCCTCACCCTTCGCAGTGACGGCATCGACAAATATGCGCAAGCCGATGGCCGCTTCGTCGGCAAGCCCGGCACCCCAACCGGAATCACGGCCGAAGGCCCGGCGCTGAAGGGCGCCACCAATCTCGTGCTTGGCGCCGTCGATCATCGCGAGACGGCGTTTCATCCGCGTGCGTTCCGCGAGATCTACAAGTTCATCTCAGGCCGCGAGCCGGACCGGATCGCGATCGTCCCGGAAACGGAAGTGCGATTGAGTGGCCTCGTGACAGGGACACCCGGCGGCGTTCAAACCAACCGTCCGGTCGCGGACGCGTCGGTGGAAGTGTATCGCGTGTCTCCCGAGGCCGGCGAGCGTGCAGGCGGCCCGATCCATTCTTCGATAACCGCAGCCGACGGGCGCTGGGGCCCGGCGCAGGTCGATCCGTCCTGGTATCTTGAAATCGTGCTCACTTCGGCCGGTTCGACCACCACGCATTTCTACCGTTCGCCGTTTCCGCGTTCGTCCGACATCGTGCACCTTCGTGCCGCGCGTCCTTTGGGAACTGGCGATGCCGGAGCCGGTGCGGTCGTCCTGATGTCGCGGCCACGCGGATATTTCGGCATTCCCCGCGATGTGGTGCTGTTCGACGGCAAGGAGCCTGCGGATGTGACGGCGGGCGTGCCGACCGATTCGGCCAGCACGTTGCGGCTTTCCGGCGCGGAGATCGGACGCCCGGTGACGGCGCTGTTCAATCAGGAACGGATCGTGGCGCGGGCGTGGCCGGCGTCGGAAAACCGGATTGCGATCGCCGAGTTGACTTATTAGCTGTTTTCCTGGTTCCGGCGCCTTCGTGGCGCCCGGAAGTGAGAGCTGTTAAGGTGGATGATGCTGGTCGTGTCATCCTCTTTCGCGAGGCGCATGTGAGCATAGCCGAAACTTGGGAGATGCCGGTTACGCGACGCCCGCCGCTGGTGCCGCCGGCACCGCCACGCGCGCCCGATACCATGACCGCCTTCGGGCGGATGATGGCGATGCGCGAGAGCGCGATCGGCGCCTGGGGGCAGCGAGCCTATGAAGAGGATATCGTCCGGGGCCGCTTCGCCGGGCGCAGCAGTTTCATTCTCAACACGCCGGATTCGATCCGGCATGTGCTGGTCGACAATTACGAAAATTACGTGCGCACGCCGGCCGCGATCCGGGTGCTGCGTCCGATGCTCGGCGAAGGCCTGCTGATTGCCGATGGGCGCACCTGGAAGCATCAGCGCCGAACGCTGGCGCCGGCCTTTACACCGCGCGCGGTGATGCCGCTCGTTCCCCACATGATCGCCGCGATCGATACGACGATTACCAAGCTCCAGGCCGCCAGCAATGCGCCGGTCGATTTGCGCGAGGCGATGCAGCGGATGACGCTTGAGATCGCCGGCCGCACCATGTTCTCGTTCGGCATGGAGCGCCACGGCGCGGCCTTGCGCGGCTTCGTGATGGAATATGGCGCGCGGCTGGCGCGGCCGCATTTTCTCGATCTGCTGCTGCCGCTCAACTGGCCCAGCCCGCAGGATTTCCGTCGCGCCCGCTTCCGCAAACGCTGGACTGAGTTCGTGGCCATGCTGATCGCGGAACGCCGCGCTGCCGGCAAGAACGAAGGCGCGCCGCCGCGCGACCTGTTCGACCTGATGGTTGCCGCGCGCGATCCCGAGACCGGTCAATCCTTCTCCGACGAACAGCTCGGCGATCAGGTGGCGACCATGATCCTCGCCGGTCATGAGACCACAGCCACCGCCTTGTTCTGGTCGCTGTATCTGCTCGCGCTCGACCCTGCGACCCAAGACCAATTGGCCGCCGAGGTGCAGAGCGTAACCGTCAACGGTACGCTCGATATCGAGCGGCTGAAATTCACCCGTGCCGTGGTCGACGAAGCCTTGCGGCTCTATCCGCCGGCCTTCCTGATCGCGCGGGCGGCCGCTGCGGCGGACACCATTGCCGGCTTCCCGGTCAGGAAGCACGATGTCGTGCTGGTTGCGCCATGGCTGTTGCACCGGCATGAAAAGCTCTGGCGCGAACCGAATGCGTTCATCCCGTCACGCTTCATGCCGCCTGCACCGGCACCGGATCGCTTCGCCTATCTGCCGTTCGGCGTCGGCGCGCGGGTCTGCATCGGCGCGCATTTTGCGCTGGTGGAGGCCACGCTGGCGCTGGCCAAGATGATCGCCGCGTTTCGTGTCGAACTGCTCGACAGGGAGCCGGTGATGCCGGTCGGTGTCGTAACCACGCAACCGGACCGTTCGCCGGCGTTCCGCATCGCCCGGCGCTGACAAAACTGTCATTTTGAAGCCGTCGTAATCTGCTCTAAAGGCGCAACATGAGCGACATTCAAGCCCAATTTTCCGTGCTGAAGCAGACCGCCGATCCGGCGGTGGCGGACGCGATCTATCAGCTCATCGAGAAGGGCGAGGATCACCAACTCAACCGCATCAACGTGCTGGATTTTTCGAAGCGGACCGGACTCGACGAAGAGCGGGTGATCTCCGGCTTCCTGCATGCATCACGGCTGGGGCTGTTTGATCTAACCTGGAACGTGCTGTGCCCCGGCTGCGGCGGCGTGCTCGATGCCCATTCGACGCTGAAATCGCTGCGTCATGACGACTATCATTGCGGGTTGTGCGCCTGCGGCTATGAGGCCTCGGTCGACGAACAGGTCGAAGTCGCCTTCACCGTCAGTCCGCGGGTCAGACGAATCGCCGCGCATGATCCCAACACGCTGCCGCTCTGGGAATATTTCAAGCAGGTGTTCTGGAGCTCCGGCGTCGATTTCAACGAGGAGTCGTTCGCAGCGCTTTCCAACGACGTCGTGCTGGACGCGCTTGAACTGCCGGCCGGCGAAAAGGCGGTGATGTCGCTGCAACTGCCGCCGCAATTCATCATCGTATTCGAGCCGGTGACGCACTCCGCCCAGTTCATCGATGTTCAGGGCGAGCCGACCAAGGAACGTCAGCAATTGTCGATGCTCTACAACAAGACGCCGAGTCCGACCGGAGGGGCCATTACGTTACGTCCCGGCCCGTTGCGGCTGGCGCTCGACAATCAGGCCGGCGTGCGGGTGCTGCCGTCGGTCTTCATCGCCGCTGATGCGCTTCATCACCTGATCGGCAAGCGCAAGCCGTTCCTCACCGCCAAGCGGATGCTGACCAATCAGACCTTCCGCGATGTCTTCAAGGCCGACAATCTCAACATCGACCAGCGCCTCAAGATCACCTCGCTGACCTTTCTCTTCACGGACCTCAAGGGTTCTACCGCGCTGTACGAGCGGGTGGGAGATCTCGCTGCATTCGATCTGGTGCGTGCGCATTTCCACGCGCTGCTGGAGATCATCTCCTCGGAAAAGGGTGCCGTGGTGAAGACCATCGGCGATGCCGTGATGGCGACCTTTATCAGGCCCGAACATGCAATCGTCGCCGGCCTGCGCATGCGCGCTGCGATGGACGTACTCAATGCCGAGCGCGGCACGCGTGATCTCGTGGTCAAGATCGGGATCCATGAAGGTCCGTGTCTCGCAGTCATGCTCAACGAGCGGCAGGATTATTTTGGCCAGACCGTCAATATCGCCGCGCGGGTCCAGAGCCTTTCGACGTCGCAGGAAATTCATATCACCGGCCCGGTGATCGATGCGCCCGCCGTGGCCGCCATCCTGGACAGGGAAGCGATCAGGCCGATTCAAAAACAGGCGGCGTTGCGCGGCATTGCCGACAAGATCGTGGTGTATGAAATACCCTGAGATTGCCAAACCGTAATGCATGCGTCGAAATGGCATGGATTGCGGGTGTTGATTTTCCAGCCCATATATTGCTTGTCGCTCACTGAGATTGAACGATCGGGCAACAAAACAAGCTTCACAGGATTCGAGAGCTCAAATGCTGGACGGACTGCGCCAATTCATTGCCGACGTCGTTTCTTCCGCGCACGATGATCGGGCATTCGACGATACCGGCTATCGCCTGGCGGCGACGGCGTTGTTGATCCATGTGATTTCGATCGACGGCGAGCCGTCCGAGCTTGAAAGGCGCAAACTCCACAGCCTGATCGAAAGCCGGTTCGGGCTTGATCCCGGCACCGCGGATCAATTGATCGCCTCGGCGACGCTGGTCGAGGGCGAAGCGGTCGATCTCTATCATTTCACCAGCGTCATCATGCGCTCGGTGGATGAGGCAGGCAGGCTCCGCATGGTCGAAATGATGTGGGAACTGGTATACGCCGATGGCCAGGTCAGCGAATTCGAGGACAACGTCGTCTGGCGCGCCGCCGATCTCCTGGGCGTATCCTCGCGCGACCGGATCGAACTCAAGCATCGTGTTGCCGGCCAGCAATCCGCGCCGGTTACGGGCGGTTCGGGTACCGCAGACGCGGCGATCTGACGCGCAATTGCCCACGGCGACGGGGCGATCGATTCACGACTGGACATGACGAAATCTTAATGTGCCGGCAATTGGCCGTCCCCCAAATTTGCCGTTCAGTGCGCAGCGCTGTCCGCTCGCGCGCGACTTTATGCCTGCAGGTGGCTTGCATCTCACCTCAAGCCTATGCTCTCGTCATTTGCGTAAGCCGTGTATCCTGTAAATAATTTAAGAGCATTCAATCGTGACCGAGCGTGTGACGCTGATTACCGGTGCCTCGGCTGGCATAGGCGCCGAACTGGCGCGCGTTTTCGCATCGAACGGCCATCGCGTGGTCCTGGTGGCGCGGCGCGCGGAACGGCTGGCGAAATTGGCGGCAGAAATCACCGCCAAAGGCAGCGCGGCGCCGATCGTAATTCCCTGCGACCTCGAGCAGCCTGATTCCGGCGACAAGATTGCCGCCGTGCTGGATGCCGAAGGCGTGGAAGTCGAGTATGTCGTCAACAACGCCGGCTTCGGCCTGTTCGGCAATGCGATCGAACGAGATCGCACGGAGCAACTGGGTATTATCGCCGTCAACATCCGCGCGCTGACCGATCTGTCACTGCGATTTTCCGATCATTTGATCCGGAACCGCGGCGGCATCCTCAATGTCGGTTCGATTGCCGGCTTTCTGCCGGGACCCGGCATGGCCGTCTATTATGCGTCCAAGGCCTATGTGCTGTCGTTTAGCGAAGCAATGCGCCGGGAACTCGCGCCGCGCGGCGTGCGCGTCACCGTGCTGTGTCCCGGACCGGTGCCGTCGGAATTTCAAGCCCGGGCGGGATTTCTGCCCGGTCTCGATTCCGTGGTCCTGAATGTCCCGGCGGCCGATGTGGCACAGCAAGGCTATCAGGGACTGATGGCCAATAAGCGGGTCGTGCTGCCCGGCCTCGGCATCAAAATTGTGCCGTTTCTCCTCAGGTTGTTTCCCCGCGGGTTTATCCTCGGGGCGGTTGGGCGTCTCCAGCTGCGGAAGCGCTGAAAAAAGCGCCATGGCGCAGGCTGGCCCGCGATTTGCTTACAAAAATCATGCAAGCGATTTGAACTCATACGAAATTAAGGATCACTTAGGTATGATCCGGGCCTGAAGGCCGCATTTTAAGAAGAGTCGATGGTGCTGCTGCCGACAAAGGCCGATTTCTACAATGGGCTGTTGCCGTTTCCGGCCAGCAAACGCACGGCCGTTGCGTCTTCAGAGGCGTTGCTGCCCGTCCTGATCGTCCTGCACCAGGAGAATTCGACGCCCGGTCGCGTCGGCAACGCATTGCGGGCGCTCGGCTATCCGCTGGACATCAGGCGGCCGCGGTTTGGCGATCCGCTTCCCCCGACGTTGGACGACCATGCCGGCGCGGCCATTTTCGGCGGCCCGATGAGCGCCAACGATCCGGACGATTTCGTTCGTCGGGAGATCGACTGGATTTCGGTGCCGCTTCGGGAGCAGCGGCCGTTTCTCGGCATCTGCCTCGGCGCCCAAATGCTCGCGATGCAACTCGGCGCCAAAGTTGCATCACATCCCGAAGGCCGCGCGGAAATCGGGTACTATCCGATCCGCCCGACCGCCGCAGGATTGGCGATCTGCCCGCACTGGCCCGATCAGGTCTATCATTGGCATCGCGAAGGATTTGAACTTGCCCACGGGGCCGAGCTGCTGGCGGAAGGTGGTGACTTCCCGGTACAGGCGTTCCGATCAGGCCACGCGTTCGGCTTCCAGTTTCATCCCGATGTGACCTACGCGATGATGCATTGCTGGACCACGCGCGGTCACGACCGCTTCGGCATGCCGGGTGTACAGCCGCGCCATCTTCACTTCGAAGGTCGTGCGATTCATGACGTGGCCGAGCGCATCTGGCTGAAGCACTTTCTCGACGACTGGCTGGTGCGCATGCCGTCATCGGTGATGTCGCAAGCCGCCGAATAGCAGGCAGCCTTCGCTTGCGGCTTCTCTGAGAGCTTTTCAAGTTTGCAAGTCGAGCGATGGATGCCGAGGCCCGGCTTCGCCCTACGGGCTACGCCGCGACAGCCTTCGCTACGACAGGGCTTGCCGAGCCGAAGCAGGCGCAGCCTGCGAAGGCTGGTGGAGCCAGGCGGGATCGAACCGCCGACCTCGTCATTGCGAACGACGCGCTCTCCCAGCTGAGCTATGGCCCCGTCGCGGCCGCCTCACAAGTGAATGAAAGCGGCCGACAATCGGCGCCATTTACAATCCGCGCCAAGGTCAAGTCAAGAACGGTGAACCTGGCGTTTTCAGCGTCATTTGCCCGGAACTTCCCTTGTTTGTACGGAGGCGAACCGATATCTAACATGCTGATCCACCTGTGAGTCCTCCTCCACATGCGCGCTGTTCTTGAAATCGTCCTATTGATATTGGACTTGTACGTGTGGCTGCTGATTGCCTCAGCTATTCTCTCCTGGCTGATTGCGTTCAATGTCGTGAACACGCGCAATCAGTTGGTTGCCGGGATAGCGGAGTTTCTCTATCGAATCACGGAGCCATTGTTGGGTCCCATCCGATCGATTTTGCCAAATTTTGGTGGCCTCGACATCTCTCCGATCGTTCTAATTCTGCTCATATACCTCATCCAAAAACTCATTGTTTATAACGTGATGCCCCTCGTCATTGGGTACTGATGGTTCCGTGGCGTTACTCAACCGAGGGCATCAGCGTCGCGCTACGCGTGACGCCGCGGGGCGGCCGCGACGGCATCGACGGAATCGAGACGCTGGCCAATGGCCGCAGCGTGGTCAAGGTGCGGGTCCGCGCGATCGCCGAGGGCGGCGAGGCCAACCGCGCGGTAACCGAACTGCTTGCGAAGGCGCTCGGGGTGCCCAAAGCCAAAGTGCGGGTTTTGTCCGGCGCGACATCGCGCCTTAAGCAGATCGCTGTCGACGGCGACCCCGCCAAGCTCGGCGAGGCGCTGCGAGCTTTGACCGCGGCGAAACCTGACTGATAGAGGATTGAGATGACCGCTCGCATCATCGATGGAAAACTCATTGCATCGGAGCTTCGCGCCCGCGTAGCCGGCGAGGTGGCGCGGGTAAAGCGGGAGCACGGCGTGACGCCCGGGCTCGCGGTGGTCTTGGTCGGCAGCGATCCCGCCAGCCAGGTTTATGTCCGCAGCAAGCACAAGCAGACCCAGGAAGCCGGGATGGCATCCTTCGAGCATGTATTGCCCGAGGATGTGGCGCAAAGCGATCTGCTGGCGCTGATCGCAAAACTCAACCGTGATCCCGCCGTGCACGGCATCCTCGTGCAATTGCCGCTGCCGAAATCGCTGCACACCGAAACCATCATCAACGCCATCGATCCCGCCAAGGACGTCGATGGGCTGCACCCGAACAATGCGGGACGGCTGGCCGGCGGCTTTGCCGCGTTGTCGCCGTGCACGCCGCTCGGCTGCATCATCCTGACCAAAAGCGTGCATGCTTCGCTCGAAGGCATGAACGCCATCGTCATCGGCCGCTCCAACCTGGTCGGCCGTCCGCTGGTGCAATTGCTGCTCAACGAAAACGCCACGGTGACGATCGCGCATTCGCGCTCGCACGATCTGGCGCAATTATGTGCCCGCGCTGACCTCGTGTACGCCGCCGTCGGCAAGCCCGAGATGGTGCGCGGCGACTGGATCAAGCCGGGCGCCACCGTGATCGATGTCGGCATCAACCGCCTGCCGGCCGCCGACGGCAAGACCCGGCTGGTCGGCGACGTCGCCTTTCAGGAAGCGCTGGATGTCGCCGGCGCGATCACGCCGGTCCCCGGCGGCGTCGGCCAGATGACGGTGGCCTGCCTGCTGGTCAACACGCTGCGCGCGGCGTGTGCGCTTCATGGGCTACGGAAGCCGGGCGTGTAAGACGCGGCGCGCCGCAAAATCCGTCGGCGATGACGCCGTCAGATTTTGGTACGCTTGCCGACCCTACTTTTTCTTGGCGCGCGCGATGCTTTCCACGATCAGTCGATGCGCGTCCTCTGCGCCGCCCCAGCGCAGCACCTTCACCCATTTGCCGGGCTCGAGATCCTTGTAGTGCTCGAAGAAGTGCTGGATCTGCTGCAGCGTGATGTCGGGCAGGTCGCTGTAGTTTCGCACCTTGTCATAGCGCTGGGTCAGCTTCGACGACGGCACCGCGATGATTTTCTCGTCGCCGCCGGCCTCGTCTTCCATCAGCAAGACGCCGACCGGCCGCACGCTCATCACGGCCCCCGGGACGATGGCGCGGGTGTTCGCAACCAGCACGTCGCAGGGATCGCCATCGTCCGACAGCGTGTGCGGAATGAACCCGTAATTGCCGGGATAGCGCATCGCAGTATAGAGAAACCGGTCGACGACCAGCGTACCGGCATTCTTGTCCATCTCGTATTTGATGGGCTCGCCGCCAACAGGCACTTCAATGATGACGTTGACGTCGCGCGGCGGATCGATCCCGATCGAAATGGCGTCAATACGCATGGATGGCTCCGCGTGCTGAAGTTAAGCGTTGAACAGGGGACAGCAGGACGAGCCTAGGCTGAATTTGGAATAGCTCAAAATCCAGCAAGTTCAGTTGGTCCAGGCGAAGGCGACCTTGTCGAGCGACTTCGGCCCGAACTTCTCCGAGGAGCGCGCGACCATGCGGCCGCCGAGGGCACGGTAGAATTCGGTCGCCGGGTCGTTGTCCGACAGCGCCCAGATCACCATGCTCTTCAACCCGCTCTGCAACAGGTCGCGACGTGCGGCGGTGAACAGCCGGCGGCCGAAACCAAGACCCTGAAATTCCGGGCGCAGGTAAAGCTCGTAGATTTCGCCCTCGAAATGCAGGCTGCGCGCACGGTTGCGGCCGTAATTGGCGTAGCCTGCCACCTTGTCGCCGAATACCAGCACGCTGACGCGGCTGCCCTTGCGGATCGCGCTGTCCCACCATTGCGGGCCGCGGCGGTTGATCAGCTTCTCCAACTCGGCGCCGGGGATGATGCCCTGATAGGCCGAGCGCCAGGCCTCGTCATGGGTAGACGCCACCGCGGCTGCGTCCGCAGCTTTGGCCGGCCGAACCTCGATCAGGGTTGTGCTCATGGTTCTGATCAAAGCAAGTCAGCGCGCCGTCTTCAAGGTCCATCGTTAATTATCGGTTAACCTGTGGATTTTTTGCATCAGTTTTCCGTCAGGCTGTACCGAAAAAGGACAGGGAGGCGCTTTGAGTGGCAATTCGCCGAGGGCCGCCCGGGCAAACCGATCCGGACCGGACTCTTTTGCGAGGCTGCCTCGCCAAAAATGCCCTGGATTTGATTCGCCGTGGGTATTCTGTGTCAGCGAATCCAAAGCCCGTCCTCCTGCCTGCGTCAGGCAAATTCATGCAATCGTCAAAAACGCTTTTCGCTCTGGTCGCATCGGTTTTCCTCAGTACCCAGAACGCGACGGCGCAGACGACCTTCGGCGCCCGGGGCGCTGAAGCCGGGCCGGATCGCATGCAGCAATGGCTGGTGCCGTCGCCCCTCCCGGATACTGCGTCGCACGCCGTGCTGTTTCGCCCGCCTGGCGATGGGCCGTTTCCGCTGGCGGTGATCGCGCACGCCACCACGCAGAATGCGCTGCGTCGCGCGCAGATGCCGCAGCCCGAATATCGCGCGCTTGCGGCGTGGCTGGTCGCGCGCGGCTTTGCCGTGCTGGTGCCGGAGCGGCCGGGCCATGGCGCCACCGGCGGACCGTATCTCGAGGACCAGGGCGGCTGCGATGAGGCGGACTATTCCCGCGCCGGGCGCGCCACCGCCGATGAGATCGCCGCGGCGGCGGGCTTTGTGCGCAAGCAATCCTTCATCCGGCCGGATGGCATAGTGATTGTCGGGCATTCGGCCGGCGGATGGGGCGCGCTGGCGCTGGCCGGCGAGGATCCACAGCGCGTCTCGGCCATCATCGCATTCGCGCCCGGACGTGGCGGCCGCGCCAATGATTCCGCCGACCAGGTCTGCGCGCGGCATGCGCTGGTCGCGGCCGCGGCCGAATTCGGCAAGGGCGCACGCGTGCCGGTGACATGGCTGGTCGCGGCCAATGACAGCTATTTTTCGCCCGCGCTCTCGAAGCAACTGGCTGACGCGTTCCGCCGCGGTGGCGGCAGGGTGGAGTTTCGCGTGCTGCCGCTTTTCGGCAGCGAGGGCCACTGGCTCGTGGAGACGGAAGCCGGCGTGAAATTCGCCGGACCAGAACTGGATCGGGCGCTGAATTCACCTGCGGCCGCGGCCAAAAAGCGATGACGCTTTATTTCGTCATCAAATACCTGCATGTGCTCGGCGCGATCGTCATTCTCGGCACCGGTACCGGCATCGCCTTCTTCATGCTGATGGCGCATCGCAGCCGCGACGCGGCGTTCATCGCGCGCACGACGGCGACGGTGGTGATCGCGGACATGCTGTTCACGCTGACCGCAGTGCTGCTGCAGCCGATCACCGGCGGATTATTGATGATGCTGTCCGCCACGTCGCTCACCGAGCGCTGGCTTGCGATCTCGCTGGGACTCTACGCCGTCGCGGGGCTGTTCTGGGTTCCCGTGATCTTCATGCAAAGGGAGATGCGCGATCTCGCCTGCGCAGCGGCGGCACAGCACCAGCCGCTGCCGCCGCGTTACTTTGCGCTGTTTCGCCGCTGGTTCCTGTTCGGGATTCCCGGCTTCGGTTCTGTCATGATGATCCTCTGGCTGATGATCGCCAAGCCGTTTTAGCCGCATGATCCGATCATGCCTGGCAGAAGGATACAGGCATGACCGAAGCGCTAAATATCCTGGTGCTCGGCGCCTCCGGACTGATCGGGCAGTTCGTGACCGACGACCTGCGTGCGCGGGGCTTTCAGGTCATCGGCATTGCGCGGAGATACTCGCCGTCACAGCGGGCGACCGCGCTCGATCTGGAAATGCCCGTGATGTCGATGGACACGGATGCGCTGGTGCGGCTGATGGGGGATTACGGCATCGATCTCGTCGTCAATTGCCTGGGCGTGCTGCAGGACGGCCCGGGCAGCGACACCCGTGACGTACACCGCGATTTTGTCGAGCGCCTGCTGCGCGCGATCCGGGCCTCCGGGCGGGCGAACGGGCTTGTCCACATCTCGATACCCGGCGCGTCCGATGAGGACCGCACGCCGTTCAGCCGAACGAAGCGCGAAGCCGAGCGGCTGATCGCCGTATTCGGCATACCCTATGTGATCTTGCGGCCGGGTTTTGTCATTGCCCCGCCGGCCTATGGCGGCAGCGCGATGCTGCGCTCCTTGGCGGCATTGCCAATCGAGCTGCCGGCGGTCGAATCCGCAACACCGTTTCAGCCGGTAGCGGTCGAGGATATTGCGGCGACCATCGCCTGGCTCGCCGCCCGCGAACCCGCCGACCAGACTGCCGATTCCGCGGTGTGGGACCTGATGCAGCCGCAGCCGGCCACGCTCGGCGGCGTCATCGAGCAGTTCCGCCGTTCGTTCGGTACGGCCGATAGGCCACGCGTCACGCTGCCGAAATTCATGCTCGATCTCGGCGCCAGGCTCGGCGATCTCGCGAGCCGGCTCGGCTGGAAGCCGCCGATGCGGACCACCGCGATCGCCGAGCTGCGGCGCGGCGTCACCGGCGATCCCTCCGCCTGGATGGCCGCCACGGGCATCGTGCCGAAGACGCTTGCGCAAGCCGTGGGACAAACCGCCGCCACCATCCAGGACAAATGGTTCGCGCGGCTGTTCCTGATCAAGGCGCTGGTGATTGCGAGCCTTGTCGTGTTCTGGACCGTGTCGGGTTTTATCGCGCTGGTGATTTCCTATGACGCCGCCGCGGCAATCCTGCGCTCGCACGGCTTTGCGCCGTCACTGGTTGCGCCCGTCACGATCCTGACCAGCCTGATGGACATGTCGATCGGCATCCTGATCGCGTTCCGCCGCACCTGCGCGTTCGGATTGATCGCAGGCATCGTGGCGTCGCTCGGCTATATGGTCGGGGCGGCGGTCCTGGCGCCGGATCTGTGGATCGAGCCGCTCGGCGCGCTGGTCAAGACCGGCCCTGCCATCGTGCTGATGCTGGTGGCGCTGGCAACTTTAGACAACAGATGAACTCCTGGCCCGACGATGATGTGATCCTCTACGACGGCGTCTGCGTGTTCTGCTCGCGCTGGATCCGCTTCGTTGCCGCGCGCGACAAGGATCGCCGGTTTCGTTTCACTGCGATCCAGTCCGACTACGGCACCCGGCTGGCGCGAGCCTTCGGTATCAACCCGGATGATCCCGACACCAACGCTGTCATCCACGGCGGCCAGGCTTTCTTCAAATCCGACGCTGCCTTGACCGTGCTGGGCGCGCTGCCGGGGTGGCGCTGGACGCGCATCTTGCGCGCGGTACCGAAGCCATTTCGCGACGCGGTCTACAATCTCGTCGCGCGGAATCGGTATCGGATTTTCGGCAAGTATGAGGGGTGTTTTGTGCCGGACGCGGATGTGCGGACGAGGGTGATGGAGTAGCGTCGCAATGACGGTATTAGCGATCGATCCTCGCTAGCGCCTTAAGCACCTCCCCTGCCGCCCTCTCCCCGCTATCCCGCGCCCCATGTGCGGTGGAGAAAAAATTCGGCGAGGTTGCCTCTCCGGCAAAAAACAAACGGCCATCGACAGGCGTTGCGAGCTCTGCGCGGTCGCCGGCGTGGCCGGGCAAAGCGCGGGAATAGGAGCCGCGGGCGAAGGGATCGTGGGCCCAGCGCGATTCCGACAGCGGCTTTAGTTTACGGCGGTAGTCACTGCCGAGGAATGACACGATCTCGTCGATGCTTGCCGCCGCCAGCGCGCCGTCACCGGCGTCTTCCAATTCCCTTGCAAAGCGGCCGCCGAAGAAGCCTTCGATGCAGGGCTGGCCAAACGGACGCAAATGATAGGTGCCCATTGCGGTACGCATGGTGGCGCCGCGCAGATTGCCTTCTTTCGGCAGCGCTTCCGGATCATCCAGCCTCAGCATCACCTTGTCGGCGAGGCCGAGCGGCAGGCCCCGCGCGGCGTCGAGCTTTGTCGGCAGCGCCGGGTGAAAGCGAAGAGCTTCATCGGCGATCAGGTCGGTCGGTACGGTGACGATCACCTTGTTGGCGGTCAGGGTGCCCTGCGACGTCTCGATCCGCACGCGCTTGCCGGAATGGTCGATCAGCGTCACCTCGCAATTGAACGCGAGCGGGCAGGGCGCGCCATAAGCCGCCATCAATGCGCCGTAGCCGCGCCTGACGCGCCAATTGATATTGGTGTCCTCATAAGCGTCCATGTCGAGGATCGAGACAGTGTCGAGTTCGGCGCCGTTGACGTAGGTCGAGATCGCATCGATCATCGGATTCCAGCGATTGCCGGGCTCGAGCACGGTGCTGGCGGCAAGGTCGCAGCCATTCTTGTGGGCTTCCTCGGCGGCTTTCTCGGCGCGATCGTAAAATTCGTCAAGCGAGTGAATGAAATCGTCGCGCTCTCCCTGCGGAAACGCATTGCCGAACGCCCGCTCGCGCCATGGCGGAAGGGCTTTGTTGACTTCGAAATTCAGTTGTTTTGCGATTTCGACAAAGGAATTCTTGTCCGCCGAATGCAGCCAGCCGCAGCCGAGGTCGAAGGTGATATCGGGCGCCGCCATGATGGTGTGGCCACGTCCGCCGACGCGGTCGCGCGCTTCCAGAACGAGCACCGAAAGACCGGAGTTTTCCAGCGCGCGGGCCGCACCGAGACCCGCGGCGCCAGCGCCGATAATGGCGACCTCGACTTCGGAAGGGAGGGACATGACGTCGTCTATTTCATCGTTATGGCCGGGCAAAAGTGCGAAGCGCGTCTTCGCGCTAGATATCCCGGCCATCCACGTCTTCGTCTGCAATATTCTTTCATAGGTCAAGATATGGATGCCCGGCACAAAAGCCACAGCCGTCCAATCAGAATTTTATTTGGTTCACGAGCATTGCTCGCGCGATTTGAGGTTGGGTTCTGTAAGACGTGGATGGCCGGGACCAAGCCCGGCCATGACGATCCTGGAGTGGGTTTACGCGACCGCTTCCTTGGACTTTTCCGCGCGCTTGCGCTCGTTGGCGTCGAGGAACTTCTTGCGCAGCCGGATCGACTTCGGGGTCACTTCGACCAGTTCGTCGTCCTCGATATAGGCCAGCGCCTTTTCCAGCGTCATCCGGATCGGCGGGGTCAGGCGCACCGCTTCGTCCTTCGAGGTGGTGCGGATGTTGGTGAGCTGCTTGCCCTTGAGGATGTTGATCTCGAGATCGTTTTCGCGGGTGTGCTCGCCGACGATCATGCCCTTGTAGACCTTCCAGCCGGGCTCGATCATCATCGGGCCGCGGTCTTCCAGCTTGAACATGGCGTAAGCCACCGCCTCGCCCTGGTCATTGGAGATCAAGACGCCGTTGCGGCGGCCCTGGATATCGCCCTTGTAGGTCGCGTAGCCATGGAACAGCCGGTTCATGATCGCGGTGCCGCGGGTATCGGTGAGCAACTCGCCCTGATACCCTATCAGGCCCCGGGTGGGCGCGTAGAACACCAGCCGCAGGCGGTTGCCGCCCGACGGACGCATCTCGATCATCTCGGCCTTGCGCTCGCTCATCTTCTGCACGACCACGCCGGAATGTTCCTCGTCGACGTCGATCACGACTTCTTCGATCGGCTCCTGCCACTGGCCGGTGGCCTCATCTTTCTTGAGCACCACGCGCGGCCGCGACACCGAGAGCTCAAAGCCTTCGCGGCGCATGGTCTCGATCAGGATTGCGAGCTGCAATTCGCCGCGGCCGGAGACTTCCATCGAATCCTTGTCGGAAGCTTCGGTGACGCGTAGCGCAACGTTGCCTTCGGCCTCGCGCAGCAGGCGGTCGCGGATCATGCGGCTGGTCACCTTGTCGCCTTCGGTGCCGGCGAGCGGAGAGTTGTTGACGATGAACGACATCGACACCGTCGGCGGATCAATCGGTTGCGCCGTCAGCGGCGTATCGACGGAAGGGTCGCAGAAAGTGTCGGCGACAGTGCCCTTGGTCAGACCGGCAATGGCGACGATGTCGCCAGCTTCGGCCTCCTCCAGCGGCGTGCGTTCGATGCCGCGGAAGGCGAGGATCTTGGTGATCCGCCCATTCTCAATCAGCTTGCCGTCGCCGCCGAGCACCTTGACGGCCTGATTGGGCTTGATGGTGCCGGACGTGATGCGGCCGGTGATGATACGGCCGAGATAGGGATTAGCCTCGAGGATGGTGCCGATCATGCGGAACGGGCCCTCCTCGACGGTCGGCGGCGCGACATGGCGCAGGATCAAATCGAACAGCGGCTGCATGCCGGCATCGTGCGACGCCTCGGGGCTATCGCCCATCCAGCCCTGCTTGGCCGACCCGTAGAGAATCGGGAAATCAAGCTGCTCTTCAGAGGCGTCGAGCGCCGCGAACAGGTCGAACACTTCGTTGATGACTTCGGTCGGCCGCGCATCGGGACGGTCGACCTTGTTGATGACGACGATCGGCTTCAGCCCGACCTTCAATGCCTTGGAGACCACGAATTTGGTTTGCGGCAGCGGGCCTTCGGCGGCGTCCACCAGTACCAGCGCGCCGTCTACCATGTTGAGGATGCGCTCGACCTCGCCGCCGAAATCGGCGTGGCCCGGGGTGTCGACGATGTTGATGCGGGTGTCCTTCCACTGCACCGAGGCCGCCTTGGCGAGGATGGTGATGCCGCGCTCGCGTTCCAGATCGTTGGAATCCATCGCGCGCTCGACGACGCGCTGGTTATCGCGATAGGTGCCGGATTGCTGCAGCAGGCGATCGACCAGCGTGGTCTTGCCGTGGTCGACGTGGGCGATGATGGCGACGTTGCGGAGATTCATGGCTGTTCTTTTGGCTCGGACAATGGCTGGAGCACGATCTCGCCGGAAAACCGGGACCCACTTTTCCGGATCACGCTCGAAAAACCTGGAGTTCGAAGGGCGCTTGGCGCCCAAAAAGGAAGCCCGGCCAAAAGGACCGGGCACGCCTTACTCGTTGCGGCGCAATATATTCAGAAAACGCCAAAAAACAATGGTTTGTTTCGCATTTGGTAGCTCATTTTTGGCGGCACGAAGCCGCCTCAATTGCCCTTTTCGACGTCAGGGTAAACGCCGCGCAGGACCTCCTCGAAGTGGTTTTTGACAGCTTCGTTACAAAGACAGGCCCGGATGCGGAGGCCATCCGGATTGAGAACCAGGATCGAGCCGCGGCGGGTCTCCAGCACGCCCTCCGCCTTGAAGGTCTGGATCACGCGGCTGGTGTAGCTGCGGCCTACGCCGAGCAACGTCGCGAGCTGCTCGTGGGTCAGCGGCACGACGTCGTTGCCGTTGGTCCGTTCCATTGCCGAAATGATCCATTTGGCGGTGCGTTGCTCGATCGAATGGATCGCGTTGCAGGCCGTCGATTGGAATATTTGGGCCAGCATGCAATCGGCATAGCGTGCGAAGATATTGCGCAGCGTGACCGATTTTATCTTCGCCGCATCCAGTTTTCCGACATGGAGGCGCACGAACGGGCCACCGAACTTGACCATGATGCGCGTATAGGCCGGCAGATAGCCCTGGCTGACAATGCCGCCGACGGCGCCCTCGCGGCCGATCAGGATGGTCTCGACGTCGCGGCCATCCTCGTTGGGCACCATGTACGACACCAGGCTCGGGCCGCAGGGAAAGTGAACGATCTCGACATCGTCCCCGGGGCTGTAGAGCAGGTCGCCTGCTCCCGCCTCCTCGCGCGCAAGGTGGGGCGCCAGCAGCGCGAAATCGGCGCCGCTGAGGCGGCGCAGCAGATTATTGGACGGCCGATCGCCATTCCCCGCCGTCTCGACACGCCGCACAGCCATCACAAATCCCCGTCCCTTCAAGGAGGCCATTAACATTAATAAGCGAGCTCATCCGATTTATATGTTCACAAGTGCACAGACATGAGAAGGGCGATGTGGTGGTTTCAAAGCGGGAACCGGCTGGCGCGCTTCACGGCGGCTGGCGCGGGCTGCTCACCCGGGCTTCGGCCTGGGACCTCTGATCAAAATTAACCTTCGAACGGCGCGATCATGGAACCCGCCTCTCCCGACGGCATGCCTGCCGACGTATTAATTGTCGAGGACGACCCCATCATCGCCCTCGACTTCGAGGACACGATTGTCGGCTTCGGCGTGAAGGCGGTGCGGACCGCGGGGAACGTGGTCATGGCGCTGGAAATGATCGCCGATCGCGTTCCGGATTTCGCGCTGCTCGATGTCGGCTTGGTCCACGAAAAGAGCTTTGCGATCGCCGAGCGGCTGCAAGTGTTGAAAATTCCGTTCGTCTTTGTCACCGGCTATGCCGCCGAGGTCCGGCTACCGGCGGCATTCGCGAACAGGCCACGATTGACCAAGCCCTGTTCGGCGGACGCGCTGGAAGCCACGTTGAAACGCCGACCCGCTGCGGGCGATGAGCTTGTCTAAAGCTTCGGATCGAGCGTCATCGACCACATCGCCACGTCGGCGCGATCGCGCAGCGTCACCGTCATCTGTCCGGTGGCGCCCTCGATCCTGACGTGACCGAAGAACTGCATGCCTGCGGATGGCGGCAGATTTTGTTTGCCCGCTCCCGGCGCCTTGATGAATTTCACCTCGGGGCCGAAGGTATTGTCGAGTTCATTCGGTCCGAATGTTCCGGCGTGCAACGGGCCGGAAACGAACTCCCAGAACGGTTCGAAATCCTGGAATTGGGCTTTGTCGGGATTGTAGTAATGTGCGGCCGCGTAGTGCACGTCCGCCGTCAGCCACACCGTGTTGGTGACGCCTGACGTCTTGATGAAGCGCAGGATATCGGCGATCTCGAGCTCGCGGCCGCGCGGCGGACCGTCGCCTTGCGCGAAGGCTTCGGAGCCTTTCCGGTTGGCCGCATCGTCGTAGACGATGATGCTGAGCGGCATGTCGGATGCGATCACCTTCCAGGTGGCGCGCGAATTCAGCAAAGCGCGCTTCAGCCAGGCGAGTTGGTCCGGCCCGAGAAAGTAGCTGTCGGGACCGTAAGCGGTCTGCAAGTTTGGACCGTTGGGGCCGCGATAGCTGCGCTCGTCCAGCATGAACACGTCGAGAAGCGGTCCGTAATTGAGCGTGCGATAGACCCGGCCGGGCTCATTGAGGCTCTCGCGCATCGGATACATCTCGTGGAACGCGCGGGCTGCTCGCGCAGCGAGCAGGTTGATGTCGCGCTCCTTGTAGGCCGCCGGGAGCTGCTTCGAGGCCGACCAGTTGTTGGTGACTTCGTGGTCGTCCCACTGCACGAAGATCGGCACCTCGGCATTGAAGGCGCGGACATTGTCGTCGAGGAAATTGTATTTGTGCGCAGCACGGAATTCGTCGAGCGTCTCGGCGACTTTTGCTTTCTCCGGGATCGTGACGTTCTTCCAGAGCTTGCCGTCAGGCAGTTTCACCTCTGCCGAGATCACGCCGTCGGCATAGATCGTGTCGCCGGAATGCAGCAGGAAATCCGGCCGATGCTTGCGCATCGTGGCGAAGGTGAGCATGCCGCCTTCGTCGGGATTGATGCCCCATCCTTGCCCGGCGACATCGCCACCCCAGACAAAGCTGACATCGCGCCTATCAGCGGGCGCGGTGCGGAAACGGCCGGTGACGGCCTCACTCGACACACTGGTATGCGAGAGATCGCGAAACCTGGCGCGATAGAAAATATCCTGCCCCGCGGGAAGGTTTTCCAGGAGCATTTTGGCGGTAAAATCGCTTTCGGGCAGCGCCGCGATCGGCGGCAAGGCCCGCGCATTGCTGAACGACTCGGTAGTGGCGACTTCGACCAGCATTTGCGACGGCCGGTCGGCGCGCGCCCACACCACGCCGCCGTCGGTGCCGACGTCACCGGATTGCACGCCATGGGTAATCTGCGGCCGGTCGCCGGCGCGGCTCAGATACGGCATCGCCATCGTGCCGAGTGCGCCGGCTCCCGTCGCCGCGGTGCGGACAAGGAAACGCCGACGGGAAATCTTGCGAGGAAACTTCATCATGCAAGCCTTCTTTTCGGCAGTCGGGATGCGCCGAAAGCGCAGACAGACCTAGAAAAGTTCTATGACGGGCCGATTACAGGATTGAGGTGCTCACAAGGCACTCGTCGCGCGCAACTGCGTGCCTGCCCGCTGTGTATTTGGCGGCATGCTCATCAATAGCGCCTTGCGGTCGGCGACCGCATTGTGGAACTGCTCGAGCGCAATGTTGAAGGCGGTTAATGCCCCGTCCTCGATGGCGCCATGCTCGAAACAGTGCAACGTATCGCGCAGGATGTCGTCGGCCTCCGCCTGCATCCGGTCGAGTTCTTCGGTGGAATCGCTGCGGCGAGCGACGGCGAGCATGTCCAGCAGGCGCTCCCGCAACGAGGTGTTGATGTTGCGCTCGTCCTTCTTCAGATAGCCCGCAAACCATGCGCCCGCGGAGCCCATCGCAGACAGCCCCATCAATCCCCACCAGATGAAATCGCTGTAGCGGTCGAGGAAGGTTTTCTCCTCGCCGTCGACAAAGGCCGCGGCGCCCGGATGCGCCGGGATTACGGCGTCCTTGTCGGTATCTGGAGTTTCGATCTTCGCCGCCAGCGGAAACTCATTTTTCAAGTTCTGGCGGATCGCAAATAATTGCCGCGTGAAGGCGGCGACCGTCGCTTCCGAAAGGCCGCGGCGCGCAACAATGTGATGCGAGAAGCTGATGGTCTTGACCTCGTCTTCGGGGCGGTCGGGCGAGCCGCCGAAGGTACCGGCGGGTATTTCGGAGGCCTCATATGCCGGATGGTTTTGTGCGATCGCTTCGGCGGAATCGATGGCCAGGAAGGTCGGCGTGCCGCCATCGCGCGTCGAGGCGGCGATTGCGTCCGCCGTGATCTTGCTGTTGACCGGCCCGGCGGCGAGATAAGCGTCGGCCTTTTGGTTGCGGATCGCCTCGGCGGCTTCGTTGGCGGGAAATTGGATGATCTCGACCTTGTTCGGATCGACACCGTATTGCTGGAGGATCACCTTGAGCAGGTTGACGTTGGCTTGGGTGCGGCCGACCACGCCGACGCGGTGTCCGGAAAGCTGAGCAATCTTGGTGATCTTGAAGCTGGCCCTTTTGCCTCTGCCCTTCGTTGCCGGTGGCACCCACAGCACCGCGACGTTCTTGCGCAGCGTCGCCACGGCCTGCGCATTCTTCGGCACATCGAGATCGCCGCGGATGATGGCCAGATCGGCCTTGCCGTCGGCGAGCGCTTGCGCGCTTGCGGTCGCACCATCGGTTTGCACCGGGCGCAGCCGGACGTAACCGTGCGTCTGGGCGAAGGCCTGCGTCAGCGCTTGCACCACCTTGATGTCGTCGCTGTTTGCGGGGCCAACCGCGATCCGCAAGGTGACCGGCCGCATGGCAAAATAATAAGCGCCCGCGAGCGCGCCGACCACGGCGAGAATCCCTGCCAGCGTCACCAGCAGCGCCTTGCGCCTCGCCGAACGTGGCGACGGTGGCCGCGGCGGCCCGACAAGGTCGAGGCCTCCGGTCATCGATCTGGCAAATAACCGTTTGACGCTCAATTTCATATTGCCAATCGGGTTAGATCGACATTGTAGCAAATCTGACGGCGGCGCGGCGTTACATCTCAGTCATGGTTACCCGCGCGGCTTTGGACCGGATTTGCCACCTTATTGTGGCATGGATCGCCAGGGAGTTCTCGAGGGATCCGGGGGCGCGGTTCGGTGTTAAGGTAAAGTTCGTGTCAAACGGGAGGTGGTCATGGCGCAGCGCTTATCGGGGGATGCCCGGAAATCGGCCTTGAAGGACCTGCCCGGCTGGGCCGAGACGGAGGGCCGGGAAGCGATCGCGCGGACCTTCACGTTCAGGGATTTCAGCGAGGCCTTCGGGTTCATGACCCGCGCCGCGCTGGCGGCCGAGAAGCGCGACCATCATCCGGAATGGCGCAATGTTTACAAGACAGTGGAGGTGGTGCTGGCGACCCACGACGCCGGCGGCGTCACGGCGCTGGACATCGAGCTCGCGAAAGCGATGGACACGATCGCCGGGCAGCTCGGAGCCGCCTGACAGGGATTGGCGCAGCCTTGCGGCGGTGGCGCGACATCCCTAATTTCATAGGCATCCGCCCCGGCGACCTGCGGCGAGCTTGAGGGAACGTTACGATGGCATCCGAACATACCGTGGGTTTTGAGCCGGCCGACAGGCTCGCCGAAGACCACGAGAGCGTGCGTCGGCGCTTCTGGATCAAGATGAAGCGGGTGGTGGCGAAGCTTCCCTTCGCCGAGGATTTGCTGGCGGCCTACTATTGCGCTTTCGACAAGGAGACGCCGCGCCATGTGCAGGCCGCGCTGCTCGGGGCCATCGCCTATTTCGTCCTGCCGTTCGATTTCGTCCCGGACATGATGCCCGCGCTCGGCTTCACCGACGATGCCGCCGTGCTCGCAACCGCAATCCGGATGGTCGCGGCCCACATCACGCCGGAGCACCGCGACGCTGCCCGCACCGTGCTGAAGCGTGGAGCGGAGGACGGCGTCGAAGACTAGCTCGCGCCGATTGCGCAGCCGTCATCCGACGGAATGCGGGCAACCCAGTACGGCGCGGGCCCCCGATGCGGGCTCCCGATTCAATCGCTAACGTCTTTGGAACATTGGGTCGGCGGGCGACCGACGGTCTGGAACTAGTGTCCTGAACCAGAAGTTCGCAACATCGCGTCGTGTTTTGCCGGGGCATTGTAACGGCAGAAGCGCTCGATGGAAGACAGGATGTCATCGGCCGA
>LNAP01004161.1_pt2 | contig 28387 bp, 29 predicted proteins | sample 602601 | NCBI WGS metagenome assembly LNAP01 (sample SAMN02440304, study PRJNA202911) | soil metagenome | biome: Subtropical and temperate rainforests or woodlands; isolation source: soil samples (1 kg each in a 20% v/v slurry with milli Q water) were... ... | reverse complement strand
CTTACGGACCGGGCGTTAGCCGTCTTGTAGTCCGTGGCGCGGCATACTACATCATGATCGGGGGAAAATCAGCGGGCGCGCGTCGAACCGCGACTGGGCCGGGGCTTGGCGGTCACAACGAGGGCGCGGATGTTCTCAAAAAACAGGGGTTTTGTTCCAGAAAAATCTGCATTTGGTACACGATTTTGTAGTGTTACTACCTGCCAGCAGCCAACCAAGGCTTATGCCTATACTGCCGCAACCCCACATGGAGCGCCGTACATGCCCGTAAAAGCAGTGGTCGAAAGCGACTTGGATGAGCTTGCACAGTTGTTTGCCGGTTACCTTGAGTTTTACCAAGTACCGCGGCCCATTGAGGTGATTAAGGAATTTCTTGCCGCTCGTCTGCACAACGGCGATTCGACCCTGCTGCTGGCCCGTGATGAAGCCGCAGTGGCGCAAGGGTTTGTGCAGCTGTACCCGTTTTTATCGTCGCTGGCCTTGGCGCCGGCGTTTTTGCTCAGCGACCTGTTCGTCAGCGCCAACGCCCGTCGCCAAGGGGTGGGCGAGGTGCTGATGAATGCCGCCCGCGCCCATGCTGAGGCTAACGGTGCATGTGGGCTGCAACTGGAAACAGCGAAAACCAACGTGGCCGGCCAGGCTTTATATGAACGGCTTGGCTATGTGCAGGACGAGGTGTATTTAACCTACTGGCTTAGCGTGCAGCCTACCTAAGAGCTGGTGCGCACAGCACACCCTACACAGCCCGCACGCCGCCGTAGGGTGTGCTGTGCGCACCAATCGATTCCACGCCCAAGGAGTTACCCACGTGAACCATTTGGTCCTGACCGTTATTGCTGCCGACCAACCCGGCCTGGTGGAAAAACTCGCCAGCTGCATTTCCACCCACGGCGGCAATTGGCTGGAAAGCCGTATGTCGCGCATGGCCGGGCAGTTTGCCGGCATTCTTAAAGTCAGCGTGCCGGCTAACGCTTCTGAGGAGTTGGTGGCTTCGCTGCAATCGCTTAACGCTCAAGGCATTCGCGTGCTGCTGGCCGAAGGCGGTAGCGATCCGGAGCAAACCTGCAAGCCGATTCTGCTCGACTTGGTCGGCAACGACCGCCCAGGTATCGTCCGCGATATCACTCGAGTGCTGAGCGAGTTGGGGGTCAACGTTGAAAGCCTGGTCACCGACGTAGCACCAGCGCCGATGAGCAGCGAGCTGTTGTTTCATGCCGAGGCAGTGTTAGCGGTGCCGCTGAGCGTGACCTTGGAGGTGCTGCAAGCCCGTTTGGAAACGCTGGCCGATGATCTGATGGTTGAGTTGGTTCTGCGCAGTGACGAGTAGCGGCTTGGTGCGCACAGCGCCCCCTACGAGCGCGCGCTGGTCCATAGGGGTGGCTGTGCGCGCCGGCATTTACGCAGGTGGCAGCTTGGACCGCTGCAAACTCCGCCACGCGTCGACGCTGTAAACCGCCAGGGCCGTCCATATAAAGGCAAAGGCGATCAGCGTGCTGGAGCTTAAGTGTTCACCAAACAGCAGCACCGCTTGTAGCAGTACCAGGGTCGGCGCTACGTATTGCAAGAAGCCCAAGGCCGCATAAGGCAGGTGCCGAGCCGCGGCGTTAAAGCACAGCAGCGGTACCAGGGTGACGGGCCCGGCGGCGGCCAGCCAGAGCAGTTGCGTACTGGTCCAGAAACTGGCCTGCATGCTTACGGCATCGGGGTTCATTGCCAGCCAAACGATGGCAAACGGCACCAGCAGCCAGGTTTCCACCACCAACCCCGGCAGCGCTGCCACCGGCGCTTGCTTGCGGATCAAGCCGTAAAAGGCGAAGGAAAACGCCAGCGCCAGTGACACCCACGGCACATGCCCGGCCAGCCACAACTGCTGTGCCACGCCGATGCTGGCCAACGCCACCGCCAGCCATTGCAGGCGGCGCAAGCGTTCGCCGAGTAGCAGCATGCCGAGCAGTACGTTGATCAGCGGGTTGATGTAGTAGCCCAGGCTGGCCTCAAGCATGCGGCCGTTGTTCACCGCCCACACATACACCAGCCAGTTCACCGCAATCAGCGCGCCGCTGCCCACCAGTACGGCAAAGCGGCGCGGGTTGCTGCGCAGTTCGCTAAACCACTTGGGGTGTTTCCAAACCAATAGCAGCAGGGCGCCAAACAACGCCGACCACAAAATTCGATGGGCGATGATCTCCAGCGCCGGCACTTGCGCGATGGCTTTGAAGTAGAGCGGGAACAAGCCCCAGATGGTGTACGCGGAAATTCCGAGCAGATAACCGCGGCGCGGGTTGGCGGCTTGCATGGGGAAACCTCAGACGACTGGCCGGTCATTCTAGGGGGCTGGCGGCTGGCGACCAACCCCTAGATGGCCGATTAGAACAGCCGCAGCGGCTCTTCCTGGAGGGCGGACAATTGTTCGCGCAAGATCAGAATCTGTTCGCCCCAATAGCGCTCGCTGCCAAACCAGGGAAAGCTCATGGGGAACGCCGGATCGTCCCAACGCCGCGCCAGCCAGGCGCTGTAGTGCATCAAACGCAGGGTACGCAGGGCTTCAATCAGCGGCAGTTGGCGCGGGTTGAAGTCGTGGAATTCCTGATAGCCATCGACTAATTCGGCCAGTTGGCTCAAGCGCTCTTGGCGATCGCCGGCGAGCATCATCCATAAGTCCTGCACGGCCGGGCCCATGCGCGCGTCGTCGAGATCGACGATATGGAACACCTCGTCGCGGCACATCATGTTGCCGGGGTGGCAGTCGCCGTGCAGGCGGATCGCCTGGTAGGGATTGGCGGCGTAGATATCTTCCACGCGTTTCAGCGCATCGCGGGCCACCGACTCATAGGCCGGCAGCAGGCTTTTGGGAACGAAGTTGCCTTCCAGCAGGGTGGTTAGCGAGTCGCGGCCAAAGTTCTGCACGGTCAATTCGTCGCGGTGTGCAAACGGCTTGCTGGCGCCAACGCCATGCAGGCGGCCGAGCAGTTGGCCTAGGCGATACAGCTGATCGAGATTGCCCGGCTCCGGCGCGCGCCCGCCCCGGCGCGGGAACAGGGTGAAGCGAAAGCCTTGGTGCTCGAACAGGGTTTTGCCGTTATGCAGCAGCGGCGCCACCACCGGTACTTCGCAGTCGGCCAGCTCGGCGGTAAAGCTGTGCTCCTCCAGAATCGCCGCATCGCTCCAGCGCGCCGGGCGGTAGAACTTGGCAATCAGCGGCTGACTGTCTTCGATGCCCACCTGATACACGCGGTTTTCATAGCTATTGAGCGCCATTACCCGGGCGTCGCTGAGAAACCCGATGCTTTCTACGGCATCAAGAACCAGGTCGGGCGTAAGGTCTGCAAAGGGGTGGCTCATGGGGCGTTCCAGGCGGCGTGGGGCGCCAGTGTACGCCTTGGATCGTGACGTGCGTCGGCTTCGCGCCGCACAGCGCTTAAATGTCGCCGGGTTTTGGTGTGCGCGCCAGGCAATACACATCCACACGCCGGGCGCCGGCTTTTTTCAGCAGCCGTGCCAGGCTGTTGGCTGTGGCGCCGGTGGTGAGTACGTCATCGACCAGCGCCACGTGCTTACCCTCTACCCGGCTTGCGTCGGTCAAGGCAAAGGCGTTGCGCAGGTTGCGTTGGCGGGCGGCGGCGTCGAGGTCTTGCTGGGCATCGGTTTCCCGCTCGCGGCGCAGCACGTGGTGGTGGCTTGGCAGGTGTAGGTGAGTTTGCAGCCAGTGGGCGAGCATGCCCGCCTGGTTAAAACCGCGCTGGCGCAGGCGCTGTTTGCCCAGCGGTACAGGGAGCAGCAACTCAGCACGCGGCAGGCCGTGGGCAAAAGTGTTTTGCAGGTGGTGTGACAAAAGCGTGCCGAGCAGACGTCCCAAAGGCCACTTGCCGTGGTGCTTGAAGCGCGTGATCAACGCGTCGATGGGAAAGCCGTAATGCCAGGGCGTTTGTACCTGGTCGAAGTAGGGCGGTTTGTTCTGGCATTCGCCGCAGATCATTCCGGCCGCAGGCAAGGGCAATGCGCATATCCGGCATTGCTGCTCCAGCCACGGCAGTTCGGCTTTGCACGGCGGGCAAATTGGCCATGGGCCGGCGCAGCGGCCATCGCACAATAAGCACAGCTGTTCAGTATTTAACCAGTTGTAAACCAGGCCTAAAGCGTCAGGTTGACAGCGCATTTCGCTTCCTTAACTATGCCGAACATCCATACCGCGTTTGTGGGCATTTTTCTCAGCGCCCAACGCATGACTACAAGAAGGATTACCCGATGAGCGCCAGCACTACCCCTAACCTGCGTCCGAGGTTAAGGCGCTTTTTCAACAGCCCTTCAACGACCTGCTGTTTCAAGCGCAAACCGTGCACCGCGCGCATTTCGATGCCAACCGCGTGCAGGTTTCCACCCTGCTTTCGATCAAAACCGGCGCCTGCCCCGAAGACTGTAAGTACTGCCCGCAATCCGGCCACTACAACACCGGCCTGGATAAGCAGAAATTGATGGAAGTGCAGAAAGTTCTCGAGGCCGCAGCGGAAGCCAAGGCCATCGGTTCTACCCGTTTCTGCATGGGCGCGGCGTGGAAACATCCGTCCGCCAAAGACATGCCCTACGTGTTGCAAATGGTTAAAGGGGTAAAGGCCCTGGGCCTGGAAACCTGCATGACTCTGGGCAAGCTGGATAAAGAGCAAACCAGCGCCCTGGCTGAGGCCGGCCTGGACTACTACAACCACAACCTCGACACCTCGCCCGAGTTCTACGGCAGCATCATCACCACCCGCACCTACAGCGAGCGCCTGCAAACCCTGGCCTATGTGCGTGATGCCGGCATGAAGATCTGCTCCGGCGGCATTCTCGGCATGGGCGAGTCGCTAGACGACCGCGCTGGCCTGCTGATTCAGCTGGCCAACCTGCCCGAGCACCCGGAGTCGGTGCCGATCAATATGCTGGTGAAGGTGCAGGGCACGCCGCTGGCTAACGCTGAAGATGTCGACCCGTTCGACTTCATCCGTATGCTGGCCGTGGCGCGCATCTTGATGCCCAAATCCCACGTGCGTTTGTCCGCTGGCCGTGAAGCGATGAACGAGCAAATGCAGGCCCTGGCGTTCTTCGCCGGTGCCAACTCGATTTTCTACGGCGAAAAACTGCTGACCACCGCCAACCCACAAGCGGACAAAGACATGCTGCTGTTCAGCCGTCTGGGTATCAAACCGGAAGAGCGCGAAGAACATGCGGACGAAGTGCACCAAGCCGCCATCGAACAAGCGCTGATTGAGCAAAAAAACGGCGAGTTGTTTTACGACGCAGCGTCGGCCTGACCTTCGATTCCCCCGCCCGCCACCTGCCCCTGCGGGGGCGGTGGTGGAATGCAAAGATGCCTGCCCATGAGCTTCGATCTTTCCTCGCGCCTGGCCGCCCGCCGCGCTGACAATCTCTACCGCCATCGCCCGTTGCTGGAAACCCCGCAAGGCCCGCAAGTAGTGGCTCTTAGCCTTTTGCAATAACGACTACCTGGGCCTGGCCAATCACCCCGACGTGATCGCTGCCTGGCAAGCCGGCGCCGAGCGCTGGGGCGTGGGCGGCGGCGCGTCGCATTTGGTGATTGGCCACAGCACGCCGCACCACGAACTGGAAGAAGCGCTGGCCGATCTCACCGGCCGCCCGCGCGCGCTGCTGTTTTCCACCGGCTATATGGCCAACCTCGGCGCCGTCACCGCGCTGGTGGGGCAGGGCGATACGGTGCTGGAGGATCGCCTGAACCATGCTTCTTTGCTGGATGCCGGCTTGCTTAGCGGCGCGCGGTTTTCCCGTTACCTGCACAACGACGCGGACAGCCTGTGCCTGCGCATTGCTAAAGCCGAGGGTAATACCTTAGTGGTGACTGACGGGGTGTTCAGCATGGACGGCGACCTCGCCGACCTGCCGACCCTGGCCGCCACCTGCAAAACCGCTGGCGCCTGGCTGATGGTTGATGACGCCCATGGCTTCGGGCCGCTAGGCGCTAAGGGCGGCGGTATTGTCGAGCACTACGGTTTGAGCCTGGAAGACGTGCCAGTGTTGGTCGGCACCCTGGGCAAAGCCTTTGGCACGGCGGGTGCTTTTGTGGCCGGCAGCGAAGAGCTGATCGAAACCCTGGTGCAATTCGCCCGTCCCTATATTTACACCACCAGCCAGCCGCCGGCGCTGGCCTGCGCCACGCTGAAAAGCTTGCAGCTGCTGCGCGCTGAACACTGGCGCCGTGAGCATTTGAATAGCTTGATCGCCCAGTTCCGCAAAGGCGCACTGGATATCGGCCTGGAGCTGATGGACAGCTTCACGCCGATTCAACCCATTGTGATTGGCGATGCCGGCCGTGCCGTGCGCCTGTCGCAGATGCTGCGTGAGCGTGGGCTGATGGTGACGGCAATACGCCCACCGACTGTGCCGGCGGGCAGCGCGCGGTTGCGGGTGACGTTGTCGGCGGCGCATAGCGAAGCGCAGGTACAGCAATTGCTAAGTGGGCTAGCTGATTGCTGGGCACTGATGGAGGTGGCCGATGCGTAATCGCCTCGTACTCCTGCCTGGTTGGGGCTTGGGCAGCGCGCCCCTCGAGCCTTTGACGGCAGCATTAAAGGGTTTGGATGAGCGCTTGCACGTCCAGATCGAATCGTTGCCGGCACTCGGCTCTAGCGAGCCTGCTGACTGGCTGGATGAGTTGGATGCCACGCTACCGGCTGGGCGGCTGGTCGTTGGGCGGCATGTTGGCCAGCGAGCTGGCGGCGCGGCGCGGCGAGCGTTGTTGCGGACTGCTGACCTTGGCCAGCAACAGCAACTTTGTCGCCAGCCAATGGTGGCCGCAGGCGATGCCGGCCGAAGACTTCCGCGCCTTTCTACAGGGCTGCGAAGCAAACGCGGTCGCCACCCTAAAACGCTTCAGCCTACTGTGTGCCCAAGGCGCCGAAGAGGCGCGCAGTCTGGCTCGCGCGTTGGCGGCTGGTGCACCGAGCACTTCGCCTGCAGAACTGCTGCACGGCTTGCATGTGTTGGCCGCCCTCGATACCCGCGCCGCGTTGCAGGCCTTTGCCGGCCCGCAGCTGCATCTCTTTGCTGGCGCTGACGCGTTGGTTCCCGCCGAGGCAGCAGGTGCCTTGCTGGAGCTGTTGGCGGACGTAGAAGTGGGCCTGATCGAACAGGCCAGCCACGCTTTTGTGTTGGAGCGCCCGCACGAAGTGGCGGCGGCTATCCAGGCGTTTTTGCATGAGTCGGGCGATGACTGAAATTTCTGAGAACGGTCTGCCGGATAAACGTCAGGTCGCCGCGTCCTTTTCCCGCGCTGCCGCCAGCTACGACAGCGTGGCGGCATTGCAACGCGCAGTCGGCCATCATCTGCTGGACCAATTGCCGGCCGCGCTGAGCCCCGCGGACTGGCTGGATATTGGCTGTGGCACCGGCTATTTCACCCGCGCCCTTGGCCAGCGTTTCGCCTCGGCGTCGGGCATGGCCCTGGATATCGCCGAAGGCATGCTGGCTCACGCGCAACCGTTGGGCGGCGCCACGCATTTTATTGCCGGCGATGCCGAGCGCCTGCCGCTACGTGATAGCAGTCGTGACTTATTGTTTTCCAGCTTGGCGGTGCAGTGGTGTGGTGACTTTGCTGCGGTGCTTCGCGAAGCCAAACGTGTACTGCGGCCCGTTGGCGTATTGGCGTTTAGCAGCCTGTGCGTCGGCACGCTGCAAGAGCTGCGGGACAGCTGGCAGGCGGTCGACGGTCATGTTCACGTCAACCGCTTTCGCCAGTTCAGCGATTACCAACAGCTCTGTGCCGCTAGCGGTTTGCAGAAGGTGAGCCTGCAGGTACGTCCCCATGTGCTGCATTACCCCGACGTGCGCAGTCTGACCCATGAACTCAAAGCCCTTGGCGCCCACAACCTTAACCCCGGCCGCCCGGGTGGCCTGACTGGCCGTGCACGCATCTTGGCGTTGATCGACGCCTACGAGCGTTTCCGTCAGCCCCAGGGTCTGCCGGCAACCTACCAAGTGCTGTACGCCGTGCTGCAAAAAGAAGGTTGATATGACTGCTGCATTTTTTATCGCCGGTACCGACACCGAAGTTGGCAAAACCACCATCGCCGCTGGCCTGCTCTGCGCCGCGCGACGCCAAGGGTTGAGCACCGCCGCGTGCAAGCCAGTGGCCTCGGGTAGCGAAGCCACGGTCGACGGGTTGCGCAACAGCGATGCGCTGGCGCTGTTGGGCCAGTGTTCATTGCCGCTGCATTATGCCGAGGTCAATCCATTTGCCTTCGCCCCGGCGATAGCCCCGCATCTGGCGGCGCGCGAGGCTGGGGTTGAGTTGAGCGCTGCGGTCTTGCTGGCGCCGGTGCGCGCTGTGCTTAACCAGCGTGCGGATTTCACCGTAGTGGAAGGCGCGGGTGGTTGGCGCGTGCCGCTGGGCGATGGCGGTTATCTCTCGGATCTGCCTGTAGCCCTTGGTTTGCCGGTGATTCTGGTGGTGGGCGTGCGCTTGGGCTGTATCAACCATGCCGTGCTGAGCGCCGAAGCCATTGCCCGTGACGGCCTGCGTTTAGCCGGTTGGGTGGCCAATATTGTCGATCCTTCTACCTCGCGCCTGGATGAAAACCTCGCCACGCTTACGACGTTATTGGCAGCGCCCTGCCTGGGCCAGGTGCCGCGTTTGAGCGATGCCAGCCCGGAAAGCGTCGCTGATCATTTGCAACTCGTGCACTTGGCGCTATAAACAGTGGCAAACCGATAGCCTTTTGTTTGTACGTTTTTTGAGCGCGATCTGCTTAAATTGGCGTCAGTAATTTCTCTTTGTGAGGTTGGCGATGGAAATCTCGGGTAGTGCATTCAGCTCCGGGTTAAGTACCGTGCAATCCGGCCAGCGCCGGATCGACCAGGCGGCATCCGATATCGCAAGCAACACGGTGACGCGCAACTCAGACGCCGCCGATACTGCGGACAATTTGGTGCAACTGAGCGTCGGCAAAACCGAAGCACAGGCCGGTGCCAAAGTAATTGAAACCAGCGACGAGGTGCTCGGCACCTTGATCGATATCCGCGCCTGACTTCCTCAGCGCGCCTGCCCGGTTGAATTGACCGGGCCAGTTTTATCCCGGGCGCGCAGAGGTGCCCATGCAAATCGGCAGTACTGCGGTTCAGTCGTCTTCTACGCAGGCTTCGCTGCCAGCGCAATTGCGCACGCCTAAGGTCAGCGCTGCTGATGCTTCCTCTTCGTCCCTAACTGCATCGCCAGATACCACGGTCACCTTGTCGGCCGACGGCACGCGTTTGGCTGCGGCGGATAAAGACGCGGCGGCGCAACACGCTGATCCGTCGAAACAAACCGGTAATGCGGAGCAAGCCAACCCACAACAGCAGCAGCTAGATCGCCAGGCCATTGCCGAGTTATCCAGCCGCGATGCCGATGTGCGTTCCCATGAGCAGGCACATGCTTCTGTTGGCGGTGCCTATGCCGGTTCGCCCAGTTTCACCATGCAGCGCGGGCCGGATGGAAAGTCCTATGCCGTGGGCGGCGAGGTAGGTATTGATGTCAGCGCAGTGGCCAATGACCCGGCCGCCACCATCAGCAAGATGGAAGTGGTAATGCGCGCCGCGTTGGCGCCGGCTGATCCGTCTGCCCAAGACTTGCGCGTAGCCGCGCAAGCACAAGGCCTGGCCTCGGCCGCGCGGGCGGAACTGGCTCAGCAGCGCCGCGCTGACGCCGTTGAGCAAGCCGAGAAAAAGCAGCAGGAAAAAACCAACGCCGATTCTGCCGCTAACGATCCGCCCAGCACCGATAACGCACAAAATGCCAGCACATCAGCTTCACTTCAGGTGTACCAATCTGTTGCTGCGCCCCTCGATAGCACGCCGCAGCTAGTGGCAATCGCGTAAAGCGCTGTAGGGGGATGCTTGACAAGGTGTGGGCGTAAACGTATGTTTCAAACGCCTGTTTGATTGCTGGGCTGAATCCTAGCCGCCGGGCAATCGAGAGAGATCTCGCACCAGACCGCCAAGCCGGTCACCCATCTAGGACCCATCGTAGAGGTTACCGCTATGCCTGATTACAAGGCCCCCTTGCGTGACATTCGTTTTGTACGTGACGAATTGCTCGGCTACGAAGCGCACTATCAGAGCCTGCCAGCTTGTGCTGACGCCACTCCAGACATGGTTGATGCCATCCTTGAAGAAGGCGCCAAGTTTTGTGAGCAAGTGCTGTCGCCGCTGAACCGCGTTCTGCACCTGGAGCGAGTCCGGTGTGAAAACCCCGACTGGCTTTAAAGAAGCCTACAAACAATACGTTGAAGGCGGCTGGCCAAGCCTGTCCCACGACGTAGAACACGGTGGCCAAGGCTTGCCGGAATCCCTGGGCCTGGTGCTCAGCGAGATGGTTGGCAGCTCGAACTGGTCGTGGGGTATGTACCCAGGCCTGTCGCACGGTGCGATGAACACCATCTCTGAGCACGGCACCGCAGAGCAACAGCACACCTACCTGACCAAACTGGTATCGGGCGAGTGGACTGGCACCATGTGCCTGACTGAACCGCACTGCGGTACCGACCTGGGCATGCTGCGTACCAAGGCTGAACCGCAAGCGGACGGCTCGTACAAAGTATCCGGCACCAAAATCTTCATCTCCGCTGGTGAACACGACATGGCCGATAACATCGTCCATATCGTTCTGGCTCGCCTGCCGGACGCCCCCCAGGGCACCAAAGGTATCTCGCTGTTTATCGTGCCGAAGTTCAACGTCAATGCCGATGGCAGTGTGGGATCGCGTAACGCCGTTTCCTGTGGCTCGCTTGAGCACAAAATGGGCATCCACGGTAACGCGACCTGCGTGATGAACTTTGATGGCGCCACCGGTTTCCTGATCGGCCCAGCCAACAAAGGCCTGAACTGCATGTTCACCTTTATGAACACCGCTCGCCTCGGTACCGCGCTGCAAGGCCTGGCTCACGCGGAAATCGGTTTCCAAGGTGGTCTGAAATACGCCCGTGAACGTCTGCAGATGCGCTCGCTGACTGGCCCGAAAGCGCCGGACAAAGCCGCTGACCCGATCATCGTGCACCCTGACGTACGTCGCATGCTGCTGACCATGAAAGCGTTCGCCGAAGGCAACCGTGCAATGGTCTACTTCACCGCCCAGCAAGTGGACATCGTCAAGTACAGCCAAGACGAAGAAGCCAAGAAGAAAGCCGACGCTCTGCTGGCCTTCCTCACGCCAATCGCCAAAGCATTTATGACCGAAGTCGGCTTTGAAGCCGCTAACCACGGCGTGCAAATCTATGGCGGCCACGGCTTTATCGCCGAGTGGGGCATGGAGCAGAACGTTCGCGACAGCCGCATTTCCATGCTGTACGAAGGCACCACCGGTATCCAGGCGCTCGACCTGCTGGGTCGTAAAGTCCTGCAAACCCAAGGCGAAGCCCTCAAAGGTTTCACCAAGATCGTGCACAAGTTTGTTCAGTCCAACGAAGGTAACGAAGCCGTCGCCGAGTTCACCGGCCCGCTGGCCAAGCTGAACAAAGAATGGGGCGAGCTGACCATGAAAATTGGTATGGCCGCGATGAAAGACCGCGAAGAAGTAGGTGCTGCTTCGGTCGACTACCTGATGTATTCCGGCTACACCTGCCTGGCGTACTTCTGGGCCGACATGGCGCGCGTAGCGGCTGAGAAGCTGGCGGCGGGCACCGACGAAGAAGCCTTCTACAAAGCCAAGCTGCAAACTGCGCGCTTCTACTTCCAGCGTATTCTGCCGCGCACCCGTGCGCACGTAGAAGCCATGCTGTCGGGCGCCAACAACCTGATGGACCTGGCCGAAGAAGATTTCGCCCTGGGCTACTAAGTTGTAACCGCTACACTGCTTGAAAAGAACCGCTCGCCGTAACTGGCGGGCGGTTTTTTTATGGGTGTTTCGCGGCACTTCGTAGGGCGTGCTGTGCGCGCCAGGGCGATCACCCGGTTAAAGCTTGGTGCGCACACTGTGCGCGGACCGGCACACCCTGCCTACCGCTGCACGATTGCTCTTGCAGAGTCTTGAGCCGCGCCCACCAGAGCAAAACCTCACACGGTGCACAAACTCGTTACGAACGGGTGCCGAACGCGTTAGAAGTAGGCAAAATGCCAGCGGTTTGTCGCCCATGTCTGGCGACCGGTGGATCGAAGCCGTGGATCGCTTAAAAGCAGTTCGTCTCAGCCATTTCCTTCCCTCATTGCTATTGCTGGTTGCAGGGATGGCGGCTGCCAGTCTGACGCTGCTCAATGAATTTTTTACCTCGCTGTTTAACGTGCTGCCTACGCTGCTGCTCAGCCTTGGCGGCGCGTTCTGTCTGATCTATTCGCGCCAGCGCGAGCTTTTTCTGCTGGTGGTGGTGTATTGCGCCTACTTTGTGCTCGACACCCAGGCCGACTATTTCCGCAGCACCGGCAAGGCCCGCGATGACGCGGCGCTGGTGTTCCACCTGTGTAGCCTGCTGCTGCCGCTGCTCTATGGCATCTACGCCGGTTGGCAGGAAAGAACCCACCTGGTCCGCGACCTGGTGGCCCGTTCTGCCGTGCTGCTAGCCATTGGCGCGGTCGCGTTGGGCCTGGCGCAGCGCTATCCACAGGGCATGCTGGAGTGGTTGGCGCAAATCCGTTGGCCGTCGCTGCATGGCGACTGGATGAGCATGGTGCAGTTGGCCTATCCCATCTTCCTGCTGGCCTTTATCGGCTTGATCACCCAGTACATCCGCAAACCGAGGCCGCTGCATGCGGCGCAGATCGTTGGCTTGATCGGCTTGTTCTGGATGTTGCCGAAAACCTTTTTGCTGCCCCACGGCCTGAATGTGATGAGCAGCCAGGTCATGCTGATTCTGGCCGTAGCCGTGGCGCATGAGGCCTATCAAATGGCCTTTCGCGATGAGCTCACCGGTTTGCCGGGCCGCCGCTCGCTGAACGAGCGCTTGCCGCGCTTGGGGCGCAACTATGTGATCGCCATGGCTGACGTCGACCACTTCAAGAAATTCAACGACACCCACGGCCACGATGTTGGCGACCAAGTGTTGCGCGTGGTCGCCAACCAGCTGCGCAAGATTGGTGGTGGCGGCAAGGCCTATCGCTATGGCGGCGAAGAATTCACCTTGGTGTTTTCCGGCAAGACCCTTGAAGAGTGCAAGCCGCACTTGGAAGTGGTGCGCCAGGCGGTGGAAAGCTATGTGATCCAACTGCGCGACAAGGGCAATCGCCCGCAAAACGACAGTAAAGGCAAACAACGCCGGGGGGCGGCGGCCGCTACCAGCGTGACAGTTACCGTCAGCATCGGCGTGGCGGAAAAGGAAAACGACCAGCGCACTCCGGAAGAGGTGATCAAAGCTGCCGACCGTGCGCTGTATGCGGCCAAGGCGGCGGGGCGCAACTGCGTTGTTCAGCATGGTCAGAACCGTCGTGGTGCAGTACGCGTAGCGGCCACCGCGCAATAGCTGCAGCTGCCCCGGCCGCTGCGCTTATAGGTCCGCATTCAGCGCGCGCACGGTGATTGTCCCAGGCAGTGGGCCGGCAGTAGCGTGTCGGTCTCGAAGACGCTTACTGCGTCCCTGCCAAGGAGAATGTCCATGCCCGAATACAAGGCTCCCCTGCGCGATATGCGCTTTCTGGTCGACGAAGTGTTCGACTTCCACGCCGGCTACGCAGCTATGGGCGCCACCGACGCCTCGCCGGACATGGTCAATGCCATCCTTGAAGAAGGGGCGAAGTTCTGCGAGCAAGTCATCGCGCCGCTGAACCGGTCCGGCGACGAAGAAGAATGCCGCTTCGACAATGGCGTGGTCACCACCCCCACTGGCTTTAAAGAAGCGTTCCAACAGTTCGCCGATGGCGGCTGGATGAGCCTATCGGTCGACCCCACCTACGGTGGCCAAGGCCTGCCGCACTCGCTGGGCTTGCTGTTTAGCGAAATGATCGGCTCCAGCAACTACGCCTGGGGTATGTACCCAGGCCTGACTCAGGGCGCTATGGCGGCGATTCACGCCCACGGCACCGAAGAGCAAAAACAGGCCTACCTAACCCGCATGACCGCCGCCAGCTGGACCGGCACCATGTGCCTGACCGAAGCCCACTGCGGTACCGACCTGGGGCTGATCAAAACCCGCGCCGTGCCCCAGGCCGACGGCAGCTACGCACTCACCGGTAGCAAGATTTTCATCTCCTCCGGTGAGCACGATATGAGCAACAACATCGTCCACCTGGTGCTGGCCAAGCTGCCGGATGCGCCGGCGGGCACTAAAGGCATCTCGCTGTTTATCGTGCCCAAGTTTCTGCCGGGCGCTGATGGTGAAGCCGGCGAGCGCAACGCCGTGAGCTGCGGCTCCATCGAACACAAAATGGGTATCAAAGGCTCGGCCACCTGCGTGATCAACTTCGATAACGCCAAGGGCTTCCTGATCGGTGAGCTAAACAAAGGCCTCAACTGCATGTTCACCATGATGAACCATGCACGCTTGGGCACCGGTATGCAGGGCCTGTGCTTGGGTGAAACCAGCTATCAGGGCGCGTTGAAATATGCCACCGAGCGTCTGCAAATGCGCTCGCTGACCGGCGCTAAAGCCCCGGAAAAATCCGCCGACCCGATCATCGTCCACCCCGACGTGCGGCGCATGCTGCTGACCATGAAAGCTTTCAACGAAGGCAACCGCGCCCTTGCCTACTTCTGTGCGCAATTGCTTGATGAGTTGCACGCCGAAAGCCCCGAGCAACGCCAGCAAGCCGAAGACCTGCTGGCCTTCCTCACGCCTATTTGCAAAGCCTTTATGACCGAGACCGGCCTTGAGGTGACCAACCATGGCATGCAGGTATTTGGCGGCCACGGCTTTATCCGTGAATGGGGCATGGAGCAATTGGTGCGCGATTGCCGTATCGCCCTGCTATATGACATTCAGGCCCTCGACTTGCTCGGCCGCAAAGTGCTCGGCAGCCAAGGCAAACTGCTGCGCGGCTTTACCAAGCTGGTGCACAAGTTCTGCGAAGCCAATGCTGCCCACCCGCAACTGCAAGCGCAGTTCAGCCAGCTCGCCGCGTTAAACAAAGACTGGGGCGAACTGACCACCAAGGTCGGCATGGCAGCGATGAAAAACCCCGATGAAGTCGGCGCGGCCGCCACCGATTACCTGATGTTTTCCGGCTATGTGGTACTCGCCTACTTCTGGCTGCGCATGGCGGTTGTTGCCCAGGAAAAACTCGCAGCCGGTAGCGGCGATGCCGAGTTCTACAAAGCCAAACTGGCGACCTCCGACTTCTACTTCAAACGTCTGCTGCCGCGCACCTTGGTGCACCGTGCGGGCGTGGAGGCGGGGAGTGAAAGCTTGATGCAGCTGAGTGCGGAGCAGTTCGCCGGCTAAGGTTGCAGTGAAACAAACAAGCCCGCTTTCAAGCGGGCTTGTTTGTTTATGGGGTCGATGAACAGGCTTGGAGCTGAAGGTGCTAGAGCTCCCCTCGCCCGTTTACGGGAGAGGGAGCGGACCGAGTCATCGTTGTGACTGAGGTGTGACTTGTCGGTCCTACCATGACCCTATGTGTCTGAAAAGTTGTTCGGGTAAACTCCGAAGCCTGCGTCATCCCGGCCCAAGGGCCGCACTGTTGGATCGTTCGAGGATCGTCACATGGCCGACTACAAAGCACCCCTGCGCGATATGCGTTTTGTCCTCAATGAAGTGTTTGAGGTTTCCAAGCTCTGGCAGCAACTGCCTGCATTGGCGGAAATCGTCGATGCCGACACCGCCGAGGCGATCCTCGAAGAAGCCGGCAAGGTGACGGCCAAAACCATCGCGCCGCTAAACCGTAGCGGCGACGAAGAAGGCTGCCGCTGGAACAACACCGTGGTGAGTACCCCGGCTGGGTTCCCAGAGGCCTACAAAATTTACGGCGAAGGCGGCTGGGTTGGCGTCGGTGGCGACCCGGCCTACGGCGGCATGGGCATGCCTAAAGTGCTCGGCGCGCAAGTTGAGGAAATGCTCAACGCGGCCAACCTGTCGTTTGGCCTGTACCCGATGCTGACCGCAGGCGCTTGCTTGTCGATCAACGCCCACGCCAGCGAAGAGCTGAAAGAAACCTACCTGCCGAATATGTATGCCGGTGTATGGGCTGGCTCCATGTGCCTGACCGAGCCGCACTCGGGCACCGACCTGGGCATTATCCGCACCAAGGCCGAGCCGCAGGCTGATGGCTCGTTCAAAGTCACCGGCACGAAAATCTTTATCACCGGCGGCGAGCACGACCTGACCGAAAACATCATCCATCTGGTGCTGGCAAAACTGCCGGACGCGCCAGCTGGCTCGAAAGGTATTTCGCTGTTCCTCGTGCCGAAGTTTATGGTCAATGCCGACGGCAGCCTGGGCGAGCGCAACACCCTGAGCTGCGGCTCTATCGAACACAAAATGGGTATCCAGGGTTCGGCGACCTGCGTGATGAACTTCGACGGCGCCACCGGCTACATCATTGACGGCCCGAACAAAGGCCTGGCGGCGATGTTCACCATGATGAACTACGAGCGTTTGGGCGTAGGCATTCAGGGTTTGGCCGCTGGCGAGCGTTCTTACCAGAGCGCTATCGAATACGCCCGTGACCGCCTACAAAGCCGTGCGCCGACCGGCCCGGTCGCCAAAGACAAAGTGGCCGACCCGATCATCGTGCACCCCGATGTGCGTCGCATGCTGCTGACCATGAAGGCCTTCAACGAAGGTGGCCGCGCGTTTTCCAGCTACGTTGCCATGCAGCTCGACACCGCCAAGTTCAGCGAAGACACCACCACGCGTAAGCGCGCTGAGGAGCTGGTGGCGTTGCTGACGCCCGTGGCCAAGGCTTTCCTCACCGACCTGGGTCTGGAAACCACCGTGCATGGCCAGCAGATTTTCGGTGGCCATGGCTTTATCCGCGAGTGGGGCCAAGAGCAACTGGTGCGTGACGTGCGCATTACCCAGATCTACGAAGGCACCAACGGCATTCAGGCGCTGGACTTGGTCGGGCGCAAAATCGTCGGTAGCGGTGGCACGTTCTACAAACACTTCGCCGACGAGATCAAAGCCTTCACCAGTAGCGCCGATGCTTCGTTGGCGGAGTTTGTTAATCCGTTGAACGCTGCCGTCGCCAACCTTGACGACCTCACCGCTTGGCTGCTGGAAAGCGCCAAAGGCAACCCGAACGAAATCGGCGCCGCCTCGGTGGAATACCTGCACGTGTTTGGCTACACCGCCTATGCCTATATGTGGGCACTGATGGCCCGTGCAGCGCTCGGCAAAGAAGGTCAGGACGAGTTCTACGTCAGCAAACTGGGCACCGCGCGTTTCTACTTCGCCCGTCTGCTGCCGCGTATTCACTCGCTGACTGCGTCGGTTAAAGCCGGTAGTGAATCGCTGTACCTGCTCGACGCTGCGCAGTTCTGATAACGGCTAAGCGCTAACAAAAAGCCCCGCATTTGCGGGGCTTTTTGTTGGGCAACGATGCGGATGCCCGGTAAGTTGCGCTGTGCGCACCAAGCGATTTGGGCGACTCCCAGTACCTGGATCCCCGCCTGCGCGGGGACGACGGTGAGCGCTAGGACAATATCCGTCATTCCCGCGTAGGCGGGAATCCAGGATTCAGATCTTGGCGCCGTGTAGGCCCTAACGCGGTGTGCCCTTGGTGGCTACTTTTCAGACGTTATTCCTGGGTTAACTGATCCGCTGCAGCCGGTGCATCGATGTAGCGATTGCGGGTGCCTTGGAGCGCTTCGATCTGGTCGTTGCGGGCCTTTTCCTCGGCATCTGGCGGATCAATCTGGTTCCAGCGTTTGTACATTTGCAACTGGCCAACAATGGGTAGGCCGTATTCGCTGCGCATATAGAAAATCGCCCGGGCAACATTGCCCTTGGCGCTGTCCGGCGGTTCGATCAGCTGAAAGCTGGCTTTGAGCTGGCAGCCAATATCGCTGAACTTGCTCGACACCCCTTCGCCCAATTCACCGAACTGCGCATTGCGCCGCGCAAGTTCAACCAGGCTGAGCGCCGGATACATGTTGTGCAGGTCGCTCAACATAAAGGGATATTGCGGGTTGGTCTCAGCGCATTGGCCGTCGGTAACGCAGCGCAACGCCGACTTAATCTGCTTGGCGCCATACACCAGGCTGGCGGTAACTTGGCCGCGTTCGCCAGTGAAGGGCTTGGCGCAATACAGGGTGGTGCCGCCTTTGGCGTAGAGCTGTTTCCAAAAGAACTGATCGACAGCGATTTTGGGATCAGAGAGCTGATTTTGCCCGCCGGCAATCGCATGAGAACAAGCGCAAAACGTTAAACCAGCAAGGGCAACTGCTACTGCGCGCATGAGAAAAACCCCAGGGAACTGCACGATCGGTGTTTTTGCTTTTGTTGTTTTGTAGGACAAAGCGAGTCTAACAAGAGCCAGTTCACAAAATAAAGCCGACCTAAGGCATGGTTTAAACATGTGTAAGCCAAAGCTTACAAAGCGTGCTGGCGATTGGCGCTATCGCCAAACTCCGCTCGTCGCTACTCTGCTGCCCATGGACGTTGCGCAGGAAGCGCCTAGGAACCTACAAGGACACGCTGGATTTCCATCAGGAAGATGGTCGATTACGGATGTCAGGACACAGTCTGCAAAGCCCCGCTTCGGCGGGGTTTTCTTTTTCCGGGATTATTTTCCGGTACGAGTTTTCGCGCCTTACCGCGCATAAAAAACACCGGCCTGGCGCCGGTGTTTTTTTATGTCTGCAATTGAGTCTAAGCGGCCTCAATTGCCCCTTGGTTGTCGCGACGGTTTTTATGCACCGTTGCGGCCACAACTAGCGCAAAGAGGATCACCGCCAGTACCGCCGACGACCCGACGGTGCCGAAATCCAACCCGCCTTTTTCGTGCGACTTGGTCAGCACATCGCCCAATGTGGCGCCGAACGGACGGGTGAGTACGAAGGCGATCCAGAACAGCAGCACCGCAGAAATACGTGTGTAGAAATGCGCCAGTACCACCACACCTATCGCCCCGCCAATCAGCAGTGCACCACCGGCAAAGCCCAGTCCGGAGTCGTCCGCCAGGTAGTCGCCCAGCGCAGTGCCCAGGGTGTTGGAGAACAGAATGGCGACCCAGTAAAACAACTCGCCCTTAAAGGTACGCACGTGGTTGACCGACAGCGTCCCTTCGCTCCAGCGCCATACGGCCAGGGTTACCAGCAAAATGCTGATCAGCAGGGCAGAGCCGGTGGCATAACCCAGGCCCAGGGTGCGGTCCATAAAGTCCGACATGGTGGTGCCGGCGGTGCTGGTGGACAGAATCACGATCCAATACAGCATGGGGTTGTACGTTTTGGCCTTGAGCTGAGCAACCAGGGTTACCAGAAATACGCTGATCAGGATCATCGAGCTGATGGCATAACCCACGTTGAGGGTCATGGACAACAAATCTCCGGCGGTTTCGCCGAGAGTTGTGGCACAAATTTTCATCACCCAAAAGGCCAGGGTGATCTGCGGAAGTTTATTCATCGGCGTGCATTCCTGAGACGGGAGAAATGGCGTGAGTGGCTGTGCACGCCGGACAAAACCTGGCTTTCCAGGAGTCGTTTCTGGATGCTTCAGGCGCAGGATGCGTTTGCGGGTGTGAAAAAAAGATCAATGGCAGATGAAAAAATCATCTGCCGGCAAATAAGCCGGTCTACCCATTGCAGGCAGACCGGTGTGTGACGGTTTTAGCCTTTGCTATGCAGCGCTACCCATTGTGCGTAGGTGTCGATGAACTTTTGCAGAAACGGTTTGATGCTATCGCTCAGGGTGCCATCTTCAGCGAAGAAGCTGCCGGCGCCGCCCAGGTAGGCTTCCGGTTGCTGAAGCATATGCACGTCGAGAAAGACCATGGACTGGCGCAGGTGATGGTTGGCACCAAAGCCACCGACGGCGCCCGGCGAGGCGCTGACCACTGCGCCCGCTTTGCCGCTGAAGACACTTTGCCCGTACGGCCGTGAGCCAACGTCTATGGCGTTTTTCAATGGCGCCGGCACCGAGCGGTTGTACTCCGGGGTGATAAAGAGCAGCGCCTCGGCGGCTTTTACTTTGTCGCGAAAGGCGGTGTAGGCGGCTGGCGCTGGGCTAACGTCGATGTCTTCGTTGTACAGCGGCAGGTCGCCGATCTCGACGATTTCCAATTGCAGTGAGGGGGGTGCCAGCTCGGCGAGGGCCAGCGCCAGCTTGCGGTTGATCGAGGCTTTACGCAGGCTGCCAACCAATACGGCGACGCGGTGAACCTTGCTCATACAGACTCCTTTAACGGTGGGGAAAGGTCGATGTTAGAAAGCGTGAGCCAGAAACTATAGTAAGCCTGTGCGCAATCGCCCGACGCAGAGCGTTATTGCCGGTTAAAGGCGCTAAACAAATCCTGCACAAATGCTTGTTGGGCCTCACTGGGTTGCCGGCCGCGGTGGCTGCCAAGGTGAAACTGCACGCTAAAGCCCAATTGTTCCGGCAACACTGCCCTCAAGCGTTTGGCCCGTACCCACGGTGCGGCGATATGGGTGGGCAGATAGGCCAGATGAGCACCCGACAAAACAAAGACCAACGAGCCCTCAACCTGTTCACTGCGCGCGCTGCTGTTGGCCGACTGCCAGGGCTCGTCCCGTTGCAGAAAGCGGTAGGGGTGGTGCACGCCATCCTGGTCATGCAAATCGGCAAGGCTCAGCGTTTTGCGGCTAAACAACGGGTGCCCGGTGGCGCAGTACAACGCCTGTTCTTCGCTAAACAGCAGTTGGTGTTCGATGGCGAGTTGAGCACCGGAAAAATAGCCGATCGCCAGGTGCAGTTGGTCGTGCAGGAGACGGCGCTCCAGCTCGGCCGGTGTGGCGCTCAATACCTCGATCTGCACCGCCTGATTGCGTTGGCGAAACAAGCGAATGGCGCTGCCTACGCGTTCCAATATCTGCCCATCCAAGCCTTCCGAAAGGCCTATGCGCAGCTCGCCTAACAGCTTGTCTGCCATGCCCTGGGCTTCGCCCTTGAACACCTCAATGGCGGTGAGCAACTTGCGCGTGGCCACCAGCACTTCTTCACCCTTGGACGTCAGGCGAAAACCGGCTTTGCCGCGCTCGCACAAGCGAAACCCCAGGCGGGTTTCCAGTTTGGCCATTTGCGTGCTGATGGTCGATTGACCGATGCCCAGCTCGCCCTGCGCAGCACTGAAACCCCCGTTCTCAACCACGCTGACAAATAGCCGCAGCAGTTGCAGGTCGAGGTCGCGTACTTGACTGAGCATGGCACGTCCAAACATTGATAAGGGGCAATGTCAGGGTATATCACTTTGTATTTAACCGAAGCAAAGTGCGGCGCAATATCAGGCCATCCAGAGCCTCCTGCCAGCGTGAAATGGCCATGCGAGGGGCGCGGTAACCGTTATCTGCCAGAGGAGATCACCCCATGCGTAAAGCCGCGTGCGCCGTACTGCTGGCCGTCACTTTAGCCCTGCATCTGCAGGCCCAGGCCGAAGAAAAAGCGCTGAATATTTATAACTGGTCGGAGTACATCGGCCCCAAAGCCCTCAAGGCGTTTCAGGCCGAAACCGGCATTCAGATCAAGTACGACGTGTTCGACAGCCCCGAAGCCCTGGACAGCAAACTGCTTACCGGCGGCAGCGGCTACGACGTGGTATTCCCGTCTTCCAGCGGCTTGTCGCGCGCGATCAAAGCCAAAGCCGTGCAGCCCATCGACCCTGCCAGCCTCAAGCTATACAGCAACCTCGACCCGGACCTACTGAGCAAACTCGCCACCTCCGATCCCGGCAACCGCTACGGCGTGCCCTACACCTGGGGCACCATCGGCCTGGGGCTGAACAAAGAGGCGGTGAGCAAACGCCTGGGCGACAACGTGCCGCTCAATAGCCTGGACCTACTGTTCAAACCCGAATACGCCAGCAAGCTAAAAGACTGCGGTATCGGCGTGCTCGACTCGCCGCAGGAGGTGATTAGCCTTGCCCTTAATTACCTGGGCCACGATCCCTACAGCACCGCTAAAGCCGATCTGCAAGAGGTTCAGCAACTGCTGAGTGCCTTGCAGCCAAACGTACGTTACGTCGCCTCCGGCCGGCAGATTGACGACCTGGCCAAGGGCGAGGTGTGCATGGCCCTGAGTTACAGCGGCGATGCCGCCACCGCCGCTGCGCGTGCGGTAGAGGCCAAGCAGCCATTCGAAGTGGTCTACCGCATTCCGCGCGAAGGCACCCTGGTGTGGTTCGACACCATGGCCATTCCCATCGACGCCCCGCACCCGCAGGCGGCGCTGGCGTTTATCAATTACATGCTGCGCCCCGAAGCCATCGCCGAAGTCACCAATAGCGTGTTTTTCGCTAACGCCAATAGCGCGGCAACGGCCTTGGTCGACCGGGCTGTGGTCAATGATCCAGATATTTACCCTCCGGCCGACGTGCGTGCCCATTTGTTCAGCGAGCAGATGCAAAGCCTGCCCCAGCAGCGCGAACGCACCCGCTTGTGGACCGCCTTTCGTAGCCAGTACAAATAAGGAGAACCGGCATGGACCAGGCATCACGTAACGACCAAGCCATTACCCGCGACAGCCTGTATGGCACCGCCGCTGAATCCACCTACGGCGGCATCACCAGCTTTATGCGCCGGCGCTACAGCCGCGATTTACGCGGCGTTGATGTGGTGGTCAGCGGCGTGCCGTTCGACACAGCCACCACCAACCGCCCTGGCACCCGCTTTGGCCCACGGGCAATTCGTGCCGCCTCGACGCAGATGGCCTGGGCCCGGCACTTTCCCTGGGAGTTCGACCCCTTCGATGAGTTGGCGGTGATCGACTACGGCGACTGCGATTTCGACCACGGCCAGCCGCAGCTCACTCCAGCCGCCATCGAAGCCCATGCCGACGGTATTCTCGCTGCTGGCTGCGCCATGCTGACCCTGGGCGGCGACCACTTCATCAGCTACCCGCTACTTAAAGCCCATGCAAAGAAACACGGCGCGCTGTCGCTGATCCACTTCGACGCCCACAGCGACACTTGGCCGGACGAAGAGGTGCAGCGCATCGACCACGGCACCATGTTCTACCACGCCGCCCGCGAAGGCCTGGTCGACCCGGCGCGCTCGGTGCAGATCGGCCTGCGCACCACCAATGACGACGTGATGGGTTTTCACGTGCTCGATGCCCGTCACGTCCACCGTCATACCCCGGAACAGATCGCCGAACAGATTCGCGCGCGGGTTGGCGATAACCCGGTGTACCTGACCTTCGACATCGACTGCCTCGACCCGGCCTTTGCGCCAGGCACGGGTACGCCGGTATGCGGCGGGCTTAGCACTCACCAGGCGTTGGAAATTCTGCGCGGTTTACGCGGTATCAACCTGGTGGGCATGGACGTAGTAGAAGTAGCGCCACCCTACGATCATGCGGAAGTCACGGCGCTGGCGGGGGCGACTATCGCCATGGAAATGCTTTGTTTGTACGCAGCGAAACATACGCACAAAGAGTGACAGCGAACTTAGGTTGAACCGGGGTGACGGGAAGCGGGTCCGTTATGGGGTACGTTTTTTCAACTGAAAAGGAATCCCTTTCATGGACCTGATCCGCATCCTGATCGCCATTCTCCTGCCGCCGTTGGGCGTGTTCTTGCAAGTCGGTTTTGGCGGCGCGTTCTGGCTGAATATCCTGCTGACCTTGTGCGGCTACATTCCCGGCATCGTCCACGCGGTGTACATCATCGCCAAGCGTTAATAGCGTTGGCCGCTGCGCTCGCCCCTCCACCCGTAGGGATGGGCTTGGTCGCGAAGCTCTTCCAGGCTTGCGCGACGGCCGATGTAATGGTCACTCAATAAAAACCCCCGCATTTGACGGGGCTTTTTATTGAGTGAAGCGTGAACTCAATTCTCGCCTTCATCCTCTACCGCATCGGCCAACAGGCCCAGCGAGAAGCCTGAAATCGAGGCAATACTGCCGCGCCATAAGAAACCCTCAGTCGCTGGAATCTGCCCGCTTGGCGAGCTTAGCTTGGCGTCTTTCAAATGCAGAAACTGCGCGGGTGGCGGGGTCTCGCCGTCGGACGTCGGCAAGCGCGACTTACCCAATTCGGCATAGTGCGTGCGCAAACGATCGGCATCTTCCGGTGGCCAGGAGCTGGAGAACGACTCCCCGAAAAGGCGGAAGTACTGCTCCACGCTGATCAATACGCCAGTGATAACGCCGGCGGGAGTCGACAGGGTGATGCCCACCTGCAGCTCGGTTTCATTGGTCAGACCCACCAGATCCTGCAAAAACCAGTCGGTAGTGCGACCGTGCCAGGTCAAGTCCTTCATCACCGGGTCGACCAGATCATCGGCCACTTGCTGATGCCAGCTTGGTTTTGCATGTTCCTGAGTCATCTTCGCTCCGTGCTGCCGATGGGCAGATCAAAATTGCGGGGTCTTGTAATGGACGGCTTGTTGTCTGCCCAGTGTAGGCAACGTCGGGCAGTACAAGCCAATTGTCTGTCAGACCATTACATCAATAGCGTTGCCCAGGTTCGGCGGGTTGCTACCCAGCGACGACATATCCGGAATCGCCTGAATCAGCGCCATCGCGCTATCGGACTGAATATCCAAGGCCTTATTCAGCGTCAGGATCGACACGGTTGATGCGGTCTGCGCGGTTTTCGCATTCGACACAGCGGCTGCGATGTTGGAAAGCTCCATACGGACCTCCAGATTCATGCTTCACATAGGGTCGACTGGCCGTCAGGCGCCGAAGTTCAGATTTGCGGCGCCGGCCAGGCAGTGTTGAACCGGATATATCGGCACGCAGGAGGAGGGCGGGAGGGCCGTTGGTCAAAATTTTCAGGTGCGACTAGCACCTGGGTACAACAGCAGCAGCGGCTTTTGTATGAAAAACCTTACAATGTCGCCGCCTTCCCCTCTGCAACGGGCCGGCTTAGTTACTTCAACTTCATCCATGGTCTGCCCGCCTGAGCGCGTTCTGCCGTTTCCGCTGTGTTGTTTTGGAATAGTTTCGATGTCTCACGTTTCAGAAGGTTTTCGCCGCGATATCAACGGCCTGCGCGCCTGGGCAGTGGTTGCGGTAGTGCTCTACCACTTTGGTATCAGCGGTATCGGTGGCGGCTTTATCGGCGTTGATGTGTTCTTTGTTATCTCCGGTTTTCTGATGACCACCATCATCGTGCGCGGCCTGGAGACGGGCGGTTTGTCGCTCTGGTCGTTTTACCTGGCGCGGGCTCGGCGGATTCTTCCGGCATTGATGGTGGTAGTACTGGCGCTGTTGGCGGTCGGCTGGTTTCTGTTATTGCCCGATGAATACGAGACGGCGGCGAAGCATGCTTACAAGAGCCTGCTGTTCCTTTCCAACCAGACCTACCTGAGCGAGGCCGGCTATTTCGACCAGGCCTCCCATGAGAAATGGTTGCTGCACACCTGGTCGTTGTCGGTTGAATGGCAGTTCTACGTACTGCAACCCCTGCTGCTGATGGCGCTGTGGAAATTCCTGCCCGGCCGCAGAAATGTCGCGATTGCCCTGGCGCTGCTGCTAGTCGTCTCGCTTGCCCTGTGCATCGCGCAAACCTCTAGCAATTCCGCCGCTGCGTTTTACGGTTTGCCCACTCGCGCTTGGGAACTGCTCGCGGGCGGTTTGGTATTTCTCGCCGCGCCCTATATGCGCGCTTCGACACGCCTGCGCACCTTGTTGGAGTGCGCAGGTTTTGCCCTGATTATCGGCGCCGGTTTGTTGCTGGACGCACAGAGCCAGTGGCCAGGTTGGCGTGCCCTTATTCCGGTACTGGGCACTGCGCTGGTGCTGCTAGCGGCCAATCAAGCGTCGTGGTTCACCGGCTCGCGCATTGCCCAATGGCTGGGTGAGCGCTCCTACTCCATTTACCTTTGGCATTGGCCGCTGGTGGTGGCGTTGGTTTACGTGCAGAAACTCAGCGACCCGCTGTGGGTGGCCGGTGGCTTGCTGCTGACGCTGCTGCTCGGCGATCAGTCGTACCGCTGGGTGGAGGTGTTGGCCCGGCGCCGTGTCGCGCGCATGCAACCCAACTACGCCACGGCGCTTATCGTCGTTGCACTGCTTATCTGCATACTGCCGTCCCGCTTGATCCGCACGCACGATGGCTACCCCCAGCGCGTACCCGAAGCGGTGGCGGTAGTTGCCGCAGAAAAACAAAACTACGACAAACGCCGCTCCTCCTGCGAAAAGGCCGACGCCAACTGCGTATACGGCGGCCCCAATATCGCCGCCATCATGCTTGGCGATAGCCACGCCGCTGCGCTGGTAACCGGCTTGGCTGCCGCGTTGCCGCATGCCGACCAGGGTGTACTGCTGCGCGCCTCTTCCGGCTGCTATATCAGCTACTCGACGACCTTTGATGCCGCGAAAGAAGACTGCAAAAAGCTCAACCGCAGCGCCCGCCAAACCCTGGAAAACGAATACCCCGGTGTACCGGTGGTGCTGCTCACGCGTACCACCGGCAACCTCTTCGGCGGCGTGCCCGGCGAGGCCGACCCGGCACTTAAACGCCCGGCGTTTTTCTTTGGTAAGCATGACGACAGTTTCACTCCCGAATACTTTAGCGAAGTTGAAAAAGACTACCTCGCCACCGCCTGCCAAATCGCCAAACATCACCCGCTCTACATCGTGCGGCCCATCGCGGAAATGGGCGTTAACGTACCAGGCACGGTAGCCAGGGGGCTGATGTGGGGGAAAGAACGGCCGGTCTTCGTCTCCCTCGCCGACTACCGCCGCCGTCACGCCTTTGTATTGGCCATGCAAGACAAAGCCAAAGAAAAATGCGGCGCGCGGATTCTCGATCCGCTACCCCTGCTGTGCGACGGCGAAAAGTGCTCCGGCACGCGAAATGGCCAACCCATCTACTTTGATGACGACCATCTTAGTGAGTCGGGCAATAAACTGCTGAGGCCGATGTTTGAGGCAGTGTTCCACGGCGGCAGAGCCGATGGGTTGGTTGGTGCCCCCTAAGCGCTTTGCGCCTGCATGTCCGGCGCCGCGCGTACAAGGCGCTCGATGCCTTCATGCTGCTGGAAAAGCAGCGCCTGTTCTTGCAGCCAAGTGCAGAAGGCTTCTATCTGCGGCCGGTTGGCCAGTTTTTTCAGGAACACGGCGTACACCGCGTCGTCCTCGATCACATCATCAAACAGCGGTATCAGCCGGCCGCGCGCCACTTCACCCGCCACCAGTACATGACGGCCCAAGGCCACGCCGCGAGCATTCAAGGCGGCGCCTACGATCAAGTCTGCTTGGTTAAAACGATAGCCGCCGCTGCAGTCCACATGCCGCACCCCGCGCGCACTCAACCAGCTCTGCCAGGATGTCGCCAGCTTGGCGTGGGGCAGAGAGTCATGCAGCAACACGGTACGGCGCAAGTCGCCGGGTTCGCGCAGGTCCACCTGTTCGAGCAGCGCCGGGCTGACAACCGGGTAGATATAGTCGCGAAACAGCAGGTGCTGTTCCATCGCCGGTTGCTCGGCCATGCCGTGGCAAATGCCAATGTCGACGATCTCGTTGTGGAAATTGGGCTCGGCGAATTCGGCAATCAGATGCAGGGCAATATGGGGATGCTTGCTGTGAAAATCATGCAAGCGCGGCATGAGCCAACGGTTGGCAAACGACGGCATGCAGTACACGGTGAGCTTGATTTGCTGGCTGCGGGTGTCGATGTCGCCGAGGGTTTCGCTGAGTAGGCCGAGGGCCGAATGCACCGCCGGATACAGCTGTGTACCAGGCTCGGTGAGCACAAGCTGGCGTGTGCGGCGTTCAAACAGCTTGTAACCCAGACGGTCTTCCAGCTGGATAACTTTCTGGCTTACCGCACTTTGCGACACGCACAGCTCATCGGCGGCCAAGGTGAAACTAAGGTGCCTGGCCGCAGCTTCGAAATAGCGCAGCGCTTCAAGGGGCGGGAGACGAATAGACACGTGTGCTCCTAAGGCAAATGTGGGCGCTCCTGGTGGAGTGGCCAACGGTTAACCAGCTAGAGCACGCAGCGTGCCAGTTGCCGCGCCAGGCCTGGCACCACGCAGGCGCGCTAGGCAAGGCGTCGGGAGCTGTTCTGAGCCTGCGCCAACTTGGGGCATTAGCCCACCTTATGCATGGTTATTAGCAGATACAGTTTGTTTCGCCCTTAGCCCGTCCACGACTATGGCTCCAGCCTTTCAATCAAGCCGCCTGTTGCTGGAGAGTTCGCGATGACAGCCAGAACCGTAATTAACGTGAAAAAACTGCTGTGCGTGGCAGGCCTGTTTTTCGCTGCGAGCCAAGCCCAGGCCGATCTGCTCGACGAGATCAAAGCCCGCGGTGAAATCGTGGTGGCCACCGAAGCGCGCTATGCGCCGTTTGAAATGCTCGAAGACGGCAAGATCGTCGGCTACGGCAAAGACATGCTCGACGAGATCCTCAAAGAC
>LNAP01001167.1_pt1 | contig 28407 bp, 23 predicted proteins | sample 602601 | NCBI WGS metagenome assembly LNAP01 (sample SAMN02440304, study PRJNA202911) | soil metagenome | biome: Subtropical and temperate rainforests or woodlands; isolation source: soil samples (1 kg each in a 20% v/v slurry with milli Q water) were... ... | reverse complement strand
AGCGGCGGCGGTGCCGCCGGCGGGCCATCAGCGGGCAGCGGCTCCGCCGCGGGCTCGCCCAGCGCCGGCTCAGCCGGAGCAGGCAGTACAGGCGTCAGCGGCGTGCCGTCAGGCCCGGCCAATGCCGGCGGCCTGAACAATGCGGGCAACGATCCGAGCGGCGCCGGAAATTCCTCCAAGCTGGCGATGCCGCCGGCACCCGGCACCAACAGCGCAGGTACGGCCAATTCGTCGGGCTCGCCTGCGAATTCGGGCGCTGGCGTTACCACCGGATCGGCAAGATCGGCTCCCGGCGGCACGGATGTAACAGGTCCCTCAACCAGTGGCGACGCCGCGATCAATGCCGAAGACAAACAAATCGATCGCAAGCTGAAGAGCATCTGCCGCCGCTGCTGACGTTCTTGAGATTTCGTGATCGTGTTGTCTGACAAAGAATTTAAAAGAAGGATTTGCGCCGACCTATCAACTTCATCAGTCGCGGCACTATCTCATCCGGGATGCGTCAATCGCTGGGAGCGATCTATCTACGGAGTACGATGATGTTGCGCAAAACGATGTTAGCCTTATGTGCCGCGGCCTCGCTTGCCATGCTTGCGCCTGATGTCGCCATGGCTCGTGGCGGCGGCCATGGTGGTGGTGGCTTCGGAGGCGGTGGCGGTTTCCACGGTGGCGGCGGCTTTGGTGGTGGCGGTTTCCACGGTGGCGGCGGCTTTGGCGGCGGCGGTTTTCACGGCGGCGGCTTCGGCGGTGGTGGTTTCCACAGCGGTGGTCTTGCCGGCGGTGGTTTCCGCGGCGGCGGACTTGGCGGCTTTCGCGGCGGAGCTTTCGCGGCCAATGGTTTTCGCGGCGGCGGCTTCAACCATGGATTCCACGGTGTTCATGGATTTCGTCACGGCCGGGCATTCGCATTTGGCACGGGGTTAGGGTATGGCTTCTATGACCCCTATTATGCCTACGACGACTACTACTATCCCGACTACGCCTACGACGACGGCTACTATGGCGACTACGGCTATGGCAGCTGCTACACCGTGAAGCGACGCGTGCACACGAAGGCCGGCTGGCGCGTTCGCCCGGTTCAGGTTTGCAGCTGATAGGTCTCGTCGGTCGGTAAGGCAACGTCCGGTCCTGTCACACGAAGGTGCGGCAACGACGATGGTTGATACGGCCTTGATGCATCCTGCATCCAGGCCGTATTGTGGGTGCTGCTGACGGTACGCTGCCTGCATCGCTCAAGAGATGTTCGCCATGCTCTCAGTCCCGGCATTGACATTGCTGTTCCTCGGGGTCGTCGTCGGTTTGGGCACCGCGTTCGTGTGGATGCTTTGGGAGATCGGGCAAGTATCCAAACCGCATCGTAACAGCGATCGTTTCGAATAGATCGCTGTGAGCGAAAGCCTGCCCCGCACCTGATGCGGGGTGGATGCCGGTTCGCATGAAGAAAATCCGTCAAAGAAAACCCGGAGCGCCGCTCAACTCAGCACGCCGTATTTCTTGAACCAGGCCTGCATCTGCTTCCAGCCATCTTCTGCTGCTTCCGGGCGGAAGCTGGCGCGATAGTCGGCGTGGAAGCCGTGAGGGGCACCCGCATAGATCTTGAACTCGGCGGTCTTTCCGGCTTTCGCTAACGCGGCCTTGAACGCTTCGACTTGCTCGACGGGAATGCCGGTATCGGCTCCTCCGTAAAGTCCGAGCACCGGCGCCTTCATCTCCGGCACCAGTTGCATCGGGCTCTTCGGCCAGACCGGATTCGGCGGATCGACCGGCGCGCCGTAAAACGCGACACCAGCCTTGAGCGCGGCGGAGTGGGCGGCGTATTCCCACACCGTCCGGCCGCCGCGGCAGAATCCGAGGATGCCGAGCCGGCCGGTATCGCCGCCCTGTGCCTTGGCCCAGGCGACGGTGCTGTCGAGATCGGAGAACAACTCCGCGTCCGGCTTGGAATTCACGATCGGCACGAGCCGGGACATATCGGTGATCTTGGTGAGATCGCCCTTGCGGAAGTAATAATCCGGCGCAACCGCGAACGCGCCGAGCTTGGCGAGGCGCCGTGTCACATCCTTGATATATTCGTGCAGGCCGAAAATCTCCATCGCGACCAGGATGACCGGCGGATTGCTGACCGCCGCCGGGCGCGCGAAATAGCCGGGCATTTCACCGTCGGCCACCTTTATCTTGATGTCGCCGGCCGTCAGTCCGTTGGTGTCCGTGTGGATGGTGTCGGCACGTACCGCCCCGGCGGCGAGCGTGTAGCCCGCGCTGACGGCGGCGGAAGCCGTCATGAAGCCGCGCCGTGAAAGCGGCTCGACTTTGGTCAGTCCGACGATATCGGAGGTCAGTGGGGGTTCGGTACTCATGGGGGCTCCCTCTTGCTTATGGCGGCGCGCATTCAGCAGGCAGTGCCTGCCGAACACAAATCACCAGCTTGAGAGGACGCAGCTTCCGCAGGCGAACCAGACCCGCAAAAAGAACAAGGCCGTCGGCGCAGTATGACGCCAAACGGCCTTGCCAGCCCCGGACATTGAAATCGGCTCGCGCCGCCCGGTAAATCATCGCTTACCCCGGAATCATACGGGCAAATGTGAACCAGTTCACACTTGGCGAAAAAAACCGGCAGAGGGCTCAAGCTTAGGCGGTTCGCGCCGTGCTCAACCGCGCGATTTTGCGCGTTTGCGGTGCGCCTGCCTTGATCGGGTCGACTTTTTCCTGGCCGAGGGTGGACTCGCCTGCTCGGAAGACTGGGTGCTCGCGAATGATTGCCGGAGGGTGTCGATCGCGCTGGTCAGTTCTCCGACTTGCTCCGACAGCCGCTTGGTGTCGCCCTGCTGTGCGGCGAGCAGGCGCCTGACGGTCTGCAACTGATCCTGAACCACCTGCAACTGGTCGATCGATTCCTGCTGCGTCGCCTCCAGGCCCTTGGTCTTCTCGACGAGTTGTTCGGAAGCCTGTGCGGCGCGGACCTGCAACTGACGCGCAGCTACCGCGCGGTCCAGTTCGGGGGAGGTGCCGGTATAGGCACGCCACAGGGCGATTGATCCGATCCCGATTACGATGATGGCGAATGCCGCGGCAGCCAGCATGATAGGCTGCGAGCCGAGGCCTCTGATCCTTGTGTCATGAGCCGGTATTTCGATCATCACATTCCAAAGCCGGAGGGAAAACGAAAGTTCCGGGCGCACATCAGGTGCGCATGGCCCGGCGAGCCATTCTGTCTCAAAACCACAGTCTAGCCGGATAATGCACGGATCGCGAGTCGTTGCGGGCCGTAACAACCAGCTTGGACAAAAAATATAGCAAATTCAATACTGTGCAACCCAAAAAGTTGCGGCCGAGCCTTGGGGGAGGCTCGGCCGCGCGCGATCCGGTCTGGGACGGGGAGGGGTGGGGATGTGACCGGGTCGCGTGTCTCCGTTTGTCTTGGTCGTTTGTTAGCGATCGCGGGCGCTGGCGGTGGCGACCGCCGGGCGGCTGTCGCCAAGCGAGACCCATACGTTGGGATCGCTCTGCGACTGGCGCTTGACGAAGCGGTATCCGGTCTCGGTCCAGGCCACGACGTTCTCGTTCTGGTTGTCGAGCACGAACTCGCCCTTGTCGGTTTTCACGGTCAACACCGCGTGGCCTTCGCCTTTCTTGTCGCGCACCACTGTGACCAGCAGCGCCTCGCGGGGCCAGCCGGCGTCGATCAGCATCTTGCGCTTCAACAGCACGTAGTCCTCGCAGTCGCCGTAACCGTCCGTCGGCAGCGACCATTTCTCGATCACGCCCCAATGCTCCATGTCGGTCATCGGCTTGACGGCTTCGTTGACCCAGCGGTTGACCCGCAACAGATCCCGCCACGCCGTCTGCGACATCACGATATCGCGCGGCTGCGATGCGGTGCCGCCGCAGTCACCGGGACTGTCGGCACAAAATTCGACCCAGCCGATCGGCGCGCGCGCGTTGTCGCCAAGGCTTGCATAAAGAACCCGTTCGTCACCGGCATGCACCGGCGCAGTCATCCCGAACAGGACGGCGGCGATCGCCAGTCCCATCCCCTGTCCCCTAAAACCAAACATTGTGGCCCCCGTTTCTTGTTGGGACCACGTTTCGCACAAACGTTTTGCGCCGCAGCTAAGTCAGCCAAGTACATTTGACGCGAATACAAGTAAAAGCTGCGGCTAATTCGATCTATACTTGAATCAAACTCGATTAGAATTTTAGAGAACTGCAATTGATTCAAATTTTATGCATTAACCCGCCGGGCGCTGCGGCCGCGGCGGTTGCCAGCGCAAAAGTTCTCCGCGTTAACCGGCCGCGGCCCGCGCCAAATGCAGCAGCGGCGGTATCCGGGAACGGGGATGTCGCCTTCAAATTCGGAAAATTGGGAAGCGCGGGGGGCGCGGAACTTTACCGCGCGCTAACGCTGTCTTCGAGCGTCTCGGCGGTCTGCTCGTGGACGAACTCGAGCGCGAAACCTTCTTCGAGATTTCGCACCACGCGGGACTGGATTTTGCCCAGCAACACCAGCGATTTCAGCGGCGGCCGGTTCTCCGCGGCAATCGCCGCGCCGGACAGCGACAGGTCGATGATGCGGCAGGTCATCTTGCTGCCGTCCTCGAGCGTGAGCAGCGCGATCGGATTGCGCGGCACGATACGGTCGTGGCGGCGGTCTTCTGGCAGATTGAGGATATCGCGGTTGGCGAGCCAGGTCAGTTGCGCCGCGAGTTTGTCGCGCTTGCGCGCCGTCGCGCCCACGGTCATGGCGAAACCGTTGTCGATGATGCGGGTGATCCGGCCTTCGACCCGGCCGATATGGTCGAGATAGGCGATCACGCGGTCGCCGACATTGCCGATGCCGGGCGCCAGCAGCGCAAGGCCGCCCGGGGACATATTGATGATCTGGCAGGGAAACTCGCGTCGGTCCGGCAGCATGTAACGGCCGAGCAGATGAACCTTGACCCGCTGAAAGCGCCGTCGCTCTTCGGCCGCCGGCAGAATCTTCTTTTTGCTAGCAAACGACATCTTTGCCACCTGGCAACCGGCTTTTCGGTGTCGCCAGACCCTACGGCCAGCAAGGTTAATGAGCGGTTAGCAGCGGTTGCAAGAAGGCGTGGGCGCTCACGCGACCGCTGGTCGCGGCGGCCCAGCGCATGGAATCATTAGTGCGTCGCCAAATTCGGATTGATGCGCGTTTGACGAAGGCCCAATAGCTGGCCGCCCCCGCGCCGCCTTCTGGCGGGAAAGGTTCCTCGTTCGGGGGCGGTTTTCAGGTGGTTGTCACGGTTCGACGGCGTGCAATGTTGACCAGATGCGCAGGAAAGATCGCTCGGCGCCGGGATCTCAAGAGAAGTATCGGGCTTCTTTGCACCCGCGGCGTTGCCGATTTACTTCAGCCGCGGCGCTTCGATTTTTTCGATTTTTTTTCAACCACCTTCATGCATCGATCAATGCCCTTGAGCGATTCATTGATATCCTCGATCTGGGTTTGAAGGGATTTCTTTTTTCTCTGCAGATTGCTCAAGAGAGTTTTCTTTTGCGCGTTAGTCAGTTGATCGAAGTCGATTAAGTCTACGGTAAATCCGCACATCGATTCCTCCCGGTGTCAGATTTGATCAATCGCTTACGGTATCCAATGATGAAGTGTCGGCAATATCCAGTGGATAATCAAGCCGCATGATGCAAAATGCCCAACATTTGGGACTTGTGCATGAGAAGCCGCGCACCGATTGTTTCTTGCCCGGCGTGGCAACGTCAACATCATCGTTCAAGGATCGACCAGCCGGCAGAGCTGCTTGTCAGGGTTCGCAGCGGCCTTGGCCAGGATTGCGGCGTAATCCGCAATCCAGTCCTGAGCGGTGTTCTCGAACAAGTTCTTCTTGTGTCCGAATACGCCGGTAATCCCCGACGAGGTTTCCTTGAGGGTTATCGAAACCCAGGCGCGATCGATCGGCATGACCGACCTTCCTTCTTGATATTCGAACGGTCGCACCGTCACATCCGGTAGCTTGACCGGTCGGCGAAACGCAACTTGAAGAACAAAATAAACTTGAACAAGTGTTGCTGGACACAAACCGGTTTCTTCCGCCAGTCGGGCGGCAATGATATCGAAGGGAAGTTCCTGCTTGGCGTAGGCCTCCAAAACCGCCTCGCGCACGCGTTTGAGCGTTTCGCTGAAAGTCAGGTCCGCATCAATTTGGGTGCGGATGAGCGTGGTGTTGGCAAACGGGCCGATGACGCGTTCTCTCCCGAGTTGTGCGCGGTTAGCCATCAGGGTGGCCACGCAGATATCGGGGCGTCCGGTTCGGAGCAGCAGGAGAGTCTTGAACCCGGCCAGCAGAGTCATGAACAGGGTCACGCCTCGGCTATGGCTCAAGCCTCTCAGGCGCGACACCAGATCATTCAAGATTTGAAATGGTTCCTGGACGACGTGCGAAGTCAGTTCGCCTCCAACGTTGATTCTTGGCGCGGAAAATAGCGGTGAGACCTTATCAAGGCGTCCCTTCCAGTAGGCGAACTGTCTGTTCGCTGCCGCGCTGGTGGACCATAGACGCTGCCAACGAACAAATTCGGAGAACTGAAACTCCGGCTCGGGCAACTGCGCGCTCCGACCGGCGATCGAAGCGGAATAGAGTTCCGAAAGCTCCTCCATGAAGATTACCATCGACCAGCCATCAATGATGATATCGTGCAGGACCAGAAGCAGAATGTGGTCTTTGGCGTCGAGCCGAAAAAGATATGCCCGCAACAGCGGCGCATGGTTCATGTCGATCGGAGTCAAGGCTATCTGCTCGGCTTCCAGCTTCGCCTTGGCGAGCAGGAGTTCCTTGGCCCGGGCATTTCTGGCACGCGTCAGGCCCGCAAAATCCTTCACGGTCAGAATGGATGTGGCGTCGATGGCCGGCGTAACCAGCGCGAGGGGGCTCTCGTTCTGCCAGGCAAATGCCGTCCGCAGCGAGCCGTGCCTGTGTACGACCTCGGCAAGGCTCCGCTCGAGCGCCGGAACATTTAGCGGCCCTTGCAGTCGATACGCGAAGGGCAGGTTGAATTGGGGTAGCCCAGGAAGTTTTCGCTCGATCCGCAGCATGCGCTCTTGCACGACGGACACCGGCTGCAGGCCATCTCTTTGCACGGACGCGATTTCAATGCGCGGATCATTCGGTGACGAGTCTGTGGAGCCTTGTTTTGATGATTCAAGACGAAGCGCGAGAGCCGCAACGGTCGGCGCATCGAAGATGTCCTTGAACGAAAAATCCAAGCCAAAGCGCTCCTCCACACGCAAGATCATTTGCGTCATCGCAAGTGAATCGACGCCGAGCGCAAAGACGTCCTGGTCAACGCCGATCGCATCGACGTCCAGGATGTCCGCCCAGATCGCGGCCAGTTGCCGCTCCAGCTCCGAGCCGGGCGAGACCATCTCGGCGCCGCTCGTGTCCGGCGTCGGCAGGGCCTTTGAGAACAAGGCCGTTAGTTCACTGCGCTTGATCTTTCCGCCTGCGCCTTTCGGGATCTCGGATACAATCCAGATGAGACCGGGGACCTTGAAGCCGGCCAGGCGTTCTCGGGCAAAATCTCGCAAACTGGATGCGCTCACTTTCGCACCCTGACGCGGTACGACGGCGGCCGCGACGTCTGTGCCAAGCTGCCTGTGGGGCACGGGGAAAACGGCGGCGTCGATCACACCCGGGTGATTTAGCAACGTTTCCTCTACTTCGGCCGGGGCGATTTTCTGCGCTCCCTTGTGGATGATCTCCTTGATGCGGCCGACGATGAAGAGATAACCCTCCGCGTCCAGATACCCGAGGTCACCGGTTCGGAACCAGTTGTCCCGAAATGCGGACGCGGTCGCAGCGGCATCATTGTCGTACCCCCTTGTTATCGTAGGACCCCGCAGCGCGATCTCTCCCCGTTTGCCGGATGGTAATCGTCGACCCTTGCTGTCCAGAATGGTGATCTCGGGTCCGGCGGGCGGGCCGACCGAACCCGGCTTTTGCCGTTGCAGGGGATTGGCGGCAATCTGGGTGGCGGCCTCCGTCATGCCGTAGGTGTCGATAACGGGGACACCAAACAGGCTTGCCAGTCCGCCGAACACGTCATGCGCCAGCGAAGTGGACGCCGAACGAACGAGCCTCAGGGAGGATCGCCGCGCGGCCTGCTTGTGCGGATCCGCCTCCCGCAGGATCGACTGATGGATCGCCGGTACCGCCGTGTACCACGTTGGTCGAAACTCGATCAGCCAGCCAAAGAACGCTCTTGCATCGAAGCCCGGCGTACAGACCACACTGGAGCCGGCAGCCAAGGCGGCCAGAAGCCCTGAGATCAAGCCATGCCCATGGAAGAGAGGTAGCACGCTGAGCAGGCGGTCCCGAGACTCAAGTTCCAGGGCAGTGCCCACGTTATGGGCTGACAGACAGACGCTCGCGTGGGTCAAAGGGACAGTTTTTGGCCGCGATGTGCTGCCCGAGGTCAAGAGCATGAACGCATCGTCCGTGCCTGACGCAAACTCATCGTCCCCGGCCTGCTGCGGCGCCTGACCAACGATGCTGAACGCGCCGGCGGCCTCATGGGCCAGCGTCACAATCTCGATGACCGGTATGCCCAATGTGTGGGCGGCGCGTCGGCAGCCCGAATCCGAGTGAGCGTCCGTTAGCAGCGCCGCCAGGTGCAATTCACCGAAATAACGCTGGTATTCGTCGTCGGTGAAGCCGGGACTGAGCGGTACGCACACCGCGCCGGTGGCAACCGCGACCATGGCCACCGCAGCTTCAGGTCCGTTCGGCAACACCACCGCGACCCTGTCCGTTCGGCCGACGTCGTGGCTTCGCAATCCGCGAACGACTTCGCACGTCTGCAACCAGAGCGCGTCATATGACATGGGGGTGCGTCCGGGAGCCAGAATGGCGTCCCGGTCGGGCGCATTTCTCCCATAGTGAGAGAGCAGGTCCTGAATGCACGCAAATAAAGGTGCTCTGGCGCTGTTGCGCGCGGCTTTACGTTGCAATTTCTTGACGATCCTTGACAAGCCCGCCCCCTTATCCGTCTCCGTGCGTTCGTGTTCGAGACTGTCGGGGGTATTTGTCATACCCCCGTACTGCACGAACGGGATCAGCTGAGGCTCGTCATTTCTCCGAGCCATCGAGCAATCAATAGCTGAGAACCCAGCGATAACGTCGCTCAAAACGGCTGGTTAGACGAGGCCGATGTTGATCTGGCGGTTGCCATTCGCACACCTTCAACGTTCACCGGACAATATACTAACGATCTAATTGCGCCTCTTGAAGAGGTAACGGGGCGGCAGCCGTTTTCAGCCGGTATCTTCGAGGAGCGCCACGGGTGTTTCCGCATCAAGCCAGTATAAGCCGGCCGGCGGGCAGTTAAGCAGGTATGCCAGCTTGCAACCTTGGCGCGGCCGCAGATTTTATCGTAAGAGGTAATTGCACGAAGGGTCTGCCTACGATGATGCAAGAGCGTCCAGCCCGCATCGAACGCAGGTTGTCTGCGATATTGGCAGCCGACGTGGCCGGCTATTCGCGGCTCATGCATGACGACGAAGAGGCGACGCACGTACGCCTGACCGCACTCCTGGCGGATGCCGTCGATCCAGCGATCGCCGCGCACGGCGGGCGCGTCGTGAAGAACACCGGCGATGGGTTCTTGGCGGAATTTCCGAGTGCTGTTGAAGCGGTTCGAGCTGCGTTGCAGTTCCAGAACCGCGTCAGCGCACTCGCAGCCAGTGACGCGGAAGACAGGCGCATCCTTTTCCGTGTGGGCATCAATATCGGCGACGTGATTGTGGAGCCGCATGATATTTTTGGAGACGACGTGAATATCGCTGCGCGGCTCGAGAGCATCGCAGATCCCGGCGGTATCTGCATCTCGTCTTCCGCATATGATCAGGTCAATGGCAGGCTCCCCATCAAATTTGCGGATCTCGGAGAACAGAGCCTCAAGAATATGCGCCGTCGGATACGGGCCTATGCCGTGGTCCGGGAGGGGGCTGGCGCGGGGTCGCAGAATGTCGGACCGCGCACTCCGACAACAGCGCCGCATCTGTCCATCGTGGTGCTGCCGTTCGCAAATTTCGGTGACGATCCCGAGCAAGACTATTTCGTCGATGGAGTGACCGAGAGCCTGACGACGGACTTGTCGCGCATCAGCGGCTCGTTCGTGATTGCCCGCAATACCGCTTTTACCTTCAAGGGCAAGGCTGTGAATGTCCAGCAGGTCGGTCGCGAGTTGAACGTCCGCTACGTGCTTGAAGGCTCGGTGCAGCGCGGCGGCAAGCGACTTCGGGTAAACGTGCAGCTGATTGATGCGGAAAGCGGCAAACATCTTTGGGCCGAGCGCTTCGAGAAGCCGGTCGCCGATCTCTTCGATATGCAGGACGAAATCGTATCGAGGCTCGCCCACACGTTGGATGCTCAACTCGTTGTAGCCGAGGCACGACGAGCCGAACTTTCACAGGATCCCGATGCGCTGGATCTCGTCTTTCAAGGTTTTGCCTGCGTCTACCAAGGGCCGACGCTGGATCACTTGACCCAGGCGCGCGGCTTTTTCGAACGTGCCGTGGCAATCGACCCCCGAAGTGTCGGGGCCCTGATCGGCATGGCCAGCGTCGATGCGACGATGGGAGCCTACGTGCTGACTGACGACCGGTCCGCTTGCTTTTCGGCAGCCGAAACAAATGCGATCAGAGCGCTTTCATTGGACCCCGCCCGAGCGCTCGCCCACAGGGTCCTGGGAACGGTCTACAATATGACCAACCGCTCTGCCCAAGGGATTGCGGAATGCGAGCAGGCATTGGCGCTCGATCGCAATTTGGCCGACGCTCATGCCGTTATCGGTATGGCCAAGTATTATCTGGGTCGCGCTGCCGAGACCGAAGGTCATATCCTGGAGGCTTTCCGTCTCTCTCCCCGCGATATCTTTTCCCACCGGTGGATGCATTTCGTAGGCATGGCCAAACTCCAACTCGGCGAGGATGCCGAAGCCGCAGGCTGGTTCCGACGAAGCATTGAGGCCAACCGCAATTCTCCTCTCACTCATTTTGGGCTCGCCGCTGCGCTCGGTTTGCAGGGCTCATTGGATGAAGCACAAGCGGCTGTGACGGCGGGACTCGCGCTCAGCCCGGGCTTTTCTATCCGCCGCTGGCGCGCTTCCAATCCAAGCAGCAATCCGACATTCCTCGATGGGCGCGAGCGCATGTATAGGGGCTTGCGTCTAGCCGGGGTGCCCGAGGGATGATGGTCGCTCATGGCGCACTTAGCGGCGATCGGCTGGACCGTTGTCCGGCATCCAGCGCGGTCGCTCGCCTAAGGCTTGCTGTCGAGGGTTGCGGAGAAAGTCCGGCCGTCTACGTCCGTCAGCCGTATGAATCTCACTTCGGCAGTCGTAGCCGATGCAGGCGGTGGCAGTGTCAGGGTGGCGGCAGCCCCCATCGGAGCGCGTATCCCGAATGGACCAGGTGCGAACTTGTTGTAGGCGTAATCGTTCGCGAAAGCGGTCTTTGGCAATGCCGAGAGAGCAGCGGCGTCGTAATGCGCGACCGGGCGGTTGTTGATGTCGAGCAAATCGGCCGCAACAACGTGCACCTGCGCCTCCGGCGTACCGGCATCGAGATAGACGTGGAAGCGGACGGAGCCGTCTGGTAGCAATATCGCATTGCTGAGCGTGAGATGATGCTTCGTCGGGCTGACCGGCCCGCCATGGAACGGAGTCACCACCGACCCGCGATAATAGCTGTAGGTCCCCACGTCGAACACCAGTACAAAGCCGAGCACCGCGAGCGCCACTTTACGAAATGCGGTGTCCTGGAGCGGCAACGGCAGGCTTCCCGCCATCCAGCGAAACCAGGTTTTTTCTGCAAGCCCCGGGTTGCGACGGATCAGGACGTTGTCGATCGAGTAGGCGCCGCCGCCGCCAAGCAGCAGCGTTGCACCCATCGCAAGATTGCAGGCGGCCATGGTCCATTCGTCGATACAGGTCGCGCCCTGCCAGCCGAACATCGCCATCAGCAGCACGGAAAACCCCATCGACACCAAAGCGGCGATGCGGGTCAGGGCTCCCGTCATCAGCATCGCGCCGACGATCAGCTCGGCGGCGCTGAACAGGATCACGCCGGCATAGAGCAGCCAGAAGTGGTGCAGCATGAAGCTGATCAGATGATCGGTGCCGAACAGCGCCCCGGGCATTGCGGTCTGAAACTTGTTCGCCATCCAGGTGGGGGCGTCCGGGTTGAGCTTTGAGGGTGCGTAGATGAAGCGCCGGGAGCCGCCGCCCCAGTAGACGAAGCCTTGAATGATGCGGACCGACAGCATGGCAAGCGCCGCCGTTCGCCACATACGCTGGCCTTCGGTCAGCTCAATGGCATTGTCGGCCGATCGCATGACATTGGATGCAGATGTGAAAGACAAAGTGGACATGAGTGTATTTTCCTCAAACGATCAGTTGGCCGACGCAGCTGTGGTGAACGGCTTGAACCCGTAGCGCTCGAAGATCGAGAGCGCAGTGGGCGAGCGAACGAACGAGAGCCAGAGCCGTGCCGCCTCCGCATGCGCCGCACCCTTTACCTCTGCGCCGGCATAGATCGCGGTTGTGTTCTGAGCGGATGGGATGTCGACATGGGTGATCGGATTACCGATCTGCTGCTGGAAGACCGCCTCCGATTGCCAGGTTACGCCCGCCTGTGCGCGTCCCTGCATCAGAAAGAGCGGGGTCTGCCGATGATGGATGTGGGTCAGAATCGTGCTGCCGTCGGCAACCTTCGTCTTGTAAACGGCCGTGGCCAACGCCTTACCGCCGGCGTTCTTCAGCGACGCCTCGATCTGCCGGGCGATACCTTCGAACTCGGGATTCGGCATCGCCAGATGAAGGTCAGGCCGCGCCAGATCGGAGAGACCTTTGACATGGCCCGGATTGCCCGCAGGGACCATGATCGTGAGGGTATTGGTCACGTAAGGAACGGCCGGACCGCTCAGCACGCCCTGATCGATCAGGCCCTGAACCTTCTTGAGCCCTGCTAAATAGGCATCCGGCTTCGCCGTCCAGGTCATGTTGCCCGAGGTGACGGTACCGCCGGCCTCGATCTGCTTCTCGAGCAGGCCGGGCGGAAGGGTTTCCCAGTAGATCCTGCCTTTGAACTCGGGATGTTGTTGCTCGAAGGCCGCGACCAGCGGCGCCATGGCGAAGAAGTAATTGCCACCGACGAAGAGCACGAGCTTCGGGTCAGACAAATTGCCATGGAAATCGGGGAGGTCGTCAACCTGCGGGACCGAAAATGAGAGCCCGCGCTGCGTCGCGTCGTTGTTCTCTCCGTGCTGCCAGGGTGGAAAGATCGAATCGTGCAGGACCGGCTCCGCGGAGTGGGCGGCGGGCGGCAGAAAGAGGGCAGCGGCCAATACGGCGGCACCAAAGGCTGTCTTGCGCATGTGAGCCCTCTCACGCAGCATAGTGAAAGCCGACCTGCTGCAGCTCCGGGATCGTCGCAACGATTCCGGGAGTCAGCACCACGTCGTCGATGAGATGGTTGGTGAGTTCGGCGGCGACCGCCTTGTGCGAGGCGTGATCCGGATTTTTGCCGGAGGCGATGAGCTTCGCCGCCACCTCCCAGATCGCGTTATGGCAAGCCAAGAAGACGACGCCGCGCTCCTGCAGTGCGGGAATGGTGTCTCCGATCGGCCCGAACACGCTTTTGGGGTCCTCGCTTTCCGTGAAAGCGCTTGGAGCCGGCTTGGCCATCGCCAGCTCGTTGGTCTTGAACTTGGCGTCGGCAAGCGCTGCGAGTTCGTACTTGTCCCACATCGCCTGGTCGAACAATGCAAGGTGCGCCGTGCCGTGCGTGGCGGAGACGGCAAGAAAATCCTTGTGTCCGAAGGCGAAGATCTGCGCATTGAGCGAGTTGCGCATCAAGTTGAGCCAAGGACCCGCGAGATTCGTGTTGTCCCACACCTGCTTGCGGGTGCCGCGATACGCGATGATCTCCTTAAGCGCTTCGTCATCCCAGAAATCAGGATGCTGGAGAATCATCGGCACGGCCTTGAAGTCGCGTCGGCGAGGCGCACGGCGCAGCCGTCCCATCAACTCGGGGATCTCCCGAGCACCGGGTGGGATGATGCGATCGGTCGTAGCGGCGCGCGAGGGACCGAAGGTAAGCGCAGCGCCGCCCACCGCCAATGTTCCAAGGCCGATAAGAGCGGTGCGCCGTGAATTATCGATTGTCATTCGTGTGTCCTCAAGTTTGCTTATTGCGGCGAATGAATGGATTATTCTCCAACACGCCCGCCTCGCTGCTGGGATGTAGGAGTCGCCAAGGTGGAACTCCAATACAATTAGTTGTTCGATCTGATCGCTCCAGCTGATGAAACGATGCCCAAATTTCTTGTTCGCACGACTTGCGCTCGGCCGGAATTACAAGTCGCGGTCAGGACGTCAGTCAAACAACCGCGGACCACGGCTCGTGTGGCTCTGTCCGCAACGAGCCGCGTAAAAGAGCGTCGCGGTGCTTCTGCTCCCTGGCTTCATATCGAACCGGTTGCGCCTGAAGGAGGAGGCAAATCAACTCGCCATTGTGACGAGCTGGTTATCACCGCGGTGACGAGGAATTAGCCGAATTCGAGGCCGCGCTGTGCGGCGAACGGAAGTTTGCCGACCTGCCCCCTTGGGGTGTGAGTATCGTCGTCGCTTTGAAACTCGGTCGATACGATCACGCCGCTTTAGATATCGCCGCCGGAATGCGATTGAAGCCCCACAGAATGAGCGGGCACAGCAAAATCATCGCCGCGCCGAAGTCGAAGGCTGCGGAGGCGCTACCGGTCCATTTGGCGCAGGCGCCCCCAACCGCCGGCCCCAACATCATCGTGGCGTAAAAGAGCGTATAGAACACGCCCATGCCGATCGCGCGCGTGGCTGGCTGCAAGACGCGCGCCGGCAGGCTGAGAGTAGGCCCGGCCGGCAGACCGCAAACCAATCCGAGCGCAACGACCGTCGGCAGGACGGCGCTGGTGCGCGGCAGCGCGATCATCAACGTTGCGAACAAGATGCAGCCGGCGACCAGAATGAATTGAGGCCGCCTGGTTCGATCCGCCAGCAGGCCGCCCAGCGGCACGGAACCCACCGTCAGCCATAACACGACGCTGATCGTCGATCCCGCCGCTGCGATCGACCAGCCGTGCTCCACCAGCATCGAGGGACCGAAACTGAAGATCATCGCAAAGCCGACATTATAGAGGCCCCAGATCAAACCCGCCGCGATCACGGCGATGATGGCACTGCGGTCGGGACGCGCAGAGGCCGCAGTCGCGGCGGCGGCATGTGCCGGCGCCCGATAGGCCCCGCCAAGCAGAACGATTCCCAATCCGGTCAATGCGGCCACGGCGAGATGGACAGCGCTGACGCCGTAAGCGGTACCGATCCAGGGCAACGTCAGCAGCGAGAGCGCGACGCCTGCAGGCCATGAATTGACGAAGACCGCCATCGCCGTTGCGATCTCCTTGCCGGCAAACCAGTCGGCGACCATTTTCGTCATCTGGACATTGAGCAGGACGCCGCCGGCGCCGGCGACCAGCCGGCCCGCGATCTGAACGGTCCAGGAATTCGACCATGCCATCGCAAGGCCGCCGATCAGCATCAGCACCAAGGCGCCGAGCACGGTAGCCTTGTCGCCAAATCTCTGGCCGATGGCGCCGCCCGGCAATGCCAGCGCGACGCCCGGCGTGAAATAGAGACCAATCAGGATTCCGATATCGGCGAGGCTGACGCCGAATTGTGTGCCGAGCAGCGGCGCGACCGCTGCGACGCTTTGAAACTGAAAGGCCATGGTGAGGCGGACCACGAACAGGACAGCGAGAATGCCCCAACGATTGCGCAACTTCTCTTCCCCCCGGATTGATGCGCAACCTGAAACCGCAACCTGCGCATGTCAACGGCGCTGATCGGTCACGCATGGCGAGATTGGCATTCTGGCGCAGTTCACATAGGCTTCGCGCGCCCACGCGACTGCAATCAACAATCACCGAAGGGCCGGAGGAAATCTTCATGGAACAGATTCGCGTTTGCACCTATGACGGCCCGGGCGCGGAGCCGGTCATCCGCACCGTGCCGTGGCCGAAAATTCCGAAGAAGGCGGCGTTGATAAAAGTTGGCGCCTGCGGCGTGTGCGGCACCGATCTGCATATCCTCAAGGGACATTGGCCGAAGCAATTGCCGTGGCCGTTCACGCTCGGCCACGAACTTGGCGGCGTCATCGTCGAATGCGGGCCTGAGTTCAAGGAGGATTTCATGAGCAAGCCGCTCACGGTGGGATCGAAGGTGATGATCCCGCCGCTGATGCCGTGCGGCCAGTGCTACTACTGCATTCATTACCCCGAGAGCGCCAACAAGTGCCTGACGCCGGTGTATTACGGCCGCTATCTCGGCTTCGACAAGGTGCCGCATCTGTGGGGCGGCTGGGCCGAATATGTCTATGTCGATCTCGAGATGCTGCCGGGCACCAAGATCTACAAGCTGCCCGATGATATGCCATTGCGGCTCGGCGCGTTGTCGGAGCCTTTGACCTCCTGCATCCGCGCCTTCAACCGCGCCGCGCGCGCCGGCGGATTCACCTGGGGCGATACGGTGGTGATCCAGGGCTCCGGGCCGATCGGCATTCTGGCGGTCGCGGCCGCGCAGGAGATGGGGGCGGGTCGGGTGATCTGCGTCGGCGCGCCGGAGACGCCGCGCCTGGCGCTGGCGCGCAAATTCGGCGCCGAAGCAACGGTCGATATCGAAGCGCTGCCAACACCGGACGCGCGCATAAAAGCCGTGCGCGACATCGTCGGCGGCTTCGGCGCCGACCTGGTGATGGATTGCTCGGGACATCCGAGCGCCGGTCCCGAAGGCATCGAGATGCTGCGCGACGGTGGCACCTACGTGGAGATGGGCCAGTTCACCGATGCGGGTTCGATCCAGACGTCGTGGCACCGCATCTGCACCAAGGATCTCAACGTGCTGGGTTCGTGGGGATTTACCGGCAACGACCTGCCGCTCGGCGTCGACATGCTCTATCGCACGCGCGACAAATATCCCTGGCTCGAGATGCAGACGATCTATCCGTTCTCCGAAGAAGGCATCGGCCGCGCAGTCGCCGATGCAATGGCGATGAAGACGGTGAAGTCGACCATCGTGCCGTGGCCGGAACTGGCGGAGTAGTTCACGCCATGGCTTTGGCGGAGCACGCCTCGATCCGCTCCATGATGTGCGGTTCATGGAGTAGCTCCAGGGGCTGCAGGAGTTGTGCGACTTCGAGCAGGGCGCGATGAACGACCGGATCGGCGGCAACCGCGCGGAACAGGGCGGCCTCGAACTGCCGGCTTTTCTCGAAGTCCGGTGGCCGTGCGCCGCGCGTCTCCGGATAGGCCAGATCGGTGCTGGTCGACATGTTCCACGGCGTTCGGAGCACGGATTCGACTTCGGCCATGAAACCGGCCTGGGCCCTTGCAAGCGGGTCCGGCTTGGTCGCCGCCTCTGCCAACACGCTCTGCAGCAACCGGGCTTGCTTGGCGGCAGACGCCATGCCCTGACCGCGAATCGGGTTGAAGCGGCAAAACGCGTCGGCGATCGGAAGGATGCCGCGGGGCAAACCTGGCAGCCGTTCGAAATGCCGCCATCGGCTTCCCAGGGATCTGTAGTGCCGTATGGCTTCGGACGGCCGAGTATGACGCAGCGCATTGTATAGTGTTGGTGTCGTCAATTCGCGAAGCTTGGCGAGGAAGTTCTCCCGGGTCTCCAGACGTGCATCTGTCCGGCCGTCGGCGAGCACGACGATCCAGCGATTGCCCTCCATCGGCAACAAGCCGGCGGCTAGCGCCAGGCGGGGCGGGTCCGGCAACGTCGCCACCATCTTCCAGGCTGGTCTTGCATGCGCAGGCACTGGAACCACGGCGGTCGCGTAACTGAGATCGACGCCGACTTCACTCACGTGGGGCCGTTCCGAACCAAGTGCATCCAGCAGCGCCAGCGTCAACGCGCCACGGCCGGATGCATCGACGACAAGGTCGCATTCCAACGTCTCCGTCTGCCCCGATAACGAGGCAAACCGCACGCCGCGCACCGTTTCGCCGGCCGCCACGATCTCGGTCACACGGCACTGCGGTCGCAATGCGATATTGGCGATCGTCATGACCCGTCGCCGCAGCACGAGTTCGATCAGCGGTCGCGATGCGCTGAGGATCGACATGCCGAAATCCCGGTACGGCAGTGCGCCGACATCCGGGCGTTCGAGGAGGCAGTCCTGCGTCATCCGCACGGAGACGGCACCGGCCGCGGCGAGCTCCCGCTCATAGCCGGGAAATATCTCGCCAAGCGCCTTCAGACCGCCACCGCTCAGGACATGGGGATGTCGATCCTGCGGCGTACCGGGCCGCGATTCGGCAGTGGCCGGCAGGCGATTGCGTTCCAGGACATCGACCTGCTCGAAATAGCCCGCCAGGGCGCCTGCCACCGACAAGCCGCCGATGCCGCCGCCGATCACCACAGCACGCCGTCCGAAAACATTGCTCATGCCGCTGTGCTCCACATGTTGCGGCGAGCAGAGCAACCCAAGCAGGTTGCGGCCGGATTTCGGCCGCCATGAAAGTCGTTACATCGGTAATATGGGGGTGAGGCGAGCGCGCGCCTTACGCTTAGCTCAAGCCTTCATAAACCATGAAGCCGCGCGCGACCGCCAGTTTGCGCAACGCGCGCGGAACGAATTTTTGCGGCGGATGCGCCAGATAGCGCCACGATGTCAGCTTGAAGTCGGTGAGTACGCGGGGCTCGCTATCGAACGGCGCCAGCAATCCCGTGAGGCTGAGCGGCGTATGCGCGCGGGCATTGAACGGCAGCAGCAGCAATTCCAGATGCGCCGGCGCGCCATCCCGCGCGGTCGCGGTGATGCCGGCAACGGCGGCGAGCGTCTCTTCGGATACGACTGCGATGATTTCTTCGATCTCGCCGCGGCTGTCCGGCGCAAACAGCGCGGAAAAACTCTGGTCCTTCAGATCACGGCCGAGCAGGGCGCATACGCGCGTTCCGGCGACGCGAAACGGATAGCCGACGGCCTGGTCATAAGACAGCACGAAGATATCGCCGAGCAGCTCGCGCACCGCGCCGGGCTCGATCTCGCTGCGGTCAGGCGCACGCGCGTCACCGCGTCGCGCGTCCCAATAGGCGAAAAACTCGCGGCTCGACGGATGCTTCATGCCTTGACCTTGCCCCGCGCCCGGCTCGGCGGGACACATCTGTCCCGCTTTCGCGCACGCGCATTCCTTCGTTCGTTGTGCAAGAGAGGCTTTGCAGCGTCCATGCCGCAGGCGGGTTTTGGCGGTTCCAGCCGCCACTTTGCGCCGTTAACGTTAAATTAACTATGCAGTTGGCAGTCGGCGCGGGGCTGCTAATGTTCACGCGCTCAATGCTCGCGGGCTTTCTCCAGGGGCCGGCGAAGTTGGTACACGGGTGGCTTCAAACAGTTTGGTCATCGCGCGGGGAGGGGTGGGGATGTCGCCCGGTTCTTGCGCGCCAAGACCAGCATGGACGAGGGAGGGCTTTCTCAGGGCCCTCCCTTTTTCTTTTGTGGGTCTCGTGCCCCGGACCCTGCGCAGCACGAAGTGATGCGCTGCAGAGCCGGGGCCCATTTTTTCAGCGGAAGCCTGTTTTTGCGGAAGGCTGTGGGTGCAAACTCTGCAGAGCGGCGCAAGAACGCTGCACTGCGTCCGGAGCAGGGTTGTGCTGCCGGTTGCGAAATTTCGCTCTCCTGCGGCGATCCTTTCCTTGCGCTGTACGGCCAAGCCGCCTAATTGGGCGCAACCGCTCGCGTGAACCGTTCGCTGTAGGTCCTGACCCCTTGGAATCACACTCAGAATTGCCGGAAGCCACCCCTCGGAGCGTTCGGCACGAGCCGATCCTGACGCTGCCGGGGGCGCTGACGGCCTATGTGCTGCTGCTGGCGGTCATCCACCTGCGCGTGTTGCTGCCGCCGGACCTCGAATACTGGACCGTCGAAGTGTTCGGCTTCATCCCCAAGCGCTACGATCCGACGCTGCTGGCGATGCCGTTTCCCGGCGGCAACGGCGCCAAGGTCTGGACCTTTGTCACCTATTCGCTGCTGCACGCCAATCTCAGCCATATCGGTTTCAACGTGCTGTGGCTGTTGCCGTTTGGCAGCGCGCTGGCGCGCCGGTTTGGCGCGGTCAGGTTCTTCGCATTCATGGCGGTGACGGCTGCGGCCGGTGCGCTGGCGCATCTGGTCACCCATGAGCATGCGATTGCGCCGATGATCGGGGCTTCCGCGTCGGTGTCCGGCGCGATGGCGGCGGCGATCCGCTTTGCCTTCGTCAAGGGCAGCTTTCTCTCGTTCCGCCGCGGCGTCGATGCCGATACCGCCGCGCGGGTGCCGGCGCAGCCGTTGCTGCGCGCGTTGCGCGATCCGCGCGTCGTGGGCTTTCTCGCGGTCTGGTTCGGCCTCAACATCATCTTCGGAACCGGCGCGATCTCGATCGGCTCAGAGGGCGCAAGCGTCGCCTGGCAGGCGCATATCGGCGGCTTCTTCGCAGGCCTGCTGCTGTTTTCGCTGTTCGATCCGGTCCCGCGCGGCGCGCCACCCGATGCCGCAGATGCGTCGTCGTCGGACCTGTCGAACCGCGGCTGAACGCCGCTTGCGGGGCTGCGCGATTTCATCCATCATCGCCGCGTGATGAGGCAGCGCAGAAGCGCGCGAACGTGCCCACCTTTGCCTGGTTAGCTGCGCCTGCCGGACGCGCCCGCAACGAAACCGGCGCTAAACTGTTGATTGAAGACTCTAACGAAATAAAGACCGCGCTCGTTCAAGAGCGCGATCGGCTTCAGGGAGACGACAATGACGGTACGATCAATTCTCGATTCCAAAGGCCATCAGATCCAGAGCGTCGAGCCGGAGGCGAAGCTTTCGGCTGCGATCAAGCTTCTCGGGGAAAAGAAGATCGGCGCCGTGCTGGTAATGAGCAGGGGACGCATCGAAGGCATCCTGTCGGAGCGTGACATTGTGCGGGTGCTGGGCGAGCGCGGCGCGGCCGTGCTCGAAGAACCTGTCAGCGCGGTGATGACACGCAAGGTCGTCAGTTGCCGGCAGTCCGACACCGTCAGCGCGATCATGGAAATGATGACGACGGGAAAGTTCCGTCATCTGCCGGTGGTCGAGGACGGCAAGGTGGTCGGGCTGATCTCGATCGGCGACATCGTCAAATGGCGCGTGCGCGAATACGAGACCGAGCAGGAAGCGCTACGCGAATATATCAAGACCGCCTGATCCCATGGCGTTTTCGCCCGGAAGCCTGCCCCGCATTTGATGCGGGGTGGCAGCCGGTTCGCGCCAGGAAAACGCGTCAAAGCAAAAGATCAGCCCGAAAGCGATCACGGCGTCTTCCCGCCCGCGGGATCGGTGTTGGCCGCTGCAGGCGCCAGAATGTGGATCGCCTCCTGGATGGAGTCGATGGCGCGTTCGGCGGCTCGCGTGCCGTGAGCGATCAGGTCGTCGGCGCGGTGGAAATCGAACCAGCCGATCTGGCCGACGCGCGGCGAGATCAACAGATCAGGCGGGTCGCCGGCAAGCCGCGCGCGGGTGATGCGGTCCTGCATGATGTTGAAGGCGTCGACCATCACGGTCGAGATGCCCGGCCGCCCGGCGCTGCCGAAGAATTCGCGTTTCATGGTTCGCTCGGCGGAGAAGAATTTGCCAAGGCCGCGTTTGGGCGGGCTGGGGTCCAGCACCTCCGGTGCCGGCGCCACCGTGACCGCGGCGGTCGGGCCGTGGGAATAGATCGTGGTGCTGTGGGTAAACACGTCGCTCGAGAGATTGGCGGCGATCACGATTTCGGCGCCGAGCGCACGCGCGGCCGACACCGGTACCGGATTGACCAGCGCGCCGTCGACCAGCCAGCGATCGCCGACCAGCACCGGCGCGAAGATCCCGGGCAGCGCGTAGGAAGCCCGCATTGCGTCGACGATTCGGCCGTGGGTCAGCCAGATCTCGTGGCCGGTACGGACTTCCGTGGCGACGGTCGCGAATTTCAACGGCAGGTCCTCGATCAGGGCCTGGCCGAGGGCTGCCTCAAGCTGCAAAGCCAGCTTGTCGCCGCCGATCAGGCCCGAGCCGTTGAGGCGGATATCGAGATAGCTCAGGATGTTCCGCGGCTGCAGGCGGCGCGCCCATTCTTCCAGCGTATCGAGATGCCCGGCCGCATAGGCGCCGCCGACCACGGCGCCGATCGATGTGCCGACCACAACGTTGGGGATGATTCCGTGCGCGATCAGCGTCCGCACGATGCCGATATGGGCAAATCCGCGCGCCGCGCCGCCACCCAGCGCCAGCCCGATCACCGGCCGCCTGATGCTGCCCAGACCCACCTTGTCACGGCCGTTACCGTTTTGGCCGCGCCCGATCAAACCATCCAGCACTGGAAATCTCCTGCGAACACAAGGTTATTCGCTGCGGCCTGGCTCCGCCAGAACGTACCACAAGCATGGTTTATGCCTGCCGCCCAAATCGGACCAGTGTCGGTCCAGCCATGGGCTAGGCAGGGAATGTGACTGGATCGCGGCTCTTGCGGTAACGGTTCGGGCATCTGGCTGGGTTCCGCGGCCCGGCCAGTCTTGGCCGGCAGGCTTGAATTTGCCGCGTTTTCGGTGAAAAGCAGGGGCCATGACATCAGGGGGTGACGGCATCGGTCGATCCGGGCGCGGCAGATGGCTGCTCGCCGCGCTGGCGCTCGCCATTTTGCCGGCATTGCCTGTTGCGGGCCCGGCCTCGGCGCAGATGTTCTCGGACCGGCCGCCGCCGGTGCCGCCTTTAGCTCTTCCGGATACCGGACCGGCGATGAACCTGGCGCCGCCTTCCGGGCCCGGGTCGGGACCGAGCCTTCCGGCGCCGTTGACCCAACCGACCCTCGCGCAACCCTCCGTCACCACGGTGCCGCCGGGTGTGGCGCTGCCGGGCGTTTCGACCGCCGGCCAGGCGGTGCTGTCGCTGACCGCGCGCTACGGCAAGGACCTGCCCGTCATCAACAGCGGACTGGTGTGGCGGGTTTTTGCCGACCGGCCGGACGACACCGGCACCTTCAAATTGATTCGCGAGGAGCGCGGCGCGACGCCCAACATCGTGCTGCCGCCGGGCGGCTACGTGGTTCATGTTACGCTCGGGCTGGTCAGCGCGGTGCGGCCGGTGACGCTGAAGTCCGAGACCGACCGCGAATCCTTCGTGCTTCCGGCCGGCGGCCTGCGTATCGAAGGCCGCGTCGGCTCCAGCAAGATCCCGCAGAACCAGATTTCGTTTGCCATCTACAAGGGCAGCCAGTTCGACGGCGGCGACCGCGCCGCCCTGGTGCCGAACGTCGCCGCCGGCGACGTCGCGCTGCTGCCTGAGGGCACCTACTACATCATCTCAAACTATGGCGACGCCAATTCCGTGGTGCGCTCCGATATCCGCGTCCAGGCCGGCAAGCTGACCGACGTGGTCATCACCCATCGCGCCGCTGTCATCACCTTGAAGCTGGTCAGCGACAAGGGCGGCGAGGCGTTGGCCAATACCGCGTGGTCGGTGATCACGCCGGGCGGCGACGTCATCAAGGAATCGATCGGCGCGTTCCCGCGCGTCGTGCTCTCCGAAGGCGAATACCGCGCCATCGCCAAGAACGAGGGCAAGGTGTTCGAGCGTCCCTTCAACGTCGTCAACGGCGTCGACGGCGAAGTCGAGGTCATCGCGCGCTAGCGGCTAGGACGCCGCAGCTTGCGCGCCGCGCATCGAGATCACCACTCCGGCCGCGACCACCATGACCACGGCCATCACGTAAAAAGCGTCCGAAAACGCCATGATCAGCGATTGCTGGGCGACGAGGTTGCCGAGCAGGATCTCGCCCTGATGATAGGCCCGCGCCGGGTCCGGCACGCCGTGCAGCAGGAAATAATGCTGGATGCCCGTCAGAAACGATTGATCGGTCGGATTGTAGGCGGTCACCGACTGGCCGATGATGTTCGAATGAAACTGCTCGCGCTTGGTGATGATCGTCGCCAGCGCCGCCGTTCCCACCGCACCGCCGAGGCTGCGCATCATGTTGAAGACACCGGAGGCGGCCGCAGAGTGCTCGGGCTTGATGTCGAGCATGGCGATGCCGACCAGCGGCGAGATCATGATCGCCTGTCCCAGCGCCCGCACGATGTTGGTGTCCCGGAGCTGGTCGCCGCCGACGTCGAAGCTCAAGGTGGTGTTCATGAAGCAGCTCAGCCCGAAGATCGTAAGACCGGCGCAGACCAGGATGCGCGAATCCAGGCGTTTGATCAGCAACGGCACGAACGGAATGATGACGAGTTGCGGCAGGCCGGCCCAGGCCAGCACCACGCCGATCTGCTCGGCATTGTAGCCTTGCACCTGTCCGAGATAGGCCGGCAGGATATAGACCGAACCGAACAGCGCGAAGCCGATCAGCGTGTTGGCGATGGTGCCGAGCGCGAAATTCCGTCCGGCCAGAAGCCGAAGCTGCACCGCGGGTGCGCTGCTGCGTAGCTCGATGATCACGAACGCCGCGAGCATCACAGCCGCGACGATCGACAGATGCACGATATAGGGCGAACCAAACCAGTCGTCCTGGTTGCCTTCGTCCAGCACCGTTTGCAGGCAGGCGAGGCCTATCGCCATCGTGCCGATGCCAAGCCAGTCGCCCTCGCGCAGAAGGCCAAGTTGCATCGGCTCGCGGTCGAGCGTCGCATAGAGCAGCGTCAGCATCACCGCGCCGGGCACGAGGTTGACGAAGAAGATGTACTGCCAGCCGTAATGCTCGGTGAGATAGCCGCCGATGGTCGGCCCGATCGATGGACCAAAAGTCGCGGTGACGGCAAAGGCCGCTATCCCGATCGGCCGCTGCGCCATCGGCAGCTTGGTCAGCACGATGGTGAAGGCCATCGGAATCATGACCCCGCCGCAAAAGCCCTGCAGCGCCCGCATCACGATCATGTCGCCGAGATTGTGCGCGAAGGCGCATCCCACCGAGAACAGCAGGAACAGCACCACGTTGGTCAGCAGGAAGCGGCGAAAGCCGAACACGCGGCTCAGATAATCGGTGAGCGGGATCATGATGATCTCGCCGATCAGATAGGATGTCGATATCCACGTTCCGTTGTCGGTTCCGGTGCCGATGCCGCCTTCAATGTTGGGCAGCGACGAGTTGACGATCTGGATGTCGAGCACGGCGATCAGGGCGCCGAGCATGCAGCCGCACACGGCGATCCATGTCCGAAGCGACGCGCGCTCGCCGCTGCCCTCGATCGGCGCGGCTACGGTGGCGCTCACGGCTTTGCGGTCGGGCGCGGAGGGGCGCCGGGCGATTTTGCGATGTTGATCGTCGGCTCTACCGACATTCCCGGCCGCAACAGGCCCGACAGCGGATCGGTGCGGTCGAGCGTGATCTTGACCGGAATGCGCTGGACGATCTTGGTAAAATTGCCCGTCGCATTGTCGGGCGGCAGCAGTGCGAATTCCTGGCCGCTGGCCGGCGCGATGCTGTTGACAAAGCCGCGTACCCTGACACCTGGAAACGTATCGACTTCGATGCTCACAGGCTGTCCCGGCCGGACATCGGTCAACTCGGTTTCCTTGAAGTTCGCCACGACATAGGCTTCGGCGAGCGGTACGACCGCGAGCAATTCCGTGCCGGGCTGAACATATTGGCCGGCGCGCACCGTGCGCGCGCCGATCACGCCGTCGACCGGGGAGGTGATGGTCGTGTAGCCCAGGTTGATCTCGGCCTGCTGCAGCACCGCTTCATTGTGAGCGAGCGACGCCTTGGCCTGTTCGAACTGCGCGGCAAGGGTGGCGGCCTGTTTCTGTGCGGCGTCGAGCGCGGCCTGGTCCTTGGCGACGGTGGCCTGCGCGCTTGCGATTTGCGATGCGGCCTGCTGCGCATTCTGCACGCTGCCATAGCCGTCGCTGGCCAGGGTGCTGTAGCGCTGGTTGTTCTGGCTGGCAAAGGTTTCCGCCGCCTTGTCGACGTTGATGGTCGCCTCCGCTTCGGCGATGATCGCCTTTTGCTGGGCGATCTGCGCTGTCGTGCTCGCGATCGCCGCGCGTGCCTGGACGACGTCTGCTTTCGCCTGGTTGACGGCGGCCTGATAGTCGCGCGGATCGACGATGGCCAGGACCTGGCCGGCCTTGACGGGCTGGTTGTCGGTCACGAATAGCTGGCTGATATTGCCGGCGACCTGCGACGCGATGCTGACCACATCGGCCTGAACATAGGCGTCGTCGGTCGAGACCTGGAATCTCCAGACCGTCCAGTACCTCCATCCCGCATATGCGGCGGTTGCCAACCCGGCGATGACAAGCGCGTAGAGCATCACGTGACGTAATGGCGCGCCCGGCCGCGCGGCCTGGCGAACGCGCGATACGTTGGCCGCTATCGGCTCCGGCGATGCTTCATCCAGCCGGACCGGCAGGTTATTCGCCCCGCCAGACGAGGTCTCCAGCTTGATTGGAAGAGTCATGTGGCTGCCCCGCTCGCGGTCGGACGAATTCAAGCCAGCTTTTCAAAACAGCCGCGCCGAATCTTTCCGAAGCGCACGTCGGATTTCACGAGCGCACTCGTGGGCGCAAGCCTGCCTCGAAGGTCGGCTCAGCGGGCGCCGAACCGTACCTCCAGGAGATCGATCTCCCGCACCAGCCGTCGCGCCAGGTCCTCGGGCAGTTTGTGGCTGCGAACAAGCCGATAGATCTCGTCGCGCTCCGCCCGCAATCCGGCAAGACGCAGCTTGCGCTCGATCCCGTCGATTTTCCGGGCCAGCGCGCCTTCCTCGCCGATCTTGGAGCGGCCGTCGATGCGCTGCCGGTACAGGTCCATGATCCGCGCACCGGCATCGGCATAGAGATCGGCGTCGGAGCGGCCTTCGCCCATCTCGTGTTGCGTCTCGGCGATCGCGCGGATCGCGGCTTCGGCCGCAGCGATGCGCGCACGGTCTTCGTCATGTTCGTGTGACGGCTCTGGCGGCAGCTTCAAATCCTTCAAGAGATACGGCAGAGTGAGGCTTGCGGCGACCAGCGAGACGATGATAACGCCCGCCGCCAGAAGGATCGCAAGATCGCGCGCGGGAAACGGCGTGCCGTCGTTCATCGCCAGCGGTAGCGTCAGGACGCCGGCAAGGGTGATGGCGCCGCGCACGCCGGCCAGGGACGTGACGGCGATCAGGCGCCAGCCCGGCACGAAGGGTTTTTGGCCCCGGCGCGCCGCGCGAAACAGCATGAAGCGCAACGAGGTCCAGACCCAGGCGAATCTCAATGCCGCCAGCGCCAGGTTGATGCCGATGACGTAGATAATGAGCCACCCCGGCTCGAGGCGGCCGCTTTCCCGCACGACCTGCGCAGCACCCGCGACGAGTTGTGGAAGCTGCTCGCCGAGCAGGACGAAAATGATGCCATTGGCGGTGAACTGCACCAGGTCCCACACGGCCGTGCGCCGTATGCGGGTCACGCCGAGCGCCTGCCCGCCTTGTTCCACATAGCTCATGGTGATGCCGGCGGCCACTGCGGCCAGGATACCGGAGCAATGCAGATGCTCGGCCAGCAGATAGGCGCCGAACGGAATCAGCAGGCTGATCAAAATCTGTGAGCCGGTCTCTTCGCCGAACCGGTGCGCGATCCAGTTCTTGGCCTCCGATGCGGCCCAGGTGACGCCCGTACCGATGGCGATTCCGCCGATGGCGAGCCAGAAAAACGTGCCGATGGCTTCCGTGAGGGAGAATGCCCCCGTCAGCGCAGCGGCGACGGCAAAGCGCATGCAGACGAGACCCGAGGCATCGTTGAGCAGGGCCTCGCCTTCCAGGATGTGCATCAGCCGCTTGGGGATCGGCACACGCGCAGCGATAGCGGAGACGGCGATTGGGTCGGTCGGCGAGACGATGGCCGCGAGCGCAAAGGCGATGGCAAGCGGCATCGCCGGGATCATCCAATGGATGAAAAAGCCGACGCCAAGCACGGTGAAGACCACAAGCCCGAGTGCCAGTGCGAGGATCGTTCCTTTATCCCTGAACAATCCTTCCTTCGGAATGCGCCAGCCATCGAGGAACAGCAGCGGCGGGAGGAACAGCAGAAAGAAGATCTCGGGCTTCAGGGCGACGCCAAGATTGGCCACCGCGGCGATGGCGGCGCCGAACGCAATCTGTACCAGCGGAAGCGGCAGCGGCACAGGCGACATCCGGGCCAGCGCGCCGCTGACTACAACGGCCAGCAGCAGGAGCAAGGCAACGGCAATGGTCTCCACGGTCGGTCTCGCGATCTATCGAAGTAATGCAGGTGTCCGGGAGGTATTCTAGACGATCGATTCCAAGAAAGTTGTCATATGGGTGGGATTCATCGGTCGTTTCGAGCTCCTATATAGCGGTGGAGGGGCTTTGTGACGAAGGATT
>LNAP01001166.1_pt1 | contig 28412 bp, 26 predicted proteins | sample 602601 | NCBI WGS metagenome assembly LNAP01 (sample SAMN02440304, study PRJNA202911) | soil metagenome | biome: Subtropical and temperate rainforests or woodlands; isolation source: soil samples (1 kg each in a 20% v/v slurry with milli Q water) were... ... | reverse complement strand
TCAGCGCTTTCATGTTAGGGACCTGAAAAAATCAGAACCCTGCGACGCAGAGCACCATGCGCCAGACGATGTTGGCGACGCTCGGTTCTGCCGGCAGCGTGGCCAGCAGGGCCATGCCGACGCCGAGCATGGCGAGGCCGAGGCCGCCGAGGATGCCGGCCGGATAGCGGTCGGACAGCCGCCCGGCGATCGGCGCCATGATCGCCACCACCAGCGGCCAGGGTGTCATGAAGAAGCCGGTCTCGACCTGGGAGCGGTGCAGGATGTCCTCGAAGTAGAAGGGCAGCGAGACGAAAGCCAGGCCCTGCACCGCGAAGGAACAGATTGCGGTGGCTGCCGACAGTGCGAACACCGGCCGGCGGAACAGGTCGATCGGCAGCATCGGCGCCGGATGGTCGGCCTGGCGGCGGATCAGCAGCCAGCCGAACAGCAGGCCGGCGACCAGTTCGCCGACCACCACGGGGGCCGCGGTGTGATGCGCGGCGCTGCCGATGCCGAGGATCAGCAGGCCGAGGCAGCCGGCCGCCAGCACGGCGCCGGGAAAGTCGAAGGCATGGGTCGCCCGCACGGTCCTGGGGAGCGTCTTCATCCCGATCAGCATGGCGAGCAGGCCGAAGGGCAGGTTGATGGCGAACAGCCACGGCCACGTGGCCACCGACAGGATACCGGAGGCTATGGTCGGTCCCAGGGTGAAGGAGGTCGCGACCACCAGCGCATTGTGGCCGAAGCCGCGGCCCAGCATGCGTTGCGGATAGACGAAGCGGATCAGCGCGGTATTGACGCTCATGATGCCGGCGCCGCCGAGGCCCTGTAGCACGCGGGCAAACAGCAGGGTTTCCAGCGACCAGGCCAGCGCGCAGGCTACCGAGGCCAGTGTGAACAATAGCAGTCCGCCGAGATAGACGCGCTGATGGCCGATAATCTCGCCGAGCGCGGCAAGCGGCAGCAGCGTCGCCACCATGGCGATCTGGTAGACATTGACGACCCAGATCACATCAGCCGGGCTGGCCTTGAGATTTGCGGCAATGGCGGGCAAGGCGATGTTGGCGATGGCAGTGTCGAGCGAGGCCATGGAGATCGCGGTAAAGATCGCGGCCGCCGCCCAGCGTCGCTGTTCCGGCGACAGGCCGTCAACCGGCGAGGGCACTTGCGCCGCAAATCCGTCAGCCATTTCTGCGAGTTCCTGAAACGGTGTCCGGAAAGGTCACCTGAGCGCGCTGTGTATTACGGATTGCGGCTATGCTGCAGGCGCCGATCTGCATGAGGCATATGCACGCCCTGCCGCGAGGCGACACTGGCAAAGCGCGATCAGGGACGCGGGAGCCGCGGCCTGAACCATCTGCCGGAGGCCACCGCGATGGCGATGGTGCTGCCGTAGACCACCAGCGCCACGGTGAGCGCGACGAACAGCCAGGTCAGCGATCCCGTCAGCCGGAGTACCAGCCAGCCACCGCCAATGGAAATGGCCAAGCGGGCGAGGCCAGCCACCAGCGGCCAGATCATCCGCCCGGCGCCCTGCGAGGCGAAGTATAGGGACAGGCCGAGGCCGAAGAAGCCGTAGGACGGGCCGACGATCCGCAGATAGGTGCTTCCGGTGGCGATCATCTGCGGGTCGTTGCCGAACAGGCCGAGCCAGGCCGCGGGCCAGATTGCTGCAACGAGACCAACGGATTCGCACAGCGCGAACACCATGGCGCCGCCGATCAGCGCGCCGCGCAGGGCCCGGTCGTTCTGACCGGCGCCGATATTGGTGCCGACCAGCGCCACCAGCGGGCCGCCGAAGCCGAATGCCAGCGGGATCATCAGATATTCCAGCCGCGCGCCGGTGCCGTAGCCGGCCACGGCATCGCCGCCGCCAGCGGCACCGACCAGCGCGGTGGTCAGCAGTACGGTGAAACTGGTCTGCAGCGACACCACCGCGGCGATGGCGCCGACCCGCAAAATGTCCGCTGACAGGTCCCAGCGCGGCCGCGCTGGCTTGAAACGGACGATGCAGCGGCCCGACAGGATATAGCCGGCGAGCACCGCGGTGACGATGGCGGTGGTCGCGACCACCGCCCAGCCGCCGCCGGCAATGCCCAGCGCCGGGATCGGGCCATAGCCGAAGATCAATAGCGGCGACAGCGGCACCAGCAGCACCACGCCGACGCAGACCGCCAGCGACGGCACCAGCATGTTGCCGGTGCCACGGATGATGCTGGCCAGCGCGTTCATCAGCCAGACCAGCACGCTGCCGCCGAACACCACGTTGGAATACTGCAGCGCCGCTTCGAGCGCCGCGCCGTCGGCGCCCATGGCGTGATACAGCGGCCGGCCCCAGACCAGGAAGATCGCGGCGCCGACCAGGCCGATGCCGACATTGATGCCGACCGCGTGCATCACCAGCGCCTCGGCGTCGTGGTGGCGTCGCGCGCCGAGGGCGCGGGCGATGGCCGAGGAGATGCCGCCGCCCATGGCGCCGGCCGACAGCATCTGCATCATCATGAAGCCGGGAAACACCACGGCCATGCCGGTCAGCGCGTCGTTGCCGAGATGCGATACCCACCAGGTCTCGATCAGCCCGGTGGAGGCCTGTGCCAGCATCACCAGCAGGTTCGGCCAGGCCATGCGCAGCAGCGTCGGCACGATTGGCGCCTGCAGCAGGATCCTGGTGCGGGGATTCATCTCGTGCGGTGCCGTCGCAGCGACGATGGCCTGGGGCGGGTCGAGCTTCATCGGGGCGTATCCTGGGGGGGCACGGCGGACTTGCGGCTGAGGCGCTTCTGCACCCGCGGTCCCGCAGCGGGTCCGGCGGCGTTGCGGTGGGTGGCGTCGGTGATAGGCTTGCCGGTATTGCGGTCCACCAGGATCGGGTCGGCGGGCAGGCCGGTGGCGCTGTCGACCAGCTGCACGCTGGCGCCCTCCGGGGCGAAATGCCGGTTGCCCCAGGCCTGCAGCGACAGCAGCACCGGGCGGAAATCGCGGCCGCGCGGGGTCAGGATGTATTCGTCGCGCGGCGGATGCTCGCAATAGCGCCGGCGCTCCAGCAGCCCAGCGTCGACCAGCGCATTGAGCCGGCGGGTCAGCATGTTCGGGGCAATGTTCAGGTTCTTCTGGAACTGGTCGAACCGGGTCAGGCCGTAGATGGCATCGCGCATGATCAGCATGCTCCACCACTCGCCGACGCGCTCCAGGCTGCGGGCGACCGGGCATTCCATTTTTCCGAAGTCTTTGCGCTGCATGGCGACAAGATAGGCAGGTCGCTATCATGATGCAAGTCACTAGGTCGTGGGTTGCTCCCATGCTTCCGGAGTCCTCACCCTGAGGGGCGACCCCTTGCGAGCCTCGAAGGATGACGTGGAGTTTGTAGTGACGACTATTGCCGCAGCGGGGGACGTGCGCCTCTAACCAACCATCCGCTCGCGGCCGACCAGAAGCTGGCGCGCAGCGACTTCTTGTCAATCTTGCCGACGCCGGTGAGCGGCAGTTCGGCGACGAACCTGATGTGTTTGGGCGCGTGCGCCGAGCCCTTGCGGGTCTTCACCAGGTTGATCGGCTCCTCCGCCGACGGCCGCGCACCGTCGCGCGCGACGATCATGGCGGTGACGGCCTCGCCCCATTTGTCGTCGGGCACGCACATCGCCGCGCACATTGCCACGTCCGGATGTTGGGTCAGGACATCATCGACCTCGCGTGGAAAGATATTGAAGCCGCCGGACACGATCAGTCCTTCTTGCGGTCGAGGATGAACATGTAGCCGCGTCCGTCGGCGCGGGCGATGTCGCCGGTGTGCAGCCAGCCATTCTTCCGCGGTCTGCTCCGGGCGCTGCCAGTATTCCGCCATCACTTGCGGTGCGCGCACGCAGATCTCGCCGGCCTCGCGGGAAGCGACTTCCTGATCGTCCTTGTTCGGCGTCAGCTCGATCGTATCCGTGGCGGAACTGGTTGGCCAGACAGCCATTGAGTACCGCGGTTGATTGTTGCCTGCCGTTCATCGCGGTATGGTACAGCTTGGGCAGCGCGGACCCCGCCAAACGTTTTTCAGGAGAATTTGATGCGTAAGCTTTTGAACGTGCTGGCCGCGCTGGCCATGCTGAGCCTGACCAATTGCGGCTACAACGCCATCCAGACCAATGACGAGCAGGTCAAGTCGTCGTGGTCCGAAGTGGTCAACCAGTATCAGCGCCGCGCCGACCTGGTGCCCAACCTGGTCAATTCGGTGAAGGGATTTGCGCAGCAGGAGAAGGATGTGTTGCTCGGGGTCACCAATGCCCGCGCCAAGGTCGGCAGCGTCCAGGCGACGCCGGAAGTGCTGAACGATCCCGCCGCCTTCCAGAAATTCCAGGCGGCGCAGGGCGAACTGAGCAGCGCGCTGTCGCGGCTGCTGGTGGTGACCGAAAATTATCCGCAGCTGAAATCCGACGCGCTGTTCAAGGACCTGATGTCGCAGCTCGAAGGCACCGAGAACCGCATTACCGTGGCACGCAACCGCTACATCAAGGCGGTGCAGGAATATAACGTCGGCGTGCGCAGCTTCCCGAACAATCTGACGGCGATGCTGTTCGGCTACAAGGAGAAGCCGAATTTCTCGGTGGCCAACGAAGGCGAAATCTCCACCGCGCCCAAGGTCGATTTCAACCCGGCGCCGGCTCCTGCCGCTCCTGCGAAGTAGGTCGGCGACCGGCGCCGCGGCCATGAACATCTTCAAGACCGCGCTGCTGGCGCTGCTGCTGTGCTGGGGCGTTGCTGCCTCGGCCGACGTCGCCGTGCCCGCGCTCAGCGGGCGCGTGGTTGATCAAACCATGACGCTGACCCAGCAACAGCGCGAGGGTCTCGATCAGACGCTGCGGGATTTCGAGACCCGCAAGGGCAGCCAGGTGGCGGTGCTGATCGTGCCGACCACGGCGCCGGAATCCATCGAGCAATTCTCGATCAGGGTCGCCGAGCAATGGAAGATCGGGCGCAAGAAGATCGACGACGGCGCCATCCTGGTGGTCGCCAAGAATGACCGCACCCTGCGCATCGAGGTCGGCTACGGCCTCGAAGGGGCGCTCACCGACGTCACGGCGAAACGCATCATCGATGAAGTAATCGTGCCGAAATTCAAGTCCGGCGATTTCGCCGGCGGCATCGTCGACGGCGTCGATCGCATCCTCAAGGTGATCGACGGCGAGCCGCTGCCGGCGGTTCGCCAACAGAGCAGCCCGAACGGCTTCGAAAACATCGATCCGTTCAATCCCTTTCTGCTGGTTCTGGTGTTCGTGCTCGGCACCACCATGCGCAGCATCCTGGGACGCCTGCCCGGCGCGCTTGTCACCGGAGGGGCGGTGGCGGCGATGATCTGGTTTGTCGCGGGATCGCTGGCGACGTCGGCAATCGTCGGCATCATCGCCTTCGTCATCACGATGATCGGCGACTTCGTCACCTCCGGCGGCGGTCGCGGCGGCGGCTTCTCCGGCGGCAGCGGCGGCTCGTGGTCATCCGGCTCGTCCGGTGGCGGGTTCAGCGGCGGCGGCGGCAGTTTCGGTGGCGGCGGCGCCTCGGGAAAGTGGTGACCATGGGCATTGCGCGGATCAGCAGGCATCTCGTTGCCAACCGCTCGCGGGTGCGCGCGGCCTTCCCGCCCCGTGCGCTGGCGGCCATCGAGCAGGCGATCGAGGCCTCGGAGGCCAGCCATGCCGGCCAGATCCGCTTTGTGGTGGAAGGCGCATTGGACGGCGCGCCGCTGTTTCGCAACCAGTCGGCGCGCGACCGCGCCCTCGATGTGTTTTCACAGCTGCGGATCTGGGACACCGAACACAATAATGGCGTGCTGATCTATCTGCTGCTCGCCGATCGCGATGTGGAGATCGTCGCTGATCGCGGCGTGCATGTCCACGTCGGCGCCGACGGATGGGAGGCGATCTGCCGCGCCATGGAAGCCGATTTCCGCGCCGGCCATTTTGAACGCGGCGTGCTGGCTGGTATCGAGGCCGTCACGCAGCATTTGGCCCGGCATTTCCCGAAGCATGGCAGCGACCGCAACGAACTGCCGGATGCGCCGGTGGTGATGTGAGTTGATCGCCCGGCAGCGAGTTGTGTGCCCCGGACGCGGTGCAATGCGCCGCGAAGCGGGGTGGAGCGCCAGATCGCAGCGCGTCCGGGAAACGAGCCTGCGATCCTGTTAAGCGTTCACCGATTTCCGATCGCCCACCCGTGCGAACCATGCAGCGATATTTGCGTTCGCCAGGTCGAACGGCTGGCCGACCTTGCCGCCGAAGTCGAGCCAGCAGTACAGCACGATGTCGGCCATGGTGAAGCGCGGCCCGCAGATGAACTCCTTGCCGGCGATCTGGCCATCAAGCCAGCGCAGCCGGTCCGCGACGATGCGCTTGAGGCCGGGCGCCGCCTCCGGCACGCAGACGATGCGGCTCTCGAACCGTTTCAAGCCCTCGCAGAAGCGGTAGCCGTTGGCCAGGTGCTGGCAGATGTTGAGGTCGATGCGCTGCCGCCACATCCGCGCCTCGGCGCGTTGCTCCGCGCTGGCGCCGAGCAGCGGCGGCGTCGGGTGGGTATCCTCGATATATTCACAGATCGCCACGGTCTCGGAGATGTAACTGCCGTCGTCGAGTTCCAGCGTCGGCATCTGGCCGTGCGGATTGCGCGCCAGATGCGGCGGCTGGCGGTTTTCGCCGGCGGCGAGGTCGACGGTCTCGGCGGGAATGGTCAGGCCTTTTTCGGCGAGAAACATCCGCACCACGCGAGGGTTTGGCCCGATGGAATCGTAAAGTCGCATGCAATGTTTCTCCCGGTGTCCGTCGCCTTCATTTTAAACGGCTTTGACGGGATTGTCGGGCTTGCTGTCAAGCCGTTCATCCGGCTGGAACAAGAGGTGAAATTTCCGTAACCGGAGCCCCCGGTAAGGATTTGGCAAGCAATGAAAGTTACCAAAAGGTCAACCCATTCCGGAGAATTGCGCCCGTGAGCGAGCACCCCACAGACCACAACGGCGCCGGCGATGCCGAAATCAAGGCGTCAACCGGCGAAACCGCCACCGATGCCGTCACCGTCGAGTCTCCCAAGCTGGCGCCGGAGCATGGCGATGCTGTCAGGCCTGATGCCTCCAAGCCCGAAGCGCCGCGCGCCGAGGCGTCGCGCGGCCCCGGCAAGATCATGATCATGTCGCCGCAGCGCGAACGCTCGTGGGAAGATTATGTTCATGCCGATACGCAGGCCGAGCACGAACCGCGCCCCGACGGTTCCGGCAAGCGACGGATGTCTGCGGTCACCGCGGTTGTCCTGCTGGCGGCGCTGACCGGAGCGACCGGCGGATCGCTGGCCACCGCGGGGTTCGGACATCTGTTCGGCAATGACGACAGCAAGAGCGCTGTTGCACAGACCCGCGCCCTCGAGGAGACCATTGCACGCATCGACGCCGACGTCGCCGCGCTGAAGATCGGCGCCGAGCGTGCCACCCGCCAGACCGCCAGCCAGTTCAGCAAGACCGGCGACCGTCTCGACAAGATCGAGAAGGCGCAGGCCGAACCCGCGGCCAGGCTGGTCAAGCTCGGCGACAGCGTCGCCAAGTTGGGCGAGATCGTCGAAAAGCTGCAGAAACCGCCGGCGCCGGTGGCGGCGCCCGTCGCGTCGGTGCAGCCAAAAGAAGTGACCGGCTCGATCACGCCGCCGGTTCACGCTCCGAAGCCGGAAGTGGGGCGACTGCCCGTCGTCGATGGCTGGGTGCTGCATCAGGTCGCCGACGGCGGCGCCACCATCGAGGGCCGCGCGGGCATTTTCGAAGTCTATGCCGGCGATCCCGTGCCCGGCCTCGGCCGCATCGACGCCATCCGCAAGCAGGATGGCCGCTGGGTCGTCGTCACCAGCAAAGGCCTGGTCGTCGCGCGCTGATGCGGCGCGGCGGATTTTCGACTAGGTTACCGGTGTCGTGCGGGCCGCGGTCCGCAGCCACCGGGAACACGCCGTGCGATGCCGTCTTGCGCTGATCGTCCTGCTCGGCAGCCTTGTCCTGCCGCGCGTGGCACTTGCTGAAGCACCAAAACCGCTGGCGATCACCGATCTCGTGACGCTGCGCCAACTCGACGCCGGCGATGCCGCGCATCCCGGCTACGGCATCGGCCGCATGCTCGATCCCGCCGTTGCGCGCGCCGCGCCGATTGGCAGCGACGCGTTGTTCGCGCTGCCGGCCATGGCCGGCATCCGCAGCGCCATCGATGCCGAATTCGCACGCTTTGTCGTCGGCCACAGCGTCGGCGAAGTCGGCGTCGGTCCCTCTCATGCCGTACAACTGTTCGACCGCGCCGCGCTCGATTCCGGCGCGACGCGTTTCGTTCTCGCGGGAATCGTCAGCCGGATGGACCGGGCTTTTGTCGCACCTCGAACTTGTGGTGAGGTTCGGCTGCTGTACCGCCTGGTGCGGTTCGACGGTGCGGCTGCGCCGGCGCGGTTGCCGATGACGCTGAACCTTGTGCTCAATGCTCGAAGCGCTGCCGACACGGCAATTGACTGCGCCGAGATCGCGCGGCGCTGGCTTGCCGTGATCGACCTTCCGGTCGGCAGTGCCGACCTCGCGGCACGGCTGACGGCGCCGGACGGCGCGCTGGCGCTGGTGGCGCCGGACCACATCGATCGCATCGAGATCAACGTGCAGATCGCGCACACGCCGGAATCCGAAGCGCGCGACTTCCGCACGCACTATCTGCAAAAGGTGTTCCGCCTTGATGCTCAGACCGGCAAGTTCGAACCGGCGCCCCTGGAAAACCAGATCGACCGTGACCGTATTCTCGCCGACGACGGCCTGCGCCGCGCATTCAGGGAATGGTTGCTCGACCCGCAGCATCTTGCCGAACTTGATCGCGGCACGCTGCTGATCCCCGAACAATTTCTCGCCACAGCTTCGGTCGCCGCAACGCCGGTCGGCTTGGCGCGCTCCAGCCTGCAGCCGGCGTTCGGCCTGATGGCGTCGGACCAAGCCGGCGCGAAGGCGGTGTTCACCGAAAACGACGTCGTCGCCGCCTTGCAGGCTGCCGATGCGCACGGGATCGCATTGCAGAATATCCGCTCGCCCGCCGGTTTCGAACGCCGTCTCAACGACATCAGCTGCGGCGGCTGCCACCAGATCCGCGCTATCGGGGGCTTCCACTTTCCCGGCGCCGACACGTCTACGGCGCAGCCCCACGCAGCCAACGTACCGGCGTCCCCGCATTTCGTCGGTGACCAGCCGCGCCGCCGCGATATCGCTGTGGCCATGCGTGACGGCCGAACGCCGGATTTTTCGCGCGGCTTTTCCGACCGCCCGCAGGCGCGCCGCAGCGCAGTGCTGGCCGGCAGCGAATACTTTGACGGCTGGGGCGCGACCTGTTTTCAGCCGGGCACGAAGGCCGCGGAGCGCGACATGAGCTTTGCGTCATGGACCTGCGCCAAGGGCCTGTCGTGCCAGCCGGTCGGCGCGGAGGCGTCGTCACGACTGGGGATGTGTTTCGTCGGAACCAAATAGCCGCAGCGAACGTTCCCGGGATGCCGCCATTTTGAATTGGCAGGAGCCACGTGATGAGCGAGGCCGAAAGAACGACCAAGCAGCGCGATCGCGCCATTGCCGAAAACGAAAATGCACAACAGATCAGCGGCGACGTCCGCGTGAGCGTCTGGGCGATCGGGCTTGCCGTGCTGGTCGGCGTAACTGTCTTCGGCTGGGTGCTGCTGCGGTAGATCTAGATTTGTTGTTGTTCCGGGTTCGGTCGCAGCTCGCGCTGCTCCCGGCCCGGAATGACGACTAAGCCACGGCGCCCGACGCCCGCAACGCCGCAATTGCCTCGTCGTCGAAGCCGGCGTTGCGCAGGATCTCGTCGCTGTGCTGGCCGATCCCGGGCGGCAGCCGCGGCTTTCTCTTGGTGCTGCCGTCAACCCAGATCGGGCTGTTGATGGTCATGATGTCGGCGTCCTCGAACGGAACCAATACGTCATTGTCGATCATCTGCCGGTCATTGGGAATGTCGTCGAGAATGCCGACAAAGCCGAACACCAATCCCTTGCCGTCGAGCAGCGTGCGCCATTCGGCCAGATCCCGCTGCGCGAAGGCTTCGTCGAGGATCCGGATCAGTTCGAGCGAGCGCGCGTGCCGGTCGGCCCTCGCGGCGAAGCGCGCGTCCTCGGCCAGTTCTTCGCGTCCGATGCATCGGGCGAGGATCGGCCATTGCCGGTCTTCCGCCAGCAGCGACAGCATGATCCAGCGGCCGTCGCGGCAGCGATAGTGATTGGCAAGGGCATTCAGCGCCCGCTCGCGCGGCCGTCGCTTTTCGAAGGTTGCGCCCACCAGCCTGGCCTGCGCCAGCACGCTGGAGGCCCAGACCCCATTGGCCATCAGGTTGGATTTCACCTGACTTCCCTTGCCGGTGCGCTCGCGCTTGTACAGCGCGGTGACGATGGCGCCATACAGCGCCATGGCGCAGGGATGGTCGCCCATGCCGGCCACCGAGCGCGCCGGTGTGGTGTCGTCGTCGGCGCGCACCAGGTCCATCAGGCCGGAGCGCGCCCACCATGCCGTCGAGTCGAAGCCCGGCTTGTCGGCCTCGGCGCCGCGGTCGCCGTAACCGGTAAAGCAGGCATAGACCAGACGGTCGTTCAATGGCGCCAGATCCGCATAGGCCATCTTCAGCCGCGCGCGCACCGGCGGCGGAAAATTGGTGATGAACACGTCGGCTTCGGCGACGAGCTTGTACAGCACCGCCCGGCCTTCCGGTTTCGCAAGATCGAGCGCCAGGCTCTTCTTGTTGCGGCTCTCCATCATCCAGGCGTAATTGTGTTCGCTGCGGGGATAGCCCGGCAGGTTAGGCAGGTTGCGATAGGGGTCGCCGGCGCCCGGAGGTTCGATCTTGATGACGTCCGCGCCGAAGTCCGACAACACGGTGGCCGCCGCCGGCGCTGCAATGAAGCTGGCGCAGTCGAGAACCTTGAGGCCTTTGAAGATGCCGTCGTCCATGTGAGGTCGCTCCCGTGTCTTTTGTTGTTCTTGTCCGCATGACGGAATCGATCGCGACGGCAGCAATCCGTGCATTTCGACGGTGCATTTGACCCGGCTTGATGACGCGATGCAACTGCCGCAAAGGCTGTGGAGCGAATGGCGAAGCGGGCCACGAAAGGCCCTTCGCGCGGTGGCGCGAAGGGCCTCTCTCGGGCGCAGTGTTTCCGCGGGATGGAATGCCGGCGTCAGCCGCCGACGTCGGCGCTGATGACGTCGCCGAACAGCTCCCACTTCTCGCCCTTGAAGCGCATCAGTTGCAACTGGCTGATCGGCGCGAAATCAGTGGCCGAGGTATTGATCTTGATGCCGGGCAGCAGCACTTCGGTGCGGAAATCCTTGAGGCTGGCCGCCTGCTTCATGACGTTCTCGCGGGTGAGGTTGTCACCGCACTGCCTGAGCACCTGCACCAGAGTCTGGGCCACGCCGTAGCCGGTCACGATCAGGCCATCGAGCTTGTTGCCCTCCGGGAAGTCCTTCTCGAGGAATGCGAGAAATTGCTTCATCCCGGGGTCGTTGTTCCACTGCAGATCGGAAACGTCCTTCAGATAAGCGGCAGAAATAATGTCCTGTCCGTTGTCAAAGCCGGCCGGCTTCATCACGCTGCCGATCGAGTTCGAGACGTTGTTAAGGAAGTGCGTCGGCTTCCAGCCGATCTCGGCAACTTTCTTGATCGCCTGCGCCGCAAATTTCGGCGTGGTGATGTTGACGAAAACGTCGGCGCCGGTCGACTTCAGCTTGACGATATGATTGTCGATGGTCGGCTCGGAGGTTTCGTAGCTTTCCTCCATCACGATCATCGAGGCGGCCTTGGCGCCGAGACCGTCCTTCAGGCCCTTCAGGTAGTCCTTGCCGTAGTCGTCGTTCTGGTAGAGCACCGCGATCTTCGCACCGGGTTTTTCCTTCAGCAGCCATTTGGCGTAGATCTGGGTCTCGCTCTGGTAGCTGGGCTGCCAGCCCATGGTCCAGGGGAAGTCCCTGGAGTCGTTCCACTTGGTGGCGCCGGTGGCGACGAACAGCTGAGGCACTTTCTTGCTATTCATGTATTTCTGAATCGCGGAATTCGACGGCGTGCCCAGAGAATTGAAGACGAACAACACCTCGTCGCTCTCCACCAGCTTGCGGGCCTGTTCAACGGTCTTCGGCGGGCTATAGGCGTCGTCATAGCTGATGAAGGTGATCTTGCGGCCGTTGATGCCGCCTTCGGCATTGATCTTCCTGAAGTAGGCTTCCTCGGTCTTGCCGATCACGCCATAGGCGGAAGCGGGTCCGCTGTAGGGCATGATGTTGCCGATCTTGATTTCGGTGTCGGTAGCTCCGGTGTCGTATTTCTTCTGCGCGACGGCACCGCTGGTCATAGCGGCAAGCAGAAGCAAGGCGGCCGGAAGCGCGGCCGAGCGCAGGCTCAGTGCGGGCATGTCGTTTCTCTCCCTGATGGATGATTGTGTCGTGGTTTCTTGGATGGAGCTCGTGCCGGCTCCTGCAGGGATTGAATATGATTTAGGCGGGCGCTTCAACATGCAGCCCGTGCCGCGGCGCCGACGGTCGCGCAGCGGTAGCCGAGAACGTCGGTCGCCAGCCTGCGCTCGCGGGTGGATGTGCCGTCAACCTGGTCTTGCCGACTTGCTCATTAAATGATTACAGGTTGTGCGGCGACCCGTTGCGTTGCGGTAGCCGCAATGCGTTGCGTGGGCGCAATGAAAAGCCTCCTGCGACGGCATCGCAGGAGGCCTGGACGTTCGGCCGCGCGACCCGCGCGGCAGGTTTCAGTTGGTCGTCGGGTTGGCGCTGATGATGTCGCCGAACAGATCCCATTTGCCGTTGTTGAACCGCATCATGCGCAGCTGTTCGATCGGGGCGTAGTCGGTGGCCGAGGTGTTGATCTTGACGCCCGGAAGCAGGGTATCGACCTCGAAGTCCTTCAGGCTGGCGGCCTGCTTCATGACGTTGGCGCGGGTGAGGTCGTCGCCGCACATCTGCAGCACCTTGACCAGGGTCTGCGCCGCGCCGTAGCCGTAGATCAGGCTGTTGTCGGAGCGGTCGGCGCCGGGCATGTACTTGTCGAGAAACGCCGTCCATTTCTTCATGCCGGCATCGTCCTTCCACTGCGGATCGGCGCCGTCCTTGCGATAGTCGGCCGACAGCACGCCCTGGGCAGCTTCAAATCCGGCGGGCTGCATCACCGCGCCGACCGAGACGCTGACGTTGGTGACGAGATGCAGCGGCTTCCAGCCGAGCTCGCCGATCTTCTTGATGGTCTGGGCGGCGAATTTCGGCGTCACGAAGCTGACGACGACGTCCGGGTTGAGCGACTTGATCTTCACGATGTGGGAATCGACGGTCGGCTCGGAGATTTCGTAGCTTTCCTCGGTGACGATCATCGAGGCCTTGGCGCCGAGCGCCTCGCGAAACCCCTTCTGGTAGTCCTTGCCGAAATCGTCGTTCTGATAGAGCACGGCGATCTTGGCGTCCGGCTTCTCCTTCATCAGGTATTTGGCATAGATTTGCGCCTCGACCTGATAGCTCGGCTGCCAGCCCATGGTCCACGGAAAATTCTTGGCGTCGTTCCACTTGCTGGCGCCGGTCGCGACGAACAGCTGCGGCACCTTCTTGGTGTTCATGTATTTCTGGAATGCGGTGTTGGATGGCGTTCCCAGCGAGTTGAACACCAGCAGCACCTCGTCGCTCTCCACCAGCTTGCGCACCTGCTCGACCGCCTTGGGCGGGCTGTAACCGTCGTCATAGCTGATGAAGTTGATCTTGCGGCCATTGATGCCGCCCCGATCGTTGATCATCTTGAAGTAGGCGTCTTCGGTCTTGCCGATCAACCCGTAGGACGAGGCCGGGCCGCTATACGGCATGATGTTGCCGATCTTGATTTCGGTATCGGTGGCGCCGGTGTCGTATTTCTTCTGGGCAAGCGCATTGCCGCTCACGGCGATGCTGAGGGCCGCGGCGATGGACAGGGAAATTGCGTGGGATGGAATGGCAGGCATTTCAGAACTCCCGAATTTTTTGCAGGCCTTTTTGGCAGACCTTTGCGGCCCGCGCGATTGAACACGGTTTGTGGGACGCCATCAATAGAAAGCCCTGCGGCTAGACCGCAGGGGTTCTATTGTGGAGCAGGGCGCGCGCGCCGCACGCCTCAATCGCCGCTCCGGCCATCGATGACCGGCCCGAACGTGTTCCACTGACCGCCTTCGAAACGCATCATCTGCAACTGCTCGATGGGGTAGAAATCCGTCGCGGAGGTATTGATGGTGACGCCGGGCAGCATGGTGTCCGGCGTGAAGTTGGTCAGGCTGGCGGCCTGCTTCATCAGGTTGGCGCGGGTCAGCACGTTGCCGGCCTGCCGCAGCACTTGGGCCATGGTCTGGGCGGCGCCGTAGCCATACACCACCGAGATGTCGCTGCGGCTGGCCATCGGCGCATAGCGGGCGAGAAAGGCGGTGAAGCGCTTCATGCCGTCGTCGTCGTCCCATTGCGGATCGGCGCCGTCCTTGGCGTAATAGGCCGACAGGATGCCCTGCGCGTTGTCAAAGCCGGCCGGCTTCATCACCGAGTTGACCGAAGCGCTGGCATAGCTCTGGATGTAGAGCGGCTTCCAGCCGAGTTCGGCGACCTTGCGAATGCTTTGCACGGCGGATTTCGGCGTGGTGACACTGAGGAAAGTATCGGCGCCGCTCGCCTTCAGATTCAGGATGTGCGAATCGATCGTCGGCTCGGCAATTTCATAGCTCTCTTCTGCCACGATCATCGCAGCCTGGGCGCCGAGGCCGTCCTTGAGCCCTTTCAGCACCTCCTTGCCGAGGTCGTCGTTCTGGTACAGCACGGCGATCCTGGCGCCGGGCTTTTGCGCCAGCAGATATTTGGCGTAGATCCGGCCCTCGCTGCGATACGGCGGCTGCCATCCCATGGTCCACGGAAACGCTGCGGGATTACCGAAGCTCTCCGAGCCGGCCCCGGCGAACAGTTGCGGCACTTGGCGGCCATTGAGGTATTTCTGGATCGCGGTGTTGGACGGGGTGCCGAGCGGGTTGAAGATCGCCAGCACTTCGTCGCCCTCGACCAGCCGGCGCGCCTGCTCGACCGCCTTGGCGGGGTTGTAGCCGTCATCATAGCTGATGAAGTTGATCTTGCGGCCGTTGATGCCGCCCTGGTCGTTGAGCATGCGGAAATAGGCCGCTTCGATGGTTCCGGCCACGGCGTAGGCGGAGGCCGGACCGCTATAGGGCATGATGTTGCCGATCCGGATTTCGCTGTCGCTGGCGCCGGGATCGTATTGCGTCTGGGCCTGCGCGCAGGTCGCGGCGGCGAGCAACAGGAGTGCGACTGCCGGAAATGCGGCGGCACGGAATTGCGGGGCGGTCATGGAGGATTGTCCTTGAGAGGCGGCAGGGGGCGTCGGCCTCGTGACCGGCGTGCCGCCGCGACACAACACCTTTCGGGCCCGCTCATCAAGCAGCCGTCTCAGCAGGAAAAAGGCCCCGCGCGAGCCATTCGCGCGGGGCCTGGTTTCCGTCGGCGTGGGCCGCGGCTCAGCCGCCGAGATTGCCGGCGATCACCGGGCCGAACAGTTCCCACTTCTCGCCCTTGAAGCGCTGCATCTGCAACTGCTCGATCGGGTAGAAGTCGGTCGCCGTGGTGGTGATGGTGACGCCCGGCAGCAGGGTGTCCGGCGCGAATTCCTTGAGGCTCGCCGCCTGCTTCATGATGTTGGCGCGGGTCAGGTCGTCGCCGGCCTGCTTGAGCACCTGGACGATGGTCTGGGCCTGCCCGTAGCCGTAAACCACCGAGCCGTCGGCGCGGTCCATTCCGGGGGCATACTTGGCGAGGAAGGCATAGAATTTCTTCATGCCATCGTCGTTGTCCCACGACGAGTCCGCGCCGTCCTTGGCGTAGTTCGCCGACAGAATGCCCTGGCCGTTATCGTAGCCCGCGGGCTTCATCACGCTGCCGACCGAAGCGCCGACGTTGCTCTGCACATAGGTCGGCTTCCAGCCGAGCTCGGCGACCTTCTTGATGGCCTGGGCGGCGAACTTCGGCGTGGTGATGCTGATGAAGGTGTCGGCACCCGTCGACTTCAGCTTGACGATGTGGGACTCGATCGTCGGCTCGGAAACCTCGTAGCTCTCTTCGGCGATGATCATCGCCGCTGCCTTGGCGCCGAGCCCGTCCTTCAAGCCCTTCAGCAGATCCTTGCCGAAGTCGTCGTTCTGGAACATCACCGCGATCTTGGCGTCGGGCTTCTCCTTCAGCAGATAGGCGGCATAGATGCGGCCTTCGCTCTGGTAGGCCGGCTGCCAGCCCATGGTCCACGGAAAATCCTTGTGCTCGCCGAACTTGGTCGCTCCGGTGGCGACGAAGACCTGCGGCACCTTCTTGGAATTCATGTATTTCTGGATTGCCGAATTCGACGGCGTACCGAGCGAGCTCGCGATGAACAGCACCTCGTCGCTTTCGACCAGCTTGCGGGCCTGCTCGACGGCCTTCGGCGGGCTGTAGCCGTCGTCATAGGTGACGTAGGTGATCTTGCGGCCGTTGATGCCGCCCTGCTCGTTGATCATCTTGAAATAGGCGTCTTCCATCTTGCCGATCACGCCATAGGCCGAAGCCGGGCCGCTATAGGGCATAATGTTGCCGATCTTGATCTCGGTGTCCGAGGCGCCGGTGTCGTATTTTTTCTGGGCGAGGGCGCTGCCTGACGCGGCAATGCTCAGGGCCGCGGCAACGGACAAGACGGTTGCGCGCGAACGTGTCGAAGGCATTTCAGAACTCCCGATGTGATGGACGTTTTATTCAACGTGTTATTCTTGGACCGACCGTTGCGATCCTGACGACTGAATACGTTCTTCCGCCGTGGCTATCAAGAAAAAGCCCCTCACGATCGATCGTGAGGGGCTGATTTATTGGGCATAGTTAGCGCGGCGCAGCCCGAACGAGTTCCGGCAGTTCGCCGCGCGGTCAGTTTCTTCGCAGTTTGCCAATGAGGCTTTGCGCCCCGTAGGCGACTTGCCTGGCACCGTGCGGAACCAGGAAGATGATGACGATCAGGATGACGCCGAACACCGCGCCCGACAGTCCCTTGGAGATGCCTTCGGCGATGTTGGGGACGAACACGATGAAGGCCGAACCGGCGAGCGATCCCGGCAGCCAGCCGACGCCACCGACCACCATGCCGAGGAACAGCGCGATCGCCAGCTGGATGGTGTAGCCGTCGGGCGCGACGAACTGCACGGCGATGGCACCGAGGCCGCCGGCCACGCCGGTGATCCCCGCACTGACGCCGAACGCCAGCGTCTTGTACAGCGAGACGTCGACGCCCATCGCCGAGGCTGCGATCTCGTTGTCGCGGATCGCCATCATGGCGCGGCCGGACCGCGACTTCAGCAGGTTGACCGAGAAGATGTAGATCAGGATCGAGACCGCCAGCGTGAAGTAGTACAGCCACATGTCCTGCGACACCTTGAGGCCGAGCGAAGCCAGGATCTCCGGCGCGTCCGGCTTGGTGACGACGAGGCCCTGCACGCCGCCGGTCCAGTGCTCGAACACGCCGAGCTTGAGCAACTGCGGCATGGCGGTGGCCAGTGCGAAGGTCGCCAGTGCCAGATAGATGCCGGACAACCGCAGTGCGGGCAGGCCGAACAGGAAGCCTGCAGCGAAGCAGATCATGCCAGCCACCGGCAGCGTCAGCACGTAGTTGATATTGCCGTGCTCCATCAGGATCGCCGACGTATAGGCGCCGAGCGCATAGAACGCGCTTTGCCCGAGCGAGAACTGGCCGCTGGCGCCGGTCAGGATGTTCAGCGCCAGCACGGCGATGGCGTAGATCAGCCACATGGTCATCTGGAAGATGATGAAGTTCTTGACGAACAGCGGCGTGGCAATCAGCAGCGCCAGCACGATGAGCGAGGCCATCGGCCCGAGCGCCATGGCTTTTTTCGGGATTGCATCCTCGATCACCGGGGCTTCCGAAACGACTTCTTGAACGGCGCTCATGATCAAACTCGCTTCACGATAGCACGGCCGAACAGGCCGTTGGGTTTGACGACCAGCACGGTGATGATCAGCGCCAGCGCGATTGGCAGTTTCAACTCGTTGCCGACGCCGGGAATGTAGGTGCCGACGAGATTTTCGAAGATGCCGACCAGGAAGCCGCCGACCACCGCGCCGAGCGGACTCGAGAGCCCGCCGACCACCGCTGCGGCAAAGCCGTAGATCAGCACGCCGCCCATCATGTTGGGCTCGAGGAATACTACCGGCGCGATCAGCATGCCGGCGATCGAACCGATCGCCGCCGCCATGCCCCAGCCCAAAGCGATCATCCAGCCGGTATTGATACCGACCAGCCGCGCCGATTCAGGCATCGAGGCTGCTGCACGCATCGCCAGGCCGACGCGGGTGTAGCGGAAGAAGCCGAACAGCAGCGCCAGCAGCACCAGGGTCACAGCGATCATGCCGGCCTGATGGGTCGAGATCAGCTGGCTGCCGAGGAACGGCGACGATCCGAACGGCGTCGGAAACTGCTTGATGGTGAAGTCCCAGACCAGGCCGGCGACGCTGTTGATGATGGCGAACAGCGCGATGAAGCCGGCGACGTGGGTCAGCACCGGAGCTTTGGCGAGCGGCTTGAACAGCAAGCGCTCGATGACGATGCCACCGGCGAAGGAGAACGCCAGCGTCAGCACGAAGGCGACCCAGTAGGGCAAGCCCCACTGCATCAGCTGCCAGGCGACGAAGGTCGAGAACATCGCCATTTCGCCCTGGGCGAAATTGAGATGGTCGATCGCCTGATAGATCATCACCACGGCGAGCGCCATACAGGCATAGATCGCGCCGGTGGCAATGCCAGCCAGGACTTGATTGGTAAAAAGCTCCATGGCTGTTTCCTCAATATCCCAGGTAAGACTTGCGGACGTCTTCGTTGTTCGCGATCTCGGCGGCGGAGCCGGACATCACGATGCGCCCCGTTTCGATGACATAGGCCTTGTCGGCGAGTTCCAGCGCCAGCTGCGCGTTCTGCTCGACCACCAGGATCGACACCTTGTCCTCCTTGTTGATCTTGCCGAGAATCCGGAACAGGTCGCGAACGATCAGCGGCGCCAGCCCGAACGACGGCTCGTCGAGCAGCATGAGCTTGGGCCGCAGCATCAGCGCACGGGCCACGGCAAGCATCTGCTGCTCGCCGCCGGACAAGGTGCCGGCCTGCTGCAGATGGCGCTGCTTGAGCACCGGGAAGTGATCGTACATCCGCTCGATGTCGGAGGTGATCGCCTTGCTGTCCTTGCGGGTGATGGCGCCGAGCTGCAGGTTTTCCTCGACCGTCATGGTCGTGAAGGTGCCACGGCCCTGCGGCACGTGGGCGATGCCCAGCCGCACGATGTTCTCGGTCGAGGCGTTGTCGAGCTTCTTGCCCTCGAACTCGATCGAACCGGTGGAGCGAATCATGTTGCAGATCGCCCGAAGCGTCGTGGTCTTGCCGGCGCCGTTGGCGCCGAGCAACGTGGTCATGCTGCCTTCGTTGAGCGCGAATTCGAGGCCATGCAGCGCCTGGACCTGGCCGTAATAGGCGCGCAGGTCCTTCACATTAAGCATCGCTGTCATGTGTCCTTGCTCCCCAGATAGGCCTTGATGACGTCCGGGTCCTTCTGTACCTGCGCGGGCGTGCCTTCGGCGAGCTTCTTGCCGAAGTTCAGCGCCACCACGTGGTCGGCGATCGACATCACCAGCCCCATGTGATGCTCGACCAGCAGCACGGTCACGCCGCGGTCGTCGCGGATACGGCGGATCAGGTCGCCGAGGATGTAGACTTCCTCGTGGTTGAGGCCGCCGGCGGGTTCGTCGAGCAGCAGGATCTTCGGCTTGGCGGCGAGCGCACGCGCCAACTCGACGCGCTTCTGCGTGCCGAACGGCAGGCCGGCGACGACGAGGCCGGCGACGCTCTGCAGGTCGAGGTAGTCGAGGATTTCATCGACGCGCTTGTTGAGCGCGGCTTCCCCGCGCCGCACCCACGGCAGCTGCAGGGAATCGCTGATGATGTCGCTGTTGGTCGAGGCGTGCGTGCCGACGCGAACATTGTCGCGCACCGACAGGTTGGGAAACAGCGCGACGTTCTGGAAGGTGCGGCCGATGCCGATCTCGGAGATCTTGTGCGCCGGTCGCTTCAGGATGCTGTCGCCCTCGAGCAGGATGTCGCCCTTGCTCGGCTGGTACAGCCGGCTGAGGCAGTTGAACAGCGTGGTCTTGCCGGCGCCGTTGGGCCCGATCAGACCGAGGATCTGGCCCTTCTGCATGTCGAACGATACGCCGTTCAAGGCGATGATGCCGCCGAACACGACGCTGACGTCGCGAACTTCGAGTAGCGGCGCGACTGAACCGGCTGGCGCCTGCCTTGCGAGCTGTGCCTGCATCATCTGCAATTGCCCTCGATCGCATGGCGCGGCGACGTGCGCCGACTGGCATGACTACGAGAGCAGAGACGATGAAGGCTATTTGATCCCCTCAACCACACGGGCAATTCTTCCTCCTGATTTTATTTTTTTATGATCTTGTTTTTTGGAATGCGGCGCGGCAGATCCGCCCAGCGCAGCTTCGATGTTCCTTACCATCGCCAACAGGCGAGGTCCAATGTCGGTGCGCAAGCGGTCTTCCGTGAAGCGGAACGCCGGCGCGCCGCAGTTAAACGCATAAGGGCCGGTTCCGTCATTCAACTTTAGAGCTACACCAACCGCGTGCACGTCGTCCTGCCACTCGCCTGCCGAGATCACGAAGCCATGACGCTCGACCATCTCGCCGGAGCGTTCCAGCCCGTCCCGCATCTTCGGCCAGCGGCTGCCGTAGTGCTCACGGAATTCGCGCAGTAACTGGGCACGTTCTTCCGGCGGCAAGGCCCAGAAATAGGCGCGGCCCATCGCCGTGGTGGCGATCGGGATGCGCGAGCCGACGTCGAGCTGGACGCCGACGGTAAGATGCGAACGGCTTTGCCCGAAGTAGATCATGCTGAGCCGGTCGCGCGCGCCGACCGCCACCGCGCCGCCGGTCTCGCGCATCAGTTCGTCGCGGAAACTTTCGGACAGGTGGCGGACGCCGAGATTGGCGAGCGCGGCATACCCCAGGGCCATGGCTGCCGGTGCGAGTTGGTATTTCTCGAACCGCGGCACCTGTGTAAGGTAGCCGAGTTTGGTGAGTGTATATGTCAGCCGGGAAATGGTTGGCTTCGGCAGCTTTGTACGGGCCGCAATCTCCTGATTGCCCAGAAGCCCGTCGTTGGGATGGAATGCGCGCAACACATCAAGGCCGCGGGCGAGCGCGACGACGAAGCTGCGATCAGTCGCGACTGTCTTGGCTGGACGTTTCATGGAGAAGAGAGCGACCCTCGTTGACAACGGACGCTCTTCAAAATAACCCTCGCTGTCAAGATGTGGAATTAAATTTCGCAGTGCGAAATCAACAATAACCGTGATCCAAGGAGAGCCGCGTGAACGAAGTGGTCAAGCTCGATCGTCATGATGTGGTTGCCGTCATCACCGTGGACAGCCCACCGGTGAATGCGCTCAGTGCGGCGGTTCGTCGCGGCATTTTCGACAGCATCAAGGCCGCCGCCGCCGATCCGCAAGTGCAGGCGATCGTGCTGACCTGTGCCGGCCGCACCTTCATCGCCGGCGCCGACATCACCGAATTCGGCAAGCCGCCGCAGCCGCCGATGCTCAACGACGTGATCGCCGAGATCGAGAATTGCGGCAAGCCGGTGATCGCCGCGATCCATGGCACCGCGCTGGGTGGCGGGCTCGAGATCGCGCTCGGGTGTCATTTCCGCGTTGCAACCAAGGATGCAAAACTCGGCCTGCCGGAGGTCAAGCTCGGCCTGTTGCCGGGCGCCGGCGGCACCCAGCGGCTGCCGCGCGCCGTCGGTCCCGAACTCGGCGTCAAGATGATCGTCACCGGCGAGCCGATCGGTGCCGAAGCCGCGCTGAAGAACGGCCTGATCGAGGAGATCGTCGAAGGTCCGGCCTCCGGCGGCGAAGGCTTCGCGCGAAAAGTGCTGGCCGAGAAGCGCCCGTTGCGCATCCTGCGCAATGACGATTCCAAGCTGGCAGCCGCCAAGGCCGATCGTTCGATCTTCACCAAGGCCGCGGCCGACGCCAACAAGAAGAACCGCGGCCTCGACGCGCCGCTGGCCTGCGCCGAAGCGGTGAGCTGGACGCTCGACCTGCCGTTCGATGAAGCGCTGAAGAAGGAGCGCGAGTCGTTCCTGCGCCTCGTTGCCGGCGACCAGTCCAAGGCGCAGCGCTATGCGTTCTTCTCCGAACGCGAAGCTGCCAAGGTGCAGAACGTGCCCGAGGGCACCAAGCCGCGCCCGGTGGAACGCGTCGCGGTGATCGGCGCCGGAACGATGGGCGGCGGCATTGCCATGTCCTTCGTCAATGCCGGCATTCCGGTCACGCTGATCGAGACCGGCGAGGAACAGCTGAAGCGCGGCATGGGGATCATGCAGAAGAACTACGAGGCGACCGCGGCGCGCGGCGGCATTCCCGCCGATGCCCCGGCCAAGCGCATGGGCTTGATCACCGGCGTGGTCGGCCTCGAGAACGTCAAGGACGCCGACCTGATCATCGAGGCGGTGTTCGAGACCATGGCGATCAAGAAGGAAGTGTTCACCGCGCTCGACGCCTACGCCAAGCCCGGCGCCGTGCTGGCCAGCAACACCTCCTATCTCAACATCGACGAGATCGCAAAAGTAACAAAGCGTCCGCAGGACGTGCTCGGCATGCATTTCTTCTCGCCGGCCAACGTCATGAAGCTGTGCGAGATCGTGCGCGCCGACAAGACTGCGCCGGACGCGCTGATGACCGCCGTTGCCGTCGCCCGTAAGATCGCCAAGGTGCCGGCGGTGGTCGGCGTGTCCGACGGCTTTGTCGGCAACCGCATGCTGGCGGCGCGCTCCAAGCAGTCGGAGAAGCTGTTGTTCGAAGGCGCGCTGCCGCAGCAGGTCGACGCCGTCGTGACGAAATTCGGCATGCCGATGGGGCCGTTCGCCATGGGCGACCTCGCCGGCCTCGACATCGGCTGGCGCTCGCGCCAGGACCGCGGCATCAAGTCGCCGATTGCCGACGCGCTGTATGAAGCCGGCCGTCACGGCCAGAAGACCGGCAAGGGCTACTACAAATACGAAGCCGGCTCACGCGCGGCGATCCCGGATCCGGAAGTCGAAAAACTGATCGACGACACCTGCAAGAGCCTTGGCCTGACCCGCCGCATCGTCAGCGACGAGGAGATCCTCGAACGCATGATGTATCCGATGATCAACGAGGGCGCGCGCATCCTCGAGGAAAAAGTCGCCTCGCGTCCCAGCGACATCGACGTGATCTGGCTGTACGGCTACGGCTGGCCGATCTATCGCGGCGGCCCGATGTTCTACGCCGACAGCGTCGGCCTCAAGCACATCGCCGAGCGGCTGTCGTTCTACGCCAAGCAGACCAACGATCCCTCGCTGGAGCCGTCGGCACTGCTGAAGCGCCTCGCCGACGAAGGCAAGACATTTGCGTCGCTGGCGAAGTCTGCGTGATGGCAATGGCGGCATTCGCCGGTCGCCGCAGCTCTTCTCCCTTCCCCCGCACTTGCGGTGGTCGGGCGGACGAGTCGTCCGCCATGGGTGGCCGGCCGTCAGGCCGGTCGGGTGGGGGGCTGCAACTGGCGACGTCGTGCGTGACGCCCTCCACTCCGACCCTCCCCACCGCAAGTGCGGGGGGAGGGAGTGCTGACTGTGTGCCCGCCTTACATAAGTTGGAAGCCGCATGACCCATCCCGGCGAACAGTTCTATCCGGAGGGCGTGACCTGGGACGCGCCGATCGCGCGCGGCACGCTGCCGGGTCTGCTGGCAAAGGCGGCCGCCGATTTCGGCGACCGCACGGCCATCGAATTTCGCGACCGTCCACTCAGCTTCACGGCGCTGCAAGCCAAAGCTCAAATCGCCGCCGCTGCCTTCCTGCGCGCCGGCTATGGCAAGGGCGCCTCGATCGGGCTGTTCCTTGGCAATACGCCGGATCACCCGGTGAATTTCTTCGGCGCGCTGAAAGCCGGCGCGCGGCTGGTGCATCTGTCACCGCTCGATGGCGAGCGCGCGCTGTCGCACAAGCTCAGCGATTCCGGCGCGCGGGTGCTGGTCACCAGCAACCTGGCCTCGCTACTGCCGATGGCGCTGAAGTTTCTCGACAAGGGCTTGCTCGATCGGCTCATCGTCTGTGAGGACGACGACTGGGGCGCGGTCAATAACCCGCAACTGCCGCTGCCGGCCGATCCTCGCATCGTCACATTCAATACCTTCACCGCCGGCGCCACGCCGCCAGCCGTCTGGCCGGCGATCGGCCCCGACGATGTCGCGCTGCTGCAATATACCGGCGGCACCACCGGCCTTCCCAAGGGCGCCATGCTGAGCCACGGCAACCTGACCTCGGCGGTGGCGATCTATGCCGCCTGGGGCGCGCCGGCGCGGGCGCAGCGCAGCACGGTCGAGCGCGTGATCTGCGTGCTGCCGCTGTTCCACATCTATGCGCTGACGGTGATTCTGCTCAGCCGCATCAGCCTCGGCGATATCATCTCGCTGCACCAGCGGTTCGACGTCAACGCCGTCTTGCGCGACATCGAGGAAAAGCGCGCCACGGTGTTTCCGGGCGTGCCGACCATGTGGATCGCCATTGCCGGCGATCCCACGCTGGAAAGCCGCGACCTGTCGTCTCTGGTGTCCGCGGGATCCGGCGGCGCGCCGCTGCCGGTCGAGGTCGCGCGGATCTTCGAGAGCAAGACCGGGCTGAAGCTGAAGAGCGGCTGGGGCATGACCGAGACATGCTCGCCCGGCACCGCGCACCCGCTCGCCGGGCCGGACAAGCCGGGCTCGATCGGGCTGATGATGCCCGGCATCGAACTCGATGTGGTCAGCGCCGAGGATCCCACCCGCGTGCTGCCGGTGGGGCAGACCGGCGAGATCCGTATCAAGGGACCGAACGTGACCCGCGGCTACTGGAATCGCGAGAAGGAGACCGCGGAATCCTTCGTCGGCGACCGCTTTCTCACCGGTGACATCGGCTACATGGACGCCGACGGCTATTTCTATCTGGTCGACCGCAAGAAGGATCTGATCATCTCCGGCGGCTTCAATGTCTATCCGCAGATGATCGAGCAGGCGATCTACGAACACCCCGCCGTGCACGAGGTGATCGTGATCGGCGTCGCGGACCCCTATCGCGGCGAGGCGGCCAAGGCCTTCGTCAAGCTCAAGCACGGCGCTCATGCCTTCAGCCTGGAGGAACTGCGCGCGTTCCTCGCCGGCAAGCTCGGCAAGCACGAGCTGCCGGCGGCACTGGACTTCGTCGACGACCTGCCGCGCACCACGGTCGGAAAACTCTCGCGCCACGCGCTACGCAACCTGCAACCATCGTCCATCAACCAACAACAATCAGCAACAGGAGGTCATCCATGACCGAGGCCGTCATCGTTTCCACTGCCCGCACGCCGATCGGCAAGGCCTATCGCGGCGCGTTCAACGCCACCGAAGGCGCGACCCTGCTCGGCCATGCCATCGAGCACGCCGTCCAGCGCGCCGGCATCGATCCGAAGGAAGTCGAAGATGTGGTGATGGGCGCCGCCTTGCAGCAGGGCGCCACCGGCGGCAACATCGCCCGCAAGGCATTGCTGCGCGCCGGCTTGCCGGTCAGCGTTGCCGGCACCACCATCGATCGCCAGTGCGCCTCGGGCCTGCAGGCGATCGCGCTGGCAGCACGCTCGGTGCTGTTCGATGGCGTCGAGATCGCGGTCGGCGGTGGCGGCGAGTCGATCAGCCTGGTGCAGAACGACCACGCCAACAAGTTTCACACCATCGATCCCGAGCTGATGAAGATCAAGTCGGACGTCTACATGCCGATGCTCGACACCGCCGAGATCGTCGCCAAGCGCTACGGCATCTCGCGCGAGCGCCAGGACGAGTATTCGCTGGAGAGCCAGCGCCGCACCGCCGCGGCCCAGCAGGGCGGCAAGTTCAACGACGAGATTGCCGCCATCACGACGAAGATGGGCGTCGCCGACAAGGCGACCGGCGAAGTCAGCTTCAAGGATATCACGTTGTCGAAGGATGAAGGCCCGCGCCCGGAAACCACCGCCGAGGGCCTTGCCGGCCTCAAGGCCGTACGCGGCGACGGCTATTCGATCACTGCCGGCAACGCCTCGCAATTGTCCGACGGCGCCAGCGCCACGGTGATCATGACCGACAAGATGGCGGCATCGAAGGGCCTCAAGCCGCTCGGCATCTTTCGCGGTTTTGTCTCTGCCGGCTGCGAGCCCGACGAGATGGGCATCGGCCCGGTCTATGCGGTGCCGCGTCTCCTGAAGCGCCACGGCCTCAAGGTCGAGGACATCGATCTGTGGGAGCTCAACGAGGCCTTCGCGGTGCAGGTGCTGTATTGCCGCGACAAGCTCGGCATCGATCCGGACAAGCTCAACGTCAACGGCGGCGCCATCTCGGTCGGCCATCCCTACGGCATGTCGGGTGCGCGCCTCACCGGCCATGCGCTGATCGAGGGGCGTCGTCGCAAGGCGAAATATGCGGTGGTCACCATGTGCGTCGGCGGCGGCATGGGCTCCGCCGGCCTGTTCGAGATCGTACACTAAGAGAGCCGTCATCCCTGCATAAACGCAATTGCGTTTAGGCCGAGGTGCTCGCCGTCTTCGGCGAGCCTCGAAGGACGACGGCGGGAATTGGATGAACACTCCTTCGCCCTTCGAGCCAGCGCTGCGCGCTGGCTCCTCAGGGTGACGGTGCCGGGTAACAGCAACAGGAGGGTCCGATGGATCTCAAGTTCAGCAAGGAAGAAGTGGCGTTCCGCGACGAAGTGCGGGCGTTCTTCAAGGAGAAGGTGCCGGCCTCGACGCGGCAGAAAATGCAGGAAGGCCGCCATCTCGGCAAGGACGAGATGGTCGCCTGGTGGCGCATCCTCAACGACAAGGGCTGGGGCGTGACGCACTGGCCGGTGGAATATGGCGGCACCGGCTGGAGCTCCGTGCAGCACTATATCTTCAACGAGGAGCTGCAGCTGGCGCCGGCGCCGGCGCCGCTGGCCTTCGGCGTCAGCATGGTCGGCCCGGTCATCTACACTTTCGGCAACGAGGCGCAGAAGAAGCGCTTCCTGCCGCGCATCGCCAGCGTCGAGGATTTCTGGTGCCAGGGTTTCTCGGAGCCGGGTTCGGGGTCCGACCTTGCCTCACTCAAGACGAAAGCCGAGCGCAAGGGCGACAAGTGGATCATCAACGGCCAGAAGACCTGGACCACGCTGGCGCAGTACGCCGACTGGATCTTCTGCCTGTGCCGCACCGATCCCGCCGCCAAGAAGCAGTCCGGCATTTCCTTTATCCTGGTTGACATGAAGACCCCGGGCATCACCGTGCGCCCGATCGTCACCATCGACGGCGGCCGCGAGGTCAACGAGGTGTTCTTCGATGACGTCGAGGTGCCCTACGAGAACCTCGTCGGCGAGGAGAACAAGGGCTGGGATTACGCAAAGTTCCTGCTCGGCAACGAGCGCACCGGTATCGCCCGCGTCGGCGTTTCCAAGGAGCGCATCCGCCGCATCAAGGAACTCGCCGCCAAGGTCGAAGCCGGCGGCAGACCGATCATCGAGGACCAGAAGTTCCGCGAGAAGCTGGCGCTGATCGAGATCGAACTGAAGGCGCTCGAGCTGACGCAATTGCGCGTGGTTGCCGACGAAGGCAAGCACGGTAAGGGCAAGCCCAATCCGGCGTCCTCGGTACTGAAGATCAAGGGCTCGGAAATCCAGCAGGCCACCACCGAATTGCTGATGGACGTGATCGGCCCGTTCGCCGCGCCCTATGACGAGCACGGCGACGACGGCAGCAACGAGACCATGGACTGGACCGCGCAGATCGCGCCGAGCTATTTCAACAACCGCAAGGTTTCGATCTACGGCGGTTCCAACGAGATCCAGCGCAACATCATCACCAAGGCCGTGCTGGGGCTGTAGTCATTTCTTTCTTCACCTCTCCCCGCCGGGGAGAGGTCGGATTGCGAAGCAATCCGGGTGAGGGGCTGCATTCACGCTGGCCCCCCCGCCCACACTCACGGGCGAATCCATCCGCAGCGTGATGCGCTGGCCGGCGGATTCGACCACTGCCTGGCCGTCCTGCAGCGAGACCAGCCGCACGTTCTGCAGCTTCTCGCCGATCGCCACCGTCTTCGGCGCCCCGCCGTTGACCACCAGGATCGCGCGGTTGCCGATGGTGCCGGTGAGCGTCACCGAAGCGGCGTGCGCACCGGCGGCGGCGAGACCCAGCCACAGGGCGAGCAGCGGGGCCTTCATGGCGGACCGTTCAGTCGCGGAAGTTGTTGAAGGACAGCGGCATGTCCGGCAGGTC